>Ga0335397_10002026_pt1 | contig 27567 bp, 30 predicted proteins | sample MAT04_FD_205740 | JGI IMG/M metagenome (GOLD analysis project Ga0335397, IMG submission 205740) | Freshwater microbial communities from Lake Fryxell liftoff mats and glacier meltwater in Antarctica - MAT-04 (spades assembly) (version 2) ... | reverse complement strand
TCTGCGGCCGAACCCGGCGGCGCAGCGTGAGATTCGGTTGCTCGGGCGATATCGTGTGTTGTTTGATGTCGATGACGTCCTTCAAACGGTGACGATAAAAGTCGTGGGCGAGAAACGGGGAAATGCCCTTTTTGTTCGCGGACAGGAATACAAGGCCCATCATGAAACTGATCTCCTTGAGTGAAGCACGGAACCATCTGGATGAATATGGACAACTCTGCCAAAAGGAATCCGTGATCGTGCATATCGACGGCGTGCCGCAATTTCAACTTGCGCCCTTGGATGACGACGGCGATATCATGGACCGACTCTTCGCAACTAATCCAGAGTTTCGAAAAATGATGGCCGAACGAACTAATACAAAAGCGATTTCTGCCGAGGAAGCGCTACGTCTATTGGACGAGTAAATTACTCCGCTTCTGCGAAGCGTCACTAATCTTCAACCCTTCAATCTTCCCCCATGACCCGAGCCATTGATCGCGACAATCAGCGCTTCAGAGAGATCGTTCGCGGGAAGGTCCGTGAAAATCTCAAGAAATACATCACGCACGGCGAGATTCTCGGCCGCAAGGGTCGCGAATTGGTCAGCATTCCCGTGCCCAATATCGAAATCCCCCACTTCCGCCACGGCAGCAAAGGTTCCGGCGGAGTCGGGCAGGGCGAGGGAGATGTCGGCCAGCCCATCGGAAAAGGGGGCGATCAAGATGGCGATGGCGAAGGTCAGGCGGGCGATCAACCGGGCCAGCACATTCGTGAAGCCGAACTGACAATTGAAGAACTCGCGGACATGCTCGGCCAGGAACTTCAGTTGCCGGAGATCATGCCCAAAGGCCAAAACACGATCCGCTCGATCAAGACGAAATACAACACAATCCGCCAGACCGGCCCCGACTCGTTGCGACACTTCAAGCGAACTTATAAGCGGGCACTGCGGCGGCTGATCGCCAGCGGTGAGTACACGCCGGAACGCCCGATTGTGATTCCGACCCGCGAAGATGAGCTGTTCCGCTCGTGGAACGATAACCCCGAACCGCTGGCGAACGCCGCGGTCATCTACATCATGGATGTCTCCGGCTCGATGACCGATGACCAGAAAGAGATCGTGCGGACCGAATCGTTCTGGATCGACACCTGGCTGAAAAGCCAGTACGACGGCCTGCAACGACGGTATGTCGTGCATGACGCCGTGGCCCATGAAGTCGATGAAGATACCTTTTATCGCACGCGGGAATCGGGCGGCACGCGAATTTCGTCAGCGTATATCAAAGCGAAATTCATCATCGAACGCGATTTTCCGCCGAGCGACTGGAACATCTACGTCTTCCAATTCTCTGACGGCGATAACTGGGGTGAAGACAACACCAGTTGCCTCAAAGGCCTGCAAGAGTTCTTCCTGCCGATCTGCAACCTGTTCTGTTATGGTCAGGTGGAAAGCCCCTACGGTTCTGGCGATTACCTGCGGGAGTTGAAGAAGATCAACGGCTCATGGGAGAATCTTGTACTGTCCGAAATCAAGGACAAAGACGGCATCTATGAGTCGATCAAGACATTTCTGGGGAAGGGGAAGTGAGTAGGCCGTTACCTGGCTTCGATGCGGACGGAAATCTGCCTCCCCAGGTTTATCAGGCGACACTCGGAGAGGTGTTGGCACGATTCGGAGGTCCGACGCCCCAAAGACAACAATTGGGAGAGCGGCTGCGACGTCTGTTTCAGTTGGCAAAATCGACGGGAAAAGTCGAGCGATTCATTCTGTTTGGTTCTTTTGTGACAGGCAAACCGGCCCCCAGGGATCTGGATATGTTTCTTTTGATGTCGGATGATTTCCAGATAGACAGTTTAACCGGGGATACGGCTGTTCTCTTTGACCATCCGCAGGCTGAAGTGCGACTTGGCGTCAGCTTTTTCTGGCTCCGACCGCTAACTTGCCTGGACGGAGTTGAAAGAGCAATTGCTGATTGGCAGATCACCCGGGAAGGAACGTTACGAGGGATTGTTGAAATTATCGGAGGCGAACCATGATTCAGTCCGACCATCAAATGCTAGTCACCCAGGAACGAATACGACGATTTCAGGATCAATTAGCCCACTTGCGGCGCACAGAGAAGAATGTCGAAAACTATCGTGCTTCCGCCTCTGGGTTTCTCGCGGAAATTGACCGTATGCAATTGGAATTGCGAGATTATCTTTCAACCACTGAGGCTGCCCTGACGACGACGGCCTAACGTCAAGGCAACTACGAATCGATCAAGACATTTCTGGGGAAGGGCAAGTGACAGCGATTCACGATTGGTCCAAAGTCGATGCGGGATTGTTTCACCACTTTCATTTGCAGTGGATTGCCAATCTCTCTACGGCATTGAATGCTGGTTGTCTCCCGACCGACTATTACGCCCTGGCCGAGCAGCGATCCGCTGGTCGAGAGCCGGACGTGCTTGCGTTGCATCTTCCCGTTGATCCCACAACGAGCGACACCGGTTCGGGAGGGACCGCGTTAGCCACTGCTCCGCCGCGAACTCGATTTATTCAGCAGTCTGATGCCGATGCATATGCTGCCAAGGCAAATCGGATTGTAGTGCGGAACGTGGAAGGTGATGTGGTTGCGATCATCGAAATCGTCTCACCGGGGAACAAACATAGTTCCTCATCGGTTGAGTCCTTTGTGAAGCAGGCAGTCGAATTTCTACGAGCCGGGGTGAATCTGTTGATTATCGACCTGTTTCCTCCCACTAACCGCGATCCGCAGGGACTGCATCAGTTGATTTGGGAGCGAATTGAGAACGAACCGTTTCATCTTCCGGCCGACAAGCCATTAACGCTGGCGACTTATTCCTCGGGAGATTGCATCACGGCATACATCGAGCCGGTTGCCGTCGGAGATCACCTGCCCGATATGGCATTGTTCTTGACGGCCGAAAGCCATATACCGACGCCGCTGGCCGCCACCTACGAGACGACCTAGAACGTTTGCCCCAAGCCGCTGAAAAACGCCGTGCTGATCGCGGCCACATAGAACCGCAGCAGGGAAGCCATGTCCATTTCCACCTATCGCAGCCTGCCGCCGGAAATCCGCGACATTCAGCAGGAGATGGAAGCTCATGCGCGGTCGTATGGTCTCGACTGCTTCGAGACGATCTTTGAAATGCTCGACCTGGAAGAATTGTGCATGTTCGCCGCCTATGGCGGGTTCCCGGTTCGCTATCCCCATTGGCGATTCGGTGCCGAGTACGATGAACTGCTCAAGACCCACATGTACGGGCTGCAACGCATCTACGAAATGGTGATCAACAACGATCCGTGTTACGCCTATCTGCTCAACACGAATCTGTTGTCGGATCAGAAACTGGTAATCGCGCATGTTTACGGTCATTGCGATTTCTTCAAGAACAACGCGTCGTTCAGCCCGACCAACCGCAAAATGCTGAACGCGATGGCGAACCACGCCACACGGATCAACCGCTATGTCGACCGGTTCGGCTATGAAAAGGTCGAAGAGTTCATTGATGCCTGCCTGTCGCTGGAAGATTTGATCGACCCGCATTCGATGCACATCAAACGGCCGGACGAAATCGCCGCCGTGCCACATGCGGCTCTCTTGCGCGACGATGATTTCGAATATCTGCAACAGGAAGGGCGGTTCACGGCCAAAGGGTATATGGAGCCGTTCATCAATCCGCCAGACGTGCTGCGGCGTGAGGCGAAAGAGAAACGGAAAGCCCAGGACGAGCGGGATTCCAAGCGGTCGTTCCCGGATGAACCGCAGCGCGATGTTTTGCTGTTTTTATTGCAGCATGCCCCGCTGCGGGATTGGCAACACGATATCTTATCGATCATCCGTGACGAGGCATATTATTTCGCCCCGCAAGGCCAGACGAAGATTATGAACGAAGGCTGGGCGTGCTTCTGGCATACCTTGCTGATGACCCGGCATGGTCTCACCGATTCCGAAGTGATCGACTATGCCGATCACCATTCGGGCACCGTCGCCATGAGTCCGCAGCGCATCAATCCGTACAAGATTGGCTTGGAACTTTTCCGCGACATTGAAGAGCGCTGGAACAAGGGCCAGTTCGGGGCGGAATTCGAGAATTGCGACGACTGGGAGACCAAACGCCGCTGGAATAAGGATGTCGGCCTGGGGCGACAGAAAGTTTTTGAAGTTCGCCGCATTCATAACGACATCACGTTTATCGACACCTTTCTCACGGCGGAGTTCTGCGCCAAGCATAAAATGTTCTCGTTCGCGTATGATGATGCGACCGAGAATTACGAGATCGCCTCGCGGGAGTTCGATCAGGTCAAACAGCAGTTGCTCAACAGCTTGACAAACCACGGCCGGCCCTTCATTTATGTGGTGGATGCCAATCATCGCAACCGGGGCGAGTTGTACCTCGCGCACCGATTTCAGGGTGTCGAACTGAAACAGGACTATGCGCGCGATACACTCGTCAATCTGCACAAGTTGTGGGCCAGGCCCGTGCATCTGGAATCGGTCGTCGATGAGAAGCCAACGGTGATGTCATTCGATGGGCACTCGCATCAAATGAAAGCCAAGTAACGTGTACCCGCACCGATCCACCCCGCTTGATTCCCCCCCCGTGGAAACCGTGCTGCCCGGCCAGTTCGAGCGGTGGGTCGCGCGATTTCTCACGCGGCGAGCCTTGTCATGCGTACTCGGGGCGGTCGGCTGTCTGCTGGCTGCGGCCGTGGTTCTCTGGCTGACCTGGTGGACGATCTACTTCATTCTGTGGTTTATCGTACTGTCGTTCTCGCCGCCGGCACTGGCGATCAGCGTCGCCACCTGGGTGGTCTGGGGACTGCTGTTCGTGGCGTACTTCACTGCGAATTGGCCGCGATTGGAGACGCTGGAATTTGAAGCCCCGTCGAAAATGCGTGTCGCGCGGATTGCGGCCATTCTTACCGATTCTCCCTTTCTCGCACTCACCGGTCCCAAAACGGTTGGATCATTTGTGAAGGTTGTCAGCGTCATCGCCTTGGTTGGCCCTGGAATCGTGATGACATCGTGGAAGCTGCTGCAAATGGCGCTTGCCGGTTTTCGCGGCTCCGCGGATAAAGTCGCTGATGTCTTGAAATCGCTCGCGACGGCGGGCGCGCGCTTATCGCTGGAAGAGCTGATTCGCAGCGATCCCACCGATAGCATGCCGGCGACCTTCGCCGCGGTGAGGCTTTTCGACGGCGTCATTTTCCGCAGTTCTGAACCGGTGGGCCTCGTCCTGACCGATCGGCTGCGGGATGAAATTCTCGCGCAGCTACCAGCGGATCAGCGTCATCCCCTGACGACGAAACCGCCTGCGGTCCGAGTCTCATCCCCCACCCGGCCCAGTAGCTCACTGCCGACCAAACCGACAACGTCCGCACCGGCGAAACCGATCAGCGCTGCGCCGGTGAAACCGAACAGTGTCGTTGCGCCGACAAAACCGAGCAGTGTCGTTCCACCCAAGCCGATTCTCCCAAAGTCGCTGCCCGCCAAGCCGAGCAGCACAGCCTCGTCCAAGCCGACTTTGCCGAAACCCTCGTCGCCTAAGCCGACCGCCGCGGGACCAGACAAACCGAACGGCGTCGCGCCGGCCGTACCCCGACCAAAACCGCGCCCGAAACCTCCAGAGTGATTTGGCTCCATGTCGCTGTCGCTCGATCTTGCCGCACAACTGACCGCGCTCACTGGCCAGTCGTACGCCCCCCCACATTCCGTTTCCGTCGCCGACGGTTCCGGCATCACGCTGACGGTGGAACTCCTCGCCGTCGATCTCGTGGGCGTGTCGTGCGAGGAATTGCGGCTGGATGTCCCCGCGTTGTCGGCTGCGAATCTGGATCTGCTCAAGAAATGGGCCGACGGCTTGTGCCGCCGGATCACCTATCTGCTGGAAAATCTCGGCCCGCTGGAATACGACGCGCAAGGAACCGAGATCCTGATTCGCTCGACACCGCCCGACACATCGTCCGCTCCCGGCAAGACAAAATTCTACGAAGTTCAACTCTCCTCGCACGGGGCGGGCCGCTTTTCACTCCGCCGTTTCGAGACGGACCGCGCCACCGGCGACCGCAACCTAATGCCGCTGCGTATCACCCACGAGCAATTGGCGAAACTCGTCAACGACCTGACCGCCACGCTGCCCGTACCGTAAATCCACGTTTCCTTATTGGAATACTACGGCCTGGGTGGCTGGGGCGCTCTGGAGCAGGCCACGGTCATCGAGCCGCATGGCCCCAGTTTCTGCCTGTCTCTGGGGCCATGCGCGTCGATGACTCTCGCAAAGCGTGAGAGCGCCCCAGCCACCCAGTCGTATGTTTTCAAAGCGTCCGAAAACCGACTGCGCAATCCCCCGGTGCCGCGATTGCATGCCGAGGGGCAAATTGCGACAATTACGGCCGTCGTGGATTTCACGACAGGGTCGAGTGGCGGAACAGGCAGACGCATCGGACTTAAAATCCGAAGCTCCGCAAGGGGCGTGTGGGTTCGAGTCCCATCTCGACCACCTGTTGACGAGAAACCCCTTGGAAACAAGGGGTTTCTTGATTTTCCGGTTCTCCGTGCGCTGCCATGCGCGTTGGTTCAGACGTAAAGCGCGCCGGAATGCGCGCCATTTTGTCGGTTCCCACAGCCGACGCAAAATGCGCATCGGTGACTTGCAGGTAATGCTTCAGCGCCACTGGCTGCGAGTTGCCCAACCAGGCGGTCACAACGTGGAGCGGGAAGCATTCAGCGAGTTCCGTTTCGCGGCTGCTACGGAGGTTTTGAAACGTCTTCTCCCAAATTGGGAGTCCCGCCCGGCGAATGATTCGATGCATCTGCTGCCGTAAGTTCTCACGATTTCGATACTGCTCAGGCAAAAGATGCGCCGCACCTGCTGGAATTTGATCCCAGATCCCATCAATCGCAGCACGAATCTCTGGAAACAGTGGAATGATTCGTTCGCCGCGGCCAATGTGATGCTCGGTCTTCGGGCTTCGAACCCGCAGGCGAGCGTTTGCAAAGTCGACGTCTTCAATCTGAATCGACAACTCGCTCGGCACACGGACTCCCCCGAAACGCGCCAGCACGATCACGAGCCGCCAGAATCCATCAGGCGCGGCGTCAATCACTTTGGCAATCATCTCCGGCGTGATAAACACCATGCGGGCCGTATTTGCTTGAATTGCCGATTTCTGGTCGGCAAATGGGTTTTCGGAGATAATCCGCATCCGTTTCGCTGCACCGAAAAACACTTTTGTTGTGGCGATCAACTTGCGGACCGTATTTTCCATGCGTCCCGACTTAAGAAAACGTCGGAAAGCGTCCCCATCTCCCTGTGAGATTGAATCGAGCCGCCGTCCGGGGCCGAAGAACGCTTCCAAGGCGTGTTGCGTTGTCTTGTATTTTGCTTGAGTCGCCGGCTTCACGTCTGTGCGACCGGCAATATACTCCGCCAAAAACGCACCCAAGGTCGTGGTATCCGCCACTTCGCGCGGTTGCACGAGTCCTGCCCGGACGAGCTTCTCGTGCATGACGCCCTCAATATCACCGAGCCATTCTGCGGTTCGCTTCGCTACCGGCGACTTCGACATAGCAGCCGCCAGGATGGCGTCAACGTGCTCCGCGACCTTGTCGGCGTCCCGTCGGGCCATTTTGCTGAGCCGGATCGTGCGGCGTTTCCGGTCCAAACCTGTGAAGATCACGCGCTTGCGGTCTTTGGAGTCATTAACGACGTAGGCCATATTGTTACCTTTTCCGAATTCTTTGGTGGATCAATTGTACGATTCGATGTTGTCGGAGCTACCTCTCGGCGCCGCCTCGACAAGGGTCACCCGAGATTTCTTACCTTTCTGGCGGTCGATGGTCACCAGTCCGGCGGACTCCAGTCGCGAAAGTGCGCGGTTGAAGGTGTCGTCGCCAAGTCCAAATCGCTTGTACTGGTTCTGCGACACGGTCAGCGCCGTTTTAGTTCGTGCGCAACCTGCTCGAAACCACACCAGAACCCCCGCCGAAAGGGCCAGCTTACCGAGTGTCGCCGCAGTCGCCAGCCACGACAGCGGAATGGGGCCACGGAGAAATTCCGCCTGTTGCCGTTGTTGGCTTCGAGCGCGTCTGGCAAGTGTTTCCGGCGTCGGAACAGCGTCAAGGCTCTCACTCGATTCAGAATTCACGGATGGCTTTCTCATAGTTTTGAAGAAGACAATTAGAAGAGACAGACCGGGGGCGACAAATCGTCGGGGGTCTGCAGACGAATCGTCGGGGGTCGAGCATTCCTGCCCACAACCGTTACTGACCCTCCAGTTCGTTAAGCACCGTCTGGATCTTCGCCCACATTGCTCTGCCCCGCTCGTCCATGTAACGCTCCCCGGAGAGGACGAGCTTTGCGTCCGTCCGCAAGGCGAACCCGTCGAGGACAATCTCCGACGCCTCGCGCATCGCCGCTTGTGTCGCTGTTACCACGCTGTCGATGTCCGCCTCCGAGTCTTCAACAAAGAGCGCGTCATGGACCGGCGCGCAGACCTTGATTCCTCGCTCCGTCGCCAGGCAGCACGCCATCCGCAACATTTCCGCGCCGTTCGCCTGCACCGGGAAATTTCGGAGTGAAGTCGGCTTCACGTCTGGCCCGATGTTCAATCGCCAGCCGAACACCGTCGTCAGCCAGCCCCGCAACATCGCGTGATCGACGGCCCCGTCAGACCAAGCCCAGAATGTCGGGAACCGTTCCCGATGGAGTCGCAGCAGTTCCCGGGCATGTGCTTCCGTCTTGCCGATCAGTTGCGCCAGCGACTTTTCCGCCATGCCATAGTTCGCCGCGAGGTAGACGACTTTGAACACGTCCCGCAATTCCGGGTGAGTTTTTTTCGTCGCAACCGCGGGAATGATGCCGCCGGCTTTGCCGAGCCACAAATACGGATCGCCCGACAGATAGGCGTCCTGCATGTTCAAGTCGCCGGAGAGCTTCGCCGCAATCGCAATTTCCTGAGCACTCCAATCGATGTACGCCAAATTCCGCCCTTCGCCGGGAACGATCAGCCCCCGCAGCCAGCATGACGGACCGAAGATGAACTTCGCGTTACTCGGCTGATTGCGTCCCGTGCGTGCGCGGAACGCCGATAGCATCGTTCGATTCCGTCCGTCCGATCCGACGGCGAGGCTGTTCAGGCGCATTTCGCCCAGGGTGTGCCGCAATTCTCGCAGGGGTGCGACGGCGGGATACTGGCGAGCCATTTGCCGGAATGTCTCGTCCGACAGGTCCAGTCCGCCGGAGTCGAGCATCGGCCAGGGGATGTCGTTTCGGATCAGCCACGCCGCGAACCGCTTCGAGGAAAACGACAACGGACCGACAGCCGTCCCCGGCGAGTTGATCACCATCGCCGCGGCTTGGTTCAGGATGTCGGGATCGTGCCGCGGTTTGATCGTCGCCGGATCCCGCAGCAGTTCCCACAACTCGCCGGCGTAGTCGGAATCGTCGATGCCGTCCTCTTGGCGGAATCCCGGACCGATGCCGAGCGCCGAGAGTTCGCCGGCCAGGTCGCGCGCCGTCGTGTCGAGTCCGTCGATTGATGCGTGTTCCTTCCCGGCGTCTTCCCATGCGTTGATTCGGCGGGTCGTCAACCCGGTCCGCTTTCGTGCGATGGCAACCGCCGCGTTCCGATCTTTCGCCGCGGCCCGCTCGGCTTGCCAAACGTAATCGACGGCAGACAGCAGCTTGTGCGGGTCAATGTCCCACGCCGCCGCCGTGTCGAGGACAGCCGCGCCGAGTGTCGAGGACGGATCAATCTCCCGTTGTCCCGTCGGAGCGTACACGCCGAAGTCGGCATTCACGGCGTCGATCAGCTTGAACTTGATCGACTCCCAATTCCTCAACAGGCGTTCCAGCAAGTCGGCATCGACGGGGATGCCGTTCGCTTCCATGCGAGCCACCGCCACCATGTACCGCCCCCGCAGTAGCGCCCGCGGCAAGTCGATACGCGGCAGCATTGCCGGCATCAGCTTCGCGAGCGCGTCAACGTCCGACTGGCAATAGTCGAGGAGCGCCAGCCGTTCGGCGTCGGTGTAATCGCCGCCACGCATCGCCAGTTCGCGCATGGACGTTTTTTCGGATACGTCGATTGAGTCGATACCGAAGTGGGCGAGGGCGCCGAGCAAACCGGAACCGCAGATTGTTGGCAGACCATTCGTCAAGTTGCGAAACTCGCTAAATAGATCGAGCACCCGCAACGGCATCTGCCACCCGATTTCGAGGAAACACCCGAACTCAGCGGAGGCATAGTAAGCAACAAATAAGACATCCGCCGTGCAGCCCCACGGCGGGTTGTCCATTTCGTCAGCCCACAATCGCACCAGCCGCCCCGAGCGATGTTCCCGCGCTACCATGCAATGCGGCGTCGGCCGCTCGCCGTCAGGCGCGGAGAATTCAAAGTCGATCAGCCAGATTTCGCGGAATGGTGCGAGGGAGTTCATCAGATTTCTCCCCGCAGCCGTTGCAGCACCGGATGGTCGAGGGAATCAATCCGACGATCCTTGAACGCAATCGCCAGGATGTCGCGGAACGGAACGTCCGGCCATTTCGGTTCCGGGATCGACGCCGATGCCTCGAATACTTCATACGCGCCAAGGGCCATATTGGATTGCACGCGTACCCAGTTCCCGACCGCCATATTCGCGGCCTCAAGCGCCGAGCGACTCCACTCGTCAATCTTGCCATCCGCTCCTGGCAACCGGCAAGGCCAGAGAAACAGCACGCCTTGCCGTGTCATCGCGGTGAAGAATGCCCGAGCGCCGAATGTCGATTCAGTAGCAATCTCATCGCGGATACCAGGATCGATCAGGTAGATTTCACGCTCTTCCTTTAGTTCGATGATGCACGTTTGCAGCCGGTAGGTTTCGTCGGGATGAACCCGCACGAATGACGCCTTGTCCGGTTTGCGGACCGGAACCGTCAGCAGCGCCTTTTTCACGCCGACTGCCGCCGCGAAGTCCGAGGAGATTCGCAGGCGCGTGGGGTCAAACGGGTCCGGTGCGGCTTTTGGCGGTCTCTCAATGCCATCGTTTGAATTGAGGTTCACCTGCTCGTGTTGCATCGTCAAACTCCTCTGGATTATGGATCCGTCGAAGCACACGGTGTGATCCGACTTAAGTTCTGTTAGCTGGTGTCGCCATCGATCTAGGGATAGGCAAATCGTGGCCGGCTCAACGGCTCTCCCGCGAAACCAGCCATTCCCGTACGCTCTCAGGCAATAGCAGTACCCGACGCCCGACGCGAATACAGGGGAGCTCGCCGCGATAGATCGCGTCCTGGATCGTGCGCTTCGACAGCGTTGTGGACAAGGCTGTGTCGTCGAGCGACCACGCGGCCTTGGCGTCGATCGGCACCTGTCTGGCGGGCAGCAAGGCTGGTGGTACGGGGCGTCGGGACGACATTAGTTGCTCCTTTAGTTAATCGATGCGTAGTGCATTGATGTGCTAGGGAGCGTACTGCGAACGCGCAAGGCCACAAATCACCCGCACGTTACGTCAGCGCAACTTCTCAAGTTGCGCATTCTTCAAGCGTCCAATTCTCGCCGCCTGAGATCTGAACATTCAGCGGCAGAAGCCGGTCATTTATCCGCTGCTTCATCGTTCGCCATGCGGCATGACTGCGGTGTCGATCGATCTCCTGCCGCTGTTCGAGACTGAGGCCGTGGGCACCGGCACGGAATAGGAGCACGAGTACCGGCCAGGCTTCGGGCGATTGCGCAAAAGGGATCACCGTCTGATAACCTGTTCGCCGAAGGCTCATAGCCTCCTCATTCATCACTATACCCATGCGTCCAGTTCCGGTATGAATTTCGCGCTCCGGTTGGCCTCGACATCGCTGTACGGCTTCTAAAAAACGGTCGGCCAGAGCGTCTGGTAGAACCGTCGGGCGTCGCCTTGAATTCTCATCGATGGCTAGGTCGCGCAACGGACCGTCGGGCCAGCAATCCGAAACATCAGAGTATCGACGCTGAGCAGCAGCAACGGCGTGCGCAACCGCATGCGGTTGATCATTCAAGAGTGGAATGTCGATCGCTGCGATCCGCTCCAAATGGTCCCCAGCTTGCAAAGACTCATTATTGTCGTTCTGTCGAGGGATGATATCGGAGACCACGCCCCGACTTAACAGGTGCGTTATCCGCCGCTCTGTCTCGGCTGATTGTTCGGAAATTTCTGCTTCAGTGGGTGGATTCCATCCGGCGACTCCAGCAGAGGCGGAGTGTGCACGCTCAACCGCTTCGGCAGTCGTGGAAACGGTCGGGGGGCGAACAATCTGATCTATGGCTGCTCCGAATTCGACGATTGATTGTTCCACGGTAGACATTGGGCCCCGAAGCTCCCGCTCCCACTCGGTAATCAGTGAGAGAAAACTTGCGATTTGATCAAATAACCGTTTTTTATCGATATCGGGTTGCTGTGCACTGGCTTGCCAGAACTCATTCAGATCGCGACAACAAAAGTCTTCGGACATGCAGTTGAACAACCTCGATTGTAAGGCTTCCAAGCGGCGCTCTTCTGTGACTCGATTTTCTAGTGGAACGAGCGTCCTGAGTGCGTCCGTGAGTTGCCCCAGAGCTTGCCGCACAGCCGCAGTAGTCGCCCGGGATGCCATGAGAAAATGGCATGCCCACGCGAAGCGATAGCGATTGACCTGCCGGCCAAATCTGAGCAGGATTAGGAGTGTTGACTCATCCAAGTGCGGTTCCTTCTGTCCGACAGTTAAAAGATTCGTCTAGAATCAGCGACGGCAGCCGGTTCAATTTCACCAGAGCGCATCCCGGTGCGTCAATCTACGGCCGCAGACGTTTTTTCCCATAGCTTCTTTGTGAGCTTAAATCCGGGACGAACTGCGTCACATGTATATGGTGAGTCGTTAGCAATTCGGACGGTGACGCTTCTCCAATTACATCAGATGCCGATCCCAAGATGTGTCTCTCAACGAAAGGAACTGCATGGTCTTGAAGTTCATGTCTTTGCCCAGCATCTGCCTGGCCGCTCTGTTGGTATTCGCCGCCGACGTCCTGGCCTGCTTCGCGTGCGCCAGTTGTGGCCCCCCCCCCGAGCCGCCGAAATGGACGAACTTCCGCGACGCACCGCCGGCGCCGACCAAGGATCGTCGATGTCACTCTCATGTGAAAGGAATTTTCGTGCTTCGTTTTTGGTCACTGCATTGGTTTTGGGCGATCCTGGGCTTCGCGGTCGTCATGCTGGCGATCAGCGTCATCCTCGGCCCGTGGATCACCGCCCGAATTCGTCAAGCGGCCGGCTGGACGTCGGCCGTGCCACCGCCACAGCCTGTCATACGCTCCGCCCCCCCGTCGAACAGATTCAAGATCTCTCCGAACTCGTCACCCTCCGCGTCGCCGTCGTCGACATCCTTCAAGTCGAACAGGACGGTTGGGTCTCCGGCTACAAGGGCGCCTGGCTGGTCCACGGCGACGCCCTCTGGACCACTGATCTCCAGCAGGCCCGCGTCAGGAAAATCCCGGCCAGTCCGGCAAATCCTTCGTCCGCATCGAACTGCCGCCGCCCGTTGTCTTCTGGGCTCGACTCGATCACACCCGGACCCGCACGTACGACCTTTGCTCGAAATCGTGGATTCCGCTGATGCGAGTCCCCGATCAGGTGCGCGATAAAGCGTTAGAGCGTGCCCAGGAACTCGTCGCTCAATCGGCATGAGGCACGCGCGAAACCTTGGGGCTAGGGCTGGTAAAACGACGAACACGGCGAAGTCCGCCGTCCAGAGAGTCTATTTGATGTATGCAGCCCCGTCACGATTCTTTCACTGGAGAACGAAGTTTTGCTGAGGCGTCACGAACGAAATGGCGTAAGCTGCTACGAGAAAATCAGTTGCAGCGATTGACTCCGCGTCGGCCCAGCATTCCAGGGCTGATTATTTGCCCAATTGAAGATCTGGGAACGGCCGTGGCACTCCCGATCAAGTTGGATTACGCGCCTGGAAATGCGCCCCGCTGCAAAACCTGCCCATCATCTGCCTGAATGTGTGGACGGGGTTGAGTGAGCAGCGATTTACCATCGAGCGGCCGAACTTTCGCAATTGGTTCGCCACGGTCATCAAGCACGATGTTTTACAGTTTCTCCGCAACCAAATCGCTAAGAGCCACGGCAAGGGGGGTGACGGCTTGAACCGAATCAAGGCCCGAGAGGCCCCGTTCGACGCGGAAACTCTACGCGAATTGAAGCTTTTTGAACCACACCGCGCCCCGGCGCTCGTTCAGCACAAAGTTCGCGAGATCGAGTGGCAAGCCTTTCAGCTCTCGGTTTACGGTGAAAGCGATAACGATGGACGACAGCACAAACTCTCTGCCACCGATGCAGGCAACCGGCTGGGTCTAACGGCGGAGCGTGTTCATGCCTACAAATTCAGAGTGCTCCGACAGTTGCGCGAGCTTATGACGGCCACGCTCAAAATTCGGCCGTCCGACAATTTCTCGAAACTGCCCCGCGCCGATCATTCTTTGAATCGGCGACTCTCATGGACTCCCAGCCCGATCGGCGCGAGTAGGCCGCAACTCCTTCACGCCTTGAGCTAAACTTTTGCCTTAACTGCGTCATCCATAGATGGGGACGCTCGTTAGCTTCGAGGGACCGCTCGTCAGAGCCGCTTGGCGGCTGATTCTCTGCGTTTTCTCAGGCGATTGCAGCGTCTACTGAGCGGCACTCTGCTGCCCCCGCACTTCCCTCTTTTCCAAGGAGTCTGAGTGTTCATGTTGCTTCAAGTCCGATTGTCCGCGCGTGTCCTTTCGTTGGCCGTTTCCCTGCTGTCGGTCACGAGTGGCTGTAGCCCAAGTCCGCCGACGTGGGAGATGTGTCACCAGAGGTCGATGGCAAATGCACCTCCATTCCAATCGCTGTACGTGGCCGACGCCTCTCCCAAGGCGTCTATTCATCTTCCATGGAGCCGTTCATGTCCCCCGCTCGTCACTGGCTGTCCGCCGTCTGGATCGTCTTGAGTCTAATCGCCTGGTCCGCGAGCCTCATCGCTTTCAGCGTCTTGCGTAAGCCGATACCAAAGCCCGCCTCTCCCTCATCCCCGCTCTCGACGCCCGCGACATTCCAGTCAGCCCCCAGCGTCGATAGTCTCCAGCAGCTGGCGGAACTGGTTTCCCTGCGGGTCCGGGTCTCCGACATCCTGACGGTCGATCAGCCCGGTTGGTTCAATGGCTTTAAGGGAGCCTGGATCGTCAAAGGCGACGCGCTCTGGGTCACAGACTTAGCCCGCGCTGAAATCGAAGAGGTCTCGACTACTGCGGGTCACAGGACGATCCGGGTCACATTGCCGAAACCGACCGTGACGGGAGCACGGCTGGATCAGACGCAAACCCGCACGTACGACCTGCGGGCCAAAGGTTGGCTGCCCCTGTTTTCCATTCCGGAATCGGTCCGCACTGAGGCGTTGGAGCGGGCCCAGCAGATCGTCGAGCAAACCGCCAATCAGGAAGAACATCGGGTGGAGGCTCAGCGACAGACGGAAACCGTGCTGATCCACTTCTACGCCGCTGCCGGCTTTCGAACGGAAATCGTCTGGCAGGACGCGGATTGGAACAGCACTCCGACATCGAGTTCTCCATCTTCCGGGACTGCCATCTCTAAGCCAGCTGGCGTCCGCTGAACGGCCTTCGCTGAGCAGATCGCACTGTCTGTTGTTGGATCGGTACCCCCATTCATTCATGAAAGGTCTTTTCCATGTCCCACGTGGTCTCGATTCATACCCAGGTGCGTGATCCCGTTGCCATCATTTCCGCTTGTCATCGCTTGCAGCTCCCCGAGCCTTCCCACCGCACCGTGCAGTTGTTCAATGCGGAGGTCTCTGGTTTGGCGGTGGACTTGCCCGACTGGAAATATCCGGTCGTCTGCCGGACCGAAACGGGCGAACTCCACTACGACAACTATGGCGGGCGGTGGGGCGATCCGGCCCACTTGAGCCGCTTTCTCCAAACGTATTCCGTGGAGATGGTGAAACTCGAAGCCCGTCGCCAGGGCCAGACGGCCATTGAGCAGCCCCTGGCCGACGGCTCGATCCGCGTCCAGATCGCCCTCGCTGCCGGCTGATTTTGTTGGCGCTTACAACGTTGTCGTCTCCGCAGGAGTTCTGATGCCCATACCCCGCCGCCGGATCATCCGGCCCGTCGTCGCCCCACCGCCCAGCTCGCAACGTCTCACGAGACTGCGCGTGAAATTGGCGCGGGAACAGCGCCTCTTGGCCGGTTGGATGGTTCGGCTGAAACGTTCATTCCATGGCTTTGACAAATACCAGCGCCGCGTCACCCGGCTTCAGCGGGAGATCGGCCTTTGGGAGCAACCGCATGTCCCGCGTGATTGAAGTGCTGATCTCGCCCACCGGCGAAACGAAGATCGAAACCCGTGGATTTGCCGGACCCGGCTGTCAACAGGCCACCCGGGCGCTGGAAGGCGCGCTCGGCCTGAAACAGTCCGAAACCCTGACGGTCGAATACCACCTGCCGGCCGCGCAGCAGGCAGGCGTGAACGCTCAAGCCGATCCCTGAGCGTCATTCGCTCGCCATTCCCCTCCCCTTCCTCAAGGAAAGCCCTATGCCCTTGGCCTCCCTATTGGCCGATTACATTCATGCCGCCTTCACTGGTCTGTATCTCGAAACCCACGAACCCGAGGAAGCGCTCCGTGAAATCCAGACGCTCTGCTATGCACGCAGCTGGACACTGGCGACATGGGATATTGATCGGGGGTTTTCTCTGCCGGGACAGGATGGCTCCGTGACGTCGGCCGCCGATCCATTGGCAGCGATCCGCAGTCTGCCCTCGCTCGGCACTTCGGAGATGCCATCGCTGCTGGTGCTGAAGAACTTCCCGCGGTTTCTGAACAGTGCGGAGATCATGCAGGCGTTACAGCATCAGCTGGAAGCCGGCAAACTCACCAAGACGTTTGTGGTCATCCTGGCCCCCACCGTACAGCTGCCGGTCGAACTGGAGCGGCAATTCGTAATCCTGCAGCACGATCTGCCGAGTCGGGAACAATTGGGGACCATCGCCCGCGAGATGCTGGCTGATGGACCGGAACGTGTACCAACCGGGCAGGCCTGGGAGGCGCTCCTGGATGCGACCGCTGGCTTAACTCGGCAGGAAGCCGAAGGGGCGTTTGCGTTGTCGCTGGCTCGCCATGACGGCCTGCGTCCGGAGACAGTGTGGGAGATCAAGGCTCAGTCGCTGCGGAAACAGAATCTCCTCACCCTCCACCGGGGCGGCGACATATTCGCGCAGCTCGGCGGGCTGGAGACGCTGAAAGACTTCTGCCGGCGGGCACTGCAACCGGGCCGCTCCGTCAAAGCCCGCGGCGCGCTGCTGCTGTCGCCGCCCGGTTGTGGGAAAAGTGCTTTTTGCCGCGCGCTCGGCAACGAAGTCGGCCGACCGGTGTTGTCGCTCGACATCGGCCGGCTGATGGGCTCGCTGGTCGGCGAGTCGGAGCGGAACATTCGGCAGGCGTTGCAGATCGCCGACGCGATGGCCCCCAGCATCCTGTTTGTCGATGAACTGGAGAAAGGCCTCTCGGGCGTGAATGGCAGTGGCGATTCTGGCGTGTCGACGCGGCTGTTTGGTTCGTTATTAACATGGCTGGCCGAGCATGACTCGGATGTCTTCTTCATCGGCACGGCCAACGATATCCGCCGGCTGCCGCCGGAGTTCACACGAGCCGAGCGGCTGGATGGCGTGTTCTTCGTCGATTTGCCGACCGCCGAACAGCGTCTATCGATCTGGTCGCTCTATCGCCGTCAGTACGACATCGGGGCCACGCAGCCGATCCCGCCCGATGAGGGGTGGACCGGCGCGGAGATCAAAAGCTGCTGCCGGCTGTCGGCACTGCTGGAGATCTCGCTCACCGAAGCCGCCCGCAACGTCGTGCCGGTCTCGATCACATCGGCCGAAGCGATTGAGCAACTCCGCGACTGGGCCAGCGGCCGGTGTTTGTCGGCCGATCTGGCGGGCGTGTACCGCAAGCCGACACCCGCGTCATCCCGGCGGAAGATCACGGCATCGGCGAATTGAGAAGGGGTCCACAACCGGCGGACTGCGGAGGGCCCGGCTTGTGGTCTGGATCGCAGCCCGCCGGTGGCGGTTCAAACTCACGTTCGGTCGGACCTGTGCTTGTTTACGCTAATTGAGACGGCGACTTCGGGCGAGTGGACCGATGCAATTTACGGGTGAGACATTCGCGACTTCGAGCAATGTGAGAGAAGTGAGTTATCAAAACCCGAAAGCGTCCTCGGTCTTGTGGATCATCTCGCGTTCGAGGTCTAACTCCACTGCGAGGGGATTGACGTTTAATCGCTTGAATGTAGACCTTTTCGACCTGAAGTGGAGGGAGCATTTTCGCGACTGATTTTAATCTGAAGTATCGTCCGAATCTTCTACAACTTCGTGGAAGAGCTCTTTCAGTTTGATGCGTGCTTCCCTCAGCAACCGCTCTCCTTTTTTCGTCGCGCGATAGTTCTTCCGACGCTTGCCGCCGACGATTTCGTCTTCGCAGGTGAGATATCCTGATTCCGCCAAATCATGCAGAATCGGATAGAGCGTGCCAGGGCTCAGGCTGTAGCCATGCCGCCCCAGTTCCTTGATCATTTCCACGCCATAGATTGGCTCAACCACAGCGTGATGCAGGATGTGCAAACGCACAAAACCGCCGAAGAAATGCTTCAGCAGATCGTCGCTTGCCATTTGTGATCACTCCGATATCGGATTACGATATCGTCCGACTGCTGCGACGCGAATCCCGGCCATGTGCGGTCCGTTTCTGCAAATGTCGATTTCCGGCGAATCATCATCGCTATTTGTTTCACGCGATTCCAGCAAGGGCTGGCCATGAATCCGATCACGTTTGCGTTGCGTCGCCCCTTCACCGTGATGGTGGGGGTAGTGGCCGTGATCCTCACCTGTGCGGTCGCATTGCGGCCCAAGTTCGTCGATCAGACGCTGCAGAAAGTCGGCGTCGAATTGCCGTTGCAGACGATGAAAGTCGACATCTTCCCGGCGCTCAACCTGCCGGTGATTTACGTCTGCCAGCCATACGGCGGCATGGACCCGGCCCAGATGGAGGGGTTACTCACCAATTATTATGAGTACCACTTCCTCTACATCAGCAACATTCATCACGTCGAAAGCCGGAACATCCAGGGAATGGCGCTGATGAAGCTGTTCTTCCATCCCGGCACCGAAATGGCGCAGGCGATGGCAGAAACCATCAACTACGTCAATCGCAGCCGGGCGTTCATGCCGCCGGGCACCGTCTCCCCGTTCGTGATGCGGTTCGATACCGGCAGCGTGCCGGTCGGGTATCTCGTGTTATCGAGCGAGACGAAGACCATTGGCGAGATTCAGGATCAGGCGCTGTTCAAAGTCCGGCCGATGTTCTCTGCCTTGCCCGGCGTTTCCGCGCCGCCGCCATTTGGCGGCAGCGCCCGGACGATCGTTATTCGGGCGAATCCCGACCGGTTGCGGTCGTACAGCATTTCGCCGCATGAAGTCGTGACGGCGCTGGCGGCGGGCAATGCCATCAGCCCATCGGGAAATCTGCATGTTGGTTCGATGTATCCCGTGGTGCCGACCAATGCGCTGGTCAAGGACATCCGCGACCTGGGGAGCATTCCGATCCGTACACAAAACGGACCACCGGTGTACGTGAGAGACATCGGAGTGATCGAAGACTCCACCGACTTGCAGACGGGGTACGCGCTGGTCAATGGTCGCCGGGCGGTCTACATCCTGGCCACGAAGCGGGCGGAAGCCTCGACGATGAGCGTGATCGACGAGATCAAGAAGGCCCTGCCGACCATGCAGGGCGAATTGCCCGAGGATATTAAGGTGTCGTTTGAATTCGATCAGTCTCCCTATGTAACGCGTGCTATCAACAGCCTGTTCCTTGAAGGGACATTGGGGGCCTTCCTTACGGGACTCATGGTGCTCCTGTTTTTGCGGGATTGGCGGAGTGCGCTGGTGGTTGTGTTGAACATCCCATTGGCCATTATGGCATCGATTCTCGGTCTGTGGCTGTGCGGGCACACGATTAACCTGATGACGCTCGGCGGACTGGCATTGGCGGTGGGAATTCTGGTGGACGAGGCGACCGTCGAAATCGAAAACATTCACACCCAGTTCGCGAAGACCGATTCCATCTCATTGGCTGTCCGGCTGGGCAATGCCCAAACGGCCGTCCCGCGTCTCCTGGCGATGCTGTGCGTGCTGGCGGTCTTTGTGCCGTCTTTTTTCATGCAGGGAGCGGCACGCGCCCTGTTCAATCCGCTCTCGCTGGCGGTCGGATTTTCAATGATTGCCTCCTACATCTTGTCGAGCACGTTCGTGCCCGTGATGTCGGTCTGGCTGCTGAGGCACATCGGACATAAGCCTGCGGGACACCGGACGTCTGTGTTCGATCGATTCACGGAATGGTACGCAACGCTGGTTGATCAAGTCGTGGCGTGGCGTTGGATTGTCGTCCCGGCCTATCTGGCGGGAACCCTGCTCATCACGGCCGGTATCGGTCTCCGACTGGGGTTAGAAATTTTCCCCAGTACAGGCGTCGGCGAGTTTCGATTGCGATTCCGTGCCCCGGACGGCACACATTTCGACACGACAGAGCAGTACGCACTAGGCGTTCTGGACACCGTCAGCGAACATGTCGGTCGGCAGAATGTCGAAATTACTCTGGGTTACGTAGGCACCATTCCTTCCAGCTTTCCCATCAATGGCGTCTATCAGTGGTCGCGCGGCCCGGAAGAAGGCTTGCTGAGAATCGCTCTGAAACATGGCAGCGGCATTCGCGCCGAGCAAGCCAAGGATGAACTGCGCGGCATCCTGGCTCGGCGTTTTCCTGAATTGCGGTTCTCGTTCGAGCCGGCTGATATCGTCAGCGAAGTCATGAGCTTTGGCTCTCCGACGCCGATTGAAATCGCCGCACGCGGTGCGAATCTGGACGAAAGCCGTGCTTATATGGAGGAACTGCGAAAAGAATTGGCCACGATTCCCGCTCTGCGCGACATTCAGATCGCTCAATCGCTCGATTATCCAACCGTGAACGTCCAGATCGATCGCGAGAAGGCGTCCTCCTCGGGAACCACGGCGTCTCAAATCGCACGCTCGGTTGTCGCCGCGACGTCATCCACGCGATTTGTCGTGCAGAACTACTGGCCTGATCCGAAGACCGGAATCGGTTATCAGGTCCAGGTGGAGATTCCTCAACCTGTGATGACGCAACCCGAGGACTTGTCGACCATCCCCGTGGACTATCACGCCGGGCAGGCGTTGCTTTTACGTGATGTCGCCGGCATCTCGACGGGGACCATGCCCGGGCAGTTTGACCGGTACAACATGAAGCGCGAACTCACGATGACGGCCAATATCAGCGGGGACGACTTGGGATCGGTCGCCAATGATGTGCGCAGGGTAATGAATCGACTCGATAAGGCGGGGAAACGTCCGAAGAGCGTGACGACGGAACTCCGCGGGCAAATTCCGCCGCTGCGACAGATTTTGAGTGGACTGGGAGTCGGGCTGCTGCTCGCCATTGTGGTGATCTTCCTGCTGCTGACGGCCAATTTCCAGTCGCTGCGGCTGGCGTTGACGACGATCTCGACCGCCCCCGCGGTATTGGCCGGCGTGGTGTTGGCGCTCTGGATCACCCGCTCGACATTGAACATCGAGTCATTCATTGGTGCGATCATGGCAATCGGTGTAGCAATGGCCAATGCGATCTTGCTGGTCACTTTTGCCGAACAGTCGCGCCGTGCTCTCAGCGATTCGCGAACCGCCGCCATTCAAGGAGCGGAACGGCGACTGCGGGCAATTTTGATGACGAGTCTGGCGATGGGAGTTGGCATGGTGCCGATGGCTTTGGGTTTGGGAGAAGAGGGCGCCCAGACCGCCCCGCTAGGACGGGCGGTGATCGGCGGACTGATGGCGGCGACGTTCGCGACGTTGTTGGTCCTGCCGGCCTTCTTTGCCATCCTGCAACGGCACGCGCCTCTGAAATCAGCATCGCTGGATCCGACAGATCCTGCCAGTCCGCTTTTCCGAACGGACGCCGGAGACCTGCTGGCCGCTGATTGATTTTGCCGACAATTTAGTCTTTCACTGAAAGATTCGGAAATGATCGAAGTGAATCGCATGATCCAAAGCCGCATCACGATCGTGTTAGCTGTTCTGGTCCTGACGGCGGGTTGCCATCAAAACTCAGGGAAAGATCATGCTGATTCGGCCGGCGGTCTGCCGCCAATTCGCGTCACTGCGATCAAGCCCGAACGCAAAATCTTGATCCGGACAGTTGAGCTACCAGGGCGAACCGAAGCATTTGAGGTGACGCCGCTGCACGCGAAGGTCACAGGGTATGTACAAAAGATGTCCGTGGATATCGGCGATTCGATTCGCGGTCCACAAGGCGACGAGCCAGGGATGGTGCTGTGCGAACTGGAAATTCCCGAGTTGAATCAAGAACTGGCGGAGAAATCCGCACTGATGGCACAGACTAAGGCGGAAGTGCTGCAAGCGGATGCGGCGGTGAAAGTCGCCGAAGCGGCGCTACGGTCGAGGGAGGCGAAACTGCGTGAAGTCCAGGCTGCGGTGGCGAAAGAGGAAGCGAAATACACGCGCTGGCAGTCGGAATACGAGCGCATCAGCAAGCTCGTCGAAGGCGGTGTGGTCACGAAAAAAGTCGCCGAGGAGACGCGTGCCGAGTTTGAAGCGGCGGATGCCGCTCGTACCGAAGTTGCGGCGCGCGTGGCGTCGGCGGAAGCATCACTTGAGGAGAGCGCGGCCAGCGTCGAGAAATCTAAAGCGGATGCCGTCGCGATGCGGTCGCATCTGGCCGTGGCGGAAGCGGAGGAACGCCGATTAGAAGCCATGATCAATTACTGCGTGATTCGCGCCCCTTATGACGGCATCGTTGTGGAACGCAATGTTCACACCGGACATCTGATTCAGGCGGGAGGCGGCAGTGGAAAACCGGTATTGACCGTGATGCGAGTTGACCCGATACGCGTGTTTGTCGATATTCCCGAAGGTGATGCCGTACATGTCGCCAAGGGCAGTAAAGTGGAACTGAGGATTCCCTCCTTGCCCGGTGAACCGCATCTTAGCACCGTCACGCGGACCGGTTGGTCGCTGAACACCACGTCGCGAACTCTGATGGTCGAGATCGACGTTCCGAACCCCGACGGACGCTGGCGTCCGGGGCAATTCGTGACAGCGAAAATCACGGTCGCGGAACTCCCGGATGTGCTCAGTCTCCCCAAAGCAGCAATTGTCACGCAAGACAAGCAAACGTTCTGTTTCGTGATTGCCCCGGATGGCGACCTGATCCGTCAACCGATAGCCTTGGGTATTCAGGCGGGAAACGACTTTGAAATTCGCAGCGGTTTGACGGGAGACGAACAGGTCATCGGCCAAAACGCCGGCGCGTTTCGCGAGGGACAGACCGTCGAAATTGCCCAATCGTCAAAGTAACCCGCAACTTCGTCAGTCCCATCGCGGCAGCACGTCGAAAAAGTCTACGCAGTCCCCGGAATTCCATTGCCGCGTCTTCCCGGCAGGGAATGTAATCTCCTCACAATCCAGCAAGTCAATATCGCGATCCGATAACAGTGATGTGCGGTTCTGCGGCAATTATCCGCGCTGAATTGCCAGGGAGGGATGATGACCGGTTGCCGGCAAACCATTCGATGGCGGCAGTTTTTGCTGCTCGCCATGATCGTCCTGGCTGGATGCGCCCCGTCGCGGCTGTCGGGGCGACTGATCACGCGTCCGGAGTTCGCAGGCGTGCATACTCCGGCGGTTAAGAAAGTTAAGCGCACGGAGAATGCTTCCGATGGCAGCTCCGACCTCGAAGAGCGAGCCATCGTTTTCGTCGCCGCGGAATCCGATGAAGACGACTCAGCGATAGACCAGGCGGCTGTCATTGAGCCTGAACCCGTAGATGAACCTGGCGAGAATTCGAGCCCGTCAATGGTTCTTTATCCATTGACGATCGACGACATCCTGTTTCTGGCGGACGCCCAGAATCCCAATCTCGCCGTCGCTAGAGAACGGATCAGCGAAGCCTACGCGCGCGTGGATCACGCCGAAGCTCTGTGGTTGCCGTCTGTGCGTGCGGGGGTGAACTACAACCATCACGAGGGGACGATTCAGGATGTAGCAGGGAGAGTCTTTGAAACCAATCGCAGCTCGTTTTATGGAGGTTTGGGGGCGAATGCCGTTGGCGCCGCTTCACCGGCCGTGCCGGGCTTGATTGCGCAATTTCATCTCACGGATGCGATCTTCCAGCCGAAAATCGCCTCGCATCAGGCGGCTTCGCGGGAATTCAACGCCATTGCCGCACGGAATGACATCCTCCGCGATGCCAGCGTCGCCTATCTCGAACTACTTCGCGCCGAACAACGAGTCGGGATCGCGCAGGAGGCTCTGGACAACACCGAGGAACTGGCCGAGTTGACCCGCCAGTATGCGGAAACAGGACAAGGGCTGCCGGCGGATTTTCAGCGCATGGAAGCAGAAGTCGCCTTGCGACAGGATCAATTGGTGGCTCGGCAAGAAACGGTTCAAGTCGCCTCGGCCCGCTTGGCGCAATTGCTGCATGCCGACCCGGCAATCATCATTATCACCGGCGAGCCATCGGTCGCGCCGCTGGACATCCTCGCTGTGGACGGAACTGCGGCTTCCTATGTCGCACTCGGTTTATCTCGACGGCCCGAATTGCATGAGCAGCAGCACCTGGTTTGCGAAGCCGTCGAACGGCTGCAACGCGAAAAATACGCACCGCTCATACCGAGTGTTCTGCTGGGGATGAGCTATGGCGGCATGGGGGGGGGGATTCGGTAGTGCCATCGTCAACACGGGCGATCGCTGGGATGCGGACGCCGTTGCCTATTGGGAAATTCGCAATCTCGGCATCGGCGAGCGCGCCGCACGTGGCGAGACGGCTTCTGCCGCCCGGCAGGCGCAGCTGCGGGAAGTGGCGATGCTGGATCGGGTCGCCCGCGAAGTTGCAGAGGCTTACGCGCAAGTCGTGCAGCGGCAGCAGCGGATTGAATTGGCGAAGAAAGGCATTGTTGCCGCAGAAAAATCCTATTCACTGAATCTGCAGCGCATTGAAAACGTGCAGGGTCTGCCCATCGAGGTTTTGCAAGCGATTCAAGCACTCGCATTGGCGCGCAGCTCCTATCTTGATGCCGTGGTCGACTATAATATCGCCCAATTTGAATTATGCCGTGCAACCGGATGGTTCGCCGCAGATTAGCGGATGATGGCAGCCACGACGCAGCACCTGATTGGCCACCCATATGATTGGTAGCCGAGCTTCAGCCTCGCGCACTCATGAGCGGCTGCTGAGCTATGAGCATTCGGCGCATCGGTCAAATCGACCGGGGGTGTGCAACCCGAAATTGAAGGTCACCCAGGACCGACACGCCGAGTCATATGCAAATTGGTCGTTCGCCGCATCGGTGTCACCGCCCGAGGGAAGTTGCGAATCCGGCGTTGACGACCCCGGTTGGATCCGTCCGAGCGAATTCTGCCGACTTGAGGCTTGCCCTATAGCCTCGCAATCTCATCCTTGCGATGGGCGTCGGCGGTCGCAGGCAGCATTGCTCCAAATCATCCGCCACTCATGCTTGCCCAAGTCGATGCGGACTTGTGCGCTACGAGGGCCGCACCGCGATTGAACCCTTCTCACCACTTCCCCCTTTGGAGGAACAGCCATCACACGACCACTGTCCCGCCGTGAGTTTTTCGCCCAGGCACCGGCCGGTGCCCTGCTGGGGCTGTCGCCGACCCCACCGCCACCTCGTGCCTGGATCATCATGCAGCATGGTTGGGAGCATAACGATGAAATCTCCTATGCTTCCGGCGAACTGGCTCACGCCACCTTGTACTACGCCCAAGACGCCGCCGAAACTGCCTGCCAACAACTGAACGACGAGTTCTATGCGGAACAAACACCCGCCGAATTCGATCTCGATTGGCAGCTCTATTTCCCGGACGGCTGGCCGGATGAACTGGACGTCGATGCGGTCACGTGGGACCAGGTGAAAGCCGCCGGCTGGAGCGATCCTTATTTTCTACGCGAACTCACCATTCCGGGAGTGACTGCTCATGAGTAATCCTCTGGTCCATGCGGAACGCTCCGCCCGCAAGTGGGGCGGCTCGCCCGATCTGTATCTGCCCATTCATCGCTGGTTTGATAGCTCGAAGGCCGTGATCCCCGATAACCGCCATCGGATGCTGCTGCACCATAGTTTCGGGATTCTGCTGGCCGAGCAGGTGTTTGGTTCGGCCCTCGAGATCAGCCCCACCCGGCGGGTCTTTGTGCGGGAGATTGGTGCCCAGCATGTCCTGGAAGACTTGGGCCTGATTCCCACGCCGGCCCAGTGTCTGGCCGAACTGCCGCTCTCTCCCTGGATGGCGGGAGCCGGAAAGCTGGCCCTGCGACCCGACAACTCTCACTTGGAAGGAGACCATGCCGGACCAGACGCTGTTTGATGTCCAGCTCTACGCCGTTGTCCGCTGTAAACTCGAACGGATTGCCGCGGACTCGCCGCCGGAGGCTGTTGAAGCCGCCAGGACCCATCCCCAAGCTGTCCGATGGCTGACTGGGCTGGAGGATCTCCAAGGCCGCGGGGCCTTCGCCGAGGAATTCTCCTACTTCCTGGTGGATGTCGTCGGCGATGTCGAGTTTCGGCAGTCGTGCTGGTATCACGCCGAGGAGACGCCCTTGTTGCAGATTCTCCGCTTGCTGGTCCTATGGGATGAGAGGGGCCGTGCCGACCAGACACTCGACGATCTGCTGACCGAAGTCCGTCATATTCTCTCTCGTTCCCTTTGAAAGGAGACCATGCTCACCGCGCGGGAACTCGCGACGCTTTTGGCCGCCTTGCGGCACTGGCAACAGACCTATTCTGAGACCGACATCCCCTCACTGATCACAGCGTGGCCGCAGTTCGCGGCCGACGCTCCTCTGTCGTCCGCCGAAATCGACACTCTTTGTGCACGACTCAATCAACTGTGTGGTTGCGAATCGCCTGGCCCCTTTTGTTGCGGCATCCCCGGCATTCTGGCGATGCTGGCCGATTTTCGAGTCCGGCTGATCGAAATGGGAGCCGCAGGCCGGTTGCTGATCAATGGAGAGATCGAGAATGTCCTGCCGATGGAAGATGCCGAAGCTCTGGAGAAAGCCAATCCGATCACACCCGACAGCAAGGTGCGACTTGAGCAGGCAAAGACCACCGAGCGCCATGATGCCATCGTCAAAAATGCCTTGAAAAGTAGTCTGGTCTGTTTGATGATCCTCGGAGGCGAACACGATCTGACCGAAAGCATCAACCGTCTCGGCGGCGGAAAATGAGAGTACATTCGGGTCACGACGAAGCGGTACAAAGTGATCAACAAAGAGTAATTCAATGCGAGCTTTCTACCACATCATCGTCGGGCAGCGGGACGGTCATTAGTTGGCTTGGTTCATTGGTCAGCCGCAGTTCGCATGTGGTGGGCAGTGGCAATTCAACTGAAAATCAACGCAAAACTGTTGAGCCTGATCGTGAGAA
>Ga0335397_10002017_pt1 | contig 27624 bp, 25 predicted proteins | sample MAT04_FD_205740 | JGI IMG/M metagenome (GOLD analysis project Ga0335397, IMG submission 205740) | Freshwater microbial communities from Lake Fryxell liftoff mats and glacier meltwater in Antarctica - MAT-04 (spades assembly) (version 2) ... | reverse complement strand
AGAATAAGTCCTAGTCCGAAGAAGTACAGTTTTTTCATAATATAAAAGGGAATTTGAAATAAAGGTATGACAATTCTCAGGATTAAATCAAACGAATTTACTATGAAGACTTTAAAATAAAGTCTCAGAACGAAGTCAAAGTCGTTGCCGGATTAATCTAAAATTTCAGATAAAAATCTCTTGTAATTTCCAGGTATTCCTGGCTATGAATTTTTTCAGAAGCATAAATACAAATCTCATCTTCCGGAATTGCGTTTTGCTTTTTTCGTGAGAACAATACCATTGCACGGTGAGGAACACGCGTAGGCGAACTTTTTACCCAGGTTAAATGCTTCGGGAATAAATGATGTTTTGCAGCTTCATTTTTCCACTTCTCATAAGCATCAGCAGGAACAATAAATGCTGCTTTGCCTTTTTCTGCGAGCAGTTCCGAAGTATATTCGAGCAAATCCTTCACAGACAGCGAGTCATTATGTCGTGCCAGGTTTCGTGCCTTATCGGGTGCTTTAAGCGAATTGGTGAAAAAAGGTGGGTTACTTATAATCAGACTGTATGTATGCTTGTTTTCAAGTGAATACTCTTGTAACGATGAGTTGAATATCCGAATCCGGTCGAACCAGGGACTTAACTGCACATTACTTTTTGCCAGTTCTGCGGCATCATAATCAATTTCCACAGCATCGATTTCCGCATTTGCATTTCTTTGAGCCATCATTAAAGCCAGGATTCCGGAGCCTGTGCCAATATCAAGTATTCTGGATTCATTATCACATTGAGTCCATCCTCCAAGCAATACCGAATCAGTCCCAACTTTCATTGCAGCGGTACTATCATCGATACTGAATTTTTTGAAATGAAACACTTGTTGAGGAAAAAGGGAAGAGTGAAAAATGGAGTTTGAAGGGTTGGAAATGTTTGAAGGGTTTGAAAGGTTTGAAGAGTTTGAAGAGTTTGAAGGGTTTGAAATGTTTGAAGAGTTTAATGCTGCGCGTTCAAAGGTTCAATGCTTCGCGTTCAAGAGTTCAATGCTGCGCGTTCAATAGTTTTGGGGTTTTGATAACAATTGTATTACAACCGTATGATTGTATGACTACCGTATAACTTCAATAAATGCTAAACATTCTCAAAAACCTCAATCCTTCAATCCTGAAACGCTGAAACCTGAAACTCTGAAACTTTTTACAAATACAGCTCTATCAATCCTTCCGGCGCTTCAATATGTATCGTCTTGGTTTTGCGGTCGATCTTTTTCACGATTTCGTCAACGATGGGAATTAAAATTTCTTTGCCATTAAAGTCAATAGCCAGTAAAGCCTGCTGAGGCATTTCGAGTACGGTGCGCACAATTCCTGTTTTACCGCGCACAGCATCAATTACTGTGAAACCTTCAATTTCGATGGAATGAAGTTGAGTGCCTTTTTGTTTTGGTAATATGGCCAGCGGAATGTATATTTCGCATCCGGCAAGGCGGGAAGCATCTTCAGTACTGTCAACATCCAAGAACTTTACCATAGCCTGCCCCTTGGGTCTGGGCTGGAGGAGTTCAATAAAAAATGGAACCAGATTCTCATTGATTCTGAGAAATACTGATTCCAGTTTTTTTATCTGCGAGAGGATTTCAGGATCTGCCTGGAATACTACTTCGCCTTTTGAGCCGAAAGTCCTGACGATCTTTCCCAATTGGAAAAGTTCATCCTGTTTCATAATGTGTTATGCTTTTTCTTCGGTTGCAGGTGCTTCAGGAGCGACTTCTTCAGCAACAACTTCGGGAGCAACTTCAGTAACTACTTCGGGAGCAACTTCAGCAACAACTTCGGGAGCAACTTCAGCAATTACCTCAGGAGCAACTTCAGTAACAACTTCAGGAGCAACTTCAGTAACAACTTCGGGAGCAACTTCAGCAATTACTTCGGGAGCAACTTCAGCAATTACTTCGGGAGCAACTTCAGCAACTACTTCGGGAGCAACTTCAGCAACTATTTCGGGAGCAACTTCAGCAACTACTTCGGGAGCAACTTCTGCTACTTCTTCTGCAACTTCTTCTTCTTCAACTTCAGCAATACCGGCAGCTTTTTTAGCTTCGGCAGCTAATTTCTTGGCTAACGCATCAGCTTTAGTCTGGTTTACTTTAACTTCGGCTGCGAGGCGTTTTTTGTCTTCGGTTTTTGCCTTCAGACCAATGTCGTTTTTCGCGCTTTCAATTTTGCCGGTTTTTACGGACTTCCATTCTTCGAATTTTGCCTGAGCCTGTTCTTCGGTCATAGCACCTTTGGTAACGCCTTTAAGCAGGTGATGCATGTAGGCCACGCCTGTGTACCTAAGTATTGCCTCAACCGTTTCGGTTGGTTCAGCACCGGTTTTTACCCAATAAAGGGCGCGGTCAAAATCAAGCTGGATGTCGGCTGGGCGGGTAATCGGGTTGTAAATGCCAATTTTTTCAATAAAACGTCCGTCACGTGGTGCACGACCATCAGCAATCACGATATGGAAATAGGCCTGGCCTTTTTTTCCAAATCGCTGTAATCTCATCTTTGTTGCCATCTAATATTTGTTTTTGTTAGTTGATTAATTATAAAACCTTGTTTGATAATTAGTTACAATTATCTTCAGATTTTTATTTTGAAGGGTGCAAATGTATGATGTAATTTTTGATTTTCAAAGCATTACGATTGATATTCGTGAAATATTTTATCATCAGATTTTCCATGTGAATTTGAATTGTGCCTTGAATGATTCTGAAGCTTGTAATACCGTTTTACACCCGGTGTAAGAGTTACTATTAAAATAAAAACACCTAATAGCCCCGTAATCCCTTGAATTATTGATCCGGTTCCCAGAATCATCATTTCAGTATTGATCCATATGATCACAATAATAGCGGTATAAAGGGTGTAAGTCCATGCCCAATGGTAGCTCCTATAAATATTCAATCCATTGATGAGTGGCCAGTTTGGTTTGAAAAATAAGGGGAAAATAAGAAACAACGGAAAAAATCCAAGTAGCAGAAAAAGTATAATACCAGGTATCAGGTAACTTGAAAAAATACTTCCTTCCAAAAACGAAATTGGTAGCCTTATACTCTCACCCGATGGATCATTTATCAGGTTGAAGCCACCATACAATGCCCCTAAAGCTTCAAAAGCTAATGCCAGGATTAATGTGTAAATGCCTATAGTTCTGTTTCTTGCTTTCATTCGATTCAATCTTGTTTCACGTTTCTTTATTCCGTTTCAACGCTTTTGATGTGACGGAGAAACCTTTAAAGATACTTCAACATCGAAAAGCTTAATGATTTTTTAACAAAACTATGATTTTTCTTTATATGTGAGACACTTATCTGTTATTTTTAAATAGTGTGTCACTATGAAAACTCATCATTTTATATTAATATGCTCATTTTCTTTAATTCTGGATTTGGTTTGCCAAACTCAATCTTCTGTGAGCGAGGACTTTCCCCTCCCGGTTGCTGAGTGGAGCCGAAGCAAAGGGGGGCGCGTGGGCAATACTCATTTTAAACCCGTTTTTTTATAAAAACTAAATAGGAATAATTTTAACTATGATCATTTTTTGGCTAAATATTATTTTGATGTGCTGGGGAAAGAATACATGAGTCTAAATTCTTTTTTTTCTTGTTCTTTTGTCTTAACACAAAAGAACCAAATGGTCAAGGCTTACTATAAATTTCACACAGATATACGATTCGGTAAGGCTAGTGATCCCAATAAATTGGGATGGGCCTGATAGAGTTTCCCATATCCGTGCAGCACGTGAGGCTGGTGTTTTGCTACACACATGCCCGCGCAGTTTACCTTCATCTACATCTGTTGTGAAATTTCTATCAGGCCGATCCTACACCCTGAAAATCACCCTGAAAAGCCAAATCGTTGTTCGGCAATGTTGCCATAAGAGGAAGCTCTCTTAGAAGGGACCGGCCTTATAAAGATGCGCCTGCTGTTCTTAGACAGAGGTATGTGCGAAGGGCATGTGCGTAGCAATACACAGCAAGGTAAACTGTTAGGATTTGTTGTGCTTTTCCATGCCTTTTATTGCGAGGAGATACCTCTGGCTTAGAAACGCCAGCATTGTTATATAGCCTTGATCTTTTATGCACATATTGCTTATTTTTACTGGTGTGCATGAGACCGCGTTGCTAAGTTGGTACTTTTCCATCAAGGGAAAAGGACAAAGAAATAAATTCTAATTCAATTTTCGAATTAGGCATGGATCTATTATGATGTATTAACCTTTCCAGCACATCAAAATATAATACAGCCCATTTTTTTGATTTTTGCCATATGGCTGACCTTTAGCACTTCCGTCTTTTAAAGAATTGATTTACTAAAATTTATTAACACTTTATAATCGGGAGTATTAAAACAGGTACCTTAGCAAATTCCATAAGGATATGGTAAAAATCTGAAAATCAAGTATTACATGCCCCAATTTAGTCATCTTCACGTTCACTCTCAATATTCATTACTCGACGGAGCTGCCGAAATACCGGCAATGTTTGCCAAGGCAGTTGCCAATAAAATGCCTGGTATTGCGCTTACCGACCATGGAAATATGTTTGGTGCTTTTCAATTTATCGCCGAAGCAGAAAAAATCAACGGTAAGCATTCCTCGCCTATAATAAAACCAATTCTGGGATGCGAGTTTTACCTGGTTGAAGATCGTCATAAAAGGAAATTCACCGGAGGCGAGAAAGACGTCCGCTATCATCAGCTTTTACTGGCCAAAAATGCACTGGGTTACAGGAATCTTGTTAAACTGGCTTCATTAGGATTTATCCAGGGAATGTATGGCAAATATCCGCGTATCGATAAGGAACTGTTGCTTCAATACCACGAAGGACTTATAGCCACAACCTGCTGCCTGGGCGCCGAAGTTCCACGTACTATTGCCAGTAAAGGTGAAGCCGAAGGAGAAAAATTATTCAAATGGTGGCTCAATATTTTTGGTGACGATTATTATGTTGAAATCCAACGCCACGATATTCCCGAACAGAACGAAGTAAACCTTGTGCTGCAGCGTTATGCTGCAAAGTACAATGTGAAAATGATTGCCAGCAACGACTCGCATTATGTTGAACAAGAGGATTTTAATGCACACGATATTCTGCTTTGCGTAAATACCGGTGAAAAGCAAAGTACACCCACATTTCGTGAGTATGGCGATGGTGATGCACTTGTGAAAGGCCGACGCTTTTCGTTTTATAACGACCAGTTCTTCTTTAAGACAACGGAGCAGATGAGCCAGCTCTTTGCTGATATTCCCCAAGCTATTGACAATACCAATGAAATCGTTGACAAAGTCGAAATCATCCAGCTTAAGCGCGATATTTTGTTACCTAATTTTCCGGTACCGCCGCAATTCGTTACGCATACATCTTCACTTTTTGTGGATCGTAAAGATATAAACGGCCAGAAAGAAATTACACCCGATGTACGGAATCAATGGGAATTCCTGAAGCATCTTACTTATATAGGTGCCAAAGTACGCTACGGCGAAATTACACCCCAGCTTCGCGAACGTATTGATTTTGAGCTGCAGACCATTCACGATATGGGTTTTGCAGGATACTTCCTCATCGTGAGCGATTTTATTAAAGCCGGTCGCGATATGGGGGTTTATATCGGGGCAGGCCGCGGATCGGCAGCCGGTAGTGTGGTAGCGTATTGCACCGCCATTACTAACATAGACCCGATGAAGTACAACCTGCTGTTCGAGCGTTTCTTGAATCCGGAACGTATAAGCATGCCTGATATAGATACGGATTTCGATGATCAGGGCAGGCAGAAAGTGATTGATTACGTGGTGCAGAAATACGGTCAGAACCAGGTGGCGCAGATTGTTACCTATGGCACCATGGCTGCAAAAAGCAGCATCAAGGATGTAGCCCGTGTTCTTGATCTCGATCTGAGTATCAGTAATTACCTTACAAAGCTGGTGCCGGATAAACCAGGTATCAAACTCAAAAGGGTACTTACCGCTCCACTTACGAAAAAAGATGGTGCGAAATCGCTGGAAGAAAAAGAAGACCTTCGTTCAGAAGACGTTGATAATGTAAAGAAAATCAGGGAAATATATAATTTCACTGGGACTGATACTTCGACACTCCTTCAAAAGAAAGTACTTGAACTGGCTTCCAAACTCGAAGGCTCAGTGCGTGGTACCGGAATACATGCAGCAGGTATAATTATTGCGCCAACAGATCTTACCGAATTGATTCCTGTTTGTGTTGCCAAAGATTCCCCTTTGTGGGTTACGCAGTTTGAAGGTAATGTTATCGAATCGGCCGGTGTTATCAAAATGGACTTTCTGGGTCTGAAAAACCTTACCATTCTGAAGGATGCACTGCAGATGATAAAGGAGAACCATGGTGTTGAAATTGACCTCGATACCATTCCTCTTGATGATGCCGAGACTTTCGGACTTTACCAGCGTGGCGATACTGATGGTACTTTTCAGTTTGAAAGTATTGGAATGAAACAGCATCTGCGCAATCTGAAACCCGATAAGTTTGAGGATCTTATTGCCATGAATGCTTTGTTTCGCCCGGGTCCTATAAAATACATTCCCAATTATATTGCCCGTAAACATGGCCGCGAAACGGTTACTTACGATCTTCCGGTGATGGAGGAAATCCTTCACGAAACCTATGGCATTACTGTTTACCAGGAACAGGTAATGCTGCTTTCGCAGAAACTGGCTGGCTTCAGCAAAGGCAAAGCCGATGAACTGCGTAAGGTAATGGGTAAAAAAATCCGTGAAAAGCTCGATAAAATGAAGCCCGAGTTTATCAAAGGCGGAACCGAAAATGGCCACCCCGAAGATAAACTCAACAAGATATGGACCGACTGGGAAGATTTTGCATCCTACGCTTTCAATAAATCGCACAGTACCTGCTACGCTTACATTGCTTATCAAACAGCATATCTGAAAGTCCATTACCCGGCTGAATATATGTCGGCTTTGCTTACAACCAACCTTGGAGCTGTCGATAACCTTACGGCTTATCTCGACGAATGCCGCCGAATGGGTTTGCATGTTCTGGGGCCTGATGTAAATGAGTCGGGGCTCAATTTTTCAGTGAATAAGAACAAGGAGATCCGCTTCGGACTAAAAGCACTCAAAGGAATGGGCGATGCCGCTGCCGATTCGTTATTGGAAGATCGTACTAAAAACGGTCATTATGCCAGCATTTTTGACTTTATAAAACGGGTCAATCTTCGTACTGTTAATAAAAGCTCGATGGAAGCCCTGGCCCAGGGTGGTGCTTTTGATAGTTTCGAAGGAATGCACCGCGCACAGTTTTTTGCCAAGGAATCGAATGAAGACAATACTTTTCTTGAAAAACTGATCCGGTTTGGAGGCAGTTTTCAGGCCATGCAGCAATCATCGCAGCAATCGTTATTCGGCGATCTTGGGCCGGTTGAAATCCCCGACCTGAAACTCCCTGACTGCCAACCCTGGTCGAACATCGAAAAACTGAAACGCGAAAAAAATATCGCGAGTTTCTTTATTTCAGGCCATCCGCTCGATGAATACAGGTTTGATATCGACACATTCTGTAATGCATCTATTAAAAAATTAAAAGCAAATCTTGCGCTGGCAGCTTCGCACGATGTATTTATTGCTGGAATTGTATCCAAAGTAAGGCACGAGATCGCAAAAAATGGAAATCCCTATGGCCGTTTTACCATAGAGGATTTTGATGAAGCCATTGAACTGGCGCTTTTTAAAGAAGATTACCTCAAGTTTAAACATTTACTTGTTGATGATGCCATAGTGTATATTAAACTACGCACAGCACTGCGTTACGGTACAGCCGATCAGTTTGAACCTCGCATACAGCGGATTTCGCTGCTGAGTGATGTAATGGATGAGCAGTCGAAAGGGCTTATCCTTCAGGTTCCTATCGACAATCTCAACGAGCCGCTTACCAGCCATATTATTGATGTACTCAAAAGGAACAAAGGAAACACCAGGGTTCGTGTCGAATTCTTTGATTTCGCGAATAATTACAGGGTCGAAACTGTATCGTCGCAGCATAAAGTGGTTTGCAGCAGTGCCATAAGGCAACTCAGGCTAATGCCGGGAATTAACATCAGGGTTAAAACCTGAAAATAATCATTGCCTTTTCCGGCGATATCATTGCTAATTTCACTAATTTTGCGAGCATAATAAGCAGCTTCATTGAACAAAAATGAATAAAAATCAGTTCTATAAATCTGGCTATTTAAGGGAAATTTTTCACACCCATTAACCATTTTCTATTAACCATTAACCATTAACAATTAAAACACATGGCACTTAATTTTACGGATGCAAATTTTGAAGAACTGGCAGAAAAATCAGATAAACCCGTACTTATCGACTTATGGGCCGAATGGTGTGGTCCCTGCCGCATGGTTGGACCCATTGTTGAAGAATTATCCAAAGAATATGATGGCAAAGTAGTTGTCGGCAAATTGGATGTTGACAGCAACCCGGTTACAACCGCCAAATTTAGTGTCCGCAATATTCCTACTATTCTTTTTATGAAGAATGGCGAAATTGTTGACAAACAGGTAGGTGCTGTTCCAAAAAGCGTTTTGGTTGGCAAGCTGGAAAAACTTTTAGGATAAGGTTTTAGGGGTTGGGGTTTAGGTTTTAGGGTATCCTGAATCCCGAAATTGTAAGATATTAGCTAGCATTTTTAGTGTGAATTCCCTAACCCCTAACCCCTAAATCCCAACTCCTTTCTCATGCAGATTGACCAAACCCGCATCCCACACTATGCCAACCTTGAGTTCCTGGCTCGAACGGTTGTTGAAGGGTTTATTGTAGGTTTGCATAAAAGCCCTTTTCATGGTTTTTCGGTTGAGTTTTCGGAACACCGGCTTTACAATCCCGGTGAGCCAACCCGGCATATCGATTGGAAACTCTATGGCCGTACCGACCGCATGTATGTAAAGCGGTACGAAGAGGAAACCAATCTCCGCTGCCAGATCGTAATTGACAATTCGTCATCAATGTATTTCCCCGTGTGGGAGTTTACAGATATTGACCATCCCAATAAAATTACTTTTTCAGTATATGCTGCTGCCTGTATTATGCAGTTGTTGCGGCGTCAGCGCGATGCTTTAGGCCTGAGCCTGTTCAGCGAAAAGATAAATCTGCATACACAGGCTAAATCAAATTCGGTGCATCATAAATTCCTGATTGGAAAGCTGGAAGAACTGCTTTCGCCTATTCCTCCCGAAGAACACCGTACCTCTAAGGTTACTGATTCACTTCATTATATTGCCGAAAATATCCACAGGCGCTCGCTGGTAGTGCTTTTTAGCGATATGTTTGATGCGGGATCAGATGATGCCGCACTTTTCGATGCTTTACAACACTTGCGCTATAATAAGCACGAAGTTATTCTATTTCATGTGGTTGATAAATCGAAAGAACTTGATTTTGATTACGAAAACCGTCCGTATCGCTTTGTGGATATGGAAACCGGCGACGAAATCAAACTGCAACCCTCCGAAGTACGCAAATCCTATGCCGATGCAATTGCCGGTTTTCATCAGGAATTGAAACTGAAATGCGCACAGTACAAAATTGATTATATCGAAGCTGATATTAACAAGGGATTTGAGCAGGTGCTTTTACCCTATTTGTTGAAAAGGGAAAGACTTTTGTGATCGTGTCTTTATAATTCTCTGTTTCAAAATGTTCGGAAATTTAATTAGAGCTTGCTGAAAACATATTAAAATATTGAAAATCAGATAATAGCCAACATTAAAAATGTTGATAGATGTAGGGAAACGTAAAGGATAGTTAGATAAACCTTGCATTTGTAAAATTGCCATTCCCCGTCAGGGGATATATATCAATAGAATAATAGATCGATGATGGATTATTCCCCAGAGGGGATTAATATAATATATTGATTATTAATGCCCTATGGGCAAATTAATTTAATCCTATTTCTTCTCTATTGATATAAATGCCCTACGGGCAATGTAACCAAATAATTGAGTTTTTTTTAGTCCATAATTATCTGTAATTTAATCATTTGATTTCTACACTATACCTTTTATTCTTCAAATATATTTTTTGGTAATTCTCATAAAAGCAAAGCACTTTTAAATTTACACTCTAATCCTACACTTGGAAAAGGTAAGATTGAAATGCTTTTTCAATAATTCTTGTAAACTTACTTGTTAGTAAGTATATTTGCCCTGTTTTTAAAGCTGTAAAATGTCGATTACACGTGAAAAAATTATCGAATTAGGCGAAGATTTTATTCGTACCAAGGGATACAATGCATTCAGCTACCAGGATATTTCGTCGGAGCTTGGGATAAAAAATGCTGCAATACATTACTATTTTCCTTCAAAGGAGAACCTTGGCACCAGTATCGTCAAAACAAATATCCAAAGGTTCGAAGAAATGACCGGTAATATGAAAAGCCGGGGTTTCGACGAATGGCACCAACTTGAGACATTTATAAAAATCTATACAAAAAGCCATAGGGAGCAGAAACGTTGCATTGTTGGTTCATTAGGTCCTGATATTAATTCATTGAGCGACAACACAGTGGTTGAACTGAAACGAATTTCTGAACTCATTCTAAAATGGCTGACTGATACACTAAAGTCAGGCAGGGAAAAACGTTTATTTTCCTTTTCTGAAGAGCCGCAGATTAAAGCTTTGCTGATACTTTCGAGTCTTATAGCCAGTTTGCAGTTAGCCATGTTAATTGATAAAATAGAGTACAAAAGCTTTAGCCAGGCAATTATTGATGGCCTGAAACCATAATGATTTACCTATAAAGTGTTACGTGGAGATTTTCTTTTACTAATTACGAACCTGATTTTTCAATACGATAATATATGAAACGAGCCGTTATAACAGGAATTGGAGCTGTAACACCTATTGGTAATAATGTTGCTGATTTCTGGCAAGGCCTTGTGGATGGGAAAAGCGGAGCTGCCGGAATTACACGCTTCGATCCTGTAAATCATAAAACCAAGTTTGCATGCGAAGTAAAAAACTTTGATCCATTGCTTTATATGGAGAAGCAGGATGCAAAAAAAATGGATAATTATGCACAGTTTGCCATGGCTGCTGCGGATGAATGCATGAAGGATTCAGGCCTGAACCTGGAACAAACCGACCTTAACAGGATTGGGGTGATAATAGCCTCAGGGAATGGAGGAATGCAGACTTACGAGGATGAGGCATATAATTACCTGCAAAACATGAAGATTCCCCGGTTCAGCCCGTTTTTTATTTCCAAAATGATACCTAATATTGCTGCAGGCCAGATTTCGATACGGTATGGATTTCATGGCGTGAGCTACTCAATTGCTTCTGCCTGTGCTTCGTCGAACAATGCCATTGCCAATGCTCTGGACCTTATCAGGCTGGGAAGAGTTGATATTATTGTTGCCGGTGGTGCCGAGGCTCCTATAACGGAAGCTTCTATAGGTGGTTTTAACGCGATTAAGGCTTTATCAACATTAAATGAATCTCCGCAGACTGCTTCGCGTCCGTTCGATGTAAACCGCGATGGATTTGTTGCCGGCGAAGGTGCCGGAGTTATTATGATTGAAGAACTCGAACATGCTTTGAACAGAGGTGCTAAGATATATTGCGAATTAGCCGGTTATGGTGCTGCTTCCGATGCCTATCATGTGGTTGCCACGCATCCGAATGGCCTGGGTGCCTTACTTGCCATGGAAGCTGCTATTGTTGATGCAGGAATATCCAAGGCTGAAGTTTCATGCATTAATGCTCATGCAACATCAACGCCTATTGGTGACATTAGCGAATGCAAAGCACTCGAAACAGTTTTCGACGGTTTGATAAGTTCAGTTTCTGTTTCTGCAACCAAATCAATGACCGGTCATATGCTGGGAGCTGCAGGGGCAATTGAAGCCATTGCCTGTATCAAATCCATCGAAAACAACCTGGTACATCCAACAATTAATCTCGATAACATTGATCCCCAGATAAATCCGGCATTTGATTTTACGCCACTTGTTGCCCGAAAAAGGGAGGTAAACGTTGTACTTAATAATACTTTTGGCTTTGGAGGACATGCGGTAACAACGGTTTTTATAAAATACCAAAAGCAAGGAATCAATAAATAAACTTACTCCGGGCATTTTCCTGTTTTCCGGAAAGGATATGAATACATAATAAGATATTATCAATATTTCACGGAACGGAATGAAGCAAATTCTGATTTCCCGGTTCTTCTATCGACCATTTCGAGTTTTGGTATGCCAACAACTGCTCCCATTGAAACACCACACCTCAGGTAGTAAACTTTCCCGAATTTAAAATCTATGGTAACCTGCGACCTAACTTCCGTCTGAGCCAAGATTGTGTTAGTTCCTTCTTTTTTTATACGAATGACTTCTGATGAATTGTTGCCTATTCTGCAGATGGTGGAATCTCCCAAAACTAAATTAAAGGCTAGAATGAAACCTGATCCGCCATAGCGATAGACATTTAATATAGCGTAATCAATACATGGTACAGTTTCTTAAGCCTGTTTCAATTCTAAATCTTCAAGGTCCGGAATGCCTGTGTTTCGAACTTATCAGGGCGGCAGGTAGTATGTGTTCAATAATTTTTATTGCATTACCTCCTGATCTACGTGCTTCAATTTTAGCCTCTCGGATGACAATTTCATAGCTTTCAGAAGCCTTAAATCCCTTTTGGCCGGTTTTTATTTCTTTAATGAATTCAGCATTTAAAGGAATTTTTTCGTTTTCACCATAAATGACAATTTCTTTTATGGAATTTAATGAAGGATAATCAGTTTTAGTACTTTTTACTACCTCCTGCGCAAATGAACCTGATACTGAAGTTAAAATAAATGCTGCAAGTATTGAAAAAATACGCATCATATAGTTGTAAATTTAATGTTACTCATTGATACTCAAACCTGAATTGTAAATATTGGATTTAAAACCGGGAGGCTGTAGCTTATGATAACGTTGTAAACTTTGTGAATTCTGTGTTGTTTTGTGCCTTAGAGGCATCATTTTTCCAATCACAAAGTCACTAAGGACTAAGAATCACTAATTCCCGATGCTATACTATTTTAAACTACAGCTTATTTATTCTATAAGTTTTTCGACCTTAGTTTTTAACTTTGGTAGATGATTAATCACTATCCCCCAAATATTTTCATCAGAAACACTATCGTATCCATGAATAATTTGATTTCTTAACCCAACAATCCTTTTTGCATTTTCAATTTGTAAATCGGGATCTTCCCTTAGAATTCGATTCATGGCTTCTCCGATAATCTCTAAATCTCTTTCAATCGCACGTTTCAAAAGAATATCTTGTGAATAATCAGCTTAGCGTTTCCGGCGTTCAACAAAAAATGAATCAATCTCATCAATGGCAAGTTTGATATCATATAGGCATTTAAGCTATTTCTCGTTCATAGACCAGTTGTTTTTCTCTTTCAATAACTTTACGGAAAACAGGATTTCTGATTGCCTGGTTTTCGACCAGGTCAACCGGGCGTTGAAATAATAGTTCCAGATTCTCCTTCAAATCCATATAATTGTCAAAATAGTCTAACAATTCAATATTGTTGAACTGAATAAGCATATCTATATCACTGGATTCATTGAATTGTTCCGTTAAAATAGAACCAAACAGATAAAGTTCCTTAACCTTGTGGTTATCAAAAAGTTCAGTCAATTTTTTTTTCTATTGGTCTCAATAAGATTCATATTACAAAAGTATTGAATAAAATAATATGATTTTTGTTTTAGATTGAGGCTAAATATTATTTTGATATGCTGGAAAAACAAAACATAAGTTTATTTTCTGTTTTTTGTTTTTTTTCTTGTTCTTTTGTCATGACACAAAAGAACCAACTTAACGAAGTGGTCTCATAAGCTCCTTTAAAAATAAGCAATGGGCGAATAAAAGGTCTAAGCTTAATATAAATTTCACACAGTTGTAAGACTTGGTAAGGCTCGCAAAACAAGGCCTGATTCCCATATCCGTGCAGCACGTGAGGCTGGTGTTTTGCTACGCACATGCCCGCGCTGTTTACCTTCGTCAACATCTGTTGTGAAATTTCTATTAGGCCAATCCCTACACCCTGCAAATCACACTGAAAAGCCAAATCCTTGTTCCGCTATGTTGCCATAAGAGGTAACTCTCTTAAAAGGAACCGGCCTTATAAAAATGCGCCTGCGATTCTTAGCCAGAGGTATGTGCGAACGGCATGTGCGAAGCAATACACAGCAAGGCAAACTGTCAGGATTTGTTGTACTCTCTCATGCCTTGTATTGCGAGGAGATACCTTTGGCTTAGAAACGCCATCATTGTTAGAAAGCCTTGATTTTTGGGTACTTTTTGATCAAGCAAAAAGTATAAAGAGATAAATATTAAATCAATTTTCGAATGAATGCATGGAATTATTATGATGAATTAGCCTTTTCCAGCATATCAAAATAAAATACAGCCTAGATTGGATCGAAATGTTTTAAGATTCAACCATCAATGCTATAGTATGGTCGATTTAATCTCTACCAGTCCGGTCGCTCCACATTATACATTCTGTTTTGTATCCACGATATTTTTCGGGCGATATAAGCAGTAGGCCTGTCGGGGTGCCACTTGCGCGGATTGGGAAGTACTGCAGCAATGGCGGCTGCTTCGGAACGGGTAAGATTTTTAGCCGATTTATGAAAATATTTCTGCGATGCAGCTTCGGCGCCGTATATGCCATCTCCCATTTCTATGATATTCAGATACACTTCCATAATACGCTTTTTGCCCCATCCAAATTCAATAAGCCCTGTAAAATACAGTTCCAATCCTTTACGCAGATAATTCCGGCCAGGCCATAGGAATGCATTTTTAGCGGTTTGCTGAGAAATAGTGCTTGCCCCGCGTATCTTCTTCCCTTTTGCATTCAGTTTCTGCGCTTTTTCAATGGCTTTGAAATCAACACCATAATGCGATTCGAAATTATTGTCTTCGGATGCTATCACGGCCAGCACCAGATTTGGCGAAATATCTGAAAGCTTCACCCAGTCCTTGGTAATGGAAGGCGTTTTACCGTCAGCAATATTTTCCACAACGCGGATCAGCATTAAAGGAGTTGCCGGTGGATTTACAAAGCGGAAAAGCAGCGTGAAAAAGATACTGCTACCGAAAAAGAAAATCAGACCAAAGCGGGCAATTCTATATAAATGCTTTTTAACTCCCTGAAATCGTGTAAGTTCGCCTGTTTGGCTCATTATCAATGCAATTTGAAAAACAATTTTATTCTTTTGGTGCAAATGTATTAATTTTTCAATATGTTTGCCGTGCCTATCGGTGAAACACTTGATTATGCTAATCGGCTGATATTGAGCAATAAAAGTTTAATATATTGAAAATCACAATGTAAAATTATCTCATGAGCAACTTTATAGGAATACGTCACGAAGATAAATACGTGATGGAACGCAGGGCTCCGCTTACTCCAAAACATGTGGAGCGGCTGATAAAGAACAAGAAACTTGACTTCATAGTTCAGACTTCCGAAAAAAGAGTGTTCGCCGATGAGGAATACATTAAAGCCGGTGCTAAAATTGCCAAAGACCTCAAAAAGTGCAGTGTTATTTTTGGCGTTAAGGAAATGCCCGAAAGCTTTTTTGAAGTAGAAAAAACCTATGTTTTCTTTTCCCACGTTATAAAAGGACAGCCTTACAATATGCCTATGCTCCGCAAAATGATGGAGCTTAAATGCAACCTTATTGATTACGAACGTGTTATTGATGAGCAGGGGAAACGTCTCATCTTCTTTGGTCGTTATGCCGGGCTTTCGGGAATGATAAACTCCTTGTGGTCGCTGGGTTTGAGATTAAAAGAAGCCGGTTACAATACACCGTTTTCGCGCATCAGGCAAGCGCATCACTACAGCTCGCTGGCCGAAGTAAGAGAGGTAATTTCCTTAGTAGGGCAGGAGATTGCCGAAAAAGGAATGCCCGAAGAACTACGCCCGTTTACCGTTGCATTTACCGGTTATGGTAATGTTTCGCAAGGAGCGCAGGAAATACTCGGACTGCTGCCTGTAAAAGAAATTTCGCCCGAGAAATTACTTTCCCTGAAACGCCGCGGCAAACTTCCGGATAACCTCATTTATAAAATTGTTTTCAAAGAAGAACACCTGGTTGAGTCCGTTGATGAAACTGAAGAATTTGATCTCCAGGAATATTATGCTTCGCCTGAGAAATTCAGAAGCACTTTCGAAAAATACATTCCACATATTGATGTGCTGATCAACTGCATTTATTGGGATTCGCGCTATCCGAGGCTGGTTACAAAGGATTATCTGCAGAAACTGTTTGCCGCCGGCACTCCGAAACTGAAAGTGATTGGCGATATTTCGTGCGATGTGAATGGCTCCATTGAATGTACCGAAAAAGGTACTGAAATCGAAGACCCGATTTTTGTCTATCATCCTGAAACCGGCACTCATACCATGGGCCATAAAGGGAATGGTGTTCTTGTAATGGCTGTTGATATACTTCCCAGCGAGCTTCCACGCGATTCGTCAGCCGGTTTTGCCGATGTGTTGGTAAATTATGTAAAAGCCATTGCCGACTGCGATTTTAGCGAGGAATTTGAATCGCTTGATCTGCCACGGGCAATTAAAAGCGCGCTTATCCTTCACCGGGGTGAGCTTACGCATCCGTATCAGCAACTCAAAAGTCATTTGAATGTGAAATCTAAATAATTTACGATTTACGAAGTACGAATGACGATTGGGGATTCTCTTACAATAAATTCCAAATCGTACCTAATCCCGAAATTAATATGAATCTAAATAATTTACGATTTACGATTTATGAAGAACGAATGACGATTGGGGATTCTCTTACGATAAATTCCAAATCGTACCTAATCCCAAAATTAATATGAATCTAAATAATTTGCGATTTACGAAGTACGAATGACGATTGGGGCGTTCTAAGGAAAAATAACATCCCAAGTCCTAAATCCTAAATTCCTAAATCGTAACTCGTAATTCATAATTTATACCTCGTATCTCGTTAATTCGTTAATCGTACCTCGTAAATCGTACTTCGAAAACATATTTTAAACCAAATACAAGTACAATGAAGAAAGTCCTTATTCTGGGTGCTGGCCTGGTGGTCCGCCCTATCGTAAAACACTTGCTTAACAAAGGAATACAGGTTACGGTTGCAACCCGTACCAAAAGCAAAGCCGAAGAAATGATTGGCGGCCATCCGAACGGAACTGCCGTTGCATGGACGGTTGATGATGAAGAATCCTTAAGCCGTATGGTGGCCGAACACGATCTTTCGGTTAGTCTGCTACCTTACCTTCACCATTTGCTGGTTGCAAAATACTGCCTGCTTCACAAAAAAAACATGGTTACCACTTCATACGTGAAACCCGAAATGCAGGCTCTTGATGCACAGGCTAAAGAAGCCGGAATTATCATACTCAACGAGCTTGGACTCGATCCGGGTATTGATCATATGTCGGCGATGCGCATAATCGATAATGTACATAACAAAGGTGGGAAAATTGAAGAGTTTTATTCCATCTGCGGTGCTTTGCCGGCTCCTGAAGCTGCAACCAATCCGTTTAAATACAAGTTTTCGTGGAGCCCCAAAGGCGTTGTAATGGCTGGGAATAATGATGCCAAATACATGAAAAACAATGTTGTGATTGACGTTCCAACCGAGGATCTTTTCAAAAATCCGCTTAAAGTTGATTTCCCCGAAGTAGGCAAGCTGGAAGTATATCCGAACCGCGACTCCATTTCTTATATGGATATTTATGGCATTCCCGAAGTTAAAACCATACAACGGGGAACTTTCCGTTACATAGGCTGGTGCGAAACCCTTGATGTAATGAAAAAGCTCCACCTGATTTCGTATGATAAAGTAAACCTCGCAGGAAAATCCTATGCCGATTTTATGGCACAGCAGATCGGTGCATCCAATAGTTTGCATATCCGTCAGAAAGTTGCCGCTAACCTGGGTATTAATCCCGATTCGTATGCACTTGGAGCAATGGAATGGCTTGGATTATTCAGCAATGAGCCACTCCGACGTGCCGAAGATTCGCCCTTCGAAGTTACCAGCGACCTGATGATTGCAAAAATGGAACTTGGACAAAACGAACGCGATATGGTTGCCATGCAGCATACTTTCCTTGCCACCTATCCTGACGGCAAAAAGGAAGTAATCCGTTCGCGCATGCTCGATTTCGGAACACCTGCAACCGACACTTCTGTTGCACGTACCGTTGCTTTGCCTGCTGCCATTGGTGTTGAGATGATCCTGGCCGGACAGATTACCGTAAAAGGTGTTTTCCGCCCTGTATTACCAGGAATCTACAATCCTATTCTCGATGCACTCGAAAAACTCGATATCCATATGGTTGAGGAATATGGTTTGCCGCTGAGCGAAAGAATCAGCTAAACTAAACTTTGAATGAGTGTGAAAAGGCTGCCTGAGGGTGGCCTTTTTAATGTTAATTTGTAAATAAAAAACCGGTCAATCCTCCTCCACGATCAACCGGTTTAGTATTAAGGCTGTGATTAGTTTAAGGCTTTGTTACTTTAGCCTTCTTAGTGGTATCGTCAACATCGAAACCCCAATCGGCAAGGCGTTTGGGATTTTTGGCATTGATCGCTTTCAGCAGGTTCTTGCTGGCCTTTAGGATTTCGTCTATCGGAGGCATCAGCAAATCGCGTTCACGGTAAGCAGCTTCCATTTTACCTTTATGGTCTTCTGCTTCGTTGTGTTTGGCCAGGGCCGTGGGGATAGTTGGGCCAATTTTAGCCCAGTCGTAATCGGGTAATACATTTAATTGTGAGCTTGCGCCATCGGTGAGGTGCTTTGCATAAACTTTAGCTGATAAATTAAGCACGCCGACGGGATTCTGTGAAACGTTAATACGTCCTTTTGTGTTTGCCATTTGTTTATAGATTTGAAGATTAATAACCTTAGCATTTTTAATACTGAAACAGGTAGGAGGAATAATAGCAGTATCATTAATACTGATGTAAATATACTTACAATATGATTTATCCGGATGCTGTATTTTGGTTAAAATACTGGAACTTATTAACATATGACTGTTAATATCCTAAGATGTAAAATTTTAATTGAATCTTGAAAAATGAATATTCTGAATGCCGAAATGAATATTCATTATGGCAAAATGAATATTCGGGATGACGAAACGAATATTCAATATAGCGAAATGAATATTGCGAATACCGAAATAAATATTCAATATGACGAAATGAATATTGCGGATGGCAAAATGAAAGTTCAATATGACGAAATGAATATTCAATATTTGGTAATGAATATTTCGGATGGCGAAATGAATATTAAATATGGTAAAATGAATATTGAATTAATTCTCCATGAGATACTTTTTCAAATCAAATGGTAATTTCATGTGTCGTGTGTTTTCGATTACTAAGTCAATCCAAGTAGCAAGTTTATCATCGAATTTAAATTTCCAGTAATGAGAAAGTGATTCTGAATCAGTTTGATTAATAAGCTCTTTGATCGTAGATAATGAGCCAATCGCATTTATTATGATCTTAGGTATTTTAGAATATATCTTCCCATTCCAAGTGATTTGTCCCTGACCTCCTGCAGAAAAACTATCTCTAATGTTTGGGCAAACTACACCCTGAGTATTCACTAACCAGACACCAAGTCCTAGGTATTTATTTAGATGATTACTAAAGATTTCAGGGAAGAAAATCATTGCATTTAAGATAATTTTCTTTCTAGATCCAATAGGCAAGTTATTCCACAGCTTTATTATTAAATCTAATGATTTAGGCTCATCTTGGTCAAGCCACCAGACCTCTTCACCAGGTTTGAGTAATTTGCGATAATAGTCAATTACTGGTTTAACTGGATTTGAAGAATTTCGTAAGATATTATATGGGATCCCAAGTTTATCAAAAATAGTTTGTCCTTGTTCCAAATCCATATCAATCAGATATCTTGGTGAATGTGTAACTACTACTTTTGAAAGACAATCTTCATAGGGCCTATATTTAAACTCAATTGGCGAAATCATTTTGCCAAAAAGCATATATATCTTTTCAATTCCATCAACTCTTGTGCCTTCCATGACCGAGTTTCCTGTTGTTACCCAATGATTCTGTGTTGTTGTTTTTACTTCTACTCCAAAATATTTGTTAGCTATGATATCCGGAAAGCGTTGACCTGAAATTAGTTCAATGGTATTTTCAAATGGAGTGCCTTTGGCTTATATTTAAGCACAAAACAAATTTAATCCAGAAGATTTTAACTTATTATCTAACGAATACGTTAGTAAAATGAGATCCTAAAAAATCAATATTCGGGAAATATTTATCAGGAAGATGAATTGAATTATTCTCATGCCTTTTGAATAATGCTATATATGTTTCTTTATCTTTAATCAATTCCAATCTACTTGAAATTGAAACTTTATACGATGAATCAATTCCCATGTAACCATTTTCAAAGGCTTTATCATGTATATTACAAAGACATATTCCGTTCGTTGGATTTAATCTTTCATCTTTATTTTCGGACCATTTCAAAATATGACTAGCAATTAATAAATCCGGAATATTTAATCCGCAAATTGCGCAGCTTCTAAAGTAATTATTGACAATGATTTTTCTAAAAACCGATTGATTGACCCTTATTTTAGTTAAGGCTTGTTTATCTTCTCCAAATTTCCCTAATAAAATATCTTTATCAATTTTAACGGTTGTTTCATTGTGGAAATCCTCTATTTCTCCTTTTTGCAGATTAGCAAGAAGTATCTCGCTCTCATATATCATTTCGACCCAGTTGGCTTGAAATTCGTTGTATATTTTTATTGCATTCTTACCAGGATTTGCTAACCCTTTTATGCCTCTACTTTTATGATAAGGATCAAGTCCAGAGAAATGAACTAGTTTATAAGCCACAGCTCCTGGCTTTCTATTTAGAAGAACTGCAAGTTTTTTAACTTCTGAGTTCGTTGCGCTAAATTGGCCGTATGGAATCTTTGTATATAGATTCATTACAACCATAAACTCTTCTCTAGTCCATAAATCTCTATCCATTTATTCCTTTTTTAATTCTACAAGAGCAATACTTAAATTAGCTAAAGTAAGTTCAAATTCTATTTTCAAATCTTCATAAATAATAGAATCTAATTCGTTTGACAACAAATATATAGCTGAGACAATCGCTTTTTCGACTAATTCTTTATCCATAAAATTAATGATTATAATACATTTGCGTTAGGGATTGGAGTGGAAAGCCCACAGTGAGGAACGAACGAGGACTTGGAACGTAAAGCCCGACCCGAAGGGGAACGCCCAATTATTGCATAATAATTAACCCAAGAGTTCCTAGCTTCCTGTAAAATATCGTTTGCAAAAACGGTTTGAAATTTGGTTTGTTTAAGCTTTACAAAATTCTTGTTTATCGTTTCAACAATGAAATCTGGATTGAGTATTTCATTGACCGAATCTTTGTGAACAATAAAATCTCCTTCAAATCCCAAATCCATACCTCCACAGCCAGAAAACAGGGATACAACTTTTAATGGTTTGTCGGGATTCATATAAATTTCAGAATCATAACTTATATTTAATTGAGGCTCCTCTATTGTATAATCCAGTTTATTCGTTTTTGATAAACTAAAATATTTACATCTGCTACTTAACTTGCAGTCATAGCAAAGAGGTTTTGATGCTTTACAAATTGATGCCGCATAATCTAGAATTGCCCAGTTTAATTCCTTACAGTTTTTAATATTAATTACATTATGCGATAATTCTTGCATTGCTTTGTCATTTCTAACATCTTTAAATTCTTGTGGATTAAAAAATCTACTAAGAACTCTCGACATATTAACATCAAGTAAAGCCGCTCTATGATTTAAAATAAATAGTTCATACGCATTAGAAATATATAATGTAGATAAATTGGATTCATTTAATTCAACCTTGTTTTTAGGTAAAATGCCATTCCTCTCTTTATATTCTTCAATGATTTTAAATATTCTTTTTGCTCTGTGTTTATATAGTCCCAGAGGAGTCAAGATTTGCTCAAGCTCTTGAACATTAGCTTTTATCAATTCATTCCAATTGGGATATTGATTAAAGAAAGTATCATAATATCTGGATACAGTTTCCGCTTTAGTTCTTTGAAGTAATATTTCGCTTAATATTAATTCATAATTAGATATTTCGCTTTTACGCCAAGGGAAATCACGCTTATTGGAATCGAACCATTCCAATAAAATCCTTCTAAAATATTTGATATCATTCTTATTCCACATATTGCAAAGATAAATAAAATCTTCTGGGTGTTTGAAAATATAGCTAATATATTAGCTTCTTTCTGGCTTTAAGAACATTACAAAATAGCATCGTCCCAACTTTCTAACTAACCTTGAATCTAAATTAAAACGGATATCCAAACGCGATATTCCAAACTATGTTATCCTTGCGCCATTGCTTATCGCCAACGTTAATATCCTTTGCAACCCATCGCTGTCCGTCGGGGAGTGAAGGAATCCGTAAGGGTATAGCAATATCGAGACGGAAAACCAGAATTGATGCGTCAATCCTTAAGCCGACTCCAGCATCAACCGCCAGTTCCTTAAACCAGTTGCGCGAAAACCCGCTGCCCGGCATATTGGGCTGTGCATTCCGGTACCAGATATTGCCCGCATCGGCAAATACAGCCGGGCTGAGGTATTTCATCAACTTGTATCTGTATTCGGTGTTGCATTCGAATTTTACTTCTCCTGCCTGCACCGCTTGCGTTTTGATTAATGAATCGGTATAGCTTCCTGGTCCCAGTGTGCCGTTGCGAAACGCGCGCAGACTGTTGCTTCCACCTATAAAAAACTGTTTTATATAAGGCATTACTTCACTGTTCCCGTATGCATACCCGTAACCTACAAACAGGCGGTTAACCCAGGTATTTCGTTGATCGGGCTTTATATAAACCCTGAAATCATTGCTCGACATAAGATATTGTGCATAAGGAATCTCGAATAAATTATTCTGGCTTTCGCTACCCGCCGATTTCCGGTAAAAAAGACTCAGCAAGTTTCCGGAAAGATTCAGTGCAAGGCTATTATAAAAGTGGATAAAGGATGATCCTGAATTCAGGTTGTTGAAATTAAGAGTGTATTCTCCACCTAAAATAAACTGCTTTTCAAATGATTTGGCAAGAGTCGGGTCAGCGGCAAGTGTGCTGTTGTATTCGGTTGTAATATTGGTGGGATTCACTAAATTAACAACCAGGGGATCGAATGAGTGATCCCAATATCTGCCGCTTTTCCAGATGTAACCGTACGAAAGCCGCAACGACCGCGTGGTATAAAGCTTTGGTTTACGCAGGTACTCTGCAGAGACAGAGATTTTGTTCAGGGGAATAAATTCCGAATCATTCCTTCGGGTTCGGAAAGGCAGGTAGAAATGAGGTGTATAGAAATTAACCGAACTGGCTAAATTCCGATTCGAAAAGTATTTATTCCCCTTGTTTCGGACCAGGAATTCAAAACCGGCCGAAACATTCAGTTCAATATGATCACCTGTATGAAGTAAGTTGCGGTTGGTTGTTTTTAGTTCGATTTCGGATCCGGCATAATTATTCGATTTGGAATAGGCGCCTATTTCGGCCTGAAGCGAGCGCCTGGTATAAGGAGTAAGGAATAATGAAGCATCCAGTGATGGTTTGCCGGTGGAGTCAACAGGAGTGAAAGTTGAATTTATAAACTTAAAATTATTCAGGTTCACTATCCGCTGAACGGTGGTTCTGTAATTGTTATATCGGTACAAATCGCCTTCTTTCATCACTATATTTTCCCTGAAAAGTACCGGTTTAAACCGGATTAAAGGATCCACATGTTTAAATCCTTCATCCTGCTTTGCTGGTAAGGTGCGAAGAATGGAATCCTGATCGGAATTGTAATCTGAATAAATAGTAAAGTTGTTAATAGTATATGCTTTCCTGGCCGCATCCGGAACGTCAGGCTTTACCACTATGCTAACATAAACCCGGTCGATATGGTTTGTGTCGGCAGCAAGTACCAGAAAATCAGGAACAAAATAAAAGTAACCTGCATTTCTCAATTCAAGATCAATGCGTTCGCGTTCGGCTTTTACGAGATCGAGGGTGAAAGATTCTCCTCTTTTAAGAAGTGTATGCACCGTAGAAACCGCAATTGCTTTGGATAATTTACTACTGTCAGTCAGGTAAATAAGGCTGTCGATCGTGTACCTCATACCCGCAGCAATCCTGAAATTAATGTACCCTTTTCGTTTATGAGTCAAAACGCTGTCGTGGACTTCAGCCTTAAGATATCCCAGATCTTTCAACTGCGAAACCATTCTTCGCCTCATATCAGCAGGATTTGCCTGGCTCAAAAGCACGGGTGGAGATCCAATTTTTTCGTGTAGCAAATTGTTTATTCCTTTTCCCGTTGACGGTTTGCTGATGCTGTAACTTATAAGCGAAAAAGGAATTCCGATGATCCTTTTGTTTGGAATGGGCCATATTTTTGAGAAAAGAACAGTTTTTATCTCGCTTTCATTTTTTTGCCTTTTATCGAATTTTATTTTAGAGCCGGCAAAAAGATGATCATCAGGTGGAACATACCGGTAAATATTGCACGACGAAACCAGCATCATAAGTATGGATGCAGCGAACAGCTTTACGAAGCCTGAACCTTTTTGCCTGGTTTTTATCATTTTATGCCCGTTTCTTTGGTCTTTTTAAAAATATCGCGGTATTTGTTGAAATCGAAAAATACAACAAAACTTACGCCTGTTTGCACAACCTGCCCTGAATTGTCCGTTTCATACTGGTCTCTCCGGTACACTTTAGCCCGGTAGCGACCATCAGCGGTTAATTTATATTCTACAATAAAATTACCGGCAAGTCCCGAAGTGCTTTGCCTGTGCTGGTCGGAGCCTTCCAATGCAAATGTACTGCCAACCGAAACTGTTGTACGTTCGTTAAAAAGTGATTTGCTTACATTAACCGTAAGGTCTGTCGCATTGGTTTTAGCGCCTGTAGTATAATCCGCTTTCGAATCCACTACGAAGTCAAGATTTACACTTTTGATCTTTGATGCAATCAGTGAGTTCAATTGTGATGAAATTATGCTTCCGGCAGTGCTACGTGCAGCCGACTCGTAGTTGAACAGTGCTGTTGATCCGGAACCGGGTGTCAGCGGATCGGCAGGAACAAAATGGTTAAACAGAAGTAAACCCATAACCTGTTTATTGAGTTCAGATTCATTCAGGTTAATTTGCTTTATCCTTGAATAAATTACTCCGTCAAAAGCATTCTGATCTTTAGCCGGCATATCAAGCTTGAAGCTAATGGCAGGTTGCATCAGTTTATTCTTCAGGAAGAGGTAAACTTCAAATGGCAGTCTTTGTTTTGACGCTCCTTTATTCTCAACCTGCGAACCTGCTAAAATGGATTCGGCTGTGGTTTGCACATTATACAGGGCAGATAAGTCTATATCGGCATCCGTTGGCGATCCGTTCCATGATAGAGAACTCCCTTTCTGAACCTTAAATTTTCGTTTAATAACCTGGCTGATGGTCATCTGGTATTCACCGTTGTCGATGGTAAATTTTCCCTGCATGATCATCTGACCTCCGGGCGACTGATTGACGGTAAGGTTAGCATCCCCGGCAACTTTCATGAAATCGCCTCCTGATTTATCTAGGTAAATATTGAGCTTGGATGTTTTGGTCATTTCGAGGTTTATCGCTAATCCCACCTGGGAAGAAACAGCATTTTTCGACAGCTCCGTTTTAACAGCATGGAATATTACACTGTCTGCCGATTGTAACGAATTTACATAAACAATAATTCCGGAATTGTTTGCAACTATGGTATCCATATTGTTCATTTCGATATTCATAACCGATTTATCGTCAACTTTAACATTGCCCGCAACCATTAAAGTATTGCCTGCGCTGGTAATATGGAGGTCGGAAGTAATGAATGCCGGGCCGTAAATTTCCTGTTCAGGATAGGTCTTTGTGTTCATAGCCATGAAATGATCCGTTTTTATTTTCAGATCATAATTGTAATTCCGATAGTCGTTTGTTTGAATAAGACCGTTCACATTTGCCGTATTACCAAGGCTGTCGTTGATTGTTAAATTGTTAAGTGCAATGCCGTTGCTGTTAAAAAGTATTTTTTCTTCCGGAATTTTGAAGAAAGTATTGTACTCGCGGTAGCTGCCCTGGATATTGTGGATATTCAAAGCTCCGTTCACCACAGGTTTTGCTATGGTACCTGTAATTGCTATATTTCCATCAGCAGAACCCTGTATTCCGCGGATTATGGATTTCAGGAACGGATTCAAAGCCTGAACATTAAATTTTGTGATATCCAGCTTGCCATTAATAGCTCCTTGCTCAGAATAGGAAGCGTTAATGTCTAACTCATTTTCAGTTCCATTCAGGTTTATTTCGCCTTTGTAGCCGGTTCCCGGATCATTGCTTACTTTCGCATCCAGAGTTCCCAATTTAACCGACATGGCACTAAGACTATCGACTTTGAAATTGGCTGAGAACCTGAGTGGATTCATATTGATCAGGCTGGCTTCTCCGTTTATAATGCCTTCCGCCAGCGTAGAATCTGAACCGATCATTTTTGTAATGGTGCTAATAGGGAAATCAACCAGTTTTAAATTCGTTGGCAATCCGTTTTCTGGATCCCGGCTTTGCAAGATTAATTTCTTTGATCCCGACGATATTTCAAGGTTCGAATACATTCTCTCTTTGCTGTATTCTGTTCTGTTATCCGCATTTGCTGTCCATTTATTGAAATTAATCAATTGGGTTTCTGCAAATTGTAAAACAGTTTTTCTAATATCATTGGATATCTGGCCGGTAAGGTCATATTGAAGCTTGTCGGGTTTGTTGTGTAATTTGATGTTCCAGTTTACGATTCCGGCTTTGGCATTTCCACTGATAATGGAACGGTTCAGCCTGAATGACTCACTTTGTACTCCGGACGTGCTAAGCTTGTAATTTAGTGTATCACGGATTGTTTTAAGTAAAAAAGAAGTATTGCCGATTACATAGTCGGAATAGATCACCTTCGGGACATCAATGTCTATATTCAGTTCTTTTTTTCGGGTGTCCATATCACCTGTAAATTTTATGTTTTCCATTGACGTTAATCCTGGCACAAAAGCCTGGAATACCGGATTATACCGCAGTTCACCTTCAAGATCAGCATATGCAGGTTTGATAATTGTTTGAATAGGCGAATTGACTTTGATGTAACTAATAAGCAGGTTTTGGGCTACTTCGGGAAGCACATCCAGTTCGTACGCTCCATCCATATCTATATCAAGAAAAGGTGAACGGAATGAAATCATCTGTGTGGAATCAATATTAACGGCAGTCAGACTTATAGTATCAAAAGGATAGGCATATTTGCCATAGGTCATCACCATATGGGGGATAAGAACAGTTCCGTTTACGTGCTTTGCATTAGCGATCGTTAAGTCTGCCGTAACTATCCCCTTTAATTGCAGCGAATCAGATGTAAATTTTAGCTG
>Ga0335397_10002013_pt1 | contig 27646 bp, 28 predicted proteins | sample MAT04_FD_205740 | JGI IMG/M metagenome (GOLD analysis project Ga0335397, IMG submission 205740) | Freshwater microbial communities from Lake Fryxell liftoff mats and glacier meltwater in Antarctica - MAT-04 (spades assembly) (version 2) ... | reverse complement strand
CCGCCCTCATCTGGAACGTGGCGGCATGATCATTTGTGACCGTTATATTGACTCCACTTATGCCTATCAAGGCTACGGTCACGGCCTTGATCTTAAAGCGCTTAAAAGCATCGTCACTTTTGCGACGGGCGGCCTGCTGCCCGATTTGACCGTATATCTGGACATCACGCCCGAAGACAGCCTCAAGCGGCGGGCGGCGGCTTCACTTTTTGGCGAAGAATGGAATCGGCTGGATGATATGGAAATGGCCTTCCATCAGCGCGTGTATAAGGGCTACAAAGCGCTCATGAAAAAAGAGCCGAAGCGTTGGGCGCGGATTAACGCCAGCGATAGTGTGGCGCAGGTGCAGCACAACATCATTTCAGCCTTGAATGAACACTTGGGTTTACAAATTCCGCAACCGCTTTAGAGAGAAAGTCTTGCAATGATCGACATTGAATTTAATATCCAAGTAGATGAAGCACAAGCATCAGAAGATCGCATTCTGGACGATTACGAATTGGCGCTGATGATCGACCATACCAAAGCGCAAATCACCCGACAGGTGCAAACTGCGTTAGGGAGCCTTGTTTGTGCTGAGCATCATCAGCCGCCGCGTGTGATTATTTCGGGCGCTTACTCGCTGGAAACAGAGCAGCTAGAGATTTCTTATCATGTGGATACATGCTGCAAGCCGTTTTTGATGGAGGCGGTTCGGGCGCTGAATCAAGGATAAGCCAATTGGTTTAACATCTTAAATAATATAGAGGTATATTACTGCACGTCATCATCCTGCGTATTATATGTTTTGATTATGCGTTGGATTTCTTCTCTGGGTATGTCTGACTGATCTGATTTTGAATAGATTGTCAGCATAATGATCCTATCACCTACTTTGACATAATAGATCAGGACTTTCGCTTACCTCACCCCCCGGCCCCCTCTCCAATACTTGGAGAGGGGGAGAAAAACGCATCTTGAAGTCCCCTCTCCATGCAATGGGGAGGGGATTTAGGGGTGGGGTAAATGCGTGAGCGAAAGTCCTATAGATAATGCGATAGCCGCCGCTTTTCCCTCGGCTTGCATCTCTATTCTTGGCACGTACTTTTCGTACATCGTAAGCAACGCCTGGTATTTTATCACCCGGTAATTCGCCGCGTTTTAAGGCTGCAATAGTGGGTTCGATATCAGCGTCAATGTGCCTGTAGCGTTTTACAAGGCGCTTTAAAGCATCTTCAAAATCGGGAGCAAAGATAACACTAACAAGCGGCTTTCACTCACCTTCGGATTCTCGCTCTCGCTGTAGTTCTTCTAAAACTTCATCAGCAGAGCGTCCTTCACCGCGCATTGCTTGACCCCATGCTCTCTCGAAAGACTCGACAGGATTTGGCAAATCAGAGTCGATTACAGGAGGATTATCAACCTCATCAATAATCATCCGACGGAGGTAATCTTTCACAAGTTCCTGTGGTGTAAAATTGGTCACATCTTCGGTGTAGGATTTTGCCACATGGAGTAATTTATTGTAGAGTTCAGTAGACAACTCCAAGCTCAATGTGACTGTCTCTGTATGAATTAGATTGGTCATAATCTCAAACCCCTTGCAATAATCTAATGTCCATTTTGTATCGCTACGAAGGCGGTGTTGGTGGCGGTTCGGATTTTGTGGCGCTTTCGTGATCTCGTAAATCCTGCTCAACTTTTTCCATCTTTTCACCGCTCAGCAATTTTTGTGTCGCTTCATGATAGGGCAGACCCAATTCTGGCGATGTACCGCCGACCTGTTGGAACATTTCGCCCACCTGCCGCGAATCACCTGATTCAAAGACGGAAAGCATCTCCCCGGAAGACATTTTCGTAAAATCGCGGGTCGGTTTTTGGATGGCTACCCGGTCAATTACGCGGGAAAGCTCGGCGCTGGCGCAGTTGGGGCAAAGGCGCGTGGCGGAATCATAATCATGATACGTTTTATAAAACAGCGAGAAGCGAGTCCCGCAATTTTTGCAGCGATAATCGTAACTTGGCATAACTCAACTCACTAAAATGTGCTATCGTTAAGGTGTCTTTTGATGATACCGTATTGTGTGTAAGAATCCCGATTGTGATGAGAGATTACCCTAATGCTCAGTGATCCACCACCCGAAAAAGAACGCCGTCCCCACCCTTTAGAACAACGCCCTCAAGAACCACCATCGGCAGAACAAACGCAGCGCCAGCAAATTATGTTGCATATTCCGGTTGTTAAACCCTTTGTGATGTATGTACTGATTGCCTTAAACGCGATCATTTTTGTTGCGGCCTTTTATTTGCTCAAACCAATTGACCTGAATCGGCTTTACGACTGGGGCGCGAATAATGGGCGTTTCGTTTTGCAATATGGCGAATTTTATCGCCTGACGACAGCGATGTTCTTGCATAGTAATGCGACGCACATTCTCTTCAATATGCTCTCCCTCTATTATATCGGCTCAACCGTCGAACAATTATTTGGGCATTTTCGCTTTGGTCTTATTTACTTTCTGGGCGGATTGTCTGGGTCAATTTTAAGCATTCTCCTCAATAATCCCGACACCTACTCTGTCGGGGCATCAGGGGCGGTGTTCGCGGTGTTCGGTGCGGAGATGGTGTACCTTTATCAACATCGCAAGCTGCTGGGCGCACGGGGGCAAATGCAGCTTCGTAATTTAGTCGTGATCGGATTGATGAACCTCGTAATCGGATTCGCCAGCACGTTGAATGCCAATGGGGGAGTCGTCATCGACAGTTGGGCGCATATCGGAGGTTTCTTGGGGGGGCTTGGTCTGGCTTGGTACATTGGTCCGATTTTCATCATTAACCGCCACACAGAACGTCCAGGTGCGTATGTTGCTGAAGATATTAACCCGCTTGAACGCAGATACCAGATTCTCTTAATTTTTGTTTCATTAATGTTGGCTGTATTAATTACGGCCACCCTGATCGCACGTTAATGCTCTATACGTAATTTTCGCAATTTCTTTACCTAATTCATAAATAAAGCCTGTTTGAATCCGTGAAAGCGTTTTCATCAGGTTTATGTTACATAAAAACAACTTGCTTTTTTTAGGGTTTTTTTACATAATTCATAAATGTAAAGACAAAGTGAAACATCGTCAAATCTTAATTAATAAAGAATAGTTTTTTGATGTAAGATAAGCATCATAACGCCTACGATCACAATAGTTAGAAAGTCCTGATTAATGGCAGTTTTACTCAATCCTAATGCGCGTGTTATTGACCCAGATGTAGATGTAATTATTGGTCGAGGAGCGGCTGCGCCAAATGCGGAAGCTGTTCAAGCAGTGACAATAAGCCAGAACTATGCCGAAAAACCGGGTATTTCGGGGATTAACCTTTTCGTCTTGGGCATCACCATCTTAGTTGGTATTGCGATGTGGGCAGTTATTCTCTATTTGGGATACGCGGCGCTTAGTCTGCTCTTTTAGATACGCGCTGAATAATCTATCCTCGAAAAAAAAGTGCCGTGCATGTATATTCTCTCGTGGTGTCTTCACCAGAGGGATTTGTAATGCGCCAACGGTCTCCCGATTTTTTCATCCTCATTTTACTTTTCTTGCTGCCGCTTGGGATGTTTTTTCAACAAACATTAGGTGGTCGAACACTGCTCCCGACAGAAAATCTGTACCAATACGAACCTTACGCCACCTATCGAGAGGTTGTTCGAGCGCCTGATGTACCGCATAACCATTTGCTTTCTGACTTGGTGCTGCAAAATATGCAGTGGAAAGCCTTTATCCGCGAGAGCATCGCGCAGCGGCAGGTGCCGCTTTGGAATTCGCATCAATTCTCCGGCATTCCATTTATGGCTGCCGGGCAGCAATCGACTCTTTATCCCCTCAGTATTCTTTATTACGTGCTTCCATTAACTGCTGCTTACGGCTGGTTCACCGTGTTGAATCTGTGGTTGGCTGGCGTATTCATGTATCTGTTCATGCGCGGGTTGGGTGTTATCCGCGTTGGCGCGACGGTTTCCGCCGTGACCTATCAACTCTGCGGATTCTTTATCGCCAGCGCGGTTTTCCCGATGATTACAGGCGCGGCGGCATGGCTGCCTTTATTACTGCTGATGACAGAATTGATTATCACGCGATCTGCCCGTCCACTGTGGGTGGCGATTGGCGCTGGAGCGCTGGCGTGTAATATTTTCGCTGGACACGCCGAAATGACGATCTATACGCTGCTCATCGTAGGCTATTATGCAGCGGCGCGGCTGATATGGGGCTATTGGAGCAATCGTCAGGCCAAACCGCTTCGTCAAACGCTGATTAAAGCGGGTTGGTTGGGCATCATGATCGCACTCGGATTTGGATTAGGCGCGATTCAATTGATTCCGCTGTACGAGTTCGCCAACACCAATTGGCGGGCGGAACGTGCCGATTTAAGTACGGTACTCACTTATGCCCATCGTTTCCGCGATTTTGTTCAGTACCTCATGCCTAATTTTTACGGCAGTCCGGCGCATCACAGTTATTTTGATTGGTTCTCACTGCGGACGGTTCGTGAATTTACCAATGCCGCCGGACAACCGATTACGTATATCGACTGGGGAATCAAAAATTATGTCGAAAGTGCGCTGTATCTCGGCATTCTTCCCCTTGTGCTGGCGATTTATGCGCTGGTTGATCGCTGGTTTAATCGTAAACGTACCGACTCAGATCAGACTACCCAACCGCCATATCATGCAATCTTCCTAATCCTCATCTTGATTAGTCTGACATTCATGTTCGGGCTGCCGACTTATGCCGCGATTTATCTTCTGCCGGGGATCAATCAACTCAATTCGCCGTTTCGTTGGGTGTATGCCGTAACGTTGGGTATCGCTGTGCTGGCGGGTTTCGGTGCTTCCGCGCTCGCAACATTATCGCCAAAAAGCCTTCAGTGGTCACGTCGATTCGGTTATGGGCTAATTGGTGCTGGAACTGCGATTTTGGCGGCGCTGCTCCTGAGTCGAATTTTTTTCGCACAGATCGAGCCATTGTTCAATCGCATCGTGAACAGCATGGCGCTGGCGAATCAAGCCTTTTCTGATGGGCGCATGTTTTACAATTATCAATTCACCAATGTCCTCACATTTGGACTCATGACGCTTGGCGCGGGTGGGGTGTTTTGGCTGGCGGGACGAAGTTCAAAATTTGCTCAAGGTGATATTTTACCCCGACAACGCTATTTGGCTTATTTGTGGCAGTTCGCCGCCATCGCACTGATCGCGGTTGACCTGATGATCGCCTCATGGGGATTCAATTCTGCCTCTGATCCAGCACTGCTCGATTTTACGCCGCCGAGTATGCAATGGCTGATTGATCGTCAAAAAGAGGATGGCGCGTTTCGTTATATCACCCTAGATGACCCGACTCAACACGCGCCCTTGTTTCAGGCCAATATGACGATGCGCTATGGGCTGGACGATGTGCGTGGTTATGACAGCATCATTCCAGCGCAGTATGTTGCTTTTATGCGCGAGACAACGCCACAGCTTCAACTGGATTACAACCGAATCGCGCCACTTTACGCAGATCGCATTGGCGAAATTGATTGGACTCGGTTGAGTCTGCTCAATGTGCGCTATATCATCACGCACACATCGGTTGATCTGAATACAGCTCTTCCGTCCGGACTTGACCCACGCTACGGCAACGGCACAACCTTACCGCCCAGATCGCCCGTCTATGAGGATGAAGCTGCGCGTATATGGGAAATTTATACGCTGCCCCGTGCTTATATCGCCCAACAGAATGACCCCGGTGAGCCGCTGCGCCTTGAATCCGGCATTAACATCGGATTGTATGCCGCCCTATATAACGATACGGGACGCGAGAAGTTCGTCGATGTGAGTGTCGCATCCGGCGAGAATGATTCTTGGCTTGTCCTCAGCGAAACCTACGCCCCCGGCTGGAAAGCCTTTATCCGTCCGCGTGCAGGCAATCAAGATGAAGAACAGCCGTTGCAGACTGAGCGCGTTCTGGAAAATTTCATCGGTGTCCTTTTGCCGCATGGCAGCGCCGAATATACTATTCGGTTGGTTTACAGCCCAACAAGTTTTCAAGTGGGCTTGTTTGGTTCAGTCATAAGCGCCGGATTGATGATCTTTCTGGTGGGCGTGTGGGCATGGGGCATGATTTTCCGTCAACAAGTCGGCGAGAGTACAACCCTGTCTCGCCTTGCCCGGAACAGTATCGCGCCAATTGTGCTTAATCTGTTTAATCGCGGCATTGATTTTGCGTTTGCGTTTGTCATGCTGCGTATTTTGGGGCCGGAAGAGGCAGGCGTTTATCAATACGCGGTGGTGATATTCGTCTGGTTCGATATTTTGACCAACTTTGGACTGAACACCTTTCTCGTGCGCGAAGTGGCTCGCAATCGTGACCGCGCCGCGTATTATCTGCTCAATACCAGTTTGATGCGGTTGATTTTGATTCTGATCGGTGTGCCGCTGTTGGTAGGTTTCATCTTAAGTCGGCAAAATTTTATCAGTCCACCGCTTAATCCCGAAGCATTGGTCGCGCTGGGCTTGCTTTATATGGGCTTGCTGCCCAGCAGTTTGAGTACAGGTTTGACCGCACTGTTTTACGCCTTTGAAAAAGCCGAGTATCCGGCGGCTGTTGCCACGATTACGACCATCAACAAAGCGATTTTCGGCCTGATCGCGTTACTGTTGGGCTATGGCATTGTGGGATTGGCGATGGTCAGTATCTTCTTGAATTTTATCACGCTGCTGATTTTGCTGTATGGCGCACGGACGTTAATCAACTTTGCTAGGGGCGACTCGGCGAGTCGCCCCTACCAGCCTAATCTGGGGTTGATGGGCAGCATGGCGCGGCAAAGCTGGCCTTTGATGCTCAATCACTTTCTGGCGACGATTTTCTTCCAGATAGATGTCGTTATTTTGGAAGCGTGGCATGGGTCGCGGGTGGTGGGGCAGTATGGCGTTGCTTATAAGTGGTTGATGGCGATTAACGTCATCCCATCCTTTTTTACGCAAGCGCTACTGCCGATTATGTCACGCCAAGCCAGCGCCGACCCTGCTGCTTTCCGCCGCACGTATATGTTGGCGATTAAGCTGTTGGTGTGTATTGCGCTTCCGTTGGCGGTGTTGTTTACGTTTACCGCAACTGCACTCACGGCTGTTTTGGGTGGGGCGGAGTATCTGCCGGAAGGCGCGATTGCCTTACAAATCATGATCTGGAGTATTCCGGTTGGCTGGATGAACAGCCTCACGCAGTACGTCTTAATCGCGCTGGATTTGCAACGGCGCATCACGGGTGCGTTTATCATCGCGGTGACGTTTAATATTGTCACCAATTTGGTCTTGATTCCGCGTTATAATTATCAGGCTGCTGCTCTGACCACTATCGCATCTGAACTCGTCTTATTTTTCATGTTTGTGATGATCCTGCAAAAAGCCGTCGGCAGAATCGACTGGTTGGCGATTGTTGTGCGTCCTGTTGTCGTGGCGAGCGCGATGTTTATCAGTATTGGTCTTTTATGGCCTGTTCAGCCGATTCTGGCTTTGTTGGTCGGATTAGCCGTTTATCCGATTGTTTTGTTGGCGCTTAAACCGCTGACTGCTGACGAATGGCAAATGATTGCGCCGATTTTGCCTGCCCGACTGCGCCCATTAGCGCCCTCTTCTTAGGTCGGGATAAACGCTGACAGCTAGGGATTTCGCTTTTGTCGTCAGAAAATCAATTATTAGAAAGAATAATATTTTAGAAGCGAATTAGCCTGCTTTTCCCTGACCGTTCTCTGGGCTTGATTCGGCAATGACGACTTGAATATTGCCGTTATGCATTAAACGGGAGACATAAGGGTTATCGATTACGCTAATAACACGCTCTTCGCCATCACGTTTGATCGGGACATGGTAGACACTGACTAGGCGCATTCCAGCAAACCAGCAGTCTTCGCGTGTGACGGTATTATCCATTTCCCAGTCATTAAAAATTGCCGTTAACAGCGCATCGCCGCCTGCATATTTTTCGCAGGTGGGGCTCCAATGTTGGGTGACATCCATATACTCGACATGAAAATTGGTTGCATTGCGGTTAATCATGACATGCTCCTTAAAAAATTCGATTTAGTGTTATTTTTTATCTAGTTTGATCTTAATTATAAGTCATTATAAACCTAATTTGGGTAAAACCAACAAGCATTTTGTTAACCTCTGTTTAAATATTGTTACATTTTCAAGAAGTATTTTCCTTATGGTGCTAAGTATTTCCTAAGTTTCATATAATAAGGGTGATTTTAGTGATTTATTACAAATAATCACCCTTTTTTAACAATACTTTGTTAATTATGCGCTGTGCAAATTATACGATTTTTAACTCGTTTTCTTGGCAATCATCTCAAATTCGGCGGCAGGCAAAATAATGTTGAGGTGATAATGCTCAATTAAGGTATCAATATAAGGCGTATAAACAACGCGCATTCTTTCAATTCGAGTATCAAGGTAGATGTAAAAGTGATAGACGATCACCCGCCGTCCGTTGAACCAATGCTCTTCTTGCAGAGCGCTTCTTTCCAGAAGCCACCCGTTGTCCAGCGCGGTCAAGAGGCTGTCACATCCGGTGTATTCCTCGGAGTATGGGCACCAATGCCGCTGTAAATAATGTTCGCGCAATTCATATTCCATGAAGTCCTCCCCCTAAAAACGAATAATTTGGGCAGGCGACGATTTTTGAACATTGTTACCCGTTACTACAATGTCTATCCTACATTGTATAACATAAATTCGTCCTAAAACCCACGAACATCTTATGAATTTTTTACACGCGATAAGCGCAGCCTGTAGATGTAACGGCTTGTGCTATAATCGCGGTTCTAAACGTATTTTTACCACTTAAGAAGGTTTGGCTTGTGGCGACACTTATACAAATCCAAGATATTGCGAAATATGACGGTCAGGAAGTGACCTTGCGCGGTTGGGTTTATGACCGGACGGGCAAGGGCAAGCTCCAATTTATCAAGATGCGCGACGGAACGGGTATCGTCCAATGTGTTGGCTTTAAGGGCGATATGGACGAAGCCGAATTTGAGCTGACAGGCAAGCTCGGACAAGAATCGTCGATCATCATCACAGGTACAGTCCGGGCGGAAGGTCGCGCTCCGGGCATCCCCGGTGGTTATGAAGTCGGGATTAAGAAGCTGGAAGCGATCCAGCAGGCGACGGATTATCCCATCAGCCCCAAAGAACACGGTATTGAGTTTTTGATGGATCATCGCCATTTATGGGTGCGTTCCAGCCGTCAGTGGGCGATCTTACGCATCCGTGCCACGATTGTGAGCGCCTCACGCAATTGGTTGGACGATCACGGGTATCTTTTAGTCGATACGCCCATTATCACCCCCGCCGCTGGCGAGGATACCACCTCATTATTCGAGATTGATTACTTTGATGAACCTGCTTATCTGGCGCAAACCGGGCAGCTTTACAACGAGGCGAATATGGCCTCTTTCGGTAAGGTGTACTGCTTTGGGCCGACCTTCCGCGCCGAAAAATCGAAGACACGCCGCCATTTGATGGAGTTCTGGATGCTGGAGCCAGAAGTAGCGTTTATGTCTTTGGAAACCCTGATGGACATGGAGGAACAACTTATCACTCATGTCGTCTCGCAAGTACTGACCAAACATCGCGCTGAACTGGAAATTTTGGAGCGCGATATTGCCCGTTTAGAAGCGATAACATCCCCGTTTGCGCGAATCACTTACGATGAAGCGGTTGAGCGCTTACAAAAGCTCGTCGCGGAAAGTGATGACCCCGAACAGAAAGAACTGCTCAAAATCGAATGGGGCGAAGATTTCGGCAGTCCGCATGAAACAGCTATCGCGGAAATGTTTGAGAAACCCGTATTCGTCTATCATTATCCAACGGCGATCAAAGCCTTTTACATGCAGCCTGTGGAAGGTCGCCCCGAAGTATGCCGGAGTGTTGATCTGCTTGCGCCGGAGGGCTACGGCGAAATCACAGGCGGGAGCGAGCGCATTTATGACGCGGCATTGATTGAGGAGCGCGTGAGCAAAATCGGTCTGCCGCGTGAAGCGTATGCCTGGTATTTGGAACTGCGTCAGTTTGGCAGCGTCCCTCATGCTGGATTCGGGTTAGGGCTGGAACGCACCGTCGCATGGGTGTGCGGATTGCCCCATGTGCGCGAGACGATCCCCTATGCGCGGATGCTGAATCGCAAATATCCATGAGCTGATGAAGAGTCTCAAAAGAAACTGGAAAAAGATTTAACCATAGAGCGCACAGAGAACACAGAGATTTAAGGTCAAATTCTTGGTGCCTTGGTGGTTCAAAACATTCAAATTACTTTCGAGATTCCACATGAGGAGCCATAGAGGACACGGAGAAGATTTGTGTCCTCTATGTTTCATTTTTAGCAGGCAGTTTTTCTCCCGCGTAAACCAACACAATTTTCTCACGGGGGATGCCTGCTCGTACAAGTTCCTCCCACAGCGGCCTATCGGTGGTGTCCTCCTCGACAACAATTGTGCCATTTTCTACTCTTGCCAGCACAACGATGCCATTATGTTCGGAGCGTGGATATTCGTAATCCGCGATACTCACAACACTAAAGGTTTCTTCGGATGTGTTTTCCAAGAAAAATGCCTTTGCTTTGAGGGCTGGTGTGCAATAGTCCATGATCTCAAGGCGGAGCATTTGTGCCAGATCAATTACTCGTTCCATTTTACCAAAGTCTCCGTGTCTAAATTGACCGTAATATAGTGAATTTGATTATCCTTCAAAACCTGTTTTAAGGTCAAATCAAATGATTGTTCATAATATGCTTCAGGAATGACAAGGTAAAGCGGTGTATCAATGCCACGGGCAAGAAGCATTGTTCGGTAGACAAGGCACTGCCCAAAAGCGATATAGACCTCGCGAGTGCTGCTATCTGGGTTTGGAAAACATTTTACTTCTGCCAAAAGAATTTGATGTCCTGTGCCGTTTATCCGGCGCGAAGCGGCAATATCAATAAATACGGTATGGGCTTTGTATTTCAATTGATAATGTTGACCATCAATTTGCCAACCTGCTTTTTGAAAGGCGTGGACTACTTGGTCATGACACTGATCGAGTGCGGGCATGAGTTCTCCAGAATTAGGGCGACGGAAAACGGCTTTTGAGCCATGCCTTTAAATCTTCTTTCACGCCCTCATCCGCGCCGATGTCTTGCAGATCAATCTTGAGGACGATTAATTCATCCTCGGAGAACAAGACACGTTCTAGCTGGGTGTACCAATATCCCGCGCTCTCGACGGTACACATTAACCACGAGGATTCGTCCAACTCGTAGCTATCCGCTTTTTCTAATTTATTGACTAATTCCTCATCCTGAGCGGGGGGATAAAGGGTGTAGGTCACGAGTAAAAGATGTTTGTTTTGCACAATGATCCCCTCTGATGATTGCGGACACGGCACACCGTATCCCTACAGAAAAATTCAACGACTTTATCCGGCGGGAAACTCGCTAACTGCTGCCGCTGTTGCCGGAAAAAGGGGTCGGCGGCAGCTACACGGGAGCGAACTGCCGCTATAAGTTCGGTCAATTCGGAGCGTAAAACATTCGCCTCCATGCAGAGTCTAGCATAAAAATAGAGGGAAATGTGGGCATTTTGTCCCATTTTGAATTAGATTAAACACTACTTTTGATAGGGTGCATGAATCGTCTTTAGCGTTTGAACAGCCAGAAGGCGAAAATTTTGGTCATGCGCGGCATGACGACATAGGTCATCAGGGCGATGACGATGGCGGCTTGCAGCATAATGCGTAAAAGCGGTGGCATAATCACCAATCTGAGCAGGATCGAAACCAGATAGGACAGCGGAAAAATCGCCAGCCATGAGATCATGGCCTGTTTATAACGCGGCGGCATCATCGACATGGGGACATCGAACCAGTATTCCAGGCCAGTTTCATGGGCGATTTTCGGTTCACCGACGATGAGCGGTTGGCATTTTTCCAGCCATGTATGGCGTAGGTCGGATTCTTCCCACGCTTTAAGGTGGGTGTAAGAATCGAAACGGAAAATAATGACGTATTCGGGATGGGTATGATCGGTGGGGCGAATGATATTCGCGCCGAGATGACCGGGGAAGGTGAGTGCATCATGCGTGATGCCCTTCGCCCATTCCTCAAATTGTGCTTCAAAACCGCGTTTGACGAGGCGCGAGACAACAATCGTCACGGGGTCATCTGGATTATGTATGTCGGGTGTCATTTGAATCCTACATTATTTTAGGGCAGCCACATCTGGATAAATTCCCAGCCATCGACCCACTGCCCATTGACGATCATGTCCCAATGCAAATGTGCGCCGTTGCTGCGTCCGGTGTTGCCGCTCACGCCGATAATTTGACCGGGGGCGATGCTTTCGCCGCGTGTGACGTGAATCTGCGAGAGATGGGCGTAACCAGAATAAACGCCGCTGCCATGATAAATCACGACATAATTGCCGCGTAAATCGAGCGTTCCGGCGAAAGCGACTTCGCCCCCCGCGATGGCGGCGACGGGTGTTCCTGTTCCGGCGCGTAAATCCCATCCAGTGTGGCGCGTGGGGAAGGTGTTGTTGAGGGTGCGGAATGCACCGAAAGGGGAGGTGAGTTCGGCGTTGATGGGCAGCCGAAAGCCTTCCGTCCCCCAGAGTTTTTCTGGCGTGTAAGTACCGAAAATTGATTCTAAGCGGGCGAATTCATTGCGCTCGATATTGGCATCCAATAAAAAAGCACGGTCTGCATTCATCGCAAAATTCTGCTGGATGAAGCTGCCGATTGTGACATCAATCGAGGTGGTAAATGTGACGCGGGTTGCTTCACCCGCAAAGGCCACAATCGACATCTCATAGGCGCGGGCGGGCTGCTCTATTCCGGCGGCGATCAGGGCATAGTAGCCGTCGTCCGCCGGGAAGAAATCAACAATCTGATCAAAAATACGTCCTCGCGCTCCGGTAATACCTGTGCCGAAAACACGCGCCAAGCCCACCTCACCCTGCGGAAGCTGCGAAAAATACATTTCAAGCGTGAAGGTCCCGTCGCTTAGTGTCGTCACAGGGGCGGGACGAGTGGGCGGGGGGAGTGCAGGCGCGGGTGAGGTCAGCGGCGAAGGTGCCGGAGTGGTTTCTTGGGCGACGGCTGGCGTGGATGGATAGGCGCTCAAAAGCGCGGCAAGCGCGAATAAAAGCGCGAGAATTATGAACGGCGCACGAAACTTGAGGGGGGAGGATTTCATCATAAAGTGATAAACATTTTCCGAAGGGCAAATCAGCGATTCGCTCTACAAGGCTATTTGTACGAGAATGCCGTCATTATTGACGTTTCGATGCGATTTTGCTAGAGAGGGTCTATGCCGGGAGCGACACACAGGTCGCTCCCGGCGCTCAACAAATGCCCTTAATCCTGCGGGACGGGCGTAGCGGTTAAATAATCGGTTACGCGGAAGCTGACGGTATCGAGGATGGCCTGTAATTCATCCTGCGCTGAGCCTAGAATCGACTGTGGATCGGTAAAGGCATAAAACGCAAAATTCAAACCATCCACCTGAAGCGCACCGAACCATCCGGTTGCATCTGGCTCACGCGGACAATTGACGGCTGATACCTCTGTTCCTACGGCGGCTCTGTCGCCAATGGTGAAATCTCGCCGCAAATCTGTGCCGACGGTGCAACCGACTTCGTTGATGAGCAACCGCCACAACCGTAAGCCATCTGCCCAGAGGTCGATTTCTGCCGCACCTGTAATCGGATTTCCAGCGGTCATATTGGCGAATCCCCAGACGACGATAATTGTCCCTTGTCCACCGCCTTCTAATGTGCCGGTATAAACGGCGACAGGATACAAGCGTAGGCCGTCTAAATCCGGCTGGACGACGGTATCATACCCAAACTGCCAGCCTGTTGGCAGCGTAATATCAATCGGCGGCGGGATTTTTTGCCCGGTGACGGGTTCGATGGTTAGGGTGATTTGGGTAGGTTCGGGTGTTGCGTCGGGATCGAGCGTGGACTCGGCGGTGCTTTCCGGGGTGGGTGAAGGAGTCGGCGTGAGCGTTTCGGTTGAGGCCAGCGATGGCACCAACGTAAAGGCAGCCGTTGGAATCGGCGTTGCTGGTGGCGTACTGGTGCAAGCGGCGAGGCTTAAGGTGAATAAGATTGAGCAGTAGGTGATGCGGCGATAAAATCGATTCATTCGTCGAACTCATCCTCATTTTCATAATTATCCTCAATTTCTTCTTCGCCATCAAGCTCGTCATCAAGCGGTGTGGCGACAAACATATCACGGGTATGCACCTGCGGGACATCCTTGACGCGCTCGGCCTGCTTAAAGGTGCCAAACGGCGGCGGCATTTGTACCTCAGCCCCATTTAAAAGCTGCTCAATCGTAAAAATTTGAATCTTGGGATATTTCTTGCCCCAAAAAGCGGATTCGTAGAACCCAGCGCTCAAGGCTTCCTCAAGCATATTCTTTGTAGGCTCAACCAAGGTGATATAAACACCGATAGAAGATTTACGCCGTTCCATCGTGCCGCGTAAGTCCCGGATTTCTTTTACGCTGATATTTTTACCACTTTTTACTTGGACTAACGCCTCTTTACGTTTGCCACCGCCTTCATCAATGAAGTTAATTACCCCGTCAACCCCTTTATCGCTCCCGACGATGAAATTGCTGCTGCTGGCAACCGAGCCATCAATCAGACGCGCCTGCACCAACCCCAATGCCCAACCTTGAAATTGATAGCGCCCTTTTATTTCATCATCTTTAGCGAGCGCATGGGCTTCGATCAAGGTTGTCGGCTCACCAAAGACTTTGTAATCTTTTTGGGGGATAAAGCCGAACATATCCCGCAGGCGATATTTTTGTAAATTCACACCCCATACGGTGATGTCGATGCCTATCCATTTACGGCCTAATTTTTGCGCGGCAGCGATGGTTGTGCCGCAACCGCAAAACGGATCGAGGACTAAATCTCCCGGATTGCTGCTGCTGGCGATAATACGTTCTAGAAGTGCCAGCGGCTTTTGTGTGGGATAGCCAAGACGCTCCTTAGCTTGTGGGCCTATAGGAGAAATATCATCCCATAAATTTTGTATAGGTTCGCCCTTTAATTCATCTAAATATCGCTTACGTTGGATTCGTCCAGTTGGCAATTTAGGAAAATAGAGCCGTCCTTGTTGATCCCATAGCTCCATTTTTTCTCTGGAGATCGCCCATCCCTTTTCAGGTGGTTGATACCCTTTGTGTTCATACGTTAGATTGGGTCTTGGCGAAGGACTGGATAAATCTGCTATACGATAAATTCTCCCATCAGGGTCTTGATGTTTATAATGTTTTTTGACATAAGCAGGGTCATTAGCTTTATAAAGTTGATGAAATATGGTATTTTCAGTTTTTCCGTAAAAGAGGAAAACATCAGTCACGGTACCGAAGCGTTTGCTTGTACCACCTGTATCGCCGCGCCCTGTTTTACGTTTCCAGATGATTTGACTCCGAAAATTTTCTTTTCCAAAGATTGCGTCCATGACAATTTTCAGATAATGGCTGGCGGTGGGGTCGCAGTGAAGATAAATACTGCCTGTAGGCTTAAGAACGCGATGGAGTTCTACCAATCGCGCCGTCATCATGACTAAGTAGGCCATCGTTTGGTTGGTTTCAAGGACATCGCGTAAAGCGCTAATGACTTTGGAAACCCGTTCAGAACCTTGCGTGACCACTTCATAGTAAGTGTTTTCGGCACTTGGCCCCCAATGCCACGTATCGCCGAATGCGAGAATTTGGGCATCACTCTTGTTGCCGCTTTCGTCGCTGAACAAGATGTTATAATTTCGGTTGCTGTTAAACGGTGGGTCAAGATAGATTAAATCGACAAACTCGTTTGGGAATTTCTCCCGATTGCGAAGGAAATCTATATTATCGCCATAATAAAGTGTATTTTCGGTCATTGGGTTTCCTGCTGTTCATCTTTTGGAACATATTTTCGCACAGAGTCGCTTATCCATGCAAGCGGATTCATCTATTCACAAATTTTATCAGTTTCAACGAAGGCGACACGCGACTCGATGTGCTGCGAGCCGGTTAAACTTAAAATAAAAGCGTGCTGATAATCGGATGGTTTCGCATCTTCTATCGGTTTGGTTGTTAAACAGCCCTCGCTGCGGAATAAAGATAACTCGCGCATTCCATATTGCGAAAGCAAACGATCAGCCGCTGTCTCGCTGTTGAGCAAGAATCCAGCAGGGCGCACCCGTTTTGCTTCACATACGCCCCAATGCCCGCTGCCGAAAATGCCAAAATCTGCCAGAGGACGTGCCTGGGTTTGCTCGTACATGCGGAATAAGGCGAGGTTATCATCCACCTTAAACGTGAGCCATGTCCAAGGCGCGGCAATCTGACGGGTATGGACATTGACGAGAATCCATTCGCTGCCATAGGCCATCTCTGGATACCAGTCTTGCAGGTAATTGAGATAGATATGGTTCAGGATGTCATAAACTTTGTCGAATTGAGCGATATTAATTTCGACAATCTCGTGCGTGGGTAAACCGAGCGTGATGTTGCCTTCGGAAATATCCCAGAATTTTTTCAAACTGCCGATAATGGTCTTGATGCCCGTCTTATATTCAGCGCCACGACAATCGACATATTGATAATTGACCAAATCGAGGGTTGCCGCATCAATCCAATTGTCACCCGCTGCCCAAACGGGATAGATCGGATGCTGGCGTAGTTTCGCCAATGTGAGTTCACCTTGCACATAGACTGAGGCGCGAGAATCGGGCGAGGCGACCAAGACCACCGCCGCCGCGTTATCAATGGCATCGCGGATAGCTTGTTCCCAATTGGGTGTGCCGGGAGTTAAATCTTCGGTATCAAGCCAAATATCGAGACCCGCTTTGGTGAAGTCCGTTTTTAATTGATCGACAAAGGCCGTATCTTTACGTGAATAAGAAATGAAGATTTGCTTGCTGTCGGTCAATTGATTACTCCCATTCGATGGTGGCAGGTGGTTTGCTGGTGATGTCATAGACGATGCGGTTTACACCTTTAACTTCGTTGATGATGCGGCTGCTGACCTTCGCCAAAACCTCATAAGGCAAACGCGCCCAATCCGCCGTCATGAAGTCATCGGTTTGGACGGCACGTAAAGCGATGACTTCCTCATAGGTGCGGTTATCGCCCATTACGCCGACACTTTTTACGGGCAGCAGCACTGCGAAGCACTGCGCTGTTGGGGAGGGAGTGCCGTTACTGGTGTGCATCAACCCGGCTTTTTGGAGTTCATCACGGAAAATGGCATCGGCGGCGCGGAGTGTTTCCAGCCGTTCCCAAGTCAGATCGCCTAAGCAGCGGATGCCTAAGCCGGGACCGGGGAAAGGCTGTCGCCAGACAATCGAATCCGGCAGACCGAGCGCTGTCCCGACGCGGCGCACCTCATCTTTAAATAAGTCTCGCAGCGGCTCGATCAACTCAAAGTTTAAATCGGCTGGAAGGCCGCCGACGTTATGATGGCTTTTGATGATCTTGGCGGCTTTGTGTCCGGCTGCACTTTCGATCACATCGGGATAAATCGTCCCCTGCGCGAGAAATTTTACGCCTTCATCGCTCAAGCGGCGGGCTTGATCGGCAAAGACATCAATAAAGAGCTTGCCGATGACTTTGCGTTTGGCTTCGGGTTCGGTGATGCCAGAAAGATGATCGAGAAATAACTCGGTTGAATCGACGGCGACGAGGTTCATGCCCCGTTCATCGCCGAAGACCGAGACGACTTCTTCTGGTTCGCCTTGCCGCAGCAAGCCCGTATTGACGAACACACACGTCAATTGATCGCCAATGGCACGATGCAGCAGCGCTCCGGCAACCGCCGAATCGACCCCACCACTCAAGCCAAGCATGACCCGTGCGCCGCCGATTTTGGCACGGAGGCGGTCTATCGTATCTTCGATAAAGGCGGCAGATGACCATTTCGGCTCACAGCCGCAGATATTGAAAATAAAGTTGCGAATCAAATCAACGCCACGCGGGGAATGGGCGACTTCAGGATGAAACTGCACCCCGTAAAGGTCGCGTGTCGGATCGGTCATGGCGGCGAGGATACCGTTGGCGGACTCTGCTAAAGGGATGAATCCACGCGGCATGACTTCCACATGATCGCCATGCGACATCCATACATCCAGCGTTTCCGGCAGACCCTCAAACAGCGGCGTTTCGGGCGCATGATGATGAATTTGCGCGTCGCCATATTCGGCAGTTGCGCCGGGGATGACTTTGCCGCCGAGCGAATGGGCGAGAAGCTGCATTCCGTAACAAACGCCAAGCGTGGGGAGGCCGTTATTTAAAAGATGCGCTGAAAGCTGCGGCGCACCGTCGTCATAGACGCTGTTAGGGCCGCCAGAGAGGATGATGCCGCAGGGACTGCTGCGGTTGAGCATGTCCGCACTGGCATCAAACGGGAAGACTTCCGCATATACGCCTTGTTCACGGATGCGGCGGGCGATCAATTGCGTATATTGCGAACCATAATCGAGAATGGCGATACCGCCGCTGCGGAGGTCTTGCATCACCCCTCCGCGAAGATGATTTGCCCGTTGTCCATGCTGGTGATGGTGACAAGGGCGTGGATGGGAATATCGTAACCAGCGTTTTCCATATAGTCGCGCCCGCCCTCGAAGGATTTTTCTACGACTACGCCTACGCCGACTAATTCGCTGCCGGCGCTCTTGACCATCCGCGCTAAAGCCATGAGCGTTCTGCCCGTCGCCAAAAAGTCGTCAATAATCAGGACGCGCTCGCCTTTGCGTAAAAATTCCGCCGAGACGAGCAGCGGCACATCGCCGCCTTTGGTGTGGCTGGGGGCGGTTTCTAAGAAAACGGGTCCCGCCATCGTGATCGGTTTTTTCTTACGGGCGTAGACGACAGGGACACGCAGCACGACTCCAGCCATCAGCGCCGGGGCGATGCCCGAAATTTCTGCCGTTAGGATGCGATCAATCTGAACCCCTTCAAAATGGCGAGCAAGTTCCTGCCCCATTTGCAGCATCAGGTCAGGGTAAATTTGATGATTGAGTAAGCTGTCAATTTTAAGAATCCCGTTGCCGAGGTTTTGGCCTTCCGCCAAAATACGATCTTTAAGCGCCTGCATTAGGACACATCTCCCTTTGGCTGGTTTGTAGCGCCGCCTTGTTCTTCATACACGTCCGCAAAAATCATTTCAAACGCGCCTGCTGGGAACTTAGACATCTCGCCCCCGGCTTCTTGCCCGGCTTTGGAAAGCAGCGCGTTTTGCATCGTCCGTTGATCGGCAAAATAGACTTCGAGAATACGATAATAGGGGGAAATGCCAGCGGGACTGCCGACGACGTTAATGACCTGCCGCCGGATAACCTGTGGCATTCGCTCGACCAGCGCCAGCAGATCGTTATAGCTGTTTTCAAAAGCCACAATATCCTGCGGCTGGCGAAAGAGCATCATAAATTTGAACATGCACAGAACCTATAGATGAACGAAAAGATCACAGGATTATACGCCGGGTGGAGTGATTTTCTATGGGAGATGTTTACGAAACTTAGGGCTATCGCTTCAAATTAACAAGATGAGAGGAGTAAAGATCAATACGAACAAAACGTATTTTTATAGACTTAGGACTTTCGCTCACGCATTTACCCCACCCCTAAATCCCCTCCCCATTGCATGGAGAGGGGACTTCAAGATGCGTTTTTCTCCCCCTCTCCAATACTTGGAGAGGGGGCCGGGGGGTGAGGTAAGCGAAAGTCCTGAGACTTTATTTTCACGTTTAGTTCCCTTCCCATAAGGCGTGTTATTTAAAGGCGCGGATAAATCGTCGGCGCAGGGAAATAGACGGGCGGCTGCGGTGTTGGTTGTCCTTGTAAGATCGGGGCGAGTTCCAGCGCGAGGAATGAAATAAGCATTATCACTGTAATGATAATTAACAGGAGGCGGCGAAGGCGGCTTGTTTGACCAGAGGTGATCGGGAAATCATCCTCATCGTCGTCCTCAAAACCATCCCACTCGGCAGGTGATTGCGCTAGGGCTTGTGCGACTAAGCGGTCATATTCTTCTTGGGGAGTTAGCATGATGTATATTCTAAAATAATGGCACGATTGCATTTATTTTATGCGATTTTGCCGCCGTTGCATCTAAGAAGCACGATAGAAATACGGGTTTTAGCCGAACAGTGTCTGTAGGTCTAATCCACCGAAGCGTAAGGAACTTAATGCCAGCAGTGCCATAAGAATTACAAGGATGATGAGCAGCGCTGTTCCGATAATACGCCTCAATACGAATAACATAAACCCCATCGCAATCGCAACACCCAATAAGCCAAAACCGACGGCACGTTCAGGATTAGCTGCCGCTTCATCGGCAAGCGTGTTGAGGTCAATCGTGCCGGAGCGCACGCTTAGATAAACCGCAACGCCAACTGCTAGGGTGAGGATAATCATGAAGATCAATTGCAAAGCGGAACGGGCTTGATTGCGGATTACGGCTAATAGGGCAAAACCAACAGTCGTAATCAGGAAAGCCGTCGCTAGGGCTTGTCCGGTGGGGGTTTGCCAGTAACCGGGCTGCTGTGTGAGGAATAGAATCGCCATAATGCCGATGAAGCCGTAAAGCAGCAGTCCCATTGTTATAGTTGGGGTTAAGCCTATGCCGCCTTTCCGACGCTTGCGCCGCGATTTTTTTGGCGCATCATCCATGCTGTAAGTTGGGTCGTCCCCACCGGGCGCGGGTACGAGGTATTCGAGCATGATTTCGCGCAGCCGACGCTCATCGAGCTTTTTGAGTTGGCGGGCTTGCAGATTAATCATCAGGGCGCGGAGGCGTTTTTCGCGGATGGCCTCGACATCACCCATCGAGACATAGACTTGAAGTTCTTCCTTCATGCCGGGATAGCGGAACACTTTGGGGAGGCCGACATCAATCAGGCGGCGGACAAGTTGGAGGCGTTCCTGTTTGTTCAAGTTGTCTATCCTTTTTTAACCACCAAAGTAGGGTAAATTTCAAAAGTTAAGAAAAGAAGCACATGGGCGTAGCACGTAGCACGCTACGCCCCTACAAGAATTGACTTCAACTTACTTTGGTGGTTCCAATGTTGGCTTTACTCTCGCGAGTTCACTTCTTCCCTTAATGAGACGGAATATCTGCGATATTGATGATGCCGTCCGGCGAGCCTTTTTGGATCGCCAATTTGACTTCGCCGATGGCGCGAGTCACTTGAATATGACGCGGACAGGCGGGGGTGCAATTGTAAATGGTGCGGCAGCGCCAAACGCCATCTGGCTCGGCGAGGACTTCCATGCGTTCCTCCGCGCCTTGGTCGCGGCTGTCGAAGATGAAGCGATGCGCTTGCACAATCGCGGCTGGGCCGACATATTTGCCATTGGCCCAATAGCTAGGGCAGGACGTAGTGCAGGCCGCGCACAGGATGCAGTTGGCGGTGTCGTCAAATTTGGCGCGATCTTCAGGGGATTGCAGGCGCTCGCGTCCATCGGCAGGTACGGGGTCGTTATTGATGAAGAACGGCATGACCTCACGATAATGGGCAAAGAACGGCTCCATATCGACGATTAAATCTTTGAGAACGGGCAGCCCCAAAATCGGCTCAAGCTGGACTTTGGTCCCTACGTCGCGGATCAGCAGTTTGCAGGCAAGGGCGTTGCGCCCATTGATTCGCATCGCGTCCGAGCCGCAGATGCCGTGTGAGCATGAGCGGCGGAAGGCGAGTGTCCCGTCCTGCTCCCATTTGACACGGTGCATGAGTTCGAGAACGCGGTCTGTTTCTTCCACATCTTTGACCGTGAATTCCTGCCAGAAAGGTTTCGGTTGTGCTTCCGGGTTATAGCGCCGGATTCTGAATGTGATTTCCATTTTGTTCCTTTGAGCTGTCGTCCCATAGAGTTGGGCGCTATCAGCTTACAGTAGTCGGTAAAAGGTAATTTAGGTACTCAGCTTACGCAGGATGTGGTCTTTTGTAGGGGCGACTCGGCGAGTTGCCCCTACCGAAAACTTCCCTTAAGTGCGTAATATCAGTTAGGGAGTGTCTCAAGCGATCTTTCACATCCCACTAACGTAAGCTGTTGGATCAAGCTGCTGCGATGATTTCAATCTCCACTAACCAGCTAGAATCTAAAGTTTGTACGACAAGTGCTGTGGTCGGAACTACATGACCTTCCAGAGCAGCAATACGGGCATTCTGATTTGCTTCAGCGTATGCGGCATCGCGCATATAACTTGTAATCCGCACGATATTGGCAACTGTCATATTAGCGCTCGCCAGTATTGTGCGGATGTTAGACCAGATTAGGTCAAGTTGTTCGGCAAGGGTTTTTCCAGCTACGCCCGCTTCATCCAAGCCCATTGTACCGCTAACATACAATGTGCGATTCACATTTTGTAATTCTAGCGCGTGAATATAATCTGAGGTCGCAGGGTAGATTCCGACTATGGGATTGTGAACTACTGTCTTCATCGTCGATACCTTCTTTCGATTTCCCTTTGCCGAACTTGGAATTCAATTGCAAATAGCTAAGCGCTAAATGCTTTAGTAGGTTCTGGCCTTTGGTTTAAAGCGCTCGTCAGTTTCGGCTAAGGAAAGATCGACCTTTTTGTCAAAGTTCATCTCGTAGGCGGGATGTTGTTTGCCGTAGAGTTGGTCGTTCTTGCGATACGCTAGGGTATGCACCAGCCACTGCTCATCGTTGCGATCCTCGAAGTCTTCACGGCTATGACCGCCTCGGCTTTCCGTGCGGCATTGGGCGCTGGCGGTAGTCACGTCGGCGAGATCAAGCAGGCAACCGAGTTCCCACGCTTCCATCAAGTCAGTGTTGAATTGATGTCCGCGATCCTCAATCGTCAGGTCGTTGTTATAACGCTCACGCAGTTCATGTAGATCAACCGCGCCCTGCGTCATATCTTTTTCGGTGCGGAAAACGCCGACGTTGAGCATCATCGATTCCTGCATCTTCTTGCGGATTTCGTAAGGCTTGGTTTTGCCACTGCTCTTACGGAGACGGTCAAACTCCGCCATGATTTCGCCTGCGGGATTTTCCGGCAGCGGGATAAAATCGGCACGGGGGACGTAATCGGCGATCTTCAAACCGCCGCGCCGCCCGAACACGATCAAATCGACCAGCGAATTCGTGCCAAGACGGTTCGCCCCATGACAGCTTACACAGGCGACTTCACCTGCTGCGTACATGCCGGGTAGTACCGTCCAATTGGCATCAGTGACGACTTCGGCATCAATATTGGTGGGAATGCCACCCATCGCATAATGGGCAGTGGGCTGAATCGGCATCGGCTCGGTCAATGGGTCTACGCCAACATACGTGCGGCACAGTTCCAGCGTTTCCGCCAGCGCTTTGATAATATAATCGGCATCGACATTGACTTTGCTGCCATCGGGGTTGGTTCTGCCATCTTCAGCCGCATAGCGGTTGATGGTTTCTGGACGCGCATCCAGATGGACGTAATTCTTACCTTTGATGCCATTTCCAGCGCGGAGTTCTATATAGATGGCGCGGCTGACGACATCGCGGCTGGCGAGGTCTTTAATTTTAGGGGCGTATTTGAGCATGAAGCGCTCCCCATGCCGATTGAGCAGCACACCGCCTTCGCCGCGAATACCTTCGGTGAGCAGAACGCCGAGTCCAAGTAAGCCTGTTGGGTGGAATTGATAGAATTCCATGTCTTGCATGGGGATGCCGCGCCGCATCACCACTGCCGCACCGTCTCCGGTGAGGCTGTGGGCATTGCTGGTGATTTGCCAAACGCGCCCCCATCCGCCCGTCGCAAACAGGGTGGCTTTGGAATGGAAGATATGGAAATCGCCTGTGCCTAGCTGCACAGCGACAGTCCCGGCACACGCGCCGTGATTCATGATGACATCGACGACGTGAAATTCATCGAAGAAGCGCACATCGTTTTTGATGCACTGTTGATAGAGCGTTTGCAAAATCATGTGACCGGTGCGATCCGATGAATGGCAGGCGCGGCGTACAGCTTTTTCACCAAAGTTGCTGGTGTGTCCACCGAAGCGGCGCTGACTGATGCGGCCTTCGGGGGTGCGGTCAAACGGCAGCCCCATGTGTTCCAGTTCGATCACGGCTTGAACGGCGTTATCCGCCAGAATGAGGGCGGCGTTTTGATCGGCTAAATAATCGCCGCCTTTGACGGTATCGTAGGCGTGCCAGAGGGGTTTATCCTCTTCGACATTGCCGAGCGCCGCGCCGATTCCGCCGAGGGCTGCCCCGGTGTGGCTGCGCGTCGGATAGAGCTTGCTGACGACGGCGACCTTCGCACCGCCTTTGCTGGCATAGAGCGCTGCCATCAGCCCTGCGCCGCCCGCGCCGACGATTACCGCGTCGAATTGGTGTGTTTTTAGTGGTGCTTGTTGTGCCATTCCAATAAATCTCCTAAACCTATTCTGCCAAGTCTATAATCGTACAATCTTCGATGCCGCGAATTTCGCATTGGCTAAGTGCTGCCATGCGAACCGCTTCACTATCAATCGAGCCGAGCAGCGCACCCGTCCCCATCACCAACAGCACGACAGCGCCGATGACGCAGACATACTGAGCTGCCCGCCGCAGCAGGGGGCTAAACGACACATAATCTGTGAGGACAAAACGCAGGCCGTTAAAGCCATGCACCGTCACTAGCGCGAGGAGGCCGAGGTCGTAAAGTTTCCAGATGGCGACACCGCCTAGCAAAAACTGCCAGCGTTCTTGAACGAATTCGACGGCTGTTCCAGTGTTATTGATTGCATTGCTTACGCCGACTATTGTTGAGCCTTGCGCGGTGAGATCAAACACGCCTTGAATGATGTGAATCATCGCAAGATGCCCGAAGACCAACGGGACGATCAGCAGCCCACTCATCCGCATGTATGACCACCAGAAACGCTCGACGCGACTGCCGCGACCTTTACTCGTTTTGCTGCTGGTGTTATTGCCGGAAATCAATCCCGTAAGGCCAGAGAATAAAATCGCCGCGACAAAAGCCGCCGCGATGCCAATCACGAAGGGAAGCTGCTCCACCAAGACCTCGCCTAACGGGAGGTTGCGCGGATTGTCTTCATAATGGTTGATGACGTGATAGAACATGACTATAAACGTCGGGATGAGCGTCAGCGCGGTTACGCCGAGTACGATGAAGGCGGCACGCTGCTGATACTTCCACAGGCGAGGGTTGTAATCAAAAAAGATGATCCGCAAGCCGTTATAGGCGTGGTAGATGACTGAGGCCACCAAACCAAATTCGCCCAATGTGAACAGAGGGGATTGATAGATGGCAATCGCTTTTTCATACAATGAGGGATAAAAAACTGACCAAGAAGTATCGACTACATGGAGTGTCAGGAAAAACAGCACCCCTAAGCCGGTGATGCGGTGGAGAACCCAACTCCACTGACCAATCGCGCCACGATAGCGCAGGGTTTCGGTGAGGGTGGTAACGAGGGAGGCCAAGATAAAACCTTTCTAAAACAGTTTTTAGTCGTTAGTTTTTAGTGGTTAGTTTTAATTCAAGGTATTGAACACGAATGTAGACTCACGAAAGTCATTTGAAATTTTTAACCACCAAGACACCGAGAACACCAAGAACTTGAGCTTAAATCCTCTGCGTTCTCCGCGTCTCTACGGGTCAATATTTTCTGTTTTCTTTCGTGAATTTACTTCTGTGTTTCATCATTTTCTACTTTCTTACTTGAATCCACTTGGTTTTTTAATAACTAACAACTCATCACTACTTACTAAATATGCTCGGACAGATTTGTTTGAAGATGATTATAACATGCAGAGATGCACGGCGGCAAAGCAATTGAGGCCATTTATTGCCATTGGGGCGATTTGTCATGTATGCTTAATCTATCTCATCGACACCTCATATTGTGTTGAGAGATCACCACGAAAATCACGCCTGAAAGCGAGTGTGTTTCCTCAAAATGAACATCGTCCAGTAAGCGATTGGATCGCTAACGGTTTTCCGTGCAGGGCAGATTAAACGCTCATCTGATGAGTGTCTTTGTGTTTCCTGCGTTCCAACGCTTATTTAAAGCTGTCAGCGAACAGCTATCAGCCCAGAAAGATGTCTAGGCTGATAGCTGAATCCTGAAAGCTCAATGCAACGAGGTTCATCATCATGAAAGTTACTTTTTCGGGACTGTGGCAGCACCCGGATTTCCTCAAGTTGTGGTTTGGTCAAACCATTTCTGAATTTGGTTCACGCATTACGCGTGATGGCTTGTCATTGGTTGGCGTATTAGCGCTGGCGGCGACACCGGCTCAGATTGGCTTACTGGCGGCGGTCAGTTCGATTCCTGTGATTTTGTTCAGTTTAATAGTCGGCGTGTGGGTAGATCGTTTACCGCGCCGTCCGCTGATGATTATGGCGGATATTGCGCGGATGGGGCTGCTGCTGAGTATCCCGATTGCCGCCGTTACTGGACATCTCACTTTAGGCTTGTTGTTTATCGTCGCGCCGATGTTGAGTCTTCTGACGTTGGTGTTTAACGTCGCTTATCGTGCCATGCTGCCGTCGCTGGTCTTACGCCACCATTTGTTGGAAGGGAATACCAAATTAGCGATCACGTCGTCACTTGCCGAAGTCGGAGGGCCGTCTATCGCAGGGCTGTTGATTCAAGTATTGAGTGCGCCGATTGCGATTGCGTTTGATGCGATTTCATTCGCATGTTCCGCCGTGAGTCTGCTCTTGATTCGCGCTCCAGAACCGCCCCCAATCCCCTCAGAGGAAACGCATTTTCTGGTCGAAATGCGCGACGGCTTCCGCGTGATTGCTCATCAGCCGATTTTGCGGACGCTGGTGATTGCGACGGCGGTCAGCGGCTTTTTTGGCAATTTTTTCGCAGCGCTTTACAGCTTCTATGTGATTCGTGACCTGGGCTTGTCAGTGACGCTGCTGGGTATCATTGTGAGCGCAGGCGGTGTAGGGGCGCTGTTGGGGACTTTTTTCGCGGGACGGCTCACGCAGCGATTTGGGTTGGGGCGCACATTGATTGGGACGCAGTTGTTCGGCGCGGTAACAAATCTGCTGATTCCGTTGGCGGGTGGTTCGCCGCTGCTGGCTGTCTCGATGCTTATCTTTACGCAAATTGCCGCCGACGCGATGATGGCGATTTATGAAGTCAACGAAATGACGCTGCGGCAGACGCTCGTACCCGATCATTTATTGGGGCGGGCGAATGCCAGCGCGGGATTTCTGGTGGAAGGGGTCGCGCCACTTGGGGCGTTGGTGGGCGGCATTTTAGGGTCGATCATCGGCGCACGGTTGGGGCTGTTAGTGGCAGTGCTGGGGATTTTCGCTGTCGCCGTTTGGCTGCTGACGACCTCGCTTCGGCAGGTGGAGTATCAAGCGGCGGTGACTTAGGGCTTTGTCATCGCGGGTGTGCCTAAAGAAATGGGTATGATAGGGACGCATCGATGTGTGCGTCCTTCGGAAGGGACAACACACAAGTTGCCCTCTACACTCGCAAAATAGACACTCCCTTTATTGCTTTTCGGGCAACTAGTAGTCCGCCAGCAAGGTAGCTGATGAAAGGGTATACTCCGAGAAAAAAGGAGTATACCATGCGGCCACAAAAGCACCCCGTCGTATTGAGCGA
>Ga0335397_10002010_pt1 | contig 27657 bp, 29 predicted proteins | sample MAT04_FD_205740 | JGI IMG/M metagenome (GOLD analysis project Ga0335397, IMG submission 205740) | Freshwater microbial communities from Lake Fryxell liftoff mats and glacier meltwater in Antarctica - MAT-04 (spades assembly) (version 2) ... | reverse complement strand
AAGCCGAACCCGAGCGCAATCGCCACATCCGTCACCAGGAGGTGCACGAAGAACCGGTCGCCCAGCACGTCTGCAAACCCAACCCGAGTCGGACTTCGCTGATCGAGCGGCACATGCCCCGATGGCATACCGGGCAGCACGGCCAGGAAGACCACGTAGGTGGCGACGTTCACGCCGAAGAGCCAGCGAAAGGCGGCGACAGTGTTGCCGCTCACCAGAAAACCACCGAGCGCGCCACCGAGCGCGGCGCCAAGGTTGAGCGCTGCTCGCTGAAAGCCAGATACCCCGGCCGCTCGTGGGGTTGCACCATCAGCGCCATCAGCGCCAGCAGTGCCGCCTGCAACGGGAACCACATTGCATTGCCGACACCAAGCAGCACAGACACGCCGAGTGCCTGCTGAAACGTTGTCACGGTGGCGTAGAGCGAGCCGACCACAATTGACACGAGGCACCCGGCCGTCAGGATTCGGCGAGCTCCGAAACGGTCCGACAGCGAGCCAGCGAACGGTGTACCAAGAACCATCGTGAAGCTCATGGCACCAACGGCGAAGCCCGCCTGGCTCAGCGAGGTACCGCGGACTTCGTGGAAGTAGATCAACACGAAACCGAACAGCGCGGCGGAGCCGACCATGTTGATGACCGTTGCGACAAAGAACCGTTGCAGCGCCGGGCTGAAGGAACGAAAGCCCGGGTTCGACATCGCCGGACAGGGTAGGTGGGGATCCGCTGCGCGCCGATATCGATTCGCGATACTCCGCACTGCATGTTGCACCACGACACACGCACCGGCTTCACCATTGCCGATACGGTCGCATCGTTCACTCGGTCGACCCCATGGGAGCTCGTTGACGAATTGCCACTGAAGTTCGATGCGTACCACCCGCAAGGGATGGCACGGGTCGGCTCAACCTGGTGGGTGTCCACAGTCGACATCGACAAACGTCGCGGCCTCGTGCTCGCGATCGACGGCGATGGGCAGCTTGTCGAGCAGATCCCCGTCGGCGATGGCCTGCGATACCACCCCGGCGGGATGGACTTCGATGGCGATGCGTTGTGGATCGCGAGCGCGGAGTATCGACCGAACTCGTCGGCCACCATCTACCGGATGACCCCGGGCGGGCAGCCCGAGCACGTCTTCGAGGTCGATGACCATGTGGGCGCAATTGCACGATGTGGCCGCAGCGGCGACCTCGTCGGCTGGTCATGGGGGTCGCGCCGCTTCTACCGGTGGTCAGTGGACGGCGAACTGTTGGCCGCCGCAGTGAACCCGGCGTTCTTCGTCGATCATCAGGACTGCCAGTGGCTGAAGACGGGCCATCTGCTGTGTGGCGGCGTCGCTGAAGTCAGCCTTGTCGACGGGCCCGGATGGCTCGGCGGCATCGGACTGTTGCGAGCCGAGGATCTGGTGATGACCCGCGAGGTGCCGTTCCCGAAGTATCAGGTCGGGACAGGGCGGGTTGGCACGCACAACCCAATCTGGTCCGAGGTGCGAGATGGCCGGCTCATCGTTCACCTGTTACCCAACGACGGGCACGGGGCGATTCTGTCCTACGCGACACCGCTCGTCGGCAGACCGAGCTGATCGCGCCGGCTGGACTCAGGCTCGGTCATCACCGCGCTGTACAAGCCTGCGAACTCGTCTCCGGCCGAAGCCCACGAGTAGCGCTCGCGCACGAACCGAGCCGCCCGTCGACCCCTGGTCGCCAGCGCCAACGGCTCCGACACCGCCTCCGCCAATGCCTCGGCCAGGGCTGCCACGTCGTCGGGAGGAACCATCCAGCCTGTTGGACGGCTGGGGTCGACATTGATGAATGCACGCGGCCCGCCGGTGTTGGTCGCGATCGGGGGCACGCCAGCCGACATTGCTTCGAGGTAGACAAGTCCGAAGGGTTCGTCGACCGAGGGAGCTGCGAACACATCGCTGCAAGCAAGGGCCTCCGCCAAGTCTGCGTGGTCGCGCCAACCAACGAAGAACACGCCCTGCGCGTCGAGCCGCTGCACAGTGTCGTAGGGATGCTCGCCTTCCCACTCGCCCGGGTAGCCGCCGACGATCACCAAGATCGCCGCACTTCGCGTTGTCCGGCGCATGGCGTGATGGGCTTCGATCAAGACTTGCAGGCGCTTGAAGCGAAGGAAACGACCGGCATACAGCACCACCGGCACCGGCGAGCCGTCTGCATCGACGAACACAGAGAGATCGTCGGACACGTAGCGAACCGAGCCTTCACCGTGGCCCGGCCGCCAGCCACGGGGGTCCTCGACGAGCCACCGCTGCCAACATGCCAGCCGCTCACCGACGGTCAGTGACCGATGGGTGAACACATCGGTATCAACACCATTCGCAATTGTGACCACGCGCCCTGGTGGCACGGCTAGCAGATCGAGAGCGAGTTGATGATCCATCGCAGAGACGGTCACCACCCTCGCCGAGCGCTGCGCCCATCGACGCATTCGGCATGCCCAGTCGTGCGCGAAACCTGTCTCATAGGTCGACTCGAGCATCTTCAGTTCGGTGCCATGCAGGTGGGTGATCATCGGAACGCTCGGCCACAGTTGCTGCACGGCCTCATGCATTGGGGTGAGGTGATGCAGGTGGACCAACGCCGGCATCCGATGCGCTCTCGACAGGAAACGCTTCCAACTCTCCACCTGCCGGTCGAAGGCGCACTCGTCGAGATCGAAGAAGTGGCAATCCGGGACACCGGGCTTGGCTTCGTAGGACGCATGCATGGGCACCGGTGCCGCCATCGGGTCAGCCCCAGCCGCCCACGACTGAACCGCGGGGCTGTAGTCCAACGACTCGCATCGCAGCGCGGCGAAGAAGTTTCCTGCATGTGATGGTTCGCGTTCGGAGCCCAGCGATCCAGAGAACACCGTCGGCTCCCACTGGGTGCCGACGAGTGCGCGTGACAAATAGCGGGCCACTTGCGCACTGCCACCTCGCGGGTAGAAGTAGAACCCCATTGCAGCGTTCTGACTTTCCGAGGTAACCATCTGTTCACCGTACGGACACCTGGGCCAAAGCGCAAGAAAAGATGAGGCGCCGCGATTTCGGTCAGTGGCTGTGATCGTGCCCGTGGTCGTGACCGTGTGGCATCTCACCGATGACGAAGTCGTGATGGTCGTCGTGCTGGATTCCCTGCAGCGTGATGCCAAACGTCTGCAGCAGCATCGAAGTGTTCAACACATCCTCCGGCGCGCCCTGGGCGATGATGCGACGGTTCAGCAACATCACCTGGTTGCACCCGGACGCTTCGCCGATGTCGTGCGTGGCGGTGACCACTGATGCACCACGAGCCAGCGCCATCTCCACCAGCTCTCGATAGCGCTCGCGGCCGGCAACATCCAGGCCACCGGTGGGCTCGTCGAGCACCAACAGATCGGCCTCGCGAGCCATCACCTGGGCGAGATAGACGCGTTGCTGTTGCCCTCCAGAGAGTGATCGCAAAGGCTCGTCGGCGAGGTGCGTGACTTCCATGTGCGCCATCGCGTCGTGCACGAGCTGCCGGTCGCGATCGGCCGTGCGCCCGAACAGACCCAAGGCAGCGAACCGGCCCATGCGCACCACTTCGATCGCACGGATCGGCACCACGAAGCGCGCTGTGTGGGCCTGCCCGAGATACGCAATCCGCTTCGGGCGTGTTCCAGGCTTTCCACCCAGCACCTCCAGCGAACCGGCAAGCGGTGGGATGAGTCCGAGGATGGTCTTCAACAGCGTCGACTTGCCCGAGCCGTTGGTCCCGACCAGTGCCAGCGACTCACCTGGCTGCAGCGTGAGCGAGATTCCCTCCACCACGGGGTCGGTGCCATAGCCAACGGTCAGCGTGGTCGCGCTCAACGGGGCGGCGCTCACGTGGCACCGACCGGACTTGCCGAGACTGGCCCGCGCAACCCACGCGCAACGCTGCGACCGGCGACTTGCGCGACGAGTACGACGAAGAACGCGCAGACGGTGACGAACACGACGGTGGCTCCCGCCGAGGTGTCGTAGTGGTAGCTGAGCAACAGCCCCACGTATACCGACGTGGCGCCGATGCCGATTGCCCACGCGATCATCGCCCAGATCCGCCGCGCCAGTAGCGCCCCCGCGCTGGCAGGCGCAATCAGCATTCCGAAGACGAGCAAGGTTCCGACAGCCTGGAAGCTGACCACCACGGTGGCAGCCACCATCACCAGCATGATGGCGTGATATCGGCGAGACGAGAAGCCGGAGACATCAGCCTGCTCGGGATCGAAGCACAGCAGCAGGAACGGCCGATAGAGCAGCGCGACGCACGCAGAGATGACAACCACCGCTATGGCCAGCACCAGAATGTTGGCCGCTCGAATTCCCAGAATCTCACCGAAGAGAATGCGCACGATGTCGCCGTTGAACGAGTCGGTCCGCGACACCATGATCACGCCAAGAGCCAACATCCCGACGAACAGCAGACCGATTGCAGTGTCGGACGAGAGGCCAGATCGGTTGGTCACGAAGCTGACGCCGACGATCATCACCGCCGAGCCGACGGCCGCACCGAGCATGCCCGGAGCGCCCAGCAGCAGTGCCCCCGCCACACCCGGCAACACGCCGTGCGCCAGTGCATCGCCGATGAACGCGAGACCACGCAGCACCACGAACGTACCGGCCACAGCGCACAGCACTGAGACGAGAATGCCGGCGACGAGCGCGTTGCGCATGAACTCGTTGTTGGAGAAGGGCGCGATCAACCAGTTGTACATATGGGCGTATGCAGCCTAGGCAAGGGCCGTGGCTACCTTGGTGGCGTTCTCCAGGAGGAACGTCGCGTACGTGCCGTCGTCGGGCAGGGTGTGCGACGCGAGGTCGACGACCTTGACGCCGGTCTCCTGACCAATTGCGTCCGCCACCTGGGTCGGCGTGCCGATCTCGGTGAAGATGGCCTTCACGTTCTGCGCCGCGATCTCGGCGGACAGCGTTGAGAGATCCTGGGCCGACACACCCGCCTGCGTGGTGAGACTGGGGACCAGCGCACCGATCAGTTGAAAGCCGTAACGCTTGGCGAAGTAGCCCATCGACTCGTGGCCGGTGACCAACTTGCGATTCGATTCCGGCACTGCAGCGAGAACGTCCTTGACCTCGGCATCGAGCGAGTCGAGTCCCGCAACCACCGCTGTGATGCCATCGGCGACGTCAATGCCCTGCTCGGCCAGGGTGGGACCGAGCGCGACCATCGCATCTTTCAGCGTCAGCGGATCCATCCACAGGTGTGGGTCTTGAGCACCGACTTCCTGGTCTGGGTCGCCGGTCGGCAAACCTTCGCCCTCGCCGACGAGACGAATGGTGACGTGGTCGGAGGCCACGAACGTCGCTACCCCGTCGTCCTGCGCATTGTTCAGGACATCCAGCACGCCGCCCTCGAGGTCGAGGCCGTTGCGCACGATCAGGTCCGCGTTGTTCAGTCGCTCGATGTCCTTCGCCGACGGCTCCCACTCGTGCGGGTCCGAGCCATTCGGAATCAGGACGACCACGTTGGCGGCATCGCCCACCGCCTCACGAACGAGCGAGCCAAGGATCGAATACGTGACGACAACGGTCTTCTTGCCATCGGCATTGTCAGCCGTCGTCCCTCCACAACTGGCCACTACCGGCACCACCGCCAGCGCAACGATGGCAGAGCGCACCACGCGATTCAGAATAGGAAGCATTCCTAGAACTCTAGGTCTCAGCAACCGATCCACAACCTCTCTCACGATCAATTCCTATCGATTCTCGTTTCTCGGTAGGCTCTCCGCCGTGACCGTTGCTCTCGATCTCGCGCATGTCCACGACGCAGCTTCGACGCGGTTGCGCGGCGTTGATCAGCTGTACACCACGGGCCGACGCGAGCTGGTCGAGCTGCTTGCTTCCATGGGCAGGCCAGTCACGATCCCCGACCTTCTGGGCGAGCGGCCCAAGCTGACGCAGAGTTCGGTGTACCGCAATCTCGCGATGCTGGAGTCGGCGGGGGTTGTGCAGAAAGTCGTCAGCACCGACGACCGCGCTCGCTTCGAACTTGCAGAGGACCTCATGGGCCACCACCACCACCTCATCTGTGTGGACTGTGGCCGCGTCGACGACTTCGTGGTGTCACCCGCCGCCGAGCACCGCATCGAGTCGGTCCTCGAGCAGGCAATCACCGACACCGGCTTTCAACCATCTGGCCATCGATTGGACATCGTTGGCGTCTGCGTCGACTGTGCGTAACGGCCACCATTCGTGGCGGCGCCGAGCTCAGTCCCCTACCGCAACTGGCGGCTCCCATAGCGCGCTGGCGCGGTCGGACAATTCGCGGCACGCGGCGGACAACACCCGCTCGAAGATGAGATAGCACGACAAGCCCAACAGCACGATCAGCGCAGCGGGCAGCAGCCATGCCCCGCCAGCAGCGGTGACGACGCTTGCCCCGAATTGTCTGCCCCACAGCCCACCGGCCGCGAAGGGCAGCACCGCCACACCCGCCATCAGCTGCCAGGGCGACCAGCCGAAGAGTTCACCCCAGCCGGCGATTCCTTGACCGATCGCAGCAAAGACCATCACATTGCCGAGCAGCGCCAAAACGATCCAAACAGCAAGTGTCGCTCGCCTCCAGCCGCCTGAGGCCCAGCGGGTGCGCAGCGCCACGGCCGCCCACATCAACCACCGCTTGAAGACGGGCACCCCTGCAACCTTCAACATCTCACGGAAGAACGCGTCGGAGAGCGCGTCGCTTTTCAGTGCACCCGTGTTCGGATCACCGTCGGTGATGAGACGGTCATGGATCATCGCGGCCAGCGTGTGCCGGCCGTATGGCATCTCGAACCACGACATGAACTTCGGTACGGACGCCAGGTCGGTGACTTCACGGTCAACCTCGAACGTCCGAGCCCTGTCAACCATCTGCGCAGCAACATCGGGCGCAACGTTCCTGGCAATGAGCGAGCGGTGCAGCTTGTCGAGGGTGACGCCGTCGGCGAACACGAACTTCGTTCCCACACAGAAATCCTTGAGGCCAACCTGCGACATCACCACCTGCCCATCGGGCGCAGCGACGCGAAATCCCGAGTAGCCGTTGACCACCACCCAATCCGTCCACACAACATCGGTTGCCGTCATGGTTCACAGATGCCGCAGCATGGGTGCGGATACAACGACATTCGACCTTTCCAACGCTGCCTGCGGCACACTGACCGTGGCATGTCGACCTTGACCGACCTACTTCCTCCCGTCGGCAGCGATCCGTCGTTGGTACTCGACGCGTTTGCGGCGTGGGCCACGGCTGGGGGGCGTCCGCTGTACGCGCACCAGGAAGAGGCAGCTCTGGCGCTGGCCGCCGACGAGCACGTGGTGCTGGCCACACCGACCGGTTCCGGCAAGAGCCTGGTCGCGATCGCTGGCATTCTGCTCGCGCTCAACGACGGCCGGCGCGCCGTATGGACAGCACCCATCAAGGCGTTGGTGGCGGAGAAGTTCTTCGACCTCGTGGATCTTTTGGGCGCGCAGCAGGTCGGCCTCGCGACCGGCGATGCATCCATCAACTCCGACGCGCCGGTGCTCGTGTGCACTGCGGAGGTGTTGGCGAACAACGCGCTTGCGCACGGCTCGGCGAGCGACTTCGGTTTTGCCTGCCTCGACGAGTTCCACTACTACGCCGACCCTGACCGCGGGTGGGCATGGCAAATACCGCTGCTCGAACTGACCAACTGCCAGATGCTGTTGGCCTCGGCCACGCTCGGCGACATGACAGCGATCGCGACGGACCTCTTCGAGCGCTCTGGTCGCGCTGTCGCCGAGGTCACCTCGGTGGACAGACCGACACCGCTGTATCACCAGTGGCGAATGATGTCTGTTGCCGACAGCGTGCTCGAGGCCGTACGCGACGGGCTCAGCCCGGTCTACGTGGTGCACGCCAACCAGGCCGCCGCGATCGAACGCGCACAGGGTCTGGTCAGTACCAACGTCACCACTCGCGCTCAGCGGGAAGCGATCGCCGCCGCGATGACTGGCATCAAGATGGGACGGGGCTTCGGCGAGACACTCGACCGGTTGATCCGCAATGGCGTCGGTGTCCACCACGCCGGCATGCTTCCCCGATATCGCCGCCTGGTCGAGCGGCTCGCGGCCGACGGACTCTTGCCGGTCATCTGCGGCACCGACACCCTCGGCGTCGGCGTCAACATCCCCATCCGGACAGTCCTGATGACGGCGCTCACCAAGTTCGACGGCAATCGCGTTCGCCAGTTCAGCGTGCGCGAGTTTCACCAGTTGGCCGGACGGGCGGGACGACCGGGTTTCGACCCGGACGGTCACGTGTGGGTGCAGGCGCCCGACCATGTGATCGAGAACAGTCGTGCGCTGGCCAAGGCTGGCGACGATCCGAAGGCACGACGCAAGGCTGGCAAGGCAAAGGTGCCCGAAGGCTTCGTCAACTACGACGAGGCAGCAATGCATCGCATCATTGCTGCTCGGCCAGAGCCGCTCACCTCACGCTTTCGCGTCACAGCCGACCTGGTCGCCGGCGTACTGGGCAGACCCGACGGTCCAGCTGCGCTGAAGCGTTTGCTGGCCACCAACCACGACGCGCCGGCGAAGCGGCGCCAACACAAGAAGCGCGCCATCGCCGTCTATCGCAGCCTGGAGGGCGCCGGAGTCGCAGAACGGATGCGTGATGCCGACGGCCGCTGCCTTGGCGTGCGTGTCGGTTCACTCGTGGAGGGCCGCGACGAACGCGCTGCGCTGCGGTTCTCGGCGCCGCTCACCCCATTCGCGATCGAGGTGATCGCTACCTTTGATCGTGACGACCCTGCGTACCTGCTCGACGTCGTCAGTGTGGTCGAGGCGGTGCTCGACGACCCGCGCCAGATTCTGTACGCGCAGCAGAACGCGGCGAAAGGCGTCGCCGTCAATCGCATGAAGTCAGAGGGCATGGAGTACGAGCAGCGGATGGAGGTGCTGGACACCATCACATGGCCCAAGCCGCTGGCCGAACTGTTGGACGACTGCTTCCACGAGTACCACCAGCACCACCCGTGGATCCACGAGTTCCCCTCACCGAAGTCGATCACGCGCGAAATGCTGGAGGGCGGCGACACCTTCGCCACGTTCGTACGCCGCTATCGGCTTGAGCGCAGCGAGGGTCTGGTGTTGCGCTACCTCACCGACACGTGGCGCACACTCGACCGGTCACTTCCCGACGACGTGTACACCGACGGCCTGGAAGACATCGTCGAGTGGTTGGGCCAGTTGATCCGCGCCACCGACGCAACGCTGCTGGACGAGTGGGCGGTGCTGGCCGGCAAGCCGGTGCACGAACACCTGGCACCGGTTGCCCCGAGTGTGGGGCCGGTCGGCCCTCCCCCGGCCTGGCGTACTGCGGTGCGCACCGCGGCGTTCGGTTGGGTCGAACTCTTGGCCCGCCGCTCCTATCCCCCTTTGGCCGAGCGAACCGGCTGGAGCTACGAGCGACTCGCAACAGCGATGACCCCGTACTGGCAGACGTACGATTCGCTCGGTATCGACGGCGACTCTCGCTCGGCGGCGCACTTCTCGCTCGAGGAGGAGCCAGATCGATGGGTCATCACGCAGCAGCTCGCCGACCCCGACGGTGACGGCGACTGGCGATTCATCGCCACGATGGACATCGCTGCTGCTCTCGATGAGGGCGCACCGGTACTGGTGCTCCAACAACTTGGCCCCTACGACGCCGCAGGTGATGACGGCGACGATTCCGAGTCCGAGTCCACCGAGTAGGGCGTCACGGGCACGATCAACGGCACTACCAGCGCCACCACAACGTTGAAGCCGGCAGCAATGAACAGCGCGTTGCGCACGCCGACTCCCGTCGCGATACCGCCCCACGCCACTGCACCGACGGAAGTACCGAGCCAGACCATCAGCATCGCCAACGCACTCCCGCGACCGCGCACCCAACCTTCGAGCTTGAGCGTGTAGTTGGAGAACAAGACGTTGAGCATTCCCATCGTGCCTGCCCCTGCGAACAGCAACGCCACCATTCCGACCCACAGCTGTCCGGCGGCCGCGAACAACGCCGTGCCGCCCGACCACACCAACGCAGCGATCAACACTGCCCGCTCCGGATACCGAGCAGCACGCAGCCGCGGCAGCAACCACACCGCACCAACCGAACCGAGTCCCAACGCAGCGGACAGCAGACCAAACCCACTTGCGGAGACGTGCAGGCGCTGGCGGGCAACCAATGGCATGACTGCAATGAGACCGGCGCCCGCCGTGGTCATCGTTGCAAGTCGAATGATCGGGTTTCGGAGCGCGGCCCGACTTCGTACGTGGCGTACACCCTCGCTGATTGCGGCGTTGATCGCCTCGGGGCGCGTCGGGCGGGCGATGCCGCCCCGGTAGCCGTTGACCACAGCGATCACGCCGACGAACGACACAGCGTTCAGGGCGAAGACGCCGCCCGGCCCCGCGATCGCGATCACGCCACCCGCAATCGCTGGACCGAGCGTCTGTGCCGCGTTGCGCGAAATTCCATCGAGGCCGATCGCTTGCGGCAGCGTCTGCGAATCCACCAACTCCGGCGTGAGCGCCATGAACGCCGGCGCAGCAAACGTCAGCGCCATCGACTCGAGGAACGTGCCGGTCAGCAGAACCGTCGGCGACATTGCGCCGACCCCCTGTGCAACCGCCAGCGCTGCTGCGACCGTCAGCGCGGCCAGCTGTGTGGCGATGATGAACTTGCGGCGATCGAGCAGGTCCGCGAACGCACCTGCGTACAGCGCGAGCAGAAAGCCGGGAACGGCCCACGAGGCCTGGACCATACTGACCAACGTCGGCGAGTTGGAGAGTGTCGCCATGGTCCAGTTGGCGGCGACCAGATGCATGAACGTTCCGACGTTGCTGACCAACCCCGCAATCCACAGCCACCGGTACACCCGCACACGAAGCGGCGACCACGGGCCGGGAGCAAGCTCAGTGTGCACCCGTCCGAGGGTACCGCCGCCTCGCAACGCCGACCATCCCCCAACCTGTCGCGTTTGCCAGCGACTCACATGGTGGTCACGGCCGCGACAGGTTCGATGGTGTGACGGGGATCAATTGACAGCTGGACTGGCAATAGGTACGTTCACTTCGTGACTGCTCCGACCCGACTTCAGCTGATCGACAATCTGCGCAGCGTGTTCCAGTCATTCGGCGCTGTCGTCGATGGACTGTCCGACGAGGAGTGGGGTACCCAATCGCTGTGCCCGGCATGGCTGACGCGCGATGTTGTCGAGCACGTCACCGCAATCGAACTGGCGCTACTGGGTTGGCGGCCCGGTGACGACAACCCGTTCACGCGGATGGCCACAATTCAGCCCGAGCTGCAGACCCTCTCGCCGGCCGACCTCACATGGCGATACCACGAGGTCACCACGGCCCGAATCGCCGAGCTGACGGCAATGGCCGACGAGGAGTTCGCCCAGCCGTCACTCACTCCGGTCGGCCCTGGCACGTACGGGCGTTTCATGGCCATCCGCTGCTTCGACGTCTGGGTGCACGAGCGCGACATTCGCGTTCCGTTGGGTCTCGGCGGCGATGACGATGGACCGGCTGCCGAGCTCACGCTCGACGAAGTGCATGCCTCACTCGGCTACATCGTGGGGAAGAAGATCGGGCTGGCCGATGGACTGGGAATCGCCATCGAACTCACCGGTCCAGTCAGCCGTCGTCTACTGGCAAAGGTGGACGGACGCGCAGCAACGGTCGACGAACTCGCCTCCCCCGATGTCACGCTCGCTATGGATTCATTGACGTTCATGCTGCTGGCCTGCGGTCGCATCGACCCCGATGGCCCCTTGTCCGATGGCCGAGTGTCCATCACTGGTGACCACGAGCTGGGCCGCCACGCTGCGCACAACCTGTCGTTCACCATGTAACCGAACGACCCGTGTAGACGCCCGTCACGCCCAGCTGATGGGCAGCGAGGAATAGCCCTGGATGATCGAGCCGGGCGGGTTGAGTACCGCCTCGCCGTCGAGGCGGAGAGTCGCGAACCGCGACGACAACTCAGCCAGTGACTCGGTGAGCTCCAGGCGAGCCAAGTTGGCGCCGAGGCAATAGTGAATGCCACCACCGAACGTCAGCAGGTGCCAGCCGGAGGGCGTCTCGCGGGCGATGTCGAACTTGTCGGCATCGGGCAGCACGGTGTCGTCGTGATTTGCGGACATCGACATCAGAACCACCACCGTTCCTGCGGGCACAAGGTGTCCACCGATCTCGATGTCCTCCACTGCGAACCGCGGCAACGCTTCCGTGGCCGGCTCCCAGCGAATTGCTTCCTCTACAGCGGCGGCCATCAGCTCGGGGCGCTCACGGAGCAACGCCCACTGGTCGGGGTGCTCTGCGAACGTGTGGATCATGTTGCTGAGCTGATTTCGGGTAGTGTCCGTGCCCGCGACCAACATCATCGCTACCACCGAGAGCAACTCGGATGGCGACAGCCGGTCGCCGCCCTCCTCCGCCAGGATGAGGTTCGACAGCAAGTCGTCTCGCGGCGCGACACGGCGCTGGGCAATGAGCCCGGTGAGATACTCGTCCATCTCCCCTTGGGCCTGTTCGATCTCGTCGATGAACTGACCTGCATCCAGCCGCAATGACAGCAAGATGGACGACGCCCACCGGCTCATATCGGCGAGACGGTCAGCCTCGATTCCCACCAGCGCACAGATCACCGGGATCGGGAACGGATCGCACAACGCCGGCACTGCGTCGCACTCACCCTCGGAATGCACTGCACTCACCAGGGTTGCGATCGTCTCTCGCGTGAAAGGACGCAACGCTTCCACTGCTCGGGGCGTGAACGCCTTGGATACCAAGCGGCGAAGACGGTGATGATCCTCACCCTCCATGAACAGCAGGATCTGGGCCTGTCGATCCCACAGTTTGCTGCCCTCAGGGATGCCCGACAGCCGAGCGAGATCCATGCCCGGCCCACGGAGGCGCTTGTCGCGCAGCAGGTCTGAGACGTCGCTGTGATGAATCGCTATCGGACCGAATACCCCCTTTGCCAGGGTTGCCGTGCGACGCGCTTCGGCAAACACGGCTCGTGCACCGGCGGCGTCTGTCGCGTTCCCGGGGAACATCTCTGGCAGCTCGGCCTCGGCGTAGGTGTTCATCGAATAATGATCGCGCGCCGGTACCGTGCGTTCCATCATGCAGTGGCGCCGATCCTCCACCGACTCGACACCCGACGAGTCCACCATCGAGGCGATCATCACCGCGAACGTAGGCATCGCCACTCGTTTCGGAGCAGAGCTACGCCAACGACTGTTCGCACATGTCGAGGAACTGTTGCGCACGAAGCGTTGGGAAGCTGTCGCGGGCAGCGAACTGACCGACGAGATTCTGGTGACGCTGGCGGCGAACGCCGCCATTCCTCTCCTGTCGTTCGACCTGTGGCCGTATCGGCAGGTGAAGTCCATCATCGTTCGCCCTACGGCCTCCATGTCTGGGGGCTTGCGCGCCGGCCCCGTGGCGGGCACCTATACGGACCAGCCAATTGGCATCATCGGCGAAGCGAGTCCGCACAGCGGGCCGGTCTCGCTCTCCTGGGACGCGGCGTTGGCCGACAGCAGACGCCCCGCGTACGGCAGCAACGTGGTGATCCATGAGTTCGCCCACAAGATCGACATGAACGACGGCTACGCCGATGGCGTTCCACCACTGCGGGGCGCCGCGCTCGCCCATTGGCAACACGTGCTCGACGACGAGTTCCACCGCAGCGAAGGCCGCGACTCCGACGCTGTGCTGCGGCCCTATGCGTGGGCCAGCCCGGCCGAGTTCTTCGCCGTTGCCACGGAGGGGTTTTTCTGCGTGCCAACACAGCTCGCTGCCGCCAAGCCCACCCTGTACGCGGCGCTCAGCGATCTGTATCAGCAGTCCCCAGCAGTCGACTGGTTACCGATCGACAGCGCCGGGTGAACATCGCTCATCCACGGGCGCCGCGCACTCGACACTCTGCGGCCGCCGTCGCAGCGCTCTTCCTGGTCAACGGCGCCACCTTCTCCAACTGGCTGCCTCGGCTACCCGAAATTCGCGATCATCTCGGTGTCGGCAACGCCGGGCTCGGGGCGACGCTGCTCGGCGGCGGACTGGGCGGAATCATCGGGTCACTGCTCGTGGCGCGCGTCATGGACCGCCTGGGGAGCAAACGGCTGTTGACGTATGCGGCGAGCATGCTGTCCATCCTGATGCCGCTGATCGCGTTCGTGCCGGTTGCGCCCCTGCTGTTGTTGCTCCTGACCGCTCTGGGCACATTGGACGTGTGGAACGACGTGGCCGTGAACGCGCAAGGCGTCACCGTTCAGCAACAGCTCGGCCGGCCGATCATGAATCGGCTGCATGCCATGTGGAGCCTGGGCTTCACCGGTGGAGCACTCGTCGGATCACTCGCCTCGGCCGCCCGGATCGATATTCGAGTGCACCTGGCCGTCGTCGGACTGGTGCTGCTCTCCACAGTGCTCGTCGTGCGCCGCTGGCTCGTCCCGGTCGACCCTCCAGCGCCCGAACCAACGCCCGCGCCCATCACCACCCACGCAACGCCAAGAGCCCGACGATCACGGGTCAGCGCGACCACCGCGATGGCGTTCGCGGCGATGGCGGCCGTTGCCCTCGAGGTGCTGCCCAACGACTGGGCCGCGGTTCTGATGCGCGATGTGTTCGATGCCGGTCGGTTCAGTGGTGTGGGCACCGTCGCATGCGCGGGGGCGATGCTCGTCGGTCGCTTGGCAGGCGATCACGTCCTCGAGCGGGTGGGCGAACGGCAGCTACTCTTCGGTGCGCTGTGGGTCGTCGCTGCGGGCACCCTCATCACCGTCACCGCTCCGATCGGAGCCATTGCCATCGTCGGCCTCGTGGTCTGGGGGCTGGGCCTGTCAGTTGTCTTCCCGCAGCTCTACGCAACGGCAGCGCGGCTGCCTGGAACATCCGCCGGCGCCGGGCTCGGTTCCATGCTGCTCGGCCAACGCTCGGGCGCCATGCTCACCGCCGTCTGCACGGGTGCGCTGGCGCAATGGCAGGACCTGCGATTCGCGTTCGCCTTTGTCGCGACCGCCGCCTTCGCGGTACTGGCCGTCACGTTGCGCAAGGCCGCAACTGCTGCGCGCTAGTGCTCTGACCACGAACGTTCGCGCGCTATGGCGCGCCATTTCTGGACCGTCGGACACCAAGTCCGCCAACCGAGACGAAATGCACCCATTTGTGTGCGCAAGGACTTTCTGGGCAGCGATGGTCCCATGGCTCGTTCTGGGTGTTGTCAGTTCCGCAGTCCGGGACGCAGCACGCCCAGAAAGGCCGGCAGCAGCAGTCGGCAGGACGCGACCTACCAACCCATGCGGCCAGAGCACTAGATGCCCTCAGCTGCGTTGAGGCCCGCCTCGTCGACTTCCTGACCTGCTGCCAGTCGGGCAAACACTGCGGGCGGCTCGCGCCATGGGTCGGGCAACGTGCCTGCCTCGGCGTCCCGGATGGCGCGCCACACCCGCTCGCTGGTGCACGGCAGATCGATGTGACGGACACCCAGATGGCTCAGGGCATTCGTGCACCTTCGCCATGCCATGGTGTGGACGAATGTCCAATTCGGCTGCGGTCAGCACCGCAACGACACCGGGCATGGTGACTGCATCACTGGTGTCCACACTCAGCAAGCGGGCGTGAGCCATCTCGGAACGCACGAACACCAGGTGCAGCGGACGGTCGAGCTCGAGGTCGTCGACAAACCGAGCAGCGCCCAGCAGTAGCTCTGGATCCTCAGTGCGCAGAACCCGAGTACCAAGAATCGAACCAGCCATTGGGTGAACCTATTGGACCCCAACACCCGACCGCTGCAGTCGATGGCTACTGTCTGCCGACGTGGACAGTCACCGCGAATCCGCGAACCAACCCGACTACGTCGCTCATCGAACCGTCGCCCCGATCAACATCAACGGTGACGTCACCAAGACCCAGTGGACGGAAGCGGTCTGGAGCCGCAGATTCGTCGACATGGCATCCGGTCGACGGGGCATGTACGACACCCGCGCCGCCATCGTGTGGGACAACACCAACCTCTACATCGCGTTCGTCGCCGAGGAGCCATTCGTGTGCGCCGAGCTGACCGAACGCGACAGCATCGTCTTCCAGGAGAACGACCTCGAGGTCTTCATCGACGGCCGGGACTGCTACTACGAATTGGAAGTCAACGCCGCCAACACCGTATACGAGGTGTTCTTCATCTGGCGCGACGCGTACACACGCGGCGGCCGTTTCGATCAGCCTCAGTTCGATGTGCACAGCCCGGCTGCCTACACCTTCGGCGGCGACTACGACCGCACCGCCACCAGCTTCTGGACGGGCACCCATCCACGTGGCGTCCGGTGGGCGTTCACCGACTTCGACATGCCCGGCATGCGGACGGCGGTACAGGTCGACGGCACCCTCAACGACGACTCGGACGTCGATGGTGGCTGGTCACTGGAGATTGCCATCCCGTGGAGCGGGCTCGACTTACTGGCTGACGGCCGGTCATTGCCGCCCCAGCCCGGCGACGAGTGGAGGATGTTCCTCGGCAGGTTCCAGCGCCTCGAGTTGGGCGGCAAGGAGGTGCTGCCCCATCCGGCGACCGCGCTCACCAGTCACGGTGTCTACGACACGCATCAGCCAGACAGGTGGAGCCGCATCCGATTCGAGCACTGAACGTCCGAGGGTTCACCGCTGCTACGCGTGTAAAGAAGCGCTTGCCACAACGGTGCCGCCGCTGTCGACGATCTGCATGGCCACAGCGGCCAGCGACGAGTCATCGAGTCCAGCTGCCCACACGCCACCGCGAACATCTGCGTACGACCATGAACCCACGATCACACTGCGCCCGTCGGCCAGTTGCAGGTGACAGGTCACCGGCCCTGACCCCGGCCTGGGATCGTCAATTGCGACCAGCACATACGGTTGGTCGCCGCGAACCAGCTGAACACCACCGACTCGAAACCCGCTGGCGCCAACGATGACGCCGGAGCGGGCAACTGAGATTCCCTCACCTCCGATGCGACGGTCGACTGCTACGGCACCGACCGCAGCAACCACGATCAGCAGCGCGGCGGCCATACCCAGCAGCACGGTCGACCGTGGCGACCTCCGCGCCTGCGGAATGCTCAAACTATCCAGCACACGAGATTCGAAGCCGGGTGGTGGTTCGTGGATTGGAGCCAATGCCAGCAGCGTGTCGGTCAAACCGAGCAGCTCATCGAAGCGGCGACGGCACGAGCTACATACGGCAACGTGAGCGTGCAGGCGCGACCGGTCAGGTTCGGAGACTTGACCGAGTGCGAGCGCCTCCAACTGATCGTCGAGTTCCTTGCATTCCGAACTGCTCACTGCCCCACCTCGCTCGTTGTCACTTCGCGCAAGCGCCGCAATCCCGTGCGCAGCCTGGTCTTGGCCGTTGCAGTCGGGATGCCCTCCAGGAGGCCGATCTCGGCCGTGGTTCGCCCACCGATGGTCGCGAGCACCACGGTGCGACGCTGTTGTTCCGGGAGCGCAGCGAGTGCGCTACGGAGGCGCCGAACGTCGTCGGCCTCAGCGGCGCTGCGCGCTGGATCGCTGGAATCGGGCGGCAGCAGATCCGCTGCCATCCAGGGGTCCATCGGCTCCGGTCGCCGAACCCGAAGCGCATCGATTGCCAGATTTCGCGTAATCGTCAAGAGCCAGGTGGAGACGGCACCGCGCCGCCCGTCGTACGAGGATGCGTGACGCCATGCGCGCTCGAAGGCCTGCTGCGCCACGTCCTCTGCGAGCGACCGGTCGTTCACCATCGTGACTGCGAGGCCGTAGACGCGACTCTGGAAACGCCGAATGAAGACGGCCATCGCATCGCGCTCCGCCAGCGCGACGGCGGCGAGCAGCGCTTCGTCGGGGAGCCGATCGTGCCGGTTGGTCACTCGCACCATGTGAATAGTACGGATCGCGGCGGCAGAAGGATTGCCGCAATCCAATACGGAGTGCCACACGTACAACTGGGCAACATTTATCAACGTGGAGGTTCCGTCATGTCAACCGTACGCACTCGTTCTTTCTTGCTCCTGATGCCACTGGCGGCATTGGCGCTGGCTGCCTGCGGTGACGATTCCGCAGGCTCTGGCTACGGCGGCTCACCGGCAGCCAACACGGCGGCGGCCAACACGGCGGCGGCCAACACGGCGGCGGCCAACACGGCGGCGGCCAACACGGCGGCAGCTGACACCGCACCCGCTGACACCACACCGGCCGACATGGCTGCAGCGGCGGGGGCGGTGACACTTCAGTTGGCGGACAGCACCCTGGGCAAGATCCTGGTCGACGGCGATGGCAACACGCTGTACCTCTTCGGCAACGACGCACCGAATGCGCCGGCATGCGACACCGGATGCCTGGGCAGCTGGCCGGCGCTCGTCAGCGACGGCGCTGCCACGGTCGGCGATGGCTTGAGCCTCGAAGACGTCGGCACCCTGACCGCAGCCGATGGCTCCACGCAGGTGACCTTCTATGGTCACCCGCTCTACAGCTTTGCCGGTGATGCTGCGCCGGGAGATGTGAACGGCCAGGGCATCGGCGGGGTCTGGTATGTCCTCGACGCGGAGGGCAATGCCGTCAAGTAGCGACGTTCATTCCGCCGCCGGGTGCCGCCGCGGTTCAGTTCGTGGACGCAGCCGAGTACGGCAACCACGTACCGGCCTCGAAGTCATACAGCTTGCACGCCTTGGCATCGCGTACGTACTCACGCATGGAGAGCTTGCCCGAACGCACGGTGTCAGGGTAGTTGGCAGCGATCGCCGCCGCGGCGGCAGGCAACTGGTGGAAGGGAATACGAGCATCGACGTGGTGTGGTATGTGGACGAAGATGTTGTGAAACCACAACCGGTTGACCACAGAAGGCAACCGCAAGATGGTGGTGCTCTCCATCTGACCCTTGAACTGCGACCACTCCTTGCGCGGCCACCAGCGAATGTCGGGCGCCACGTGGTGCACGTACACCGTCCAGCCAATGATCTGCACGAACAGCAGGAACGGCACCACCAGCATCTTGAACGGCACCCAGAAGGCACCGACGGCACCCGCGGTCAGCGCGCCGTAGGTGGCAGCGCCGCCGAATGCCAGCGCCAACACGACGCTGAGCACGAGCTTGTCGCGAACGATGGCGTCGTGGCGCTTGCCTGGCGCATTGAAGCGCCACATCTTCTGCCACCACACAGTGCGCAGGAAGTAAGCGCCCGAGCCAAGACGGGACCATTCGAAGCGATGGCGCAAACGAGCGAACCGACCCATTGCGGCGTACTCCTCGACGGTGGCCGGATGCCACACGAAGTCAAAGCCTTGACGGGTGGTGTAACCGTGATGAATACGGTTGTGGCCGAGGTCCCACGCGGCTTCCACGTGGAAACTGGGGATCATGCACACCTGTGCCACCAGACGGTTTGCCGTGCGCGAATCCAGCAGGGCCATGTGCGAGGCGTCGTGGCCCAACACGAAGAGGCCCGAGACGGCCAGGCCGGCCAGCGCCCACAGGATGAGCAGCGCCCACCAGGTGTTGGTGAGCGCGAGGCCGACCATGGGGATCGCGTACAGCACCAGCGCCTGCACGAGGGCAAGCGCGGCGCGCCCCGTCGAGCGCTGGTAGCACTCCTCGGGAATGATGTCGCGCACGTCGTTCAGCGAATGGGTACGGGGGGTAAGAACCACGGAGTCGGAGCTCGTCACGACCATCACCCTACTCTCCCTACTGACCGGTAGGTAGGCGCGCCCGATGAAATTTCTCGGGAGTCCGACAACGCCCCGGGAATACTGTGCGGCACATGAACATCGTGCGCAGCATCGAGGAGCTGGAAGCGCTCTATGGCACAGCTGTGTCGTTCCATCGCACCCGAGGTGAACTGCCCTCTGTCGGCCAGATCATGCAGGCCATCACCTGCGACGCATTCGATGGACAGGCGTACGATGACGCCTATCCCGAGCACATCCGCCAGACCCTCTACTAGCGACTTTCTGCGCAGTCAGGTTTACGGGGGCCTGGGCTCGGGTACATCCAGCCATGCCTAACATTGGACGTTCACTTCGGCGAGCAATTCGCCCTCTTTGGATCGCTGGCCTTGGTGCCGCAGTATGGTCCAACCGTGCCAAGGTGCAGCAGGCCCTCGGCCAGAAGCCTGCGGCCGCGCCGGCCGACGGCGAGTCCGTCACGGTGCGCACGACTATCGCCACCTGGACCAAGCCGCTTCGTCGTCACCGCAGCACCACCGTGCACGACTCCACAGCCGGGAGCACCACCAGCTCACTCCCGGCGGATATGACGACATTCGTCGAGCCGACGGTCATCGTGCCGTCAACACTCACCGAATCTTCGAGTCTCTCGGAGGAGGTGTAACTCATGGCATTCATCTTGTGGATCATTGCGGTCGTGCTGGTTGTTTCCGGCATCATCGCTCTCACCCGAAAGCAGATGACCCAGGGCATCTTGCTGATCATCGTCGGCCTACTGATCGGGCCCGGCGGCGTCAGCCTCTTCACCTGACCATTCATTCATCGACCTCTCCTTCGGCCACGGCCCGATGAGAGGATGGGGTATGGCTACACAAGTCGACCCCCTCGAAATACCCGACGCGGCGTTGCTCTCAGCCGCCGCGTCGGGAGATCTTGATCGTGTCACCAGCGCTCTCGCCGCCGGTGCCCGAGTTGAAGCTCGCGACGCGTACGGCCGATCTGCACTCCTGCTGGCGGTGATCGGCGACCATCTGGATGTGGCCCGGCTGCTGGTTGGGCGAGGCGCCAACCCGAATGCGGTGGACGACCGGATGGAGACTCCGTGGTTGACCACAGGCGTGACAGGCAGTGTCGAGATGCTGGAGATCCTGCTGCCCACCGGCCCCGACATGACGATCATGAACCGCTACGGCGGTGTCGCCATCATCCCGGCCAGCGAGCGGGGCCACGTCGAGTACGTGCGTCGTGTTGCCAGCACGGGTATCGACGTCGATCACATCAACGATCTCGGCTGGACCGCGCTGCTGGAAGCGGTCATCCTCGGTGATGGCTCCACCCGGTATCAGGAGATCGTTCGCATTCTGCTTGCCTCGGGCGCTGCGCGTCACCTCGCCGATCGCGAAGGTGTCACCGCCCTGCAGCACGCTCAAAGTTTCGGCTACCACGACCTTGCGGCTGTGCTGGCCTAGCGCCGGCCACCCGTAGTCTGTGGCGGTGTCACTGGCGCCCGCTCCGTCCGCCCGGCGCGCCGCGACCGTCATCGGTGGCGGCCCCTCCGGGCTGATGGCGGCAGAAGTGTTGGCCACCGACGGCTTTCAGGTGGACCTGTACGAGCACATGCCGTCGGTGGGTCGCAAGCTGCTGCTCGCCGGCCGCAGTGGACTGAACCTCACCAACAGCGAGCCGCTCGACGAGATGGTCACGCGCTTTGGAACCGCATCGCTTGTCTGTGACTCAGTTCGACAGTACCCACCATCAGCGTTGCGCGAGTGGGCCGCAGGCCTGGGTCAGACCACCTACGTCGGTTCCAGTGGCCGCGTCTTTCCCACGTCCTTCCGGGCGACCCCGTTGCTGCGCGCTTGGCTGTCGCGGCTCACCGAGTTGGACGTCAGCGTGCATGTGCGACATCGCTGGCTGGGTTGGGGCAGCGGCTCCAACGGCGAAGTCGACCCACGTGCGCATCGCTTTCAGACATCGGATGGTGTGTCGGTCACGACTCGCAGCGATGTCACTGTCTTCGCGCTGGGCGGCGCCAGCTGGCCACGAGTTGGGTCCGACGGCAGCTGGGTCCCGCACTTCGTCGCAGAGGGCCTCGACGTCCGCACTTTGCGACCAGCCAACTGCGCGTTGCACATCACCTGGTCCAAAGTGTTCGCAGATCGGTACGCGGGCGTGCCGCTGAAGAACACTCGGTTCTCGGTCGCGACGACGACAGCGCGCGGCGACGTCATGGTGACCGGTCGGGGTCTTGAGTCCGGCCCGATCTACATGGTGTCGTCCGCGGTTCGCGACGCAATCAACCGTGACGGAACCTGCACGCTGGTCGTCGACCTTCACCCAGATCTGACTGTCGACGCTGTGGCGGACCGCCTTTCCAGCAGACGGCCGAAAGATTCGGCGACCACCTTCCTGCGCCGAGCGCTGGGTCTGGCGCCCGTCGCCGTCGCGCTCCTTCGGGAGGCCACCGACAACGCACTTCCCAGCGAACCGAGCCCGCTTGCTCGACTGATCAAGGCGGTACCGCTGACCGTCCAGTCCGTCGCCCCGATCGAGCGAGCAATCTCGACGGCGGGTGGTTTGTCGTTCGACGAACTCGACAGCCAGTTCATGATTCGCAGCCTGCCCGGCACGTTCGTCGCCGGCGAGATGCTGGATTGGGAAGCACCCACCGGCGGCTACCTGCTGCAGGCGTCGTTCAGTACGGCAGTCGCCGCGGCCCGTGGTGCAATTGCATGGTTGGCGAACTAGCTGGCTCAGTCCCTATGGAGCGAATCGAGTCGGCCGGGCCTCGTTTGCCGTGGCTTCATGAACCGTTGCGGCGAGGTCAGCGAGCGGAGCGGTTCCACCGGTGGCGGGTCGTGACAACGCAAGCCACGAGGGTCCGTCCTGCCACACCAAGTACTCGCTGCCCGGTGGACTTGCGAAGCCGATCGTGCTCGATCCATCGGTCAGCCGCACCCTGCACGTCGACCTCACCGTCGAGGCTGTAGCGGGCTTCGACCACAGGGTCGGTTCCGGTGACCGGCCACGACGCGAGAATCATCCCGACCCCATCATTGATTTCGTCCCATGATGGCCTCACCGCGCCGGTCGGATCTCCGTACAGGGTTCTCGTCCCACTGATCGGGGTTGCCGATCCGACGACCCGGCCACGAACTGCAGCAAGGTGGTCGAATTGCCGGTATCGAGCCAACCATCCGGGGCCGAGTCGCCGGCAAACCTCACTGCGCCGTCGATCAGTTCGGCGCCCGCGAGCAGTTCGACCGCGTCCGTCTCGTCGACGTTCAACGCAGCGATTGCGATCTCGTGCCGCTCTCGTCATCGATACGATCGAGTTGTGGTCGATGCACAACTCCTGCGAATCGAACGCCTTGGTCCAGGTGATGTCGCTCGAGCCCGGGAAACGTTCGCTCTGATGGCCACCGTGTTCGAGGAAACGAACGAGGTGCTGCCCGAGACGCAGATCGCGGCGCTCTTGCTCAGGCCGGAATTCTGGGCGATCGCAGCCGTGCGCAACGGCACCGTGATCGGTGGGCTCACCGCGCACACGTTGATGATGACAAACTCACCGCGATCGGAGGTCTTCATCTTCGACATCGCGGTCGACCCGCGCAGCCAGCGCGAGGGCATCGGTCGGCAGCTCGTCGAGGTGTTGCGCGAGAAGAGCAAAGAGGTCGGGATCGACACGGTCTTTGTGGCGGCTGACAACGACGACACCCACGCACCGGACCTCTATCGTTCGATCGGGGCGGCAGGCTCACCCGTCACCATGTTCAGCTTTGACGCTGATTCGGGGAGCGAGTGAGGGCTCGCCGAGCCCGCGGGTCGTGGTCGGTCTCCTGATCGTTGACCGGGTTGCTTTCAGGGCTTCTCCCGGGAATCGTGGGAACCAGTTCGACCGATCGCGGTACCGTAAGGGGATGGGTACCTGGGTAGGGGTTGCGAGTATCGACATCACGCCGTCGTGGCCTGTTCTACAGGGCGGCTTCGGTCAGCGAACGGTTGCCAGTGTCGACGTTCTCGATCCGGTCATGGCGAAGGCGCTCTACGTGCGCAGCGACCGCGACGCCATCCTGCTGATCACGGCCGACCTGATCGCCATCCCGAAACAGATCGCTGAGCCTGTGGTAGCGGCGGTCAGCGCGGCAGTGGGTCTCGAGGAACGACAGATTTGCATCTGCGCGTCCCACACTCATTCCGGTCCGCTTCCGTTCGGACCTGGAGGTGCACCAGGCGTGGCCGCCTACTCCGCGTTGCTCATCGATGCGCTCGTTCGCGTCGGATGCGAAGCGGTGGAGAAGCCCGTCGAGTGCGCGATTGGGTCCGGCGTCGGCACGGTCGATGTGTTCTTCAACCGGCGGACACGGGGAAACCCGAACCTGGTCGACTCCCGTGTCGGTGTCGTCGTCGTGACGCCGCTCGGCAGTACCGATCCGTTGGCGGTGCTGTTCGGCGTGGGCTGCCACCCAGTGACGCTGGGGTGGGACAACCTGTCGATCAGCAGCGATTTCCCCGGTGTCGCTCAACGAGCGATCGAAGCCGAAATCGCGGGAACGACCGCCTTGTTCTTCAACTCGACCGAGGCCAACGTGATCCCGATCACGAGTCCCGATCGCGATGCGCTCGACCCGCGCGGTTACTGCGGCGGCAACGTGGGTGACGCCAACACGATCGGTCAGGCAATCGCCGACGAGGTCTGCTGCGTCGCCGCGACAGTGAAGACACATCCCGATGTCGACGTCGGCGCCGAGCGCCGCAACATCGTCGTGCAGGCGAACAACGCCGCCTTCGATCTCGACACCGCACAGCGCCGCCTCGATGCTGCAAGGTCGGTGCTCGCGTCGAATCTGGGGGAAGATTTTGCCGACCGCGCCGGCGGGTACCTGTGGGCACTTGCGTCGAACCACGTGGTCGAGACCGATTGCTCCGAAGCAGACATGCGTCGCATCATGATCGCCTGCTGTGAGTACCTCGGGCTCTCAGCTCGAGTTGCTCGTGGCTCCGCGCTCGATCCCGTGACCGTGCCGATCCAGGTGTTGCGAATTGCCGATGTCGAGTTGCTTGCGTTGCCGGGGGAACCACTGGTCGAGGTCGGTCAGGAGTGGACGGAGCGCACCGGGTCCGACCGGGCGTTCGTCGTCGGGCTGGCGAACGCACACCATCGGTATCTCCCGCTGCTCCGTCACTTCGAGATGCCCGACGCCTCCGTCCAGTACGACACCGTGACAGCCGGCCTGGAACCTACGGCAGTAGATCGACTGCTCGACGAAGCGGCGTCGATGCTGAAGCTCGTGCGAGCGAGCTGAGCGATTGCGCCGACTGGGGTTCGAGTCCGCCCATCCGAAAGACGTGGCTCTGCATATTTGCTCTGACGCGCATCAGGGCAGGTCGAGGATGACGGCGAGTGCCTCGCGGACTTGTCCAAGCATGACCGCGCCAATGTTGCCTCGAACGGTGAGGATTCGGCAAGGTGATATCGCACGGAGATGCTGGCACTGCGCTGCGGACACTGTCTCGAGCCCGTTCACGGCGTCGGGCTCGATCACTATCTCGGAGTGAAATGAGCGGATGGTGGTCGTCAACGGCACGACGTGCAGGACCGACGGTTGAGCGTTGAGGACCCGTTGGGCGGTGACGACGATCCCCGGATGACGAAAGCCAGCTTCTCGACCTTCTGGACGGCCAAAGTCGAGGTCGACGACATCACCCGAGGTCGGCACCGAGCCACGTCGCCTCGTCGGCGCGCAATGCGCTGCGAAGGTCGCCACCGATTCGGTCTTGGCGGAGGGCTCGCACGGCCAGCGAGACGGTGTTACCGACCGTGGTGTTCAGCTCTGTCGCGAGGCGCTTCAGGTCTTCGTGGGTCGCTATGTCGATCCTGACGCTGGTGCTTTGCATGCATATCAGCATACAACTGTCGCACGATGGCATCCGCTCGAAGTCGCGCCACATCGAGGGCGCACGTTGCCTGACGCGACACCTTCGAATTAACGAACTGCGACCAGCGGATCATCGGCGACACGGCTCTCGATTTCGGTCGGTCCAACCGGCTTGCCACCACGGATCGTCACGCGGCGCATGCGCCGCTCGACAACGCCATAGTCATCGACCGCGTAGTGCATCGTGGCACGGTTGTCCCAGATCACCGAATCGCCCACCTGCCAGTGATGGCGCATCACGAACTCAGGCTGCGTGCAGTGCGCGTAGAGCAACTGCAACAAGCCGTCGCTCTCGATGCGCGACATGCCCACGATGTGCGAGGTGAAGCCGGGGTTGACGAATAGGTTCTTGCGGCCAGTCACCGGATGCACACGTACAACCGGATGGATGACCGGTGGCACCTTGCCGGCGTCATCGAACAACTGCTGCACATCGGCTCGTGTGAGCGCAGTGTCGAACGGCTCGCCCCAGTAGGCCAACGGCGAGATGCGATGCACCGCCTCCAATTGGTCCACCGCGGTCTGCAGTGCGGGAGCGAGCCGCTCGTAGGCGCTGCGCGTGTCGGCCCACATCGTGTCGCCGCCGTAGGGCGGCACTGCATCGCTGACCAGGACTGACGCGGCCGGAGGCGTCGGCATGAACGTCACATCCGTGTGCCAACGGGCGTTGCGACCGCCCAACGCTCCGTCGACCACCAGGATCTCCGGATGATCCGGATGGCCGGGCACCACCGGATGGGCCGGCGTCAGCTCGCCCAGGGCACTCGCCAGCGCAATCTGCTGGGCGTGGGTCGGATGTTGTCCGCGCAGGACAAGTACCAGGTGGGTGGTGAGCAGATCGTGCAACCATCCACCATCGATGCCGTCCGTCAACCGACCTCCGGTCAGCTCCGCTCCGAACGTTCCGGTGAGGGGCGACACCATCCATTGATCACTGCTCATCGAAGACCTCCGGGGAGAGATGCTACGAGTGCGAGCGACCTTCCTCTCACGCACGCGGTAGGTGCTCAGATAGGTTGCACGGCGCCATGTTCCCGCTCACTCGAACCCTTCGTCTCGTCGGGTCGTGGGTCGGGGTCAGCGTCGGGGTGCCGCTGCTCATCCGCGCCGAGCTCGGTGTTGCTCCTTTCGACGTGTTGAACACCGGCGTGGCCAACGCGACCGGCTGGTCGCTCGGCGTGGTGTTCGTGATCGACGCCTGCATCTTCTATCTCGCCGGGTGGCTGCTGGGCGCAAAGCTCGGGTGGGCATGCATCGGCGGCACGGTGATCATCGGCCCGCTGGTCAACGTGTTTCTCGGTGTCATTCCCGTGCAGCACGCCATGGTGCCACGCCTGGGTTTCTTCATCACCGGCCTAGTCGTCATCGCCGTCGCGATCTGCCTGGTGATCACCACCGAGCTCGGCGCCGGCCCCTCAGAGGTGTTCATGCTCGGCCTGGTCGTGCGCGGTATGGGCATCGTGCCGGCCCGCTGGATCAGTGATGGCCTTCCATTGATCATCGGCGCACTGATCGGTGGCGCGCTGGGCCCGGGCACGCTGGTGTTTGCGCTGACCATGGGCCCGATGGTCAAGTACGGCCTGGGCCGACTGCAATATCAGCCCGCCCGCGGCGGCATCCTCACCACACTCCCGTAACACCAGCACCCGAAAACGGCACCAGCCGACGCCCCGAGAACTCGGTGCGCCGGCTGGCGACAGAATGCGTATTCAGTTACTCGACAGCGAGTTGTGCGAGCAACAGGCCCTTCGCCGCTTCGAAATCCTCGAAGGAAATCGATTCGTCGTCGAAACTCTGGTGCAACGCAGCGAGATCGGAGAGCACATCGTCCTGGGGACGCTTCGGGGCCAGAGCCGCCTCTGCTTCCTCAGCTGATGGCCCAGCAGACGCTTCGGCCTGCTTGCGATCTTTCTTGATCGCCGCCTTTTCCTGCTTGGCGCGCTCGCGGTCGCGCTTGGCACGACCGTTGCTGCTCAGAGCGGGCGGACGTTCTGTGCTTCTTCACCCTTGCGACCGGGG
>Ga0335397_10002006_pt1 | contig 27680 bp, 28 predicted proteins | sample MAT04_FD_205740 | JGI IMG/M metagenome (GOLD analysis project Ga0335397, IMG submission 205740) | Freshwater microbial communities from Lake Fryxell liftoff mats and glacier meltwater in Antarctica - MAT-04 (spades assembly) (version 2) ... | reverse complement strand
GGCGTGCAGCCAGCCGCCGGTGGGACGTCAGCGGTGGACGCTGCGGTTGCTGGAGAGACAGGTGGCCTTGACCGAGGGGATACCGCCGATGGACCACTCCACGATCGGGCGGGTCCTAAGAAGGGGGGGGGCTCAAGCCTCACCTGAAGGCGTGTTGGACGATCCCGCCCCAGCAGAACGCGGCCTTCGTGGCGGCGATGGAGGACGTGCTGGGCGTCTACGCCCGCTCCTACGATCGGGCCTACCCGGTCGTGACCCTGTTTCGGCACGCGCTCGACCGCTGTCTGGTGCAGTCGGACCCGACGGTGACTTGTAGCAGCCCACGGAGATGGTCTTCGAGGGCTGCGAATCGCTCGGGTCGACAGTGATCTGATCGGCGCTACCTGATCGGCGCTGCCCGATCTACGTGCTCCTGGTCCCGGTGTGAGCCGGGGCGGTTACCTGGTCGGTGCGGGCCCACCGCGCCGAGCTCCCCTCGTGCGCGAGCGCGCCGTCATCGATGCCGAGGTACACGCGACGGGTGCGCAAAGACGCAGCCGAGCCCGCCCGGTCCGTCGCCCCCCCTCGCGCTTGGGGGGCCGGGGTCAGGCGACCGGGCGCCCCCTGAGCACGACGAGCGAGGGGGCGGCCAGCACCGCGAGGTCCTTGCGCGGGTCCTGCGGATAGACGACGAGATCGGCCTCGGCACCCTCCTCGAGCCCGGGCCACCCAAGCCAGGCCCGCGCCCGCCAGCACGTGGCGTCCAACGCCTCCGTCGCCGTGAACCCGGCCCTGGCCAGGTGCGCCACCTCGGCGGCGACCAGACCGTGTGGGAGCGAGCCTCCGGCATCCGTACCGACGAAGACCGGGATGCCGGCGTCGCGCGCCGCCGCGACGGTCTCGTAGCGTCGCGCGTGCAGGTCGAGCATGTGGCGGTGATACTCGGGGTACTTCTGCTGGGCCGGCGCCGCGAGCCGCGGGAAGGTGTCGATGTTGACCAGAGTCGGCACGATGGCGATGCCCTGCTCGGCGAAGGCCACGATCGTGTCGGGCTCCAGGCCCGTCGCATGCTCGACACAGTCGGTGCCCGCCGCCGCGAGGTCGCGCAGCGACTCCTCGCCAAAGCAGTGCGCCGTCACCCGGGCGCCCTCCTCGTGCGCGGCCGCCACGGCCCGGGCGAGGACGTCCGCCGGCCAGCACGGGCTGAGGTCGCCGGTATCGCGGTCGATCCAGTCGCCGACGAGCTTGACCCACCCATCGCCGGATCGTGCCTCGATGCGCACCTGGTCGACGAGCTGCTCGGGCTCGACCTCCCACGCGATGTCACGGATGTAGCGCCGGGGACGGGCGATGTGCTGGCCTGCGCGTACGAGCCGCGGCAGGTCCTCACGGTCCTGCACCCAGCGTGTGTCGGCTGGCGAGCCGGCATCGCGCAGCAGCAGGGCCCCAGCAGCCCGGTCCGCGACCGCCTGCGCCTCGGCGGTCACCGCGTCGGTCTCCCCGTCCGCGTCCAGACCGATGTGGCTGTGCGCGTCGACGAGGCCGGGCAGCACCCAGCCCGGCACGGTGGTGACGTCGTGGTCACGGGGCGGCACGGAGTACGTGATCCGTCCGCCCACCACCCACGCCTGGGCGCGGATGTCGTCGGGTCCCACGAGGACGGGACCGGTGAGATGCAGCAACTGAGCCATGGCCCGACCCTAGCTCCGCCGGGTGCGCGGCGAGGTGTGAGTCGGACGCCCGGCGGACGCCCGACGGACGCCCGGCGGATGCCGGTGCCCACGTGTCCGGACCGCCCTCAGCCGGCGGTCGGCAGCGAGCGCAGCGCCCGCCGCACGGCTCGGTCACGACCTCGGGCGCCTCGCAGTGCACCCAGTGGCCCGACCGGTCGAGGACGACCGGCCGGCCCGGGAAGACAGCTCACGCATCTGGGCGGTGTCCTCGTTCATGACATAGCTGACGTCGCCCTCTACACGCCACACGACCGGGCCGTCGTATGCGATGCACCGGTGTCCGGGAAGTCGACGATCGCCAGTCGTGGCTCCGTGCGACGTCCACGGTGAGCGGTCGTGGTCGGGCAGGTCGACGAGCAGGCAGCGGGCGCGGGTGCCGTCAGGGCCGGCGAGCACCTTGTCGAGCTGGGTCCAGTGGCGCGGCAAGCGCTGTACCGGGGGTCGATGTGACCGGGTGTCGATGCGACCGGGCGTCTTACAAGCGGTGAGGCACGAAACACTTTCGGCCAAGCCCGGATCCACCGATGATCTGGGTCGGGTGAGCGTGCCGCGACCAGGAGATGCGGTGCCGTGGTGGGAAATTGGCACGTGCGAAGGTTGTTTCGCTGGTGGCCGGGACGGTCGCCGGGGCCGACTCGATCGGCGACCTGGCATCCTGCGCCACGGCGGGATGGCACGGCTTTTCAGCATCGCCTCCGCGCCCTCTACCGATCTGGCCGCCCAGGCCCCGCAGGTCGTCGGTGACGGCGCAGGTGGGTGCGTGCCGGTCGATGTCGACGGCACGATCGCAGCTACCTATCGAGCCTGGCTCAACACCGCAATGGATAGGAGCACGAATCCCGGGTGAAGTTGATCTCGGCCGGCGGCGTGGCTGTCTTGGTGTACCGGAGCGGATTCCTTGTGGGCACCCCAGGCGACCACGACCTCGATGTGCAGCTCGTGCGCATCGAGCGCGGACTTCAGATGGGCGCGTTGCGGTCGGTGATGCTCTCCTCCACGCCGGAGGGGCCAGTGGTACCGCGCACGACGTCGGTGTGCCAGAGTGACCACGACGTTTCGAGGGACGGGAGGTGCCATGTCCTCACGCGTGCTCCCGGCCGGCCGGCGCTACACCATCGGATCAGTGCAGACCCCGCAGGGGGACCTGGCCGTAGGCAACTGGCAGGCGACCACGGCCGACCCGACGACCCCGGCTCCCGTCGTGCTGGCCGTCCACGGGATCACCGGCAATCACCGATGTTGGCCAATGCTGGCCGACAGCCTCAAGGGTCACAGGATCATCGCTCCGGACCTGCGGGGCCGGGGTCGATCCTCCACACTGGATGGCCCCTACGGGATGGTTGCCCACGCCGAGGATCTCATCCGCATCCTCGATGCTCAGGGCCTCGAGGCTGCCACGCTCGTCGGGCACTCGATGGGCGCATTCGTCACCTTGGTGGCCGCGCACCGGTATCCCGACCGGGTCAAGGGCCTGATCCTCGTCGACGGCGGCCTGCCGATGACGCGCGAGATCCCCGACAACCTCGACGACACCTTGGTCCTCACCCAGCTGAGGAGCCGACTGGAGACGACGTTCGCCCACGAGCGCGACGCCGTAGCGGCATGGCGAGCGCACCCGGCCTTCCTGCACTCGTGGTCCCCTGTCATGGCCGACTACGCGGTGTACGACCTCGGTGGCGAACGCCCACAGCTGCGATCGCGCGCTCGGCTGCCTGGACTCGTGGCGGACTCGCGCGACATCATGACCGGAACAGCCCACCGGGTCGCCATCGAGGAACTGACCCGGCCGGTGCAATGGCTCACCGCGAGCCGCGGCCTACTCGGGGAGCAACCCGGTCTGTACCCACTGGACCTCGTACTGCACTGGCGGGAGCGCTACCCCCTTGTCGCCGTTCACCCCGTGCCGGACGTGAACCACTACACCATCGTCCTCAGCCGTTCTGGCAGCGAAGCGATCGCGGCAGCCGTTCTGCGAAGCGCGCAGGGCAACTTCCAGCAGTGCTCAGAGCGGCCGCAGGGCGGGACGCCGCCGACTTTTCCTCGACGACCCAGCTCCCCACCCTGACGAACGCGGCAGGCTTCTGAACCGCAGTGACGAGCGTGGGAACCATCAGTTGAGTGGTCCAGTTCGTCGAGTCTCCTCGCCACGCGCCGAGGAGGACCAGGGCGCCGCAGTAACGACATACCCGACCCCGGATGAAGCCTGACAGCCAGCACCCGGGGTGCGCGTCCGCTCGTTGGGTGACGAGGTAGAGACCCATCGGGCCGCTCGTCGCACCCATCCCGATGAGCAGGCCACAGCCGGGTCAGAGCCGTCGGGGCGAGCATCGTCCCCGGTAGCCATGATGAAGCCGAGGCTGACCACGGCGACCAGCGGCCGCTGATCGGTCACGTGCGCCATGAGGGTCGTCCGGTACACAGGTACGCGGTGTAGGCCGCAACGCCTGGAGCCTGAAGAACTCCGCGAGTACCGAGGCTCGGGTGGATCGTGCGATCCCACCGGCCTTGAGCCGCTGGCCGTGCGCGGGCGACGCGACGTGGTGGGGCCGAGCCAGTGCCAGCCGCACCATGGCGGCGAGGACAGCCAACGCAGCCACATGCCGATGCCGAGTCGCCACGTTCCTCCGACGGCGTGCTGCATCGGCAGGGTTCCAGCGCTCGCCTCCGCACCCGCGCCCGTCGGGGTGACCGTGTGCGCGGAGGTCATGGCGGGACGCGATCGGGAGTCGCGGCGATCGGCGCGGGCATCAGGACGTCGGTCACCGCGATGGCAGACATCGCCAGGGGCCGTCCCCGCCGCCATCTCTGCGAGGGTGGGAACCACAGCCCGGAGGAGCTGCCCGATGTGAGGAGCGGTCCCAAGCATCGACGCTCGCCCTCAGCCTGGCCGCGAGCAGAAGACCGCGACAGAGGTCAACCACGTTGCGGGCGGGGCGCCATGATCGGGGCGCCAGCGTCCACGGCTGCTCAGCCGAGCACGGAATCCGGGCCGCTACGCGGAGTCGGCAGAGCCAGCAGCCCGTGGAGGGCGATGAGGCAGACGGTGTCCGCCACCACCTCGGGATCGCCGTCTGGGCGCACCCAGTCGGTCAGCGAGTTGACCAAACCGAAGATCATCCGGGCTGTCAGCCAGGGATCGAGCTCGGGGCGCACTCGCCCATCCTCGGCGGCTCTGGCCACGAGGGCGGCCAGGTAGTTGTCGAAGAGTCGCCGACGCTCCAGGGCCCGCCGTTCGACGTCGGTGTTTCCCCGGACCCGCAACAACAAGGTGACGAACGGAAGCTCGTCGATGAGCACCGCGACCGTGGCGCGGATCAGGAACTCGAGCCGCTCAACGGATCCGAGGGTGAGCTCCTGCGTCTGTGCGACGGCCTCCGCGAGCCTGCCCAGCGCGCGATCTAGCGCCAACTCGAGGAGCTCGTCCTTGCTCGCCACGTGGTGGTAGATGGCTGACTTGGAGATGCCGAGGTGCTTGGAGAGGTCCTCCATGCTCGCTCCATCGAAACCCTTGGCCGTGAAGACCTCTACGGATGACGAGAGCAGCGAGTCCACGTCATAGCCGGGTCGGCCGCGGCCGACCTTCGAGGGACTTTTACCAACCGAACGTCCAGTCATGTGGCTAGTATCCTCCATAGAGCCTCACCAGGCCTGCTCGAGCCCCGACCACGACGAAGGCTGCTCAGTCTCGTGTCGCGTTCGCGGGTGAACCCCCACCGGCAGCGTCGCCGTGACGTCACGTACGACACCCCGGTTCGGACCCGAAAGAGGAGATCGCCCCATGGCCTCCAGTCCCTCCACGCCGCAGGCTCCGTACGCAGTCTCCCTGCTGACCATCGAGGACGCGATGGACATCGCCATGTGGCGGATGCCGGGGCCATGGGCCGTCCAGGACTCCCTGGAGCCCCCTCCCCCGGACGAGGGCTTCTGGGCGGTGCGCGACGCGGCAGACCGGCTGGTCGGGTATTGCTGCTTCGGTGAGGGGGCCCGCCCCCCGGGGCTGGCGCACACTCCGGGGAAGCTCGACGTCGCCTTGGGCATGGACCCTCAGTACGCCGGGCGCAAGCTCAGCCACCAGTTCGCCGAAGCCGTTGTCGCACACTCTCGCCGGATAGGCGAGAACCGAGTTCTTCGATGTGCGGTGCCGTCCTGGAACGCCAAGGGTCGACACACGAGCGAAGCTGCGGGCTTCCACCTCGTCGGGTCGCACGAGGTGAAGGGTGGCCGCAGCACGACCACCTTCTTCATCTACGAGATGTGAGGCTCGGCGCCCATGAGTGACTCACCCAACTCCGGCCTTCCCGCGTCCGCGGACGTCCCTGAGCAGGTAGCCGTCGTGGGAGGCGGCACCATGGGATCCGGCATCGTCCACGTCCTGCTCGCCGCCGGGATCCCCACCATCTTGTGCGAGGTCGATGACGCGGCGCTCACGCGCGCCCTCGCCATGGTGGCGGCGAGCCTGGAGGGGGCAGAGTCCCGAGGGAAGCTCCGTGAGACGGTGCCAGAGACGCTCGCCCGACTGACGACCACGACGGCGCACGACCAGCTGGGCGCGGCAGACGTCGTGATCGAGGCGGTGCCGGAGATCCCCGAGCTCAAGATCCAGATCCTCACCTCCATCGAGCGTCACCTCACTCCCGACACCGTCCTCGCGACGAACACGAGCTCCCTGTCGCTGAAGTCGTTGGCTGAGCCACTGGCCCATCCGCATCGCTTCATCGGTATGCACTTCTTCAACCCCGTCCCGGCGCAGGTTCTGCTCGAGATCGTCCGGATCTCCGCCACCGACGACGCGACGCTGAAGACCGTGCGAGCGCTGGCTGCCGTGCTCGGCAAGGAGACCATCGAGATCAACGACTCCCCGGGTTTCGCGACGAGCCGCCTGGGGGTGCTGATCGGTCTCGAGGCGATCCGGATGGTCGAGGAGGGCGTCGCAACGCCGGAGGACATCGACAAGGGCATGGTGCTCGGCTACCGCTACCCGATCGGACCCTGTCGCCTCGGCGACCTGGTGGGCCACGACGTGCGTCTGGGCATCGCCGAGTACCTGTACCGCGAGCTCGGCGACCGATTCGAGCCGCCTGCCCTGCTTCGCCAGATGGTGGCCGAGGGGAAGCTTGGGAAGAAGTCGGGTTTGGGATTCTTCTCGTGGTAGAGCGCGCGATGGTGGCGGTCCGCCGCGAGGGCCCCTTGATCTTCATCGGTCTGGATCGGCCGGACAAGCTCAACGCACTTGACCAAGCACTGTGCGACGAGCTGACTGCGACGTTTCGGGACCTGCGTCACGAGCGGAGCATCCTCGTCCTGCACTCCACGACGCCAGGGATCTTCGTCTCGGGAGCCGACATCGCCGAGTTGATCGAGCGCGACGCCGAGATCGGGATGCGGGGGGTGAACGCTCAGCTCTTCGAGCTGCTCGAGTCGCACCGTTGGCCGACGGTCGCAGCCATCGACGGCCCCGCACTCGGCGGCGGCTGCGAGCTGGCCTTGGCGTGCGACCTGCGGGTGGCGACGGCGCGGTCGGTCTTCGGCCAGCCAGAGCTGGGGCTGGGAATCCTCGCCGGTGCAGGAGGCAACTGGCGGCTGGCCCAGGCGGTCGGGACACCGATGGCTCGGCGGATGCTCTACACGGGCCAACGACTCACCGCGGCCCAGGCCCACGACGTCGGCCTTGTGGACCTGGTCGTCGACGACGAGACACACCTGATGACCGCAGCGACCGACCTTGCCACCACGGTCGCCAGCCAGTCGTGGCGGGCCCTCGAACTCACGAAGGTTGCCCTGCAGCTGCACCGACCCTCCACGACGCTGTACGACATGACTGCCCAGGCGCTGCTCTTCGACAGCGATGACAAGAAGCAGCGGATGCAGGCGTTCCTCGATGGCCGGGCCCGCCGCCGTGCTGAGCGCCGAGCCGCCGCCCCTGCAGCCGAACCAGGAGAGCAGCGATGAGTGAGCCAGAGGCCACCACGGTCCTGAGCAACGGGGTCCTCACCCTGACCCTCAACCGGCCTGCCCAGCTCAACGCCATGACGCAGTCCATGGTCGAGTTGATCATCGGGGCCACGGTGCAGGCTCGCCAGTCGGGCGCGCGCGCCTTCCTCGTGCGTGCCGAAGGTCGAGGCTTCTGCGCCGGCCGGGACCTGACCGGCTCCCAGCCGGGCGTGGAGGATGGGGGCGAGGTGCTCAGGCTCGTCTTCAACCCGATGGTTCGCGCCGTCGCGGACCTCGGCATTCCCACCATCGCGGCGGTCCAGGGCGCCTGCCTCGGTACCGGGCTTGGACTGGCCCTGGCCTGCGACGTGGTCCTCGTCGCCGACACCGCGAAGATCAGCTCACCCTTCGGCAGGATCGGCGCGGTCCTCGACTCAGGGGGCCACAAGGCGCTCGTTGATCGGTTGGGCTCGGCAGTCGCGATGGACCTCATCTACTCGGGGCGGGTCCTCACCGGCGTCGAGGCTGCGGCAGCGGGTCTGGCGTCACGCGCGATTCCGGAAGCCGAGCTGACAGCGGTCGCCGGCGACTACGCAGCCCAGGTCGCTCAGGGGCCGGTTCTGGCCTTCGCCGAGTCCAAACGCCTGGTTCGGGCACTCGCGGACTCGGCGATGTCGCTGGAACACATTCTCGATGCCGAGGCTGCCGCTCAGTCGAGGTCGTCGCGCACCAATGACTACGTCGAAGGATTCACGGCGTTCCTCGAGCGTCGCAAGCCCACCTTCACCGGGGAGTGAGCGTGCCATTCCTGATTCGGGCCGGCGTGAAGATCTGGTGGGACAGCATCGGGTCCGGGAGCCCCATGCTGCTGATCCAGGGCCTTGGTTACCCCTCCGACGCCTCGTGGCGAATCCTCCCGGCCTTGGCCACCCGGCATCGGGTCATCCTGCTCGACAACCGCGGCTCCGGGCGCTCGGACAGCCCTGCCGGCGCCTTCACGATCGAACAGCTGGCCGCCGACGCGGTCGCCGTGCTGGAGGCGGCAGGGGTCGGCTCCGCCCACGTGGCGGGCTTCTCGATGGGTGGTCTCATTGCGCAGGAGGTTGCCCTCTCCCGACCCGACCTGGCCTCCACCATCATCCTCGGGTGCGCCTCCCCCGGCGGCAAGGACTCCATCCCGCTCCGCAAGGAGGTCGCCAAACAGTTCACCGACTGGGGGAACCTCCCGGCGGAGGAGGCAGCCTGGCGAGCCTCCGCGGTCTGCTACCGGGACTCGACGCCATCAGTAGCCATCCGCGCGGACATCGCCGTGCGCATGCAGCATCGGGGCGACCGCCACGGTTACGTATCCCAGCTGGGAGCCGTCGCGAAGTACCGCGGAGCCGGGAGCCGGATGCGTGAGCTATGGACTTCCCCCACCCTCGTGGTGCACGGAGCCGCCGACCTGATCGTTCCGGTCGCCAATGCCCACGTTCTCCACGACATCTCACCCCATGCGGAAGTGGCGATCTTTCCCGATGCCGGACACATCCTCATGACCGATGCCCAGGAGGAGCTCACCGAGACGATGCTCGACTTCATGGACCGTCACCCCGGGGCCCTCATGCGCACCGAGCCCGTCGCCGCCATCGGGTCCTAGGGGCAGCTGGTGAACGCCCGGGCCGACGTGGTGTCGACCATGCAGGATGACGTGCCCCTGACCGTTCCGATGATCCTGCGGCACGCACTCACGCTCCACGGTCCCGCGCGGATCGCCGTCGTGACGCCGCAGGGCACGCAGCACACCACCGTGGCAGCCACGGCAGCACGAATCCACGCCCTCACCGGGGCCCTGCGCGCCGCCGGCGTGCAGCCAGGCGAGTGCGTGGGCACCTTCGCCTGGAACACCCTGCCGCACCTCGAGGCCTACTTCGCGATCCCAGCCAGTGGGGGCACCCTGCACACCATCAACGTGCGACTGGCCCTCGATGACGTGGCGTTCATCGTGGGGGAAGCCCGCGATCGCCTCGTATTCCTCGATGCCTCCCTGTGGGAAACCTTCGTCGCGGTGCTCCCTCAGTGCCCGAGTGTCGAACACATCATCCTCTGCGGGGATACCCAAGGCATCGACACCTCGACGGCACCGATCCACGTCACCGAGTACGAGTCCTTCCTCGCAGCCGCGGAGCCGTTGATCGCCGACGTCGCGGACGAGCGGGCGCCTGCAGCGATGTGTTACACCTCGGGCACGACCGGCCGCCCGAAAGGCGTGGTCTACAGCCACCGCTCCATCTACCTGCATGCCGCCGCGAATCTCTTCGCAGGGGGTTTCGGAATCTGCGACCGCGACACCGTTCTCCAGGTGGTCCCGATGTTCCACGCCAACGGATGGGGCTTTCCCTATGCCGCGTTCCTCGCGGGCGCCTCGTTGGTGCTCCCCGACCGCCACCTGGCTCCCGAGGCCCTGGTGTCACTCATCCAGACCGAACGCCCCACCGTGAGCGGCGGCGTGCCGACGGTGTGGCGGTCGGTCTTCGATCATGCGGAGGCAACGGGTGCCGACGTGTCCTCGCTCCGCCTGATCTCGTGTGCGGGATCGGTCGTCCCGCAGTCCCTGCTACGGGACTGGCTGGGTCGAGGTGTCGAGATGTACCAGGCTTGGGGGATGACGGAGACCTCGCCGTTGGCTGCCATCGCCCGCCCACCGCACCTTGACCGCCAGCGCGACCAGTGGTACTGGCGCACACGTACGGGTCGAGCCGTTCCCGGTGTCGAGATCCGCGCGGTGGGCGACGACGGGGTGGTCCTACCTGCTGACGGAGTCACCGCCGGTGACTTGCAGGTCCGCGGGCCGTGGGTCGCAGGTCGCTATCACGGCGACCGAGGGAGCGACGCGTTCCAGGAGGGATGGCTGCGCACGGGCGACGTCGGCACGATCGACGACGCGGGTGCGATGAAGATCACCGACCGCTCCAAGGACCTCATCAAGTCAGGCGGTGAGTGGATCTCCTCCGCAGCGATCGAAGACCGCCTCTGCGAGCTCCCGGACGTGGTCGAGGCCGCGTGCATCGGCATCCCGGACCCGCGCTGGCAGGAGCGCCCGCTCGCCCTGGTCACCGTGCGACCCGGAGCGACGGTCACGATGGCGCAGGTTCGCGAGCATCTCGAGCACACAGTAGCGCCCTGGCAGGTGCCCGACCGCGTGCTGGCCGTCTCGTCCATCGCGCGCACCGGAGTGGGCAAGATCGACAAACCGGCCCTGCGGCACGCCTACGCCAACGAGCAGCTCAACGGGGTTGAGCTGCCTTCCGGCTGACTGCCTGCCTTCCGCCCCCGCCGCCAGTGCGGTGCACGCGGAAGGCAGGCTGCGAATCACGAACCGGACGTGGCGTCCTTGCGCTCCGCGCTGTTGGCGGACTCGGTCGGTGCCTGCACCTTGGCGTCGGTCGGCGGCTCCCTCAACGTGCCCGTTGACGTGCCCGTCGTGGTGTCCTTCGAGGCAGACCGCTTCGTCACTGGTGCCTGCGTGGTGGCGCCTCGGGTGGTCGCCGGCTCGGGCTTGACGGTGCTGTCCGCCGTCGTCCTGGGCGCCGAAGCCTTCTTCTTCGTGGGGGCCGCCGACGTCGCAGGGGCGGGCCCACCGCCGACCGGCGCCGACTTGGCCTGCGCCGCCACATCGGAGGCACGCCCCTTGCGCTGACCTGCTGCGCCCGCAGCCGCCCGGCGCCTTGTCGCCGCGCCACCGGCCTCATCGCGCTTCTGAGCCGCGCGGGACCTCGCCGCAGCGACCTCGCGCCGGCCGTGCGCAGCTACGCTCGCCGCGGCCACGGCCTCGGCGGCTGCCTCAGGGCTGGGCGCCGGTGCCGACGGACGGTTCGAGCGCACCGGCGGATCTGCAGGCTGAGTTGCCTGAACCGACGCACTCGCCGCCGCTTCGGCGGCATCTGCCGCTGCCTTGGCGGCGTTCTTCATCACTTCGAGGAACGCCGCAGCGGCCTCGGCTCCGATGCCCGGCATCGCCGCGAACTGGGCGGGGTCCGGAGTCGGCATCTTGGGCCACGAGGCGGGCCCCGCGCCCGCGATCTGGGGCAGGTCCGGCATCTTGAACAGGTTCGCCATGGTGGGCAGGCCCGGCATCGCCGGCAGGCCCGGCAGGCCCGGCAGGCCCGGCATCGCCGGCATGCCCGGCATCGCCGGCATGCCCGGCATCGCGGGGAGGCCCGGCATCGCGGGAGCACCCGCGGCGCCACGCTCGCTCGGCGTGCCTGCCCCCACGGGCCGGGGCGATGCCCCGGTGGTCCTGGCTGAGTCCTGCAGCGCGACGACCTCACGCGCAAACGCACGCTGCAGCTTCAGCAGTTCCTCGGCGAACTCGAACGCCTGTCTGATCGCAGTGGCCTGCTGCTCGCGAAGATCGCGCGGCAGACCCAAGATACTTGCGGTGTGCTTCGGGTCCGGGCCCACAGCCGCAAGGCGTTTGGCCCAGAGGCGAGCGCCTTCCACCGCGACGACGTGGGCTGCCCGCAGCTGCTGAAGCATCTGCTCCTGCAGCACGGCAGCGGTTTCGGTGAAGCTCGTGGCGTCGGTCTTGTCCTGGCTCATGTCGTCCTCATTGGTAGTTTCGGGGCTGGCGGTGCCGGGTTCGGGTCTAACGCTCCGTCGCGAAACGACAACCCGGACCAATGACGGCACCCGGCCGGGCGTGGCACCTACGGTGCTGTGATTGCCTACGTGCGTGGCTATCTACCGGGGCGCTTGGAGTCCCCCTGGGGCACGTGGGGGGTTCGGGGGGCGATGAAGGAGGCCCGGAACACCTCCTGGACGAACTCCCGGTGCAGGTTCACGATCGCGATCGCCGTCGCGTACTGGTTGTCCAAGATTCTCTCGGGGTCGCCGAGCGCGTCCTGCATAACCGTCGGGAGCTCGTGATAAAGATTGAGGTCGGGCATGAGGGGTGCGACGGCCTTCATCCAGCCGGCGTACGCCTCGATGGCTCCCTGCTGCCAACTCGTCAGGATCGACAGCCCCTGCTCGTTCATGCTCCGGACGAAGTCCTCATACGTGAGCACCATGCGCATCTCCTCATTGATTAGCGGGCCGAATCCGGTGCCCAACTCCGGAAAGTAACCGACCGTTCATTTGGGATACTACGGGCCATGCTCCCCACCCACAACGGACCGAACCACACCAGGCCAGGTCGGCGGCGAGATCACACTAGGCGTGGGAACTCAGGTAACTGCGGTAGACGATGAGGAGCACTCTCTTCTCCTCATCGGTGAGGATCGAGTCGGCCGCGATGGCCTCCTCGACGTGTAGAACCGACGCCTCGGCCACCTCGACGGCCTTGGTCTTGTCGAGCATGTCCTCGAGGGAGAGATGCAGGGCGTCGCCGATCTGGAGGAGGATCCGCACGGTGGGATCATGCATGCCGCGCTCGAGCTGGGAGAGGTAGGCATTCGAGACCTGGGTGGCCTGCGAGAGCTGCCGTAGGGACATGTTGGCCAACTCCCGCTGGTGGCGGATGAGGGCGCCCATACCTGCACGCTGCTGCTCCCAGGGGCTCAGCGGCGGCAGTTCAGCGTCCTCGCCGCTCATTTCGCGCCCACCCTCCAGGAGACAACGGTCCACGTAGACCTCCCGCAGAAGCCGCCCATCCGAGCGGCCCCTGCAGAGGTGCGGCGTGGACTCACTTCTTGGGCGTCGAGGCCTCGAGCAGCTGGTGGACGAACTGCTTGTTCAGCTCAAGGAGCTTGCCCGCGAAATCGTAGACCGAGTCGACGATCTCTTCCGGCTGGCCGAGGGCCTTGGTGAACTCCTCCGGCAGCTCGGGAATGGCGGGCGCACCCACGGAGAACTGCGCAGCCTGCTCGTTCCACGCGCGAATGGCCTCGAGGGTGGCTGCCTGTCCGGTGCGGATGGCGTCCAGCGCCTGCGTCTGCATCGCCGCCACGGCTTCCTGGGGGTTGACTGGGGTGCTCATGGTTGAACTCCTTCAACTTTTGCTCGGATGAACGTTCGGTCAGTATATACAGCAAGCGCTCAATATATCAATCATGCGTCCGTGGGCTGGTCCCCGCGGCAGGCATTGACGGTGATGATGTCGTACGCAGCGCAGACCTCGTCCCGCTGGTTGGTCACCTCGACGTCCCACGTCACCTCGCCCCAACTTGCTCCTGCTCGCAGAGCCTTGTGCTTGGCGGTCAGGCGCACCTTGATCTCGTCGCCGGGATAGACGGGCTGGACGAAGCGCAGGTTGTCAAGTCCGACGTTCGCCAGCACAGGACCCGGGTCGGGGTCGACGAAGAGGCCCGCGGCCGCGGCCAGAACGAAGTACCCATGGGCGACGCGGCCCGTGAAGATCGGGCTCGCGGCTGCAGCGGCCTCATCCATGTGGGCGTAGAACGTGTCCCCGGTGAAGTGGGCGAAGTGCTCGATGTCCTCAATGGTCACGAGCCGACGTCCAGTGTGCAGGGTGTCGCCGAGTCGCAGGTCCTCCAGGTGGAGTCGGAAGGGATGGACCGCCGGCTCGAGCTGGCGCGCCCCAGCGTTCCATCGATCCGTGATCGAGACACCCATGGTGGCCGAGCTCGCCACACTCGTGGCCTGCAGCAGGTGGAGAACGGCCCGCCGCCCGCCAAGCTCCTCGCCACCGCCCGCCCGCCCCGGACCTCCGTGGATGAGCTGCGGGAGAACCGCACCATGGGGAGCCGACCCCCGCGCGATGTCGCGGTTGACGACGAGCACGCGGCCGTGCCACGGCGCGATGGAGCGCACCACCTCGCGCACGAACTGCGGGTCGTTGGACACCACCGACGCCACGAGCGAACCCTCGCCCCGCCCCACCAGAGCCACAAGGTCGCTCGGGCTGTCGAACGGGATGATGGTCACGACAGGCCCGAACGCCTCCACCGTGTGGACTGCGGCGCCATTCGACTCACGGGCCAGCAGGACTGTGGGCGCGAAGTAGCCGTTGATGTCAGCGGCCCCGTCGGGGGCCACGTCGAGGTCGGGGCCGCCGACGACGACGTCCGCTTCGGTCATGAGAATCCGCACTGCAGTGACCACGTCCGCTCGGTGGTCAGCGCTCACCAGAGGGCCCATGTGCGTCCCCTCTTCGCGGGGGTCACCGATGACGACCTTGGCCAACTGAGCCCGCAGTGCCTCGATCACGAGGGGGACCTGCTCTCGAGGGACGAGAACCCGACGGATCGAGGTGCACTTCTGCCCGCTCTTCGAGGTCATCTCGCGAGCGACGGCCTTGGTGAACAGGGTGAACTCGTCCTGCTCGGAAGCAGCATCCGGGCCGAGAACGGTGGCGTTGAGAGAGTCTGCCTCGGCATTGAGCAGCACACCCCGCTGGGTGATGGCAGGGTTGGCCCGCAACGTGGCTGCCGTGGCGGCAGAACCCGTGACAGAGACGTAGTCGCCGACCCCCAGGTGATCCAGCAGCTCGCGGGCGCTACCCGCAAGGAACTGGAAGCTGCCAGGAGGCAGGATGCCCGACTCGACGATCTGGCGAGCGACGATCTCGGCGAGGTGCGCCGTCGTGGTCGCCGGCTTCACGATGACGGGAAGGCCGGCCAGGAAGGCCGGGGCCAGCTTTTCGAGCATCCCCCAGACCGGGAAGTTGAACGCGTTGATGAGCACCGCGATCCCGGGACGGGAGGTGTACACCGTCTGCCCCACGAACCCGGGGTTGCCGATCAGCGACTCTGCGTCACCGTCGACGACGATGGTGTCGCTGGGCATCTCCTTCAGGCCGATGTTCGCATAGACCGACAGCACCTGGATGCCGCCTTCCACGTCGACCCGGGCGTCCGCCATGGTGGCACCCGAGCTCGCATAGTCCACATAGACCTCAGAAGTATGTTGTGTCAGGTACTTCGCCAGTGACTTCAGCATGAGCGCCCGCTCGTGGAAGGTCATGGCCTTGAGCGAGGGCCCGACCGCGCGGGCCGCACCCACCGATGCGGCCAGGTCCACACCACCGCCGTGGACGAGCGCGGCGACGGCACCCGTTGTCGGGTCGAGGACCTCGTGGAGCACGCCAGAGCCCCCGGTCCACTCGCCGCTGACGAAGCTACTGACGTGGTGTGTCATGCGATGTCCAATCAATGCGCCAAAACGATGGTTGTCCGAGGTGAACCGCAAGGGTGAGGGAGGCGTCCGGGCTGCTGCCCATGGATCACGAGGCAGCGCGTGCCGCTGCGAGGAGGTCATCGAAGCCTTCGGTGATGCCGTCCAGTAGCGGGGTCACCGTCGGGAAGCTCCCCTCGTCGGTGACCGCGTTGATCGTGGCGTCACCGTTGTAGCTCATCACCGAGACCGCCATGCGTAGGGGAGCCCACAGTGCGATGCACGCCCCGAGCCGGTGCATCTTGCGGCCGAGGAGGTAGAGCGGGTTCTGTGGGCCCGGCACGTTGGTGATGACGGTGTTGACGAAGGTGGGCGCGGTGGCAGCCATGCGGCTGCCCATCATGAGCGTCATCGGGCTCATCAGGCTGGAGCCGGGGTTGATCGCATTCGCGGGCATGGCCTTCTTCAGCGACTTGTACGCCGACGTCTGTTCGTGGATGCGCGACAGCCGATCCACCGCCGGCATCCCGCCGAGCGGGATCTCCAGCACCATGGCACCGATCTCGTTGCTGCCCTCGCCCCCTTGGCCGCTGCTGTGGAGGGAGACGGGGACCATCGTGCGCATGACCCTCCCCTCGACCTCAACCGGTAAGTGGGCGGCAATGGCTTTGGAGTAGCCGTAGCCACAGGCCGCCAGCACCACGTCGTTGACGGTGCCACCCAACCCGTTGCGGATCTCGCGGATCTTCGCCAGGGGAATCGTGGTGAGGCCGTAGTGTCGGCCCACCTCGACGGGACCGTTGATGGCGTTCGGGGGCAGCGGGACCCCCACCTGGACGAGGGCCGCCGGGTCGATCTCGGGAAAGCTGGGTGCCTGTACCGTGCCGGACATGAAGCTCGTCCACGCCTTGACTGCGTCGGCCCAGGCATCCCGCTGCAACCGTTGGAGCAGGATGTGGTCCGGCACGTCGCGACGGGGGCGCCAGTTGTCGTGCACGGGTGGCTCGCCCTCCGGGCTGGGGCTGAGGAGCAGTCGGACGATCTCCGTGGAGTTCACGCCGTCGACCATCGCGTGATGCATCCGCACGACGAGCAGCCAGCGGTCATCGGCCAGCCCCGTCACGAGGTGGACCTGCCACAGGGGAATGGTCATGTCCATGGGCGTTGACATGATCCGCGAAACGGCCTGCCCCACCGGGTTGTCGGCCGCCTGACGCGGATGCACCTTGACGTGGCACTCCATCTCGAAGGAGACGTCGTCCACCCACACGGGCAAGCCCAGACCGAACGGCATGTGGCGGAGCCGTTGCCGGAAGCGCGGGACGAGGGCTAGCCGATCAGCGATCGCCTGCATGATCTCCTGACGGGATGGAGCGGGCCCCTCGAAGACCAGGACCATCCCGACGTCGTTGTGGCTGCGCCCGTCCTCGCTGAAGAGAAACGACGCATCCATCATGCTCATGCGGTCCATCTGGGTCACTCTCCGTGTACGTAGCGGCCGGGGGCCGGGGCGATGGGGGGGTAGGTGATCGAGCCAGGGGTCAGGGGCGCCGGGCGTTCGAGCTCGCCGCGCTCGATGAGCCAGTCCACCCAGTGCTCCCACCACGAATCCTCGGTGTGGGTGGCCCGTGCCCGCCAGGCATCGGGGTCACCGTCGACGACCGGGCCGCTCCAGAAGGCCGCGCGGGCCTTTCCCATGGGATAGATGATCGACTGGACGTGCCCCGTGGGCGTCAGGACGAAGGTGGCGTCCCCACCCATCGCGGCGGCACCGGCGTAGCAGCCCTTCCACGGAGAGATGTGGTCTGACATCCCCGCGATGTGGTAAGTCGCGACGTCGACCGAACGCAGGTCGAGGGGGACACCCAGAACCGTCATCGCGCCGGGCTCCAGCAGGCTGTTCTCCAGACTCATTCGGGTCATGTCGTAGGCGAACTGCGCCGGCATCCCCTGGCCGTCTGCGTTCCAGTACATGATGTCGAAGGCCGGCGGCTTCTTGCCCAGCAGCCATTCGTCGATCAGGTAGCGCCACACGAGGTCGTTCGGACGCATCCAGACGAACGTCGAGGCGATGTCGGCCGCGCTGATCACCTCGGCTCGTTCGGCGCGCTGACGAACCTTCTCGAGGCCACGGTCGGAGGCCGTCACCCCGATCCCTCCTGGTTCGCCGAAGTCGATCACCGTGACCCCGTGGGTGCCGGTGCGGATACGGGTGTCCTTCTCCGCACCCCCCGCGGCCAGCAGCATCGCGAGCAGCATGCCCCCCGAACAGTCACCGAACAGGTGGGCCGAGGATGCACCGGAAACCGACAGCACGACGTCGACGGCCTGCCGAGCCTTGTCGAGGTAGGCGTCCACCCCCCAATCGCCGTCATCCTCACGAGGGTCGCGCCACACGATGGTGTAGACGGCGATCCCTCGCCCCACGGCGTACTCGATCAGGCTGCGCCCCGGCGCGAGGTCCCAGAAGTAATACTTGTTCACCGGGGGAGGCAGCAGGAGCAGGGGGGTGCCGCTGACGGTCGCCGTGGTCGGGGTGTACTGAATCAGCTCGAACATGGGGTCGCTGTGGATCACCCAACCGGGGGTGACTGCGAGGTTGTGTCCCACCTCGAAGGCGGACCGGTCGACCTGGGCCGGATAGCCGCGGTTCGTCATCACGTCATTGACGAAGTTGAGGAGCCCCGCGCGCAGGGAGGCACCCCCGGTCTGGAACGCGAGCTTGATCGCCTCCGGGTTCCCCGCCAGGGTGTTGGTGGGCGAGAGCGCGGTGGTGATCGCCGCCATGACCATCTTGGCGCGCTCCCTGGTCCGCCAGTCGACGTCGTCGCGCTCCACCAGGGCCATCATCTCCCGCTCCCACAGGGCGTAGCTGGCCGCAACGCGACGATAGACCGGATTGTCGACGAACGCGTCGTCCCGAAAGCGCTTGTCCTGGGCGGGAATGGAGCTGTCGTGGAACCCGAGCAGGATCTGCGGCACCTTCAGTGCCAAGTCGAGACTCGTCTTCGCAAGGTCCGCAGGCGCGACGGTACGCACGAGCGACTCGAACATGACCAAGGGGTCGAGCGTCGCGATGAGCTCTCCGCCGAGCGCCGACTGGGCGTCGGCATCGAGGTCGTCGGCGACATCTGGATCAGCGGTCTGGGCCGGGGCCCGTTCGCCAGGTGGCTGTCCGCCACTGGCGCGCTGCGACGGCGTGCGGGCAGACATCACGCGGGAACGAGGAGATTGATCCGGTCGAGGAAGTCAGAGATCAGGGGGGCAGCTTGGTCGGGGAGGTCGAAGAGGAAGAGGTGTCCGCCATCCTCGAGGACGTGCAGCTCGGCCCCCTTGATGATCTGGGCGATGAGTCTGCTGTTGGCGACCGGAGCCATCGGGTCCTCCTCACCGCCGAGGACGAGGGTCGGTTTGTCGATCGTCGACAACCACGACAGCGAGCTCCACCCCGAGAAGGCCGCGATCTGGGCGCCCACCCCCAGCAAGGTCGTTCGGTGGGCATCCCACCCCGCGAGCTCGTCCTCGAAAAGCCGAGGGTGACGCCCACATCGCCCGCGGTAGATGATCGGCGCCGCCATCTCGCGCACCAGCGGAATCATGTATCGCAGCGGGTTCGCGGCGGTCATGATCGTCAGCGGGTCCGCAGGGAAACCCCCCGCCCCCGGGGCTGTGGCGCACAGAAGCAGGCTGTTGACGTACTCGGGGAAGTCCTTGGCCATCTGCTGGGCGATGGTGCCGCCGAACGAGAAGCCGAGGACGTCCGCCTTGGCCACGCCGACGTGGTCGAGCACCTGGGTGTAGAACTCGGCGAGCTCCGGCATGCTCAGAATGTGGTTGGGCGGGCTCGACAAGCCCGTCCCCGGGTGGTCCACCGCGATGATGTCACGGCCGATCAGTTGCTTGGTGAGCGGCTCCCAGGCCTCAAGGCACCCGCCGAGTCCGTTGATGAGCAGCAACGGCCGACCGGGCCGTTGCTGCCGGCGGATCCGGACTTTGAGATCCATGATGCGGACGAAGGTGTCCTCCATCGTGGAATAGCGGACCTTCTTGATGAACGACATCGGGCCGGGACCTCCATGGCTTGCTGAGCTTGGATGCGAATGAGGGGTCAGTCGAAAACGATGATGCTGCGGGCGACTGACCCCCGCTTCATCTCCTCGAAGGCCACGTTGACCTCCGCCAGGGGCCGCCGGGCTGACACGAGCTCATCGAGCTTGAGTCGACCCTGGGCGTACAGTTCGGCGTAGCGAGGCGTGTCGGTGCGGAAGTTGTTCGACCCCATGAGTGACCCGAGCAGCTTCTTCTCGGACATGAAATCGACCCCGGGAAGCTCGATGGACGTCCCCACCGGGATCATGCCCACGACCACCGCCGTGCCGCCGGGACGGAGCATGGCGAAGGCCTGCTCCGTGGTGTCCTTCAGCCCGATGGCCTCGAAGGCGTAGTCGACACCGTCACCAGTGAGACCGCGCACCGTCTCCAGCACGGTCCCATCGCTGGCGTCTATGACGTCTGTCGCACCGAACGAACGGGCCACCTCGCACTTGTCGGTGCTGCGGTCGACCGCGATCACACGGGCTGCGCCGGCGAGCACTGCCCCCTGTACGACGTTGAGGCCCACCCCCCCGCACCCGATGACCGCGACGGTGGACCCGGGCCGGACCCGTGCCGTGCGGAACACCGCACCGAGGCCTGTGGTCACGGCACAGCCGAGAAGGGCTGCCCGGTCCAACGGCAGGTCGTCTCTCACGGTGGCGACAGCGTTCTCGTGAACGAGCATCCGCTCGGCGAAGGCCGACACATCGAGGAACTGATGGATGTCGGTACCTTGGCGACGCAGTCGCTGAGGCTCACCTCGTCCGCGCCGGGTCCCTCGCTTGGAACAGAGGACCAGCTGGCCAGAGAGGCAGTACTCACAGGTGCCGCAGAAGACGCTCAGGCAGGTCACGACGTGTTCACCGGGCTTGACGAAGGTGACATCGCGACCGACCTCCAGGACCACCCCGGAAGCCTCGTGCCCGATGACGGTCGGCGTCCGGGTCTTGAACTTGCCTTCCATGAAGTGCAAGTCGCTGTGGCACACACCAGCGGCCGACGTCTGGATGAGGACCTCACGCGGTCCCACGGCGTCGTGCTCGACGTCGTCCACGATCACCAGCTGCCCCGGGACAGCCTCCAACAACGCGGCCTTCACGGTGTGCCTCCCCTTGTGGCTGCCTGCGGGAGGGGGATGGTCTCGGCTGGCTCGAGGGTTGCCATGGTGGCGAGTTCGAGACCCCCGATCGAGGCCAGGTTCCGCCCGGCCTCGCGCCAGGGCGCGCTCCGCATCGCTTCTGCCATCGCCTGGTCGTCGCCAAAGGTCATCACGGCGACGAGGAGGAGCCCGGGCTCGCCGTGCACCGTCTCCCGCACTCGAGAGACCTCGATGTTGACCAGGCCAGGCGTTTGCACAAGAAGAGGCACGTGGGTGTCGCGGTAGTCGGCGCTGAAACGCGCTGCATCCTCTGACGTCTGCGGCAGCCGGTATATCGCCATGAAGCGCGCCATGCAGGGAGGTCCCTTCGTCGACAGTGACGGATGGATTGGGGAGACCCGGGTGGGTCCGAGCGCGACCCGTGGCCACGGCGGCCGAAGGCGGAACTCCACGGAGCCAATTTATCGACCGACCGTTCGGTACAACCGTACACTGCGAGCATCGGTGCACACCAGAGTGCCCGCCCAAGCCCTCGGTCCGCGGTCCGCTCGCACTCGTCAGGAGCAGCGACCCAGGGCCATGCGACCCCAGGAGCTGCAATGATCACCCGCTACAGCGACCAGTTCCCCGCCCTCCACTTCGCCAGCCCGTCCGAGGGGATCCTTGAGGTCGTTCTCAACTCCCCCGGCAGACTCAACGCCGCAGACCGTGGGATGCACCGACAGCTCGCCGACGTCTGGCTGACGATCTCCCGCGACCCTGCCGTGGACGTCGTCATCGTGCGCGGAGAAGGCGGCGCCTTCTCCGCAGGTGGCGACTTCGACATGATCGATGACATCATCGCCGACTTCGGGGACCGGGCGACGGTCTGGCGCGAGGCCCGCGACCTCGTCTACAACGTCATCAACTGCGACAAGCCCGTGGTGTCCGCCATGGAGGGGCCGGCAGTGGGCGCGGGTCTCGTCGTCGGCTTGCTGGCGGACATCTCCATCGCTGGACGCTCGGCCCGCATCATCGACGGGCACACCCGCATCGGGGTCGCCGCCGGGGATCACGCCGCGATCGTCTGGCCTCTGCTGTGCGGCCTGGCCAAGAGCAAGTACTACCTCATGCTCTGCGAGCCCCTGTCCGGTGAGGAGGCCGAACGCATCGGCCTCGTGTCGCTCGTCGTCGACGACGGCGCCACCTACGACAAGGCGATCGAGGTGGCCGCGCGACTCAAAGCCGGCTCCCGCTCTGCCCTGAGCTGGACCAAGTACTCCCTGAACAACTGGCTACGGATGGCAGGGCCGACCTTCGACACCTCGCTCGCACTGGAGTTCCTTGGCTTCACGGGACCAGATGCCAAAGAGGGGGTCGACGCCGCACGGGTCAAGCGTCGCGCGCAGTTCGAGGGGCCGGGCCCTGCTTGAGCGGCCACCTCAGCCCGCCGAGCGCGTCGTTCGGCAGCTTGCGCTTTACACCTGAACGTTCGGTCGGTTAATCTACGCTGGTACTGGCACGCGGATCACCCTCAAGGGCACGTAGCGTGCCGTCACATGACTCGGCACGATGAAGTGCAGGACGGCGGAAACCCATGTACGGCGCAACCTTTGGCGAGGACGAGTCGCAAGTCCGCGAAACGGTGGTCGACACCGATGGGCAGGCCCGATTCGACCGTCTGATCGCCGACGACTCCCGGATCGAGCCACGCGACTGGATGCCGGATGCCTACCGGCAGACCGTGATTCGCCAGATCGCCCAGCACGCGCACTCAGAGATCATCGGGATGCAGCCGGAGGGCAACTTCATCACTCGCGCGCCGAGTCTGCGCCGCAAGACGATCCTGTTGGCCAAGGTGCAGGACGAGGCCGGACACGGCCAGTACCTGTACTCGGCCATGGAGACGCTCGGGATGAGCCGGGACGAGGCCATGGACCTGCTCCACCAGGGCAGGCACAAGTACTCGAGTGTGTTCAACTACCCCGCCGTGACCTGGGCCGACATGGGCGCCGTGGGGTGGCTCGTCGATGGTGCTGCCATCGTGAACCAGGTGGCGCTGTGCCGGACCTCCTACGGCCCCTACGCCCGGGCAATGATCCGGATCTGCAAGGAAGAGAGCTTCCACCAGCGCCAGGGCTACGAGGCGCTTCACGTCCTCTCACGCGGCACCGAGGAGCAGCGCCGCATGTGCCAGGACGCCATCAACCGCTGGTGGTGGCCTGCGTTGATGATGTTCGGTCCTCCGGACACCCAGAGCAGCCATACGGCTCAGTCGATGCAGTGGAAGATCAAGCGTCACACCAACGACGAGCTGCGCCAGAAGTTCATCGACATGTCGGTGTCGCAGGTCGAAGTTCTCGGCATGACCTTCCCCGACCCCGACCTGGCCTGGAACGCGGAGCGCGGCCACTACGACTACGGCCAGATCGACTGGGACGAGATGTACCGTGTCGTCAAGGGCGACGGCCCGTGCAACACCAAGCGAATCGAGCACCGCAACCAGGCCCACAACGAGGGCCGCTGGGTGCGCGAAGCAAGCAATGCCAACGCGGCGAAGCAGGCCGCACGCGCCCTCGGGGAGGCTGCAGCATGAACGACAGCATCGTGCCCATCACCGCACCCCAGCCGACGACCCGCGCCGACGGATGGCGACTGTTCGAGGTGTTCGTGCGGCCCCGTCGAGGGCTGTCGCACAGCCACGTCGGGAGCATTCACGCTCCTGACGCACACATGGCCCTCAAGAATGCGCGTGACCTGTACACCCGCAGGCAGGAGGGCGTCTCCATCTGGGTGGCTGCAGCCTCCGACATCACGGCGAGCAGCCCTGACGAGCGCGACTCCTTCTTCGAGCCGGCCGGCGACAAGGTGTACCGGCACCCGACCTTCTACGACGTGCCGGAAGGGGTGCAGATGTGACTGCTTCGCCGATCGCCACGGACACGACGAAGGCGGATCGCTTCGAGTACGTCATCCGACTCGCCGACGACGCCCTGATCCTCAGCCATCGGGTCGCCGAATGGGCCAGTTGGGCACCTCAGCTCGAAGAAGACATGGCCCTGGCCAACATCGGCCTCGACCTGCTCGGACAGGCACGCCTCCTGCTCACCTATGCCGGTGAGATCGAGGGAGAGGGCAACACCGAGGACGACCTCGCGTTCCTGCGTGAGGAGCAGGAGTTCCGGAGCATCTGGCTCGTCGAGGAGCCAAGCCTGCACGAGTACAACAAGCTGATCGCCCAGCTCTTCTACTTCAGCGCCTACTACGTCCCACTGCTTGAGCGGCTGGCCTCATCGGTCGACCGCACGCTGGCAGAGATCGCCGTCAAGAGCCTGAAGGAGGCCCGCTACCACCTTGAGCACGCCGCGGGCTGGGTGGTGCGACTGGGTGACGGCACCGAGGAGTCCCGGGCGAAGATGCAACAGGCCGTCGACCACCTGTGGCCGCTCACGGGAGATGCATTCGACGTTGACCCGGTCGTGGAGCGGCTCGCGGCCACCGGCGTCGTCCCGCACCCGGGTACGGTCAGGCCGGTGTGGGACCGCACGGTTGATGCCGTGCTCGCCGAGGCCACCCTCACCAAGCCCGAGCGCGCCCAACGGGTCGGCAGCGGTCGCCAGGGCCTGCACTCGGAGCACCTCGGCTTCGTCCTCGCGGAAATGCAGTACATCCACCGGTTGCACCCCGACGCACAATGGTGACCGGGGCGAGCCCAGACCCGGCGGGGGCACTTCGCGCGAGGCTTGCGAATGTCACTGACCCGGAGATCCCGGTCCTGACCATCGAGGACCTCGGGATCCTGCGCGACGTGGTGGTGCATGCGGGCGGACACGTCGAAGTCATCATCACGCCGACGTACTCCGGGTGCCCGGCCATGCACGAGCTGGAGCAGGACATCGTGGCCGAGATGACGGCCGCCGGGCACGCGGACGTGACGGTGACAACCGTTCTATCGCCGGCGTGGACCACAGACTGGATGACCGCGGAGGGACGTCGCAAGCTCCACGAGTACGGGATCGCACCTCCCGTCGGTTCCGCACCTGCGGGGCCCGTGTCCTTGTCGCTCAGCAGTAGGCCGCCCGTGAACGTGCGCTGCCCCCGATGTGGGGAGGCCGCCCGGGAAACGAGTCGGTTCGGCTCTACGGCCTGCAAGGCAGCCTACGTCTGCACGTCCTGTCAAGAACCGTTCGACTACTTCAAAGCCATCTGAAGCACGATCAACCGACGCAACGAACCACGGTGAGTGAGACATGACGAGTTCTGTGAAGCGCGCCAAGGCCAGCGTGGCCGCCCCCGCCGCGAGAAGGACCGCCCACAAGCGAGTCGCCTTCCATGTGTTGCGAGTAGCCGAGCTCGACCGGATCACAGACGACGCCGTGGCCATCACGTTCGAGGTGCCCGAGTCACTGAAAGAGGAGTTCGGCTACCGCCCGGGCCAGCACGTCGCAGTCCGGGCGACGATCGCGGGCGACGACGTGCGCCGCAACTACTCGATCTGCGCTCCGGCGGGGTCGGGTCTGCTCCGTATCGGCGTGAAGAGGCTGCCGGACGGCGTCTTCTCCAACTACGCAATCGAGCGGCTGCGCGCCGGGGACTCGCTCGAAGTGCTGAGTCCCAGCGGAAGCTTCACCAGAGACATGTCGGCTGACGAGACCGCACACTACGGAGCGATCGCTGCTGGCTCCGGGATCACCCCCATCCTGTCGATCCTGTCCAGTGCGCTCGCGGCGAACGACGGCAACCGGGCAACGTTGATCTTCGTCAACGTCAGCGCCAACAGCATCATGTTCCTGGAGGAGGTCGAGGCCCTCAAGAATCGCTACATGGAGCGCTTCGAGGTCTTCCACGTCCTTGACGGGGAGAGGACTGAGACCGATCTGCTGTCGGGTCGACTGGATGCAGAGCGACTGACGTCGATCCTCGACGGCTCGGGCGGGGGCTCGGTCGAGCACTGGTTCCTGTGTGGCCCCCTGCCGATGACGGACATGGCCCGCGAGACGCTGTTGGCCCGCGGTCTTCCAGAGGAGCAGATCCATCGAGAGCTCTTCCACGTGGCAGGCGCTGCGCCGAAGCCGCGTGCCACGTCGGCTCAGGTCAAGGCCGAGGGCGCGGACATCACGGTGGTCCTCGACGGACGGTCGACGACGTTCGTCCTGCCCCCCACCACGGAGTCAATCCTCGACGCGGCCCGCAGGATTCGAGAAGAAGTTCCCTACGCCTGCAAGAACGGTGTCTGTGGGACCTGCCGATGCAGGGTCGTGGCGGGCACTGTCGACATGGTGCAGAACTTCGCCTTGGAACCCGACGAGGTCGAAAAGGGCTTCGTGCTCGCCTGCCAGGCGTTCCCGACCTCGGATGCCGTGACCGTCGACTTCGACGCCTGAGCCGATGCCGCACCTCGTCGACGCCCAGCCGGCGCCACTCGCTCGTTGATGCCGGACCTGAACAGCACGTAGTAGTCGACGCCGAAGCCAGCACCGTACCTAGCGCCGGTCCGCAGACTGCGCACCACCACCCCCGTGCACCAAGGAGAATCGTGTCCCACGCGTACCTCGTCACCGGCACCCGAAGTGCCTTCGGCCGATACGGCGGCGCCTTGTCCGGCGTTCGCCCTGATGACCTCGCGGCAGATGTGATCCGGGCCGTCGTCGCGATGTTGCCCGAGGTGAACTGGGCCAGCGTTGATGACGTGATCCTCGGCAACGCCAATCAGGCGGGGGAGGACAACCGCGATGTCGCCCGGATGGCGGTCCTGCTCTCGGGGCTTCCCGTCGACGTCTCGGGCAGCACCGTCAATCGCCTCTGCGGCTCGGGTGCCGACGCCATCGCCACCGGCGCCCGGGCGATCCGTGCCGGCGAGGCGGACCTGATCCTCGCCGGTGGGGTGGAGAGCATGAGCCGGGCCCCCTTCGTCATCCCGAAGGCCACTTCGGCCTACTCCCGCACCGCGGAGATGTATGACACCACCATCGGCTGGCGCTTCGTCAACGCCAAGCTCAAGTCGCAGTACGGCATCGACTCGATGCCGGAGACCGCCGAGAACGTGGCCGAGCAGTTCGGTGTCTCACGAGCAGACCAGGACGCCTTCGCACTGCGTTCCCAGGAACGTGCCGCTGGCGCTCAGGCCAGCGGCCGCTTCGCCGAGGAGATCACCCCCATCGTCATCCCGCAGCGTCGGGGCGAGCCCATCGTCGTTGACCGGGACGAGCACCTGCGCACGACGTCTCTCGCTGCGCTGGCGGCGTTGCCCACTCCCTTCCGCCCGGGGGGTTCGGTCACAGCCGGCAACGCCTCCGGAGTCAACGACGGCGCAGCGGTGGTCCTTCTCGCCTCTGAGAGGGCGGTGGCCAAGTACGGGCTGAGCCCCATCGCTCGGATTGCGGGCGCAGCCACTGCCGGCGTCGAACCCAGGATCATGGGGATCGGTCCCGTGGCGTCCAGCCGCCGGCTGCTCAGCCGCCAGGGTCTGAGCATGGCGGACATCGACCTCGTCGAACTCAACGAAGCCTTCGCAGCGCAGGCCTTGGCAGTGCTCCGTCAGCTCGGTGTGCCAGACGATGCCGAGTACGTGAACCCCCACGGTGGGGCCATCGCGCTCGGACACCCGTTGGGCGCCACGGGCGCCCGGCTCACGCTCACCGCCGCCCTCGAGCTCCAGCACCGCCAGGCGGAACGGGCCCTCGTGACGATGTGCGTCGGGGTCGGGCAAGGCATCTCGCTCTTGGTCGAGCGCGTGTGACACCTGCTGGACCCACACCACCCCCCAAAGGAAGGACCCTGCAATGCCTATACCTGTCAGGACCCCAGGC
>Ga0335397_10002002_pt1 | contig 27712 bp, 20 predicted proteins | sample MAT04_FD_205740 | JGI IMG/M metagenome (GOLD analysis project Ga0335397, IMG submission 205740) | Freshwater microbial communities from Lake Fryxell liftoff mats and glacier meltwater in Antarctica - MAT-04 (spades assembly) (version 2) ... | reverse complement strand
AGGATCTCGTTGTCCCGGCTCCACTTCCAATCGAATCCCGCGAGCACCAGCATCTGGTTGAGGCCCATGCAGTCGCCGTCTTCGCAGGTGTATTTGGGGACGGCGACCAGAAACGTGCTGAAGTCCGTTGTCTCGGCGCCGGGCCCGGGAAAGCCAGGAAGATCCTTGATACCATACTGCATTCCTTTGTCGAAAATCCCCAGGCCCCAGTTCGGGGCGGTGTTGCCAAATCCGGCGAGGCCTTGCTCCTCTTCCGTCGTCTGATACCAAGGAAGGATGTCGTTCGCGTCGTCGACCAGGCCGACGCCATCGGTATTGGTCGGAATTCGCTCGGCGGCCGAAATCGAGTTGTCGCCGTTGGTGTCCTTATAGATGTAATCCCAACCATTCGGCGGCGTGTCCATCACCGGAAAGGGAAGGCCGAGAGCGCCGGCCGGCACGCCAGCGACCGTCGCCGGCGCGTCGTCATACGTGATGAACTGCACCCAGTGCAGATCAAAGCTCCCCCAGAGATTTGGCGCATTTGTGTTGTTGACTGCCGGATTGACACTGAACAACGCGTCGATACCGCGACCAGGACCGCTGGTGGCGTTGTTTAGATTGATGGACATGTTGCCCAGATTGATATTGGCCGCCGGCGTGTCGCAATCCGCCGCGTAACTCAGCATGATGTTGCTGATTGTCGCCGTCTTGGAGTCCGCTGACGCCACTTGGACGAATGCGAAGACTGCCGTCCAAGCAACCGCGGCGACAAGTCGCCGGGATCTCTCCCTCCAAACCCTCGTGCGTGTCGTCATGAGCGTCTCCCCTGACAAATGTTGTACGAGCTGACCGCTTGGCAGGAACTTCCTGCCAGCCACCCGTGCAATCGCGGAGAGTAAAGATTCGGAAACGCCGATACAAGAAAAAACTAACCACAAAAGATTGTGCGGGGGGAGCCAGTCGGGTGGTAAGCTTCACTCGGGCGTCGCATTCTTGCGGTCCAAGGCTCAACATCATAGATTGCTACGATGACTCGCCCCGCCCAAGCGGTCCCCTTAAAAAACGAACAGCGCGCCCCGCTTTTGGCCCTATTTGTGGTCTGGGCCGCGCTGTTGATTGCCGCCATGGCTGTCGGTCGGCTTGGCAACGGTCACGGAACGCCGGCCGCCACTTGTTTGCGGATGGGGTCTTCCGTGGCGCTGGTCGTCGCCGGCTGGTTTGCCTGGGCCTGTTTCATGCGGTCGAGCGCCGCAATATTCGCCCTGTGCATGGCGATTGGCATGACGTTGGGCGCGATTGGGGACTTCTATAACGCCGATCTGTTGAACAAGGTTGCGCCCATGGGACGGGGCGTGCTGGGCGGAATCGCAGCCTTTGGACTGGGGCATCTGTTTTACATCTCCGGATGTCAGATCGCCGCGCGCCGAACTGGATGCCTGAAACCAGGTCCGCGATACGGTTCGCTTGCCCTGTGGTTGGCAATTGCCGTAATAGGCTGGTACGCGATCGCCTACCTGGGCGCGACAGAAAAGACCAGCGCTCTGGTCTGGCCGGCACTGATTTACTCGTTGCTCCTTGCGACGACCGCTGGCCTGGCGACAGGCCTGGCCGTGCAGGACCGTCGCTTCACGATGCTGGCCGCAGGCGCAGCGCTATTTTTTGCGAGCGATATGATATTGGCGATTGGCATGTTTCGCGGATCGATCGCCTGGCAGACCGAGGCCGTCTGGTTGACCTACGGGCCTGGGCAAATGCTGATTGTCTTTTCCATCTCGCCGATTTGCCAATTGCTCGCCGCGCCCTCGCGGGGAGTGCCCGCATGACGTCCAGTCCACCGACGGCGCCAGGGGCTGCGCGCTCGCTTGCGGGCAGGCTGCTCGGCGCCGCCGGATCGTTAGCGGTATTGTTGGTCTTCATCACCGCGATCTACGTGCTGCACCGGGAGCTGCGGTCCTACAAACTCAGCGACATCGAACAGAGTATGTCGCAACTGGGCTGGGGACAGTTGGCCGCGGCTGCGCTGCTGACCGCCAGTAGCTATCTGTTGTTGACCGGCTACGACTGGTTGGCTCTGCGCTACCTGGGACGGTCGCTGGCGTATCCGCGGATTGCGCTGGCCTCGTTTGTCAGTTATGTCTGCGGATACAACTTTGGCGCGATCCTCGGTGGCACGACGATGCGCTACCGGCTGTATTCCACGTTCGGCCTCTCTCCGGTCGAAATTGTGAAGGTGATTGCGTTTTGCACGCTGACGTTCGTTTTGGGGTACTGCACACTGGCCGGCGTGGTCTTTGTCGTGAAACCGCTCCCGATACCGCCGATTGAGTATCTGCCGATCACCACAGTTTTTCCGATCGGCGTGGCGCTGTTGTCCGGCGTGGCGATTTACCTGCTGGCGAGTGGGTTGCGAACCCGTGGCCTCACAGTGCGCGGCTGGAAGCTTTCGTTGCCTCCGATTCAATACACTGGACAACAAATGGTGATTGCCTCGGCCGATCTGGTGGCCGCGGCCGGCGTGCTGTATGTGCTGCTGCCCGCGAGCATCGAAGTCTCGTTTTTTGACTTCCTGGGAATCTTTTTGATCGCGCAGTTTTGGGGAATCGTTAGCCACGTCCCCGGTGGTTTGGGCGTGGTCGAAGCCGTGTTGTTGCTGATGCTGGCCCCTAGCGACAAGTCCGCGCTGATGGCGTCGATCGTCGCCTATCGGCTGACTTACTATCTGGCGCCGCTGACAGTCGCGGTAGCCATGTTGGCAATTCATGAAGCCCTGCGGCAACGGACCGCGGTTGCCCGATTTGCCGACATGTTTGGCCGCTGGGGACCGCTCGTCGTGCCGCCACTGTTGGCTGTGACCACGTTCGCCGGCGGCGCTGTGTTATTACTTACCAGCGCCTTGCCTCGTTCCTTCGGACGCTGGACCTGGGCCGCGGACATCGTCCCGCTTCCGCTCATTGAAATTGCGCACATCAGTGGCGCCATGCTGGGCATGGGTTTGCTGATCGTCGCCCGCGGCTTGCAGCAGCGATTGTTGAGCGCGTATCATCTCGCCGTCGGCATGCTGGGCGCGGGCGTCATCGCTGCGCTGTTGCGGAGCGCCGATGTCGAGGAGGCGCTGATCGTCGCGACGATGCTCGCAATGTTGATTCCGTGCCGACGATATTTCTACCGACGCGTGTCGCTGGCGGGCGAGCCTTATACCATTGGGTGGCTCACCGCGACGGTGCTGGTGCTTGTCGGAGCTATTTGGGTGGGGCTGTTTGTAGGCAAGGATGATGCTTACTCACACGGCCTGTGGTGGCAGATGTCCCACGCCGGTGATATCTCGCGAATGCTCCGGGCTGGCGTCGGCGTAGCGGTTGTCGTGCTGATCGCCGCCGTCGCCCTGTGGTTTGCGCGCGGTTCACGCGGCGAAGAGCTCGCGCCCAATCAGGCCGAGTTGGCAGCTGTGGCGAAGATCCTGGAGAGTTCGCCGCGCGCAATTCCCACGCCGCTGCTGCGCGAAGTATCGTTGCGGATGAACGCCGCGCAAACGGCGCTCTTGCAGTACATCACTCGAAGGTCGACCTGGGTTTCGCTCGGCGATCCGCTGGGCCCAGAGGCGGAATCGGCGGAACTCGCCTGGCAGTTCAAAGAAATGTGCGAAAGCCGCGGCGGCTGGCCTGCCTTTTATCAGGTTGCCAGCGACCTGTTGCCGCTCTATGTCGACCTGGGGTTAATGGTGTTTCCGCTGGGGGATGTAGCCCGCGTGTCGCTGCCAGAGTTTCAGTTAGAGCATCCCGCCCGCCGCGAGCTACGCGCCGCGCACGCGCGCGCGGTCGCGGAGAGCTGCACGTTCGAAGTTGTCCGGCCGCCAGTCGCCCGCGCGTTATACGCCGAATGCCACAAGCTGCGCGACGCGTGGCGTTTGATCCAAGGGGGATTGGCCATGGAGCAATCCCCGGCGCAACCTCGCTGGACGGCAGCAGAGGCGCGAGGCTGTCCGTTGGCCGTGGTCCGGCGGCAGGGCGAGATTGTCGCCTTCGGAATCGTCTGGCAAGGCGCGAATCGAGAAGAGTTGACCGTTGAACCCGCCCACTGTGGACCATCGGCGCCGCCGGAAACGCTTGCGTATCTGCTGGTCGAAACCATCGAGTGGGGACGCGGCGACGGCTTTCGCTGGTTTAATCTGGGGCTGGCGCCGGCGGTTGCCGAGGAAACTGGGCCGCTCGCGCACTTCTGGCATGAGGTGGGCATTAACGCGCTGCGTTACGGAGAGCATTTTGACAGTGTGCAGTCCGCGCGCGAGTTTCTTGCTCAGTTCGATCCGGATTGGTCGCCAAGATTTCTTGCCGCGCCCGGCGGTTGGAAACTTCCTCGCGTCCAGGCAGACCTCGCCCGGCGGATCAACGCCGGCCGCCGCCGCGCAGAAGCCGTGAGCGCCTGAGTCCACGTGTGCTGGCACGCGAGAGGATTCAACCCCCTTCGCTGAGCGTCTTCTCGTTCTCCTCGAAGACCTGGATCAATGCGCCGCAAGTGTCTTGCGGATGCAAGTAACAGTGCTTCCACAGCGGGTTCTCGTCGTTCGCCGCCAACACGCGAATCCCGTTTGCTTCGAAGTGGGCAATCGCGTCTGGCAGATTGGCGACGCTGATTGAGATGTGGTGAAAACCTTCGCCATGGCGGGCGATGTATCGGCCCACGCCTCCTTCGCCGGGCGTCGTCGGCGAAACGAGTTCGAGCTTTTTACCGCCGAGCTTGAACGTCGCCCAGCGGAATCCTTCACTCGGCGTTTCGCCACGGTCAGGCAGGGGTTCTCCGCCCAGCACGTCCACGAATAACCGTAGCGACTTCTCCAGATCGATAACGCCGATCGAGACATGATCCAGCCGTTGAAATAGTGCCATTCAAAGATCCTTGAAACTGACCGCAGGTGGAAATGGAACCTGATTATACGACTCAACGGCCACGGCGCCCGCCCTGCTCAGGTAGCGTTTGCGCGGAATGCGATTACAATTTTAGTCTGCGCTTCGCCAGACCTTCCCGCCAAGTTCCCACCTGCGAATCTCGCCGATGAAGACCCTTTACGATTCGGCGATTACCGAGGCGATCTCTCCGGATGAAAAATTCAACGAGATCGCACAGTTAATCGTTGCACTGGGGCGCGCTTTGCAACAGGTGGGGCTGCCGTCGCATCGGATTGAGCACTGTTTGATCCAAATTGCGGAGCGTTTTCAGGTCCCGGTTGAAGTTCTCTCGTTCGGCACCGGCCAGATCATTTCGTTCCATCGATCCACGGGGCCTTGGACGTTTGTGCTGCGCACGCAACCTGCCACTGCGGACCTCGATCGACTCTCGCAATTGACCGTCATAAGCGAACGACTGCTGCTGGGTTCCATCACGCCCCTTGCGGCGCGAGCGCGCATTGAGCGCACCATGCAACCGACGGGTCGCCCGGGACGCGCCGCGGTCGTGTTGGCATACGTTTGCAGTGCCGCCGCGTTTTCTGTCTTTTTTGGCGGCGGCTGGCGAGAGGTGAGCGTCGCAACATGCGTCGGTCTGGCCGTCGGACTGATCGCTGTTGCCATGCGCCGCGTTCGCCAGCCTGGCAGATTGTTCGAACTGGCCGCCGCCATGGCCGCCGCCGCCATCGCCGGAACGGCGGACGAAGTCTTGGGCGCGTACGGCGGCTGGATTCCGCTGGCTGCCGGGTTGATCATATTGCTGCCCGGCATGGCGCTGGTCGATTCGCTCGAAGAGTTGGCGAGCGGACAATTAATTTCTGGCGCAGGCAGATTTGCCGGCGTTGGCGTCGCGTTTCTTGCGCTGACGTTTGGCGTGATTGTAGGCCATTCCATCTCGAACTTCTTGCCCGACGTCTCCAACATCCCGCCAGACCCGCTGCCGAACTGGGCAATCTTACCGGCACTATTGGTCGTGAGCGTCGGCTCGCTGATACGTTTTCGAGCGCGGGCCGCGGATTGGCCAGTGATCCTAGTCGCTTCGGCCTTGGCGCTGATTGGATCCAGAATCGCCAAATACTATGTGGGCGATATCCTGGGAATGTTCCTGGCGTCGCTGCTGCTCGGGCTGATTGCGGGAGTGTATGCCCGCTGGGCGCGGCGACCGCACGAGTTGATCGTCGTGCCGGGACTCGCGCTGTTAGTCCCTGGTTCGGTCGGGTACCGCAGCTTGGAGACGCTTGCGAGCCAAGACACCGATCTGGCGATCAGCACGGCGTTTCAAATGTTTATGATCGCCATGGCATTGGTCGCTGGGCTGTTGTTCAGCAACGCCCTGGTGCGTCAGCGGACGATCGATTGACCGACCGCTGTGCAGTCCGCACCAAGTTGTCCATTCGAGTAAATCAGCCCGGCAGCGGTCGCGGCGCCTGGGGGCCTGGTGGCGGCGATGGCTTCGGCGCCCCCGGCGACGTTGGTTGCTGCTGCAGAGCGCCTTGTTGAGGAGCCTGTTGCTGAGGCGCCCCATTGGGCGGCAGAACACCCGCTGGCGCGTTTCCGGCCGGAGGTGGAACCGGCACGGCCTCAATCTCTTCGACCAGTTGCGTTAAATCGAGCGTCTGGGTTACGTTTTCCAGGTCCGCAAGCGCCGTCCATTGTTCGTTCAGCACCGTAATGTACTGCGTGATCGTGGTCGCCAAAATCTGTTGAGCCACGACGACGTCGCCAAAGGCAATTGTCTGCGGTTGTTGCTGATGACGCTCGAACACGCCGCGATACGCGCGGGCCTGGTCAGGCAGAATCTGATCGCGGTACATCAGCAGGATCTTGCGGGCGTTTTCATAACGTTCGAAGACGATTGCCAGCCGTTTGATCAATACGTTCTGCGTTTGCTGCACCTCTTGCGTCGCTCGGGTAAGTTCTCCTTGAGCGCGCAGGATACCACCTTGGTTGCGGTAGAAGATCGGCAGGTTGATATAGGTTTGCAGATTCATTGAGACGCCTGGCTTGACGTCGTTGTTATCTTTCTGGATCGCCACGTACGTGTGAATATCCGGAATCGGTTCCACCCGCTGGCGACGCACATCAAACTGCTCGCGAGCGATTGTGCTTTGGGCGACCAGCACGTCCGTATGAAAGCGAACCGTGCGCTCGACGGCCAGATCCCAACAGACATTGGGTGGCGAGGCATCGATGCTTCCGGCCAGTTCCGTGGGGGGCATTTGCGGCACTGCCATCTCCGCGGTCAATTGCTGCCAGGCAGAGATGTAGCGATTATGCGCCTGCACGGCGGCAGCGCGAGCTTGCGTGGCCAGCACTCGCAATTGCAGTGGCTCGTAGGCGGCGGCTTCGCCCCCCTTGGTCTGCTCGACCAGCACGCGATAGGTCTCGTCCGCAAATTGCACTAGCGCGTTGGTGGCTTTGACGGCCTCTTGCGAGACCAGCACCGCGTAGTATTGCGCCAGCACGGCGGTCGCGACGTCGATGTCGATCGCCCGAAACTCGAGTTCAGCGTTCCGCACATCCTGAAGCGCTTGCGAACGATTCAACCGCAGCTTTCCGGCGGTGACCACGGTCTGATTAACCAAACCACCTACGTACTGATTCGGCTCGTAGCGGCCGATCGTGTCCATTTCGAAACCGATCTGCGGATTCGGATAGGCTCCTACGTCAATTGCCACGCCGCGCGCCGCGACAATGTCCGCGCGGGCTTGGCGGATCAACGGGCTATTCATCCGCGCGATTTCGAGTAGATCCAAATACGTCATCTTCTGACCGCCCGGTCCTGGCGACGGAGCGGCCGGTCTCGGCGGACCTGGCAACCGCGGGAAGATCCGGTCGATGATCTCGCTGTATTCCAACTGATTGTCTGGTCGGAATGGTGGTAGCTGAATTGGCGGTGCGTCGGCGCCTGGGAGGCCTTGCGGGATTTTCAATCGGTCGAGCGGCTGGCGACTAGGGTTCAATGTCGGCGAACGCGATGAATCCTGGGACGCCTGCGTGCGACGAATATCGACTGAGGAATTGGGCGCAGGAACCTGGTTCAGCGGCGCGGGTTGCGGATAAGGTCCGACGGCAGCCGGCGGCGCTCCCCAATTCGTTTCTGGCACGGCGCGACGAACCACCGGCTGGCCGGGGTTGCCCCCGGCGTAGGTCGGCTGACTTGCCGTGACTTGCTGTACATTCTGTTGCGCGTCGGCCAGATTGCGAACCGCCGACACGCGCTGTGTCGCCGGAGGCGTGACCGGACCGTGAACTGGGGGCAATCGCCGCACTCCATCACTGGCAGGCGTTGGCGAAAGCACAGACGCGGCTGGACGCTGTCGCTGCTGCGGAATCGATTGGCCAAGCAATGGCGGCAATCGCGCGCCTTGCGGGGCTGCGACGGTCGCTTCCGGCGCTTGCGACATGATTTCTGGCGGACGCCCGGCGGGCTGTTGCGCTGTGGCCAGTGGAGCGATCCACATGCCGAGTGCCAGCGGAAAGCCATGCATCCAGACTGATTTCATTCGTAACGTATCGCGCATCGGCTTACAGCCTCGGATCGGGTTGCGGCGGCGAGCCGCCAGCGCGCACGCCAATGGGCATACCGCGCCACGCCGCAATTAAAGTTGGGTCCTAGCGGTAGTATCGGTCAGAACGGTTGTGCGGCTAGAACCCGCATCACCTAGTTAGATAAGGTGTTAGGGGAAATTTCGCGTACGACTGCGTAGGGGGAACGTGGTGCAGCGAACCGCGTAGACTTTAACGCCGCTAGCGACGCCATCGCGATCGTGAAGGGGCGAAAGCGGCGCAAACTTTGCCGCCGAGCCCCTAACGAGCGGTATTCAGAATGGCTCAAAAGCGCCAAGCGGCCATTCGAAAGCAGATTTATTCCGCCAGATGCCCAGAGCCTTCGACCGGCTCGCGATGCCCATAGAAGCTGTATAAGACCGGGACCAGGTTCACAAAGAACAACGTCATCAGCATTCCGCCTACCACGACAATCGCCAGCGGTCGTTGCGATTGCGATCCAATCCGGGTGGAGAATGCCGCCGGCAACAACCCCAAGATCGCGGCCAGGGCGGTCATCGTCACCGGCCGAATCAATCGTTCGGTCCCTTTGACAATCGCCTCGTGCAGCGGCGTGCCGTTGTAACGTAGCTGGTTGAAGGCGGAGACCATCAGCAGGCCATTCATGACGGCCACGCCCAGAATCGAAATAAACCCCACCGCGGCGGAAATATTGAAGTGCAAACCGGTTGCCAGCAACATCCAGATTCCGCCGAGCGACATGGCCACGACGTTGGCAAAAATGACCATCGCGTCGAGCAGTGATTTGAACGCCAGATAGAGCATCACCAGGATTAGCACGAGCGAAACCCCGACCACGACCATCATTCGATGTTCGGCTTCCTGCATCTGTTGAAATTCGCCGCTCCAGACAGCGCGGTACGGGGGTTTAAGTTGCGAAGCTGTCTTGGCCTGGGCTTCGGCCACGGCGCTCGCCAGATCTCGACCCCGCACGCCAAACTTGACGGCGATCAGACGATGGCCATCTTCGCGCGAAATCAGGGACGCGCCAGGTTGCAGAAAACTCCCCTTCGGATCGGGGCTTCCGTTTGCGTCCTGCGGAGAGACCAGATCGCGCAGCCGTCGTCTGGGCACCAGGCTCATCGTATCGGAGATCGAATTAAACGCGCTTCCCGTCAGATTGGGCATCGATAGGCTGGTGCCAGTCGAGGAAAGAATCGTGGATGCGCCAGAGATTGGCGTGGAACGCGTCGACGCCACTGGGCCAGTGATCGTATTTTCGACGACATCGACCGGTATGTCGAGGATCTGCTCTTCGTTTTGACGCAGCTCTGTCGGCCAACGAAGTGTGATGTCGAAAGCTCGCTCCCCTTCGATCATTTGCGAGAAGCACTTGCCTCCGACGGCGGTCTCGACAACGTCCTCAATCTTGTCGACGCTGACATTCCAGAGCTTGCATTTTTCGCGATCGACGCGGAACGCCAGGTTCGACTGACCCCGGATGTGGAACACGCCTGGATCGACCACGCCCGGCACGCTGGACAAGATGCCGCTCAGCTTTTCTGCCAGAAGCTCCAATTCCTCCAACTCAGGGCCGATGATCTTCACCGAGTTTTCGCCCTTCACGCCGGAGAGGGATTCCAGCACGTTGTCACGGATCATCTGGCTAAAATCCCAGTTGATACCGATCAGATCTCGCGACAGCAGGTTGTTCATGTCGCGAATCAGCTCTTCCTTACTTCGCGGACGGCCAAGCGCTGGGATCTTTGGCCAGTCAGACGGTGGCAGCAGCGGCACAAAGCACTCGGCGTTGTAGTAACCGGTTGGATCGGTGCCGTCGTCGGGCCGGCCGATTTGTGATGTGGCCAGCCGGACTTCCGGGAAGCTGGTGATGATCTTTCGCGCGATCTTGGATTTCTCCACCGCCTCGGCCAGTGAGACGTTCACTGGGAACGTGCCGCGGACCACCATGTTTCCTTCTTCCAGCTCTGGCATGAATTCGCGACCCATGAAGGGCATGATCGCGATTGTCAGGCTCACCAGTCCCGCGAAGAAGCCGACAGCGATGTATCTGTGTCGTAAGGCCCAGTTCAATTGCCCCACATAGCCGGCCTTGATCCAGCGGACGAGGAAATTGTCCTTCGATGGCTTCAAATGTTTGAACAACAGCAAGCAGAGAACTGGCGACAGTGTGAGCGCCAGCAGCAAGGCGCCTCCGAGCGCAAACGCGTACGTATCCGCCATCGGTCCAAAGATTTGCCCTTCCGGACCCTTCATCGTAAACAGCGGCAAGAGCGCAAAGACCATGATGATGGTCGAGAAGAACAAGCTCCGTTCCACCTCGCGTGAGGCGATCAAGATCCGATCTTTCAGCGGCAAGTTGGCGTTTTCGCCAGCGCTTAGTCGACGGTAGATGTTCTCGACCATGATCACGGAAGAATCGACGATGATGCCAAAGTCGACGGCGCCAATCGATAGCAAGTTGGCCGACTTACCTCGCACGAAGAGGACAAAAAAGGCGAACAACAGCGCCAACGGAATGTTGATCGCCACGATCAGCGCACTGCGAACGTTGCTGAGGAACATCAGCAAGATCACAGTCACCAGCACCATTCCCACGGCCAGGTTCTCGTGAACCGTCTCGGTGGTCATGCCGATCAACTTTGCGCGATCGTAGAAGACGCGAATTTTCACGCCTGGGAGCATGTACCCAGGGATGCTATTGAGCTCATCGATCTTGGCCTTGACGTCGGTCAGGGCCGGGATCGATTGTTCTCCCTTGCGCAGCAGGATAATTCCTTGCACTTCGTCAGGAGCGTCTTCCCAGATCTTCTCGCCATTGGCGTCCAGCAAGTCTGTGCCATTCTGGTCGATCACTGGGCGCGTGATCGCCAATTGACCCTGGCGGGTGTGATGATTGACCAGCACGCCGCGCTCCGCCAGAGCGTCGTCCGGGCGCAGCGGTCCGCCATCGACGACGTGCTCCACGCGGATTGGCACGTTATTGGTCGAAGCGATGACAATGCTGCGGATTTCCTGAATCCGGCGAGCTTCTTCCGCTCGCAGGAATGCAGCGGCCTTAGTTGCCGTTGGCAACTGCATAGCGGACTGCAGTGGGTCTTCGCCACCGCCAATCAACCCAATGACGCGGACGACTTGGATCGACGCGCCATGTTCGATGTAGTCGCCACCAACGTTGGCGTTGCTCTTGGCGACTGCCTGCTGCAACTGGTCGAGCGTGATGCCGTACTCTTTTAGCCGATCCGGATCGGGTTGGATTTCGTAGCGTTTCACTTCACCGCCAGAACTGACCACCCCGGCCACGCGCGGCACGCGGCGGAACTCACGCTGGAGTGTCCAGTCTTGGAGCGATTTGAGATCGTTGAGCGTGTAGATCGGTCGGCCGTCGGCGTCGACAGGGTTCGTCAGCGTATAGCGCACGATTTCGCCAATTGGAGAAGCCGGCGAGATCTGCGGCACAACGCCTGCTGGCAGATTGATTGATTGCAGTCGGTTGATGACCTGCTGCTTGGCCTGCTCGTATTCGATGCCATACTCGAACTGGTTGCGAACGTGCGCCAGCCCGAACATCGACTTGGAACGCGTGTACTTCAGACCAGGCATCCCGGCCAGCGCAACCTCTAGCGGGATTGTCACCTGTCGTTCGATCTCTTCGGCAGACCGGCCTGGATATTGCGCGACGATTTCAATGATCGCCGGCGCCGGATCAGGGTAGGCTTCGACGTTCACGTGCGTGAACGCGTACCCTCCCACGGTCAACAACGCCACGGCAAGCAGTAGCACGACGACTGGACTATCCAGCGCCCAGGCAATTAATTTGGCAACCATGTGCAGGCGGTCTTTCTACCGTGATCGCTGGCGTCTCGATTGGGGCAAACGCGGCGGCGACGATCGTTTTTGCAAACGTTTTTACTCGCTCGACTTCGCCACTGCCGTTCTGGTGGCGATCAGTTCGTCCATGGCAGATGCCATTTCCAACGCGCCGCTTGTTACCACGATCTCGCCGGGTCGCAGATAGGCCCCGTCGCCTGGCGGTTGACTCCTGCCCGTTGGAGGCTGCATGCTCAGGTAGACTTTGTCTCCAGGGCAATGACCAAGCGGCGTGACGACTCGGCTGGTGTACTCGGGCAGCTTGGGATCCGTTTGTACGAAGACGCGGTACTTCCCCCCTTGGTCGACCAAGGACTTCAGCGGAACGGTCACCGCATGGGGGGGCGGTGGGAGGTTAATTGTGGCCGTGATGAATTGGCCGATGCGCAATCGATTCTCTGAGTTATCCACCCAACCCATCACCAACGCTGTGTGCTGGCTGGAATCAATGATCGGACCGATCTGATCGAATCGGCCGTCCAGCGATTGCGATTGCGGATCACTCCGCACGTGGATGCTCCACTGGCGATCTTCAGCCGGGCGCGTCTCGATCAGGTTCAAATCCTCCTCGTAGATGTGAGCCATGACCTCCAACCGATTGAGGTCGGCGACTTTGAACAAGTCGAGCTGCGTGTCGACGACGACGCCGACGGCAACGTTGCGTTCGACGATCACGCCCTTGGCAGCTGCGCGAACTTCAACGCGTGCCCAGTTGGCTCTGATCGAGGCGTCGTTCTTGCCTTCGAGATCGCGAATCTTGGCTGCCTCTTGTTCGATCTGCGCGATGTCCGCGTCGGTCAGGCGCCAGGTAGTGAGCGTCCGTTTGGCGCGGGCCACGGCGATTTCGTCGGCGTCCACGTCCTGCTCCGCCTCGCGAACGCTGCGTTCAGGGATCGCGCCCTTGCGATAGAGCTCTTCCAGCCGGGCGGCGGTGAATTGATGTAGATGCAGCTTGGAGAGTGCGTCGACCAGTTCGCTCTTTTTCTCCCCCAGCTCCTTACTCCAGACGACGGCCATCAATTGCCCCTTTTCGACTTCATCGCCAAACCGCAACTCGCGGATGCAGCGGCGAGGGCTGGTCGATTGATCGTCCGAGACGCCTTCGATCGTGCCGATTTCGACAACTTCGCCGCCGAATCGCGTCCGGACGTGGACCAGTCGGCTGGGATCCAAGATCAGCCAACCATCCAATTGCAGCGGCGATGGCGCCGTGGCCGCTTCGATCGCGGCGGTCTTGACCTGGAGCGCTTGCGAGACGCTTTCCGGAACAAGCAACACGTTGCTCTTACCGGCTACGAGTTGGGTTGTTGGACCGGTTGCCGCCTTCGCGGTTGTTTCTGGCGCCTTCATCAAGCGAGGCACCGCGACGACCACGCCCGCTGCGCAGATCGCGATGACCACAACCAATAGACCAATCCTCAGTCCGAGGCTGCGATACATTTCGCCGATCTCCGTTGACAGAAATTTCCATGCGCAATTCGTCCCACTCTTTGTTTGTACGTGCTAAATTGCCACCGGCCCAGATCAACCTGTCGGTCCCGTCAGCCAATGCCCCTTTCTGACCGAAAAGTAACGATTTACCGGGCGTTTGCGCGGTTGTTGCGTCGTCCGCAGACCGCTTGGGCGGGCTGGTGGAGTGCTATGGAGGACGGTTTTGCTGGCGTTATTAACGTCGTGGGGAGCGCGCCGCGGACGCAATTCGCCGCCGTCCTGCCCCTTGAGGGACTGGGCGATTTTCGCACAATGGACGCCACCCTCCGGAAAGTCCGGCGGCGCAACGGCTTGCCCGTCGAATAACGAATTGTGCAGGAGCGATCATGGCGTCACCATCTGCGTCCAATCCACTCGTCGCCGCCGTCGAGCAGGCAGTTGCCGCCGGCAAACTTTCGGCCAGCGCCGCTAAGAATATTGAAGCCTGGCTCACCGAACCTCGTTACGCTGAATATGCCCCACAAGTAGCGGAACACATCGAGCACGAGCGTTGGCAGCAGTTGGACGATGTCTTTTGGACGGTGATCCCGTTCGGCACCGGCGGACGCCGAGGCCGGATGTACCCGATCGGCTCCAACGCCATCAATGACCGCACCATTGGCGAAAGCGCCCAGGGCCTGGCCGACTACGTCAAAGAACTAAATCCAGGCGCGGCGAAATTGCGCTGCGCCATCGCTTACGACACCCGCCATCGCTCGCGACATTTTGCTGAGCTGTGCGCCGAGATTATGGTCGCCTCCGGAATCGAAGTCGCATTTCTCGACGGGGTCCGCAGCACTCCGGAATTGTCGTTCACCGTTCGGCAGCAAGAGTGCGCCTGCGGCATTATGGTAACCGCCATGCACCACCCACCGAGCGACAACGCGGTGAAGGCCTATTGGAGCACCGGAGCCCAGTTACTACCGCCACACGATCGTGGCGTGATCGAACGGGTGATGAACGTCGGCGCGATCGATCGTGTCTCGTTCGAAACGGCGCTGGCGGATGGCCGCGTGTTCTACTGTCAAGAAGACGCAGACGCTGGATATCAAGCGGCGGTTGTAGCGCAGAGCGTCGCCGGCCCTCGCGATCTCAAAATCCTCTATTCCCCTATGCACGGCGTTGGCGCCTCGAGCGTCTGTCCTGTGCTGGCGCAGGTAGGTTTCAAAGAGGTCGAAGTCTATGGCCCATGCGCGGAGCCGGACGGAGATTTTCCGAACGTGCCAGGTCATGTCTCCAATCCCGAGAATCCGGCCACGTTCGACGGGCCGATTGATCGCGCGCATCAGAGTAGCGCAGAGTTAATCCTCTCGACCGATCCGGACGCAGATCGCCTTGGCGCCGCGGCGCCCTTGAGCAACGCGCGGGGCGCGGCTTGGAAGACGTTTACCGGAAACCAGATTGGCGCGCTCTTGACGGATTTTGTCCTCTCCAGTCGACAGGTAGCCGGCGAACTCACGCCGGAGCACTATGTCGTCAAGACGCTGGTGACCAGCGAGTTAATTCGTCGAATTGCGGACTCGTATGGTGTGCGGACGCTTGGCAATCTACTGGTAGGCTTTAAGTGGATTGCACAGACGATCGACGAAGCGGGCCCAGAGAAGTTCGTCATTGGTTGCGAGGAATCGCACGGCTTTCAGGTGGGCACGTATGTCCGCGACAAAGACGCGGCCGTGGCGGCGATGCTACTAGCGGAACTGGCTGCAAAGTGCAAGGAAGAAAAAATCACACTGCACGAGAAGCTGGACAACCTGTTCTGGCAGTTCGGTTGTCACGCTGAAAAGACGGTCTCGCAAACCATGCCCGGCAGCGAAGGCATGACGCAGATGAAGTTGCTGATGACCAAGCTGCGGACCGATCCACCCAAATCGCTCGGTGGCATCGTGGTGTCGCAAACGCGCGATTACCTGACGCAAACCACCATCGGGCCGGACGGTTCCAAGGCGCCGCTCGCTGGCCCCAAAGATGATCTGGTGATTTTTGACCTGGCGGCCGAAGGCAATTACGCCGCGGTCCGTCCCTCAGGGACAGAACCCAAGGTCAAGTTTTATACCTTCGCCTACGAACCGGCCGAGCAATTGGCAAACCTGGACGACGCCAAGGAGATGCTCGATCACCGTTTGGCGGATTTTGAGAAAGACCTGGCGGCGCTGGCGACCGGCTGACGTCCGACGTCTAGCGTGGCACAAAGAACAAGCCTCGGTCTGTCGCTCCGGCGCTTGGACGCTCACGGTCGAGTTCGAAGTTCTTAGCGTCGCCGAGGGCTTCTTTATCGGTTTCGGTGCCGGTGACTTCGGTTGTTTCAAGATTTTCTTCGGACTCGACTCCCTTGTACGTGCGAACCACGGTTCTCTGTGGGGCGTGGATTTCACCCGTCGCAATATCCAGCACCGTGATTGTAAACCTGGTTAGCATGTCGACCTCGGGCGCCATGACCCAGATATACGTGTCACAGTAGTTGCCCACATAGCAGGCGTCTGGCGGAACATCGCATTTGGCGCCGATGCCGTACCAGCCGCGTGGCAGACTGCACTCTTCTGTGTCGGTGCTAGCGGCGAAAAAGCCCTTTAGGCGTTCCTCGCAGCGGTCGCACGGACTGCTCTCACAGCCAACGACCATTTGGAACGCGCAGCGCATGCGACGAATGTTGTCGGAGTCTGTCACCGGTTGCGTCGACCAGTTCTCGCTAACGCTGCGCTGAGCGCTGACGCCAAATAGCAGCGAGAGGATCGGCAGCGCGCCGCCTCCTTGCAGCCCTCGAGTGAGCGTAGGGCTGTAGTTGGGCTGAATGGACGAGCCAGCGGAATCTTGAATGTTGACCGTTCCGGCTGAGACGACGGAAAACGAAGGCATCGAACCGGGATTGGTCTCGAACCGCGCCAGGTTGTTCAAAACCTGCTGGTAGTAGATGTCGGTCACGGTGAAATTGGCGGCCACGGTATCCCGTTGCAGCGCCCGATGCGTCGCACAGCCCGGCAGGGATAGCGCAATCGCCAATAAGGCAGCGCCCAGCGCGCCCGGTCTCAGTCCAACCGATCGCGGCGGCTGATCCATAGAAAAGTGATTGAGCCCTAACTGGCGCCGATAGCTGCCTCATGGGAACGGACCTTATGGATAATGTCGGCTTTTCTGATTAGGAGAATGAAGCGATTCCACGCTTGCGGGGCGCCAGTCCAAGAGGTGGCGGCGAGTCTTAACCAGGGGTGCCTGGGCTGGGCGGGCGCCTTCGCTGTCCTATCCGCAAACAGCGACAGTAGTTTGGTCCGAAGCTCACAGGTAGAATGGGCGGAATGGAAACGCGATCGAACTCATCACCCGCTGACGCCCGCAAAAGTGCAATCGCACGGAGCGTCGTTTGGCGGGTCGCAGACTGGCGCCATTGGCCACGCGTTACTTCGCGCGTGGGCGCCCAATGGGTGTCTCCGCTAGCACTCGGTTTGCTCACTCTGATTTGCTCCGGTCACTGGATATCCCAGACGCAGGCAGCGGAACCCTCGGCGGCAGATCTGGAGTTCTTTGAGAAACGCGTGCGGCCGATCCTGGTCGAGCACTGTTATGAGTGCCACCGTGGGGAGAAGCCCAAAGGAAACCTCAGGCTGGATAGCGCCGCGGGCTGGCTCGCCGGCGGAGACTCCGGAGCGGCCATCGAACCGGGCAAGCCAGACGACAGCTTGTTGATTCACGCCATCCGGCACGATGGCCAATCGGCCGAAATGCCTCCGTCCGCCAAGCTCCCTGGCGAAAAGATCCAAACGCTCGAAGAGTGGGTTACTCGCGGAGCGCCAGCTCCGCGCGCCCCCGCCGGCGAAGCGCCGTCCAGCGCCAAGCGAGAGATCGATCTTGTAGCGGGCCGGCAGTTCTGGGCCTACCAGCCGCTGAAAACGCATCCCATCCCGCCGGCCGACAGTGACCTGGCAAGCCAGCAACCGATCGATCGATTCGTCAGCGCGCGCTTAAAAGAGGCCGGGTTGAAGTTGCAGCCTGTGGCGGATCGCGCCGTGCTCGTGCGACGTCTCTATTTCGATCTGTGGGGCCTACCCCCTGATCCTCGCGACATTGTCGCGTGCGAACAGGACACGGCCGCCGATTGGTATGAACGATTGGTCGATCGGCTATTGGCGTCGCCCCATTTTGGCGAACGCTGGGGACGCCATTGGCTGGATATCGCCCGGTTTGGCGAATCGCTGACGCTGCGAGGCTTTATTCTCAAAGACGCCTGGCGGTACCGCGATTACGTGATTGAGACGTTCAATCAGGATCGACCGTTTGATCAATTCATGTCCGAACAGATCGCCGGCGATCTGCTATCCGCGGATACTGTCGACGCGCGACGCCGACAATTGATCGCCACAACGTTCCTTGCGCTAGGCAATACCAATCTCGAGGAGCAGGACAAGAACCAGCTCGACATGGATGTGGTCGATGAGCAGTTGGACACGTTGGGCAAGGTATTTCTAGGACAGACGATTGGCTGTGCCCGCTGTCACGATCATAAATTCGATCCAATTCCGACGAAGGACTATTACGCCTTAGCCGGAATTCTGCGCAACACCAAGTTGTTGGATCACGCCAATGTTTCTGCTTGGGTGACAAAGCCTTTGCCAGTGGCGCCCGAGGAAGAAGCGAAGTTCGCCGCCGCGGAAGCGGAAGCCGAGTCGATCGAGACGGAAGTCAAAAAAACGCGAGCACGCGTTACCAAGTTGGCGGCTTCGCCCGGCAAGTCGGTCGAAACGGTCGTCGCCGCGGGGGACCTGCCTGGCATTGTTGTCGACGATATCCAAGCCAAGATTGTCGGGGACTGGACGCCGTCGCAATCGAATAAGCCGTATATCGGGGCCGGCTATTTGCACGATGGCGATGAGAAGAAGGGGACCAAAACCGTTTCGTTTGTGCCGGAACTGACTAAATCGGGGCGCTACGAAATCCGCCTGGCGTATTCGCCCGGCGCCAATCGCGCGGCCAAGGCGCCGGTGACTGTGTTCAGTGGCGATGGCGAGAAGACAATCCTGGTCGATATGCGCGAGACGCCGCCGGTTGAAGGTCGATTCGTCTCGCTGGGCGAATACAAGTGCGAAGCCGCTGGCCAGAATTTCGTCTTGGTCGCCAATGAAGGGACCACGGGGCACGTGATTGTTGATGCGGTGCAGTATCTGCCCATCGGTGGCGCGGCGACGACGAACCCATTGACCGACGCCTCTGGCGCCAGCCTGGCAGGCTCGGAACTTTCGGCCAAGCGCTCGCTGTTAGCCAGACTTGAAAAGGATCTCAATCGAGCTCGCAAGGTTGTGAGTTCGCGTCCAACGAGCATGACCGTGCTGGAGCGCAAAAAAATCAGCGATTCGCCGATTCATATTCGCGGGTCGGTTCACGCGTTGGGCGAAACCGTGCCGCGCGGCTTTCTCCAGGTACTCAATATTTCATCGACATCACCGCTGCCGGACAACCAAAGCGGGCGACTGGAACTGGCCGAGTGGCTTTCGTCGCCAGACAATCCCCTGCCAGCGCGGGTTTACGCCAATCGGGCCTGGCATTGGTTGTTTGGGCATGGGCTAGTTCGCACGGTCGATAATCTGGGAGCTACTGGCGAGCTTCCGACCCATCCGGAGTTGCTGGATCAACTAGCGCAAGATTTCATCGCCAGCGGTTGGAGCGTTAAACAATTGGTCCGCCGCATTGTCCTCTCCGAGACCTATCGGCAGGGCTCTGGAGAGCGAGAAGATGGCCTGGCCAAGGACCCAGAAAACCGCCTGCTGTGGCGCAACGCCCGCAAAAGGTTAGAAGCGGAGTGTCTGCGCGACGCCATGCTGACCGTAAGTGGCGAATTGAAAGACATCCCCGGGGGCGCCACGATTATCGGTGCCGCGTCGAGCGACTTTGACTATGTCGATCACGGTTTGCAGCGGAGCGTCTACGCGCCGGTTCTCAGAAACTCGCTGCCGGAAATCTTCGAAGTGTTCGATTTTCCTGACCCGAGCCTCGTCGTCGGGAGTCGCAACACCAGCACGGTTGCCCCACAGGCGTTGTTTCTTTTAAATCATCCGTTTGTGCGTGAACGGGCGGAAGCGGCCGCGAAGAAACTCCTGGCCGACGGCGCCACGAGCGCAAAAGGCGACGCAGACGCGCAGGATCTCAATCGGATTGGCGAGGCGTTTCGCAGATCGCTGGGGCGTCTGCCACGGCCACAAGAGTTGAAGATCGCCCAAGAGGGCATCGCCGCCGCCACTGCAATTGTTCCACCAACAGAGGTTGCGCAGCAGATCGCTCGCCAGGCAGCCTACGCGGATTTGTTTCAGATGTTGTTTTCGTCACTCGACTTTCGCTATCGCGATTAGAATGAGTCCACCCATGACAAACGACGGCGGATTCTCGCGTCGCCAGTGGCTACAGACAGCCGCCTGCGGTTTTGGCGGATTGGCATGGTCGGCGATGGCCAATCGCGCGGCGATCGGCGCAACGCGCTCAGCCGCGCAAGACGCCCTCGCGACTGCTGGGCCGCATTTTGCGCCGCGGGCGAAGCGCGTGATCTTTTTGTTCATGCAGGGGGGCGTCAGCCAGGTTGATTCGTTTGATTACAAACCTCGCCTGGCGAAGAACGACGGCCAGAAGATGCCGTTCGAAGATTCGCGCCTGCAAGCCAACACGGGGACTGGCGCTTCGACGCAGCGCGTCATGGGTTCGCCCTGGAAGTTCAAGCAATACGGTCAATCTGGTCGCTGGGTTTCAGACTTGTTTCCGGAAATGGCCCGGCACGTGGACGACATGTGCTTGATGCATGGACTCCATACCGAAGGCGTGGCGCATGGGCCGTCGACCCTCTTTTTGCACTGCGGCGCCACGACGCTGGTGCGACCATCCATGGGTTCCTGGTTGTTGTATGGCTTGGGAACCGAGAATGAAAACTTGCCCGGCTTTGTGACCATCAGTCCTTCGGCCGGTAATGGCGGCGCGCGGAACTACGGACCGGCATTCATGCCGGCCCAGTTCCAAGGTACAGCGATCGGACGAGCCGGCGCGCCGGCGGAACAGGCAACGATCCGCAATTTGGCGCCGCTGAGCGGAACAGCGACCGAGGGCCGGCAGCGGTTGGATCGGCTGCAGATGCTCAACGAGTTGCAGCGTGAGCGCTACCCACACGATGACACTCTTGACGCCGCAGTGCGCTCGTATGAGCTGGCGTGGCGAATGCAGAGCGTAGCGCCTCAGGTTTTGGATCTGGGGAGCGAAACGGCCGGCACGCTCGAGCGCTACGGCATTGGGCACAAGCCGACAGACAACTTCGGCCGACAGTGCCTGTTGGCCCGTCGTCTGTGCGAGGCGGGCGTTCGCTACGTGCAAGTGACCTACGGTGACAACACCGCCAATCCGGCCTGGGACCAGCATTCGAATTTGCCAAAACACGCCGAACACGCGCTGGCCACCGATCGACCGATTGCGGCGCTACTCGACGACCTCAAGCGGCGTGGACTGCTAGAAGACACCATTGTCTGGTGGGGCGGTGAATTCGGCCGTACTCCCTATGCGCAAAATAATGGGACTGGCAGGGATCACAATCCGGGCGGATTTACCGTCTGGCTGGCAGGTGGTGGTTTTCAGCCAGGGCTGGCCTATGGGGCGACGGATGAGTTCGGCCACCGGGCAATCGAAGGCCGAGCCCACATGCACGACCTGCACGCCACAATCCTGCATCAATTAGGGCTCAATCACGAGCGTTTGACGTATCGCTACGCCGGCCGAGATTTTCGCCTGACCGACGTCGCAGGCCGTGTCGTGCGGGAAATAATTGCCTAACGTAACATTCGCGAGATCTCCTGCGCTCTGGCTGAGTAGAGCTGGTTGGCGAATTGGCGAGGGACGGCCGGCGTAACTCCCGGAAATGGGAGCGACGAAGTTGTCCCTCGGCCTATTTGCGGCATCGGCAGGTAAAAGCCTGTTGAATATTTCGAACAGGTTCCACATTTCTAAAGGAACTCAGATGAATTCGGGCGCGCGATATCATTGGTTGTTGATGTTGTTTGTAATGCTCACGGCAAACGTCGCGGTCGCTGCGCCTCGCAAGGCCACGCCTTTCACGGCGCCGGACGATATCGTGTATCGCACGGCCAACATCAAGAGCGAGGGGACCAGGCTCACGGCGGAATTGTTCGCGCCCAAGAAGCGAGCGTCGGAAAAGCTCCCGACCATCATTCTTTCGCATGGCTGGGGCGGCCAGGCATCGCTACTGCGCGCAGACGCCGTGGAATTTGCCAAGGCAGGTTACCTGGCCATCACGTTTGACTACCGCGGTTGGGGCGCGAGCGATGGTCGGCTAATCCCAACCGGCGAAGTTCCGGAGAGCGATGGCAAGCAGTCCGTCCAGGTCGAGGCGCGTGAGCTACGCGAAGTGGTCGATCCATTGGATCAGACAACCGATCTGCTGAACGTCATTCACTGGGTGCAGGGAGAACCCCTCTGCGATACTGCGCGGATTGGCCTATGGGGGACCAGCTATTCGGGCGGGCATGTCGTCTACGCCGCCGCGGTCGATCATCGCGTGAAAGCGATCGTCAGCCAGGTACCATCGCTCGATTCTCGTTGGGTCATTGCCGGCGACTCTGAAGTAACGCACACACTCACTGACGCTACGCGTCGCACCCACGGCGAGCTTGGCTACCCGATGCCAGGTGTGAAAGAAGTCGGCAACCTCAAGGGCGCGCCGATTCGCGAGAAGATGCTCCGCTACGCGCCGGTTGACATGGCGGACCAGGCGCCCGAATGCGCTATGCTCTTCATCATTGCCGGGAAAGAAGAACTGTTCGACAATCGCGACCACGCCATCAAAGCACACGAACGGGCGCGCGGGCCAAAGAAGATCATCACCGTGCCGAATATCACGCACTACGGCGTCTATTTGCAAGCCCACAAGACCTGTCAGGACGCGGCGATCCGTTGGTTTGACGAGCATCTGAAAAAGTAACTACCTGCGGCAAATACAGACGCGGCGCTGCCAGGCAAGTCGTATCCGGTCCGACGGTTGGCATGTAAAAGTGTTCAAATCGCGGGAAAAATGGGCAATTGCCGGGCTATATCGTTGATTTCGGCCGTTTTTGAGCCCTTCGAGCCTGACCGCAATACAACGAGCGCTAAATCGGCTACAATCATGGGGGCTACTTCCATTTTCTGGCCCGGTGACCCGTCGACGGGATCCAGCAAAATGGACGCCTCGGTCAGCCCCACCTGGAGAGCGTCGCGATGAACCAGTCGATGTTGAATGTGCTATCGATTTTTCAGCGATACCGGGTTCGTCCTGGGCAAATGCTGTTCATCCATAATCTGGAATCGGGCCCAGCTTCGGCCATGGCCAAGCTGATCACAGATGGCCTTGTGGTGCGAGACACGCCTCGCAACGCCTACTCGCTCACGCCCGCCGGCTTTCAGGCCGTGCAAGGGCTGTAAGAGCAGCTACAAATCTCCGGCGGCGCATCGATCACGTATCGTTGTCCATTTCACGGACGCGGCGCGCGGACCGAGTGAACGCCAGCGCAAACGCTTGCATGTGAAACGATCGCGGCAATAGCGCCTCGAGTGACGTGGCAACTGTGCGGCAAGGGCCAGACTGCATTCCAACTGCGTTGTCGCTTTACTGCGCCATGTCGTGTCGCGGATTGATGAATGGAGCGTCCGATCCTTGCGCATGAGAACTGGGCGCATGGGCGCTGGCCGCTTAGCGCGAAAAAAAAGACAAGCGGCCCCGGCTGCGTTTGATGGCAGCGGAACCGCTCGTCCAATTTTTGTTGAGCTATCGTGCTAACGTCGGAAATCGCTTTTTGAGGCGGTTTCCTGCCGGTCAGCTCTAGTAGCGGCTTCCGCCACGACCGCCGCCGCCGCCGCCGCCGCCGTAGCCACCGCCGCCGCTACGGCCACCGCCGCCGCCGCTGCGACCACCACCGCCGCCGCCGTAACCACCACCACCACCTCCACCGCCGCCGTAGCCGCCACCACCACCACTGCGACGTCCACCGCCACCGCCGCCACCACCACCACGATCTTCGCGTGGCTTGGCTTCGTTGACCGTCAACGGACGACCGTCGTGCTCGTGCTCGTGAAGGCCCTGGATCGCAGCTTGTGCTTCGGAATCACTGCTCATCTCGACGAAGCCAAACCCTTTGCTTCGGCCGGTATCGCGGTCTTGAATGACCTGTGCGCTTTGCACCGAACCGTAAGAAGCAAACAATGCCTCGAGATCAGAGTCCTTCACGTTGTAGCTGAGATTACCCACATAAAGTTTCTTTCCCACCGCTCAACTCCCCTCGCCAAAAAATACGCCGACCTAACGCAAAACTTTCCAGGCCGGAATGAAAGGGGCCACCACATGGGCCCAGCAGGCAGGAGGTCGAGAGGCAGTTCTGTGTCCGGCTCCAGTCACTTCCGCTGGCATTGCAATAGCTGCAATGCGCACAGCACAAGGGACGGACCGGTGGAATTCCCCTTCGGCGGACCAACCAGCGTCTAGCGGAAGTATACCCGACTACTGGCGGTGTGAAAGCACTTCTAGCCACCTGCTGGCATGTTTTGCCGTTGACCGCCCCCCAGCGAATGTTACGATGGGGGGACTGAGATCGTGCCCGCGCGAGCCGACGCTCGTGCACTCTGAAATTGCTCTTCGTGTAGCGGTAAACCTTGACGGTTGTTAGGACCGTCCCAGGCTATCTCTTCTCGACCGCGATGGATTTGCTTGCAGCTCAGTGATTGGCTGTAGCACTCGTGCGCAATTTCCTCTCTCCCGGGCCAAAAATGCCTGCTTGCAGGCGTCTTTTTCGCGGCCTAGAGGTCATCCCGTCCCGAGCATGCGGTCAGCGTTTGTTTTCGAGCTCTGTTTGTGGGAGTGGCAAGTTATGCCGCAAGGGACCATCAAGAAGTTGATTTCGGACAAGGGTTTTGGATTTATTGCCGGCGAGCGGGGAGAACTGTTCTTCCATCACTCGAGCGTCGAAGGAACGACGATCGAGGCCCTGCATGAAGGCCAGAATGTGGAATACACCGAAGGACGCGGGCCGAAGGGCCCCCGCGCTGAGCACGTCAAAGTGATCTAAGCTCGCGCCAGTCCACTGCTTCTATACCTGCCCCGGAGGTTTGACCTCCGGGGCAGTTTTATTGGTAGCTGGGGTTATCGGCAGTTGGCGTTATGAGCGGTCGGGGAGCGTATTTTGCCCCGGAGCAGTTGCCGGATCGGACGGAACCTACTGATCGGTAAAGATTTGCAACGACCGGAGAAGATTCCGGTCGGCACGGCCCTGGGAATCGATCAATGGTCTCTCGGACTTCAATCTCCTATGCCCTGGCGGGCTGGTTGGAATTGGGGCATGATGGCTGTGCAGCTATGATTTGTTTATTGAACGGGGCCGTTGGCTCTCCGGGCGGACCAACGCAACAGAGCCTGAAAATTTTGCGGAGAGACACATGTCGGCGGGTGAGTTGATCCTGGCGCCAGACGCCATCGATCTGGGAAACGTCATCGCGGACATCGATAAGATTCGCAAATTCAACCCTCAGCGGTTCGAATGCGAACAGCTCACGGCCGTCGTCTACGATGATCCACAGACGCAAACAGTCGTCGGCTACAAGGATCTCACTGAGAATGAGTTTTGGTGCCGTGGCCATCTGCCCGGCATGCCACTGATGCCCGGCGTCCTGATTTGCGAAGCCGCAGCGCAACTCTGCAGCTACCACGCCCACTTCCACGGATTGACCGATGGCAAGATCCTGGGCTTTGGCGGTTTGGACGGCGTGCGATTCCGAGAAGTAGTACATGCCCAAAGTAGACTGGTTATCGTCGCAAAAATCGTGAAGATGCGCCGTGGGTTGATGATCGTCTACGCCTTCCAGTGCTTTGTCGATAACACGCTGGTTTGCGACGGTGAGCTGCGCGGCATCGGACTGCCAGGCACGGAGTCCCTGTCGCGTCAGGGCGATCACTCGGCTTCCTAATGCTCGCGCGGTGAGTCCAGACTCGCGATGCCTCCCAACTTCATGGGCCGCAGCGCAACAACTGGTTGACTCGGATGAAGTACGTAGCCGAAATCCATGCCGTGGGCGAAGTCACGCTGATCGGTGGCGCCGATGCCAACTATTGGCGCGACCGACTCCGCCCGCTGGACCTGCAACCGGCGCTCGCCAGTGGAGACGCGGAAGTCATGCTCAGCGCAACGAGCGCCAGCTACTTAGGGCTGCCATTCTGCGAGCTGTCGATTTCGGTTTTCGTCAACTCGAAGCAATCAGACGCTCCGCGCGCCGCGGTTTATTTAACACACGCGTACAACTCGAATCGCCTGTTGGCGTTTTGCGAGCGCTCGTTTTTTCGCACCCCCTATTATCCGGCCCAGTTGGCCGTCAGTGCCAAGCTGCCCATCTCCGTGACGCTTGGCCCGTTGGATCGGCCGCGATTGCATTTGGTGATGGCGGTAGAGTCTGTGGCGTCACACTCGCGTGATGAACAAGGTGAATGGAGCGGACCCCTGTTTTTGCCACCGCGGGGAACTCGCCCCTGTGACTTGTTTTTCGCTCGTTTGAAAGGCGCCACGGACTATCGGGCGTTTGAACCTGCGGCGGACCGGTTCGTTGTTTGTTCTACAACAGAGGAACCGGCGCTGTTGGCCCTCGTCGAGTCGAACTTCGCGCCACGGCAATGGAGTATCCGACCGAACGCGACCCACGCGCGTACCAAGACATACACAAGAGTTGCGGCCGGACTCTGATTGCCGTCGAAACAGCAAGTTGGCTGCTTATTCCGGCTCGTCCCAGTTCAGGCCGTCCGCCATGATTTGCACGGTGCAGCCTTTTGTGGCCGGTTTGACAAAGATCGTCAGGGTCGCCTCACCGCGCTTGCGACGCAAGATCGAAGAGGCCGGGGCGTTGAAATCGGTCCCATCTGTTTTCCAGCCTTGTTCGGCCAATTTCTTCTGCAACAGGCCGACGACTGCCTTCACGCTGCTGGCGCTCGAATAGTGAATGTGTTCGACGAGTTCCTTGCGCTCAATGTTGGCGGCGTCGCTCGGCATCGGCAGTTGAAAGACGTTGATCGGCTTGAGCGCGGGGGCCGCTGGCTTTTCTTTTTCGGTTGGAGCCTTCGCGGTTTTGCCGGGCGTTGGTTCCGGCTTGCGTTGGGCCACCGCGGCCTTGAGCATGGGCGTGTTGAACTGCACTGCAAATCCACTAGGGCGATCGGATTCCTTATCCACGGTCAAGGTTACGTTACCCGTTGCTTGGCCATTTTCGATCTTCAAGTCGCCCACGAGACGCGGGCCGCTAACACTGACGCTGTTGTTCTCGCCGTAGGCGTTGCAAAAGGCAGGCTTTCCTTCTTTATCGAAGGTGACCTTCACCTGCGTCTGAAAAGTGACAAAACTGTCGTCCTTGCCATCCCCTTTTTGCAACGCTGCTTGCAACTTCTTGACGTCGATTGGTTTGTCGCTGAACATCAGGTTGGTCATGTCTTCGTCGAAGACCTTGCTGGTGTATGCGACCACGTGTTCCAGCTTAAACGTCTTGCCGCCGATCGAGATTGTCCCCGCGGCCTGCTTCCCCTTGGGTAGCGGCGGAAGTTCTGCCGGTTGGTCGGCGCGAGCCACGGAAATAGCCGCAATCAACGCCGCCAGAATCAATGGTGCCAATCGATAGTTACGCATTCCTGGGTCCTATTACTGTTTCGAATGTTGTCTTCAATAAGACGTGTGTGCCGATCATAGCAGCAAATGTTCAAACCGAAGGCCCCTCGCAGCCTTCGGTAGCTCCACATGATAGCGCCCTATGAACGTCAAATGTTACGACGGGGGCATCTTCATCCCACCAGGCGGCATGGGCATATTCAAGGTTTGCGACGGCATTTAAACGCGACTCGCTCATCCGATCCACCCCCGCCTTCTCCACCGCGCAGTTTTTCAACC
>Ga0335397_10001995_pt1 | contig 27743 bp, 25 predicted proteins | sample MAT04_FD_205740 | JGI IMG/M metagenome (GOLD analysis project Ga0335397, IMG submission 205740) | Freshwater microbial communities from Lake Fryxell liftoff mats and glacier meltwater in Antarctica - MAT-04 (spades assembly) (version 2) ... | reverse complement strand
CTTCAAGATATAAGCTATCATCTACCTCTTTGCCCGATGCGTGCAGCATGAGATTTATAGTTTCTTGGTTAGCTGCTTGCCATTGATTAGTTGACAGCAGATGCTCTAGCTCGACGTAATCCACTTGTCTTGAACCAATTGTCATGAGCAGATCCCTCAACAACAAAGTAGCTGGGCGTAATTAAACTGAAGATGGGTGGAGGGGGTAACCCCCCCTGCCTGGGGGCGAAGCCCCCAAACCCCCTTCTTATCAATTAATTAGACCTACCTACTGAGCTATGTTAGTTCAGCAATAAACCCTAACAAATTTAAAGTGACTATATTGCTCCATTCAAGGATTTAAGCCATCTAACGACAAGCTCATTAGATGTCAAAGGCTTGAACGCTCCACCACCAAAGATCAGGTTTAATCTTGAGCATCACACTGATTATTTTTCGGTTGCGTCCCCACAGATAACATCGAGCCACCTAACTTGTTATTAGACGGATTTTTTCCTCAGATCCACCCCAAAACAGGCGGATAGGCAGATTTTTTCTTGCGATCCACCCAAATCAGGTGGATCTGAGGAAACTTTCTTCATAATACGCCGATCGAGGTGGATCGGCGGAAACTTTCCACATATCTTTACCCAATACTTCGGACAGTTTTTAGAACAATGCTATAAGGATTTCAGAGCTTACAGTTCAAGGATTGAACGATTTTTTCAAAGTTAGCTTTACCCCTAACTTTGAAAGAAAATCCCGCTTACTGTGGATAGGGGTTTGAGGCTCAAAATCTGTTCAAATATTGTCCAAAGTGTTGTAAGAGAATGTTTGAAAAGTATCGCCAATCATCGGTAGGGGCGTGGCATTCGGCACAAAATTTCTCGGACTCACCGAAAAGTGGTCGTCCGAATGCCCCACCCTTACATGATGTTACACCGACGACTTTTCCAACATCCTCTAAGAGGTTTAGAGCAAGGTCATTTTACTCTTCTGATTCAGATGTTTCTTTCATCGTGACAGTGAGGTTAGGTAGACCAATCAATTTCTCTGTGGGCTGCACCTCTTCTACTTGAGGCGAAAATATCCTTAATCCACCAGGTAAGCATTTAATTTCAATGGGCGTATCTCCAATAATCTCACCATCTAGCACCACCTTCTGAGGTGGATTGGTCGTAATACGAAACTGTTGAGCGCGTAAGTAGCCTACATCTGCACGTTGCACCGCATCACCTCTAAGGGCTGAGGTTAATAAATCATAGGAAGCGGCGATCGCCCCTACCTTATTCGCAGGTGAAACAATCGTTAAATCTAAAAGCCCATCATCAAAAATCACTCCCGCTGAGCCTTGCGCCAGAATAGAAGTGGGAGGAGCCGCATTGGCAATCGTAATGGCAGATGCCGTAACATTAATAATTCGATCTTCGGTCTCAATCTCTACATCAAAGTGATTTAAACGGCGGAGTTGTTCAATGCCTGCGAGGACGTACGCTAACATTCCTAACCGATCTTTAGAATCTCGATCGGCTAAATCTACGGCTTCAGCTTCAAACCCAATACCTGCCAAAAGCACCATTGGCAGACCGTTACAGGTTGCTGTATCAACCGTTCGAGTCACACCTGCCAAAATTGTATGACAGGCTTCATCAATCGCAATCGGTAAGTTTAAAGCATTGGCAAAAGCATTGGCGGTTCCTCGCGAAATCACACCTAACGGAATTTGGGTACCTGCTAACGCTGCTGTTGCCGCTGAAATAGTGCCATCGCCTCCAGAGGCAATTATTGCTTCTACGCCCTCCTTAACGACTTGATGAGCCAAAGCAGCGGCATCAGTCTCAGGTGTTGTAAAGCGAATATCAAGGGCGATCGTGGGTTGCAAAATTGAACAAATAAGTGCCAACTCTTGTTCCGAGTTGCCTTGACCTGCAACAGGATTAAAGATTAAACAGGCTGAACGTGACATGTGGGTGCCTCTACGTTAGAGAAATTTCCAGTTTTCTTGATCTAAATTATGCCTGAAAAATAAAATCCCACAAAAGCATTGCTCTTTTGCGGGATTTTAATTCTATTACTACTTAAGAGCGGAAAGTCCCAGAACAATAGACTCTAGTAGATTTCACGCGCCTCTGAGCGAGGACTGCGAGTTCCAGCCGATGCTCCTACTAACGAGGCTGCTAAACCCAGTAACGAACCTAGTACAAACGATCCACCTACCTTAGCAGTATTGCCCGCGATGTCGCGCGTTTGCTGAGCTGTTACATTAGGAGGTGTTGCTGGAACATTAACAGCACCTTGTTGAACCTGACCGGCAATATCTCCAGCGTTAGCAGCGATTACGCCGAAAGCACCAGAAACTCCGCTAGCCAGCAACCAAGAACTCAATGCTAAGGTTGTTGCCCAAAGAATTGCGCCATTCAGTAGGGCTGTGTTTTTGTTCATAGGACCACAGGCGCGAGCAGTCGTCCAGCCTCCTACAAACAAAGAAATAAATAGGCTGACGATCGACCAAATGCCCACTGCCGAAGCAGCATTGTCGGCATTGGTTCGCGGAGCACCTGATCCGGCAATTGTACTAGCTCCAAGTGCTGCTCCCAGAGCGCTTAAAACAAGTTGAGTCGCTAACGCTATTACCAAACCCGACAAGATAGGGCCCCATCTGACGCGATCGTGGTAGTCAGAAACAGGAACTGCCACGGGCTGCATTACATTGACGGGTCTGTCAGGGTTCATCTGTCGTTCGGAATATGTCATGATTAAAAGATTCCTGATGGAATTGTGAAATTGCTGTTGCATCAGACTATGACGATCTTTAATGACTCACACCTGCCCTTAGATAGATTAAGACCTGTATGCCTCTCTGCCTTGCGTTAGAAGACGCATAACATAAAAAAGCTGGATGCGGCTGTCACTGAACAAAAGTATGAATCATTAGTTGAATTTATACCGTTGTTTAACAACGCTAAGAAAGGGTTCTCTAATTCTGCATGAACCGTAAGGTTTGCATAAAAGTTTTGTCTAGAGCTTTACTTCTCTTTTTGGCAGTAACAAAAAAAGGGTGTAGCACGGATAAGATCCAGCTACACCCTTTTGCTTTAAGTCGTTCTTGTAAGTGAAGACTACTTACTAATACCTGTAGCGATTCCAGCTCTGGTGAAGCGCGAGATGATTTTTAAAAACCTTTTATAGCAAGAGTTTCAGGATTTTTCGTGTAATTCATCGGCTGGGGAACCGCTATAGTAAACTTTTTCAGAATTCTCATAGTGCTTGGCGATCGCCCAAACGCCATGAATGCTACCCGGAATCCAGCCCAGAACAGTCAACAAAATATTAATGACTAAAGTAGTGCTCAAACCATAAGTTAAAAAGACGCCTACTGGAGGAATTAGAATACCCAGAATTAAATGGAAAAGCTTCATATTATTTGCCCTCTGTCAGGTTCAATCAGGTTCAATTGCTTGTCATACAAATGTGCCAATGATCTATAAAATTTGCATCGTTCCTTAGACAGAGCAGAGTTTGCTTCTGAAGAAGTAGGAATTTTATGACCTAGATCATTCTAAAGAAAGAAGTATAGTAGGCTCTGCCAAGTGAGAATTGTACCGAATATAAATTTACTGAAAAACCTTCTTTACCTTACATCAGGAGAAAAGTTATGCTTCTTTCTGCGTTAACCCTGTTGGCTACTGCATTGAGCCTTCTGATTATTGATCTGGTTGTTCCGGGTGTCAATATTGCAACATTTCCAGCAGCTCTAATTGCTGCTGTTATCTTGGGTCTCGTGAATTCTGGAGTTAAGCCTGTGCTATCTCTATTATCCTTACCGCTCAACTTCGTAACGCTAGGGGGATTTTCACTAGTCGTTAACGGGCTGTGTTTCTGGTTAGCATCTTTGTTTGTGCCTGGATTTACTGTAAGCGGTCTATTGGCAGTTATTCTGGGACCGATAGCTCTATCTTTTGTAAATACGTTCCTCAGCCGTTACTTTGTGGAAAAATATCCCACGTTAGCCTCTAGTTCTGGCAAGGGAAGCATCAATGATGCTAAAGGGGCGATAGAGTAGTGGTCTTAACACTTGTCAAGTACCATGAGTAATAATTCGGTTGATAGAGGTTTTAAGAGTAGCTCTGCCTTTTAGTAGATGAGTTAATTAAAAACCTTAGCTAGATTGTAAAAGTCGATTTGAATTCTTAAGGAGTAGCTATGAGTATCGAAGATCGGGCTAAAGCAGTTGCTAAAAACCTGGAAGGGAAAGCCCAAGAAGCAATGGGTGAAGTAACAGGCGATCCTCAGGATAAAGCTGAAGGCAAGGCAAAGCAAGCTGAATCCAAAGTTCGCCACGGCGTTGAAGACGCAAAAGACGAAGTCAAAAAAGTGATTGACTAAGTAAGGTGCATCGAAGCGCTAGGGCAGCGCATCACTCTTATAAAGTGATGCGCTGCATTTCAGAATTTACACTTTAGTAAAGCAGTTCATCAAAGGTTCTCCATAATGATAAATGCACTAAATACATCGTTCTTGTTACTAGCTGAGGCGATCGCTCCTGACACGGTTGCTAGGGAGCAGGCTCTTTCTTCAGATGCTCTGATCGCTGTGGTAGCCATTGGCTTTCTTGCGGCTACTGCAATTGGTTCAGTCGCTTGGTATAACTCAAAGCGTCCTCCTGGCTGGGAAGATAAACAGCGCCCCGCTATTGTCCCTGATGTTGAACCTAGTGACCATCCTGGTATAGGAACTCCTGAGTAGGAATTACATTGAAGTATTCCGGCAATATAAAAAGACGGCATAGAAGGCAGCAAGCTAATTGGAATCGTGAATTAGAAGATATTACACGAGGCGCTTGCGGAGGGTTTCTATTTGGTATTCCTTTACTTTATACCATGGAAGTTTGGTGGATTGGGTCTACCGTTGCTCCTCCGCTAATGCTGTTAGCAATCGTCACAACGTGGGCGATTGTTTTTCTTTTAAATCGAACGGGAGGCTTCCGAAAAGCTACAAATATAAGCTTTGTCAATGCAGCCAGAGACACGGTTGAAGCTGTTGCTATTGGTTTGGCATGTACGACAATAATGCTAATGATATTGCAGGAAGTAACCTTACAAAATCAGCTTAGTGAAGTAATAGGAAAAGTAATTTTTGAGAGTGTTCCTTTTTCGTTAGGTGTTGCTCTATCAAACCAATTTTTAAGTAGTAGCCCTGATGAAAATCAGAATCAGCTTTCAGAACAAAGTGAAGATTGTACAAAAGCCTCAAAGCTTCAGAGCAGCGGAACTTTGGCTGATATTGGCGCAACTCTGGTAGGAGCTATTGTCATTGCGTGCAGCATTGCTCCAACCGACGAAATCCCACTGTTAGCAGCGGCAACTTCAGAGGGTTGGCTTTTAGCTACCATTGCCGTATCGTTATTGATTTCTTATGGGATTGTCTTTGAAGCAAATTTTGCCAATAAGAGCAAGCGTCGTCAACAGCAAGGAATTTTTCAAAGCCCGTTAAGTGAAACAATTATGTCTTACTTGGTTTCTTTAGTTGCCGCTGCTATTATGCTGTGGTTCTTTCAACAGCTTGATTTCAGTGATCCTGGATCAATGTGGTTAAGTTATACATTACTACTAGGATTGCCAGCAACCATTGGTGGTGCAGCAGGTAGGCTAGCAATATGAGTAACGTTCATATTTCTGATGACGATGGTCTTTCTGAAAGCGATTCTTCTAAGAGTAACGAGTCGCGATCGCTAGCTGAGCAAGTTAGCTTCAGTATTGCCGTTTTGATTTTAGCAATCCTTGTTAGCTCTGTTTGCTATCTCTGGTTAAGTAAGCGGGAGCAAAAGCCTCCTAATCCTGTGGTTACCTTGAAGCCTGTCCAATCACTTTCAGGGCAATTTCAGGTACTTTTTGAATTGACTAATAAAGGAGATGAGACCGCAGCCTCTGTTCAGGTTATCGCTGAACTTCGTGTAAAAGATACGCTAGAGACAGGCGAGCAGCAGATCGATTTTTTGTCGAGCCATGAAACTGAATCAGGCGCATTTATCTTTAATCAAGATCCACGCAAAGGTGAGCTTGTAATCCGAGTCGCAAGCTATAAACAACCTTAGAGGATGTCTGAAAGTATCGCCAATCATCTGTAGGGGCGTGGCATTCGGTTAAAAAGTTCTTGGACACACCGAAAAATGGTCGTCTGAATGCCGCGCCTCTACACTCTGATGTCACACCGAAGACTTTTCAAACATTCTCATAGATTGCTTCAATCTATCGGCTGATTCAATACGAATATTCTATTCCCGAAGACTGACGAAATTAATCGAGTAAACTGCTCTTATATAATTACTAAGTAATATAACGATTAGACAGGGAAGATATCATGCCAAGACTAGCAGGAAAGCAATCTAATGACAGTCTAATTGTCAGTTTGATACTACTAGGTACGATCGCTGTAGCAACGGGGTTAGAGTACACAGGAGCTATCAATGTGGTTCCTGGTTTTGGGAAGGACAATAATGCTTTAAGCTCTAACAACCGCAACATTTCTTTAAAGTAAGTTGTACATGAACCTTTGTAAAAATAGTTATTAGGACGTTAGATATTATGCGTAAGGGAAATGAGATCATTGGTAAAACTGTTGTCTCGTACAACACAGGTCGAAGAATTGATATTGTTAAAGACTTGATTTTTGATCAGAACAGTAACAGGCTTTTAGGGTTCCTGATCAAGGAAGGTGGATGGTTCAGCAGTCCTCGCGTACTCCTGTTAAGTGACGTGTTGGCGATCGGGGCTGATGCTATCATTATCTCGTCGAAAGACAACATTTTTGAGGCTAAGCAGGTTCCTGACATTGCTAGAATCCTGGAGTACAACAACGTGCTTAAAGGAACGCGCATTCTCACTACAGATGGACGCAATTTGGGCACTATGGTTGACCTGTATTTTGATGATAAAACAGGGATGGTGGAAGGATATGAAGTGTCTGGAGGAATGTTTGCCGATGCTTACTCTGGGCGATCGTTCGTGCCCACTCCAAAGACGTTCAAAATTGGTAAAGATGTAGCGTTTGTTCCAGTTGAAACTGCCCTCTTGATGGAAGAGCAGGTAGGTGGAATTAAAGCAGCAATGCAAAGTGCGGGTGAGAAGGTGCAAGACACAATGCATTCTACCAATGAGAAGCTTCAAGATGTAGGCGGAAAGATAAAAGAATCCAGCAGTACTCTCTCACAAAACTTAAGCGGTCAATTTAATAGTACTCTAGCAGGGCGTGCTGTTGAGGAAGCAAAAGGGCACCGAGTCCGCCAGTTTGTGCGATCGGACGATGGCTTTATTATTGCGGCACCTGGGCAAATTGTTGGTGATTCGGTCATTAAATTTGCTCAACGATTCCATCAAGAGGAGCCATTGCTTCAGGCAGTTGGGCTTTCGACCCGTGATGCGGCGCAGTCTCGTGCCAACGGTATGGCAATGGTAGCGGGCGATCGCGTTCGTGTGACGGCATACAAAGCCGAAGACCAGTTACAACAGGGAGCGCAGAAACTGAAGGTGGAAGCCAATCAATTATGGCGGCAGCTCAAAACTGGTATGGCTGATTTTCAAGACCGAAGTAGTGAGGCGATCGAACAAAAGCGGATCATGGGCGCGCTAGGTCGTCCGGTTAACCGTGTCATTTTGGATCAGCAAGATCAAGTGATTCTCAACGTAGGCGAGTTAATTACTCATCAGTCTGTTGATGTTGCTCGTCAATCAAGGGTGCTGGAAGTTCTTTTGAGTTCTGTTTATACTGAAACGCCAAAGCTCTCCAGAGAAGACCTTGAAGCGCCTCATCCAGGTCGTGCTTCTTTGACTTAATCCCTATTTTTTAAATGCTTTAGAGGACTATGGCATTTCTCAATTTAATTAGGTGCGAACAAGGGCTTAGGCAGTGTTTTAAAACCCTTGGATCCTCCCTAACCCTCCTTAATAAAGGGAACCGACCCCTTCAAAGTCCCCCTTAAAAAGGGGGATTTAGGGGGATCTCTAAGACTAAAGCGCCTACTAATAGGACTTTTAAAACACGCCCTAAGCCCCTTATTCAATAGCGTCAAGCGCACTTTATTTGTCCGAGAATTGCTACATTAATTGCAGGGATAGGAGTTTGGTTTTCTGATTAGGGGCTGGAGACAAGTTGGCTTCAAAGTCTAGCAATGCGTACTACACTAAGACTCCGCAGCACCTAGAAAAGTTATCTTTGCTACTTTCTTCCTTAAGGTAGAAGATTATTTGAATGCTTAGCCTGATACTGAAGTGAGTTGTTAATGGTTAACCTATTATGAGTAATCCAAAAGACTCCACTGAGAGTAATCCAAGAGCTTCTGCTGACACCTATGACAGAGGCATTGTTCCGGCAGAAACTGCGGCGCGTAAAGAGCGAGAGGGTGAAGGGTACAAGCATCGTCCTGATTCTATAGAAGGCGATGATAGCATTGACACTGTTGGAGGCTACACAGTAGACAAGGAAGGCTTAGCTAATAACTTTGCAGTTGAGCCGGAAATGTACTATGAAGTACCTGGAGATCTTCGGGAGAAAGAGGCTGCTTTAGCGGAAGAGCGGGCTAGAGAGTTAGAAGAGGTGAACCAAACTAATGAAGACGGCAAGCTAACAACAGATCACGATGACCGGGGCAAAGGAGTCGGGATAATTTAAGAATTCTCCTTTTTGCGACACTTTTATATTCTGGTATCCCTGCTTTTCTAGTGAAGGCAGGGATAATTTTCGGCGATTAAGATAATTTTCGGTGATTAAATAGAGCACAGGGTCTACTTTTATAACCTATAGAACCCATTTGACATCTTTCTGGTCATCGCGAACCTTGCCGCACCCAGACCGAAACAGAGCCACCTTTACAGGAAAACTCTGCCCACCCTTCATCATTGGTAGTCACAGGTTCATCGATATGTTCGGTTATATCAACATAAACTTGATTAGGTTGACCGATCTCCATATACTTACTACCATCATCACCATTACTCAAAACAACTGCTACACCCCCTAGATGATCATCATCGCCTAACCGCGTCCAGCCAATCACATTTGCATGATCGAAGTAATCGTATTGATCACCATAGGCATAAGTCTGGCGAGCAAAGAGGAACTTATCGAGGAGCCATTTATGCTTGTCCAACCAAATTTCATGTTCAACGCCATCGTTGCCTGTGTCCTTATAGTGTGAACCATAGTAATCGGCATAGAACACACAAGGATACCCTTCGCGGCGCAACAAAATTAAAGCGTATGCTAGTGGCTTGAACCAAGACTCAACTACCGACTCTAGCGACTGCAAAGGCTGTGAATCGTGGTTTTCAACCAATGTGACTGCCAGAGTTGGCTGCTGTTGAACTAGCGTATTGTCAAAAATTTGTCGTAAGTCATAGTCATTGCCAGCTTGGCTTGCCACATGGAAATTGTAATGCAGCGGAGCATCAAACAGAGTAACTCTGCCATTGGTTGTTTCAACGAAAGAATGAAGCGCCTCAACGTCATACGACCAGTATTCGCCTACACCAAACAGATCCTTTTGGGTCTGATGGCTCACATGATCTAACCAGTCGCGAAAAAATTCTGCGGAGACATGTTTAACAGCATCGAACCGGAAGCCATTAACGCCCGTAGTGTTAACATACCACTCACCCCAGTACTTTAGCTCACCAGAAACTTCGGGATTAGCCATATCAAGATCGCAACCCATGAGATAGTCAAAGTTGCCCTTTTCTTGATCAACATTACCATCAAATGATTTACCCTTCAGCAGGTAAACTGCATTTTCGCCTTCGTTGTAAGTATTGTAATCGATCGCATCAAAATGCCACCAATGCCACTCCATTGTTGAGTACTTGCCATTGCGGCCAGGGAATGTGAAATGCGTCCAGGCTTTAATAGTTTGATACTCACCAATCGGTACATTGCGATTGTCAGGATTAAAAGGTGTAGCTTCTGCTTCTTCTTCGTGATCTGCACCTAATTTATGATTGAAAACGGCATCTGCATAAATCCGAATTCCTGCATCTTGGGCAGCTTTAACGGCACGGATATATTCATCCTTAGTACCATATTTTGTTCGTACTGAGCCTTTTTGGTCAAATTCCCCTAAATCAAATAAATCATAAACGCCATAGCCTACATCCATCCCACCGCCTGTACCCTTGTATGCCGGGGGCAACCAAAGAGAAGTAACCCCAGCCTTTGCTAAGTCTTGAGCAGATGCTGTTAATTGGTTCCACAACGTACCATCATCTGGGCTGTACCAGTGAAAGTATTGCATCATGACCCCATTCGTATCAGACATGAAAGCGACCTCTTGCCAAAGATATAATTTACTTGTCTTCATCGAAACAATAATATGAGAAACCCAGAATCCTAAACATCTATCAAACGATAGATGGACTCTCAGTATTGCTGTTCCTAAATAAAAAAGGCTTGAAGCGCACCTTTTTGGTCTGATGAAAGCTGTAGAAAAGTTGGCGTTGGGGAGTAGCAATGAAATAACGTCCCGATCCGCCCCCCAAATCCCCCAATTCTGGGGGACTTCCGAGCCTTTCAAAGTCCCCCAGAATTGGGGGATTTAGGGGGTTAGAAAGCTAACGCATCCTATTGGGACTTTATATTCAATGCAGATCCCTTGCTGAACCCAGAGAGGATTTTCCCTCATCCCCAACCCTTCTCCCCAAGGAGAAGCAAGCTAAAATTCTTGTCTCCTCGCTTTTAGGGCGTTGCTGAATGCAAGTATGAATTCCTAAATCTGCCCTCACCCTAGCCCTCTCCCAAAAGGAGAGGGGACAGGAGTTCTAGCTCCCTTCTCCCTAGGGAGAAGGGTCGGGGATGAGGGCAAATCATACATCGATTCAGCAACGCCGGATTAGAGGATATTTGAAAAGTTGTCGATGTGAATTAGGGTATGAGGGCGCAGCATTCGGGCTACCGTTTTTCGGTGAGTCAGAGAACTTCTTTGCCGAATGCCACGCCCCCCACGGGTTAATAGACTACAGGTGCTACGGCTAGGCTGCCAGCGATCGCCGAAACAATGGCTGAGGTCAAGGCTGTTGCAAATAGCCACCAAGCAGCTGTCGCAGCAGCTTTACGAGTTTCTTCAACCTGTACTTGCGCCTGATACTTAATGTCATCTAAGCGATTTTGAACTTGTTGCTGTAACCGCTCAGCACGTTGCAAAACGCTACCGCGCGCCCGGTCAATTTGTTCAAATACTCGCTCTGCATCTGCCTTAGAAATATCATCGCGAGAACTCAAGAGGGCAATCAGGGTATCTCGATCAAACGACGATAGGCGATCGCGCAATGACTCAAAGCCAGCTTGAGGATCATCGAACAAGGTGCGAACCTCTTGTTTAATGCCATCGTAGTTTAGCTCTGGACGATCAAGCGAGTTGAGATAGTTACGAATGCGATTAAGAACTCGCTCAACAGTATCTTGTATTTGATGCTGGACGGCCTGCATTTGAGCCATCAATTGATCACGGGTTGCTAGCACCCGATCAACAATATCGTTGGCTTCTGCTTCAGACAGGTCTTGGCGTTGAGACAGTAGAGCAACTAAGGTAGAGCGATCGATATGGGAGAGGCGATCGCCTAACTTTTCAATCCCCAACCGAGGATCGCTCATCAGCATTTTTAGATCACGCTGAATCCCCTCAGGGCTTAACTCTTCTTTTTGGGTATTGCGCAAATAGTCTTCCAGTCCAGTTTTAAAGTCCTGTACTTTTGACTGAGTGCGAATAGCCAGCCGTCTCGGTGCTTTAATGATGCGTTGCAGCGTGGATTGATATTGATCAATCACGTTATTGATCTCTGTTTCATTTAAGTCATTTCGTTGGCTTAAAAGCTTCACCAATGTATCTCTATCTAAGTGAGAGGCGCGATCGCGGAGCCGGGATAAACCCACCTGTGGGTCATCCATTAACTTCTGTAAATCACGCTGGATGCCTTCTGGATTTAGTTCCTCTTTACCCGTGTTGCGCAAATAGTCTTCCAGTCGCTGCCACTGGGTTGACACCCTAGTCTGCATTCCCTGTTGTAGACCAGTAGCATCTGCCAACCCTAACTCAAAGGCGCGTTCAATCTCAGTGGTGACTTGCGCAACCTCTGTAGTCGTTAAATCAGTGCGAGCGTTGAGTAAATCGATCAAAGAATCGCGATTAAATTGGGCGAGCCGTAGCCGCAGCTTTTCAGCATCTGAATCTTGCAAAATTGGGCGAAGCGATGTACTTAATGCCTGAGAATTAATTAGCCCATCTTTAGGTGAGGAGCGCAAGAAATCTTCTAGCTGTATTTTTAGCGAATAGGATTTTTCTGTGTCTTCAACCTCGGTGACTTCGCGCAAAACCTCTAAGCGCACATTTTCAAGCGCTTGTGCAAGTCTAGCGATTTGATCTTGTACAAACACGCCTCGCGATTGCAAGAGGTTAACAAAATCTTGCTGATTTAGCATTTCCACTTCTCGGCGGATGCTGCTGGCATCGGCAAACTCATCGTAGATGATTGCTCGAAAATCCTTCTGAACGCTTTCAGGAGTGAGTTGCCAAGAGTAGGTATTGAGCAAATAATCTTCAACATCAGCGCGAATAACGCTGTAAGGAGCTTCTTTCTTGAGCATTGTGTCGGTTTTTTCACCGAGCGGCGTACTTTTAAGTTGCTCGACCATCCGCCCTACATCCAGATCAGATAGATCGACTCGATTTAGGACGATGCCCATTAAACCACTCAGCAATGCACCCGCTGCTGGCGATTGTCCGGCTTGTCCCATCTGTCCGGCTTGTCCAGGCTGTCCGGATTGCACTACTGTGCCAAGCAACCCATTGAGGCGCTGTCCTAACTCTTGAGGTAAAAATTGCCCTGACTTAACGGTTTTGAGATAGTTCGTTACTTCTTTAAGAGGATCAGGCTTGTGCAACTTATTTACGGCTTGTTGCCAGGCGGTTTCGAGTTGGTCTGCAAGACCATCAACTTCGCGCTTAGATAAATCAGTACGGCTACTAATCAATTTGACTAGAGTAGCGCGATCGACTTGACGTAACTGTTCAGGATTATCGATCGCCTTTAATTCTGGATCATCCAATAACTTTTCAAATTCTTGACGGACGCTTTGAATATCTAACCCCGGAGGACGCAACTTATTTAAGTACTCCTCTACATTTTCCCGCAGTGTTTCAGGATCTATGCCAGACGTTAATTCTCGTCGCACTGCGGCTACTGCCGACTCTGCGGTAGAAACGATTTGGTTTTTGGTGGCAGCGGCACCTAGAGCTGACGTCGCTGTTCCAACAATTGCCTGTAACCCAGAGGTGGCAGCATTAACCAAAGAGCCAACTAAAGAACCCACGGTAGTAGAACTAATCCAAACTAACAATGAGAAATAAGCACCCCAAATAACTAATCCAATGATCGCCCCCAAAAGTGCACTCTGAATTAACGTTAGTTTGACGGCTAAGAAACAAGCAAAAAACAACGCTAAGCTAACGCTAATAACCGTCCACAATCCGGCAGCTAAACGGATTTTATTAATGCCGCCTGAACTACTATCATGACTAGAGTGACCGTCTGAATGATCATGATTGTGTGGGCGACTGTCTGAGTGGTCATGATTATGTAGGTGCTGATTGGGTTTAGACCAATTGCCTAGATAAGAAATGCCAGCAGCTACTGAAAGGTTTGTGAGCAAGAGCTGGAAGCCAAATGCCAGAACAATTCCAGAAATTAAGGCAATAAAAAACTGGGGGCTTGAAAATTCAAAGGTTGCAGCAGTCGGGGCAACGATCGCTCCTGTTCTGCCCAATGGATCGACCGAAGTAGGTGGCAACTGAAGTAACTGTGTTGCTCCTAGCCAAGTAGCATTTAATAAACTAGGGTTGTTAACCATGATGTCCCTCGCCTGTGCAAAATCGATAAAGCTTATTTTATTGAAGCCTTATCTATACATTTAGGCATCTTTCAAAAGAGGGAACCTAAGTTCTATGTCACTAAGCCCGATCGCAATGCCCTAACCGCAGCCTGGGTGCGATCGTCGGCACTCAGTTTATTGAGGATATTGCGGACATGGGTTTTTACTGTACCAATGGTGATATAAAGTCTCTGCGAAATATCAGCGTTGCTACAGCCTGCTACTATTAGCTCCAAGATTTCTAGTTCTCGTGTTGTTAAAGGTGTATTTCCTAAATAAGGTTTGTAACCGCTGCCCACAGCGCTAATTTCGACGGTTTTACCTCTTGAATTTGAAGATTCTACGGCGGCATCACGTCGAACTTGCTGAAGAATAACACTGGCGATCGCGGGGTCAATCCAAGACTGCCCAGAAGCGGTTGACTGAATCGCTTCAACTAGTTGATTGACTTGAATGTCTTTCATACAGTAAGAATCTGCCCCTGCCGCAAAAGCCGCTAGCACAGAGTCTTGCCCATCATGCATTGTTAGTATCAAAATCTTGGTGCCAAAATCTTCCGACTGAATCTGCCACTGCCGAAATCTGCGGGTCAGTTCGATTCCATCCATATCAGGCAAACCAATGTCTATCATTGCTACTTCTGGACGATGACTTTCTAGAAGCTGCAAGCCCTGAGTTGCATTGGCGGCATCTCCCACTACTTGAATATTTTCCTGGGCTTGTAAAACTGCTTTTAGCCCAATGCGAGTCAAGTCGTGGTCTTCAACTAAAACGACCTTGATTTTACTCATTTTATATCCGGCAATACTATCATTTAGCAATGTCTGTTAACGATACAGATGATTGTCAACAGAATCATCTACCATCCGACATAATCACATGAAGTATGGTAGACAAGGCTGAGAGGATGTTTGAAAAGTCTTCAGTGTGACATCAGGCTGTAAGGGCGCGGTGCGAAGATCCTGTAAGGGCGAAGCATTTGTACCAGGACTCAGATCTTGCACCTTTCTCAATAGCCTATCCTCGAATGAATTCGGGGCTAATAGACAAAACCCATTAAAATGGGTTGAAAGCCTGTCTGCCCAGTTCTTGAGTCCGTTTCAACGGACTTCGTTGCGTTAGCCCGGAATTTCAATTCCGGGTGGGTGTTGCGAGTGGTGCAAGATCTCAGAGGATCTAGGCTGAGAATCTAAAATATAGACGCAAATGCTTCGCCCCTACGCCTCATCGTTGGCAGAAATCTCTCTAAACCTGACTTTGGATTAGATCTCAAATGGGTTCTGTAGAAATGAATCCTCACAATCTATCTTTAGACAGATGATAAATTTCTAGTTTACATGATAGCGTGACGCAGCTTCGCTATCTAGCACTTTTGTATATTGATGGTCACTTTACTTCATCATGTAAGAAATTTGTGGGCGCGCACTTCCCTGCGTCGTCAGGGAGTTCTTATTATTACTGTTCCAGTCGTTTGTTTACTACTATTTTTGGGAGCCTCTGTTTACTTAAGGTACTACACAGTGGCAGCCACACGGTACGTTACTCACACCCAAGAAGTTCTCTTAGAAAGTAATAACCTGCTGGTGGCTCTCCTTAATGCTGAAACAGGGGTAAGAGGTTACGATAGAACTCTTAGCAAAAACTTTTTAGAGCCTTACAATATGGCTCTCGAAGCATTACCTTTATCGGTCAATCGCTTAAGCAATCTGGTACAAGATAACCCCAGGCAAGTGCAACAAATACAAGTAATTGCACAAGGTATTCAACGAGAACTTGACCTGTTATTAGAAGGAATCAATAACGTCGATGCGTCAATTTCGGGCACGGATATCTCTGCTTCACAAAGAACTCTTTTCATACGCCAGAAAGCGGTTATGGATCAGCTTAGAGCAGATATTAATCAGTTCCAGCTAGAGGAGCAACGATTGCTTCTGCTTCGAGAACAGTTGGCTGATGAACAGGAGCAGCTGCGGGGCTGGACGCAACTAGCGATGACAGCAGTTAGTGTCTTAGCTTCAGTAGCAGCAATTTGTCTGTTTGATCGCATTGAACGAGAAAGGCAACTGGGCATAAAAAAGCTCCAATTACAGGCTCAAGACGCGGTTCATTTCAATGAAATATTGTCCCAAACTAATATGATGCTGGCAGATCGTAATCAAGAGCTAGACCAATTTGCCTATGTGTCATCTCACGATTTGAAGGCTCCTTTGCGAGCGATCGCCAATCTTTCAGAATGGATCGAAGAAGACTTAGAGGGGCAGCTTTCTGCTGAGGGACAGCAGTACATGAATCTTCTGCGGAAACGAGTTCAACGCATGGATACTTTAATTAATGGATTATTAGAGTACTCGCGCATGGGTCGAGCAAAAGTATCGATTGAAACCGTTAATGTTGCCGATTTATTAGCAGAAGTTATCGATCTATTGGCTCCACCTCCTACCTTCGTGATCAAGGTCGGGCTGATGCCGACAATGCAAACGAGACGGCTGTTGCTTAGCCAAGTTTTTTCTAATTTAATTAGCAATGCTATTAAACATTGCGATCGCTTTGATGGGTTGATTAAAATTACGGTTAATGTTCAAAACGAACTTTGTGAATTTGCAGTATCTGATAATGGCCCAGGAATCGCGCCTGAATATCATAATAAAATATTTGCAATTTTTCAAACCTTAGAAGCCCGCGATAAAACAGAAAATACAGGAATTGGTTTATCAATTGTAAAAAAGCTTGTCGAGTCAGAGGGAGGCAAAGTCTGGGTAGAGTCAAAGCTAGGGGAAGGGGCAACATTTCTTTTTACTTGGCACATACTGCCCGCAGATCAACAGCCGTTTCGTCGTTACACTAAAGGCGATACTTTGGACAGTTTTTGTAATAAGGGCTGAAACCCTCATTTTATCGTTGGTGTTTGACCTCATCAAGAAGGCTGAAACCCTCATTCTGCTGTTGTCAATTTAAAACTGTCCGGACTGTTGTAAAGGACTATAGCAATCCTATTTGATTCGTGAGTTGGGCATCTTGCCCGGACAGGCTAGAAGCCTATTCCACTCTTACAACTGATTTAGGATTGCCATAGCATCCCCAGTAACATAAGTCTAACTAACGACCGACGTTTTGGATTGCGTCTTTCACGTAGAATCAAGCAAGAATAGACCAAAGCTTAATCTTAAAATGTCACTCAAACCACACAGCAGTATCAATATATTATTAGTAGAAGACGATGAGGTAGATGTCCTTAACGTCAAGCGTGCCTTCAAAAAGAACAATATTACTAATCCTCTATATATTGCTGAAAATGGGTTACAAGCGCTAGACATGCTGCGCGGCACTCACAACCAGCCGCCTGCTGTCCCGGTGCATCGTCGTCTAGTCTTGCTCGACCTCAATATGCCTCGAATGAATGGCATAGAATTCCTACGGATATTGCGATCTGACTCTAACTTAAGGTATATTCCGGTGGTGGTACTCACTACTTCTGAGGAAGAACAAGATCGGGTTGAAGCAAATCAGCTTAACGTTGCAGGATATCTAATAAAACCAGTTCAGTTCTCTGAATTTGTAGAGTTAATGGCTGTCCTCAACCAATATTGGATGCTATCAAAAATGTTATAAGATCAGCGTGACGCTCATGGTAGATCATCTTAGAATTTTAATTGTGGATGACGACGAGGTTGATCGCCTAACCATAAACCGTGCCCTGAAGAAATCTGGCATTTTGATGGAGCGGGTTGAAGCAGCAACGGCTGCTGAGGCGATCGCTGCCATAACAACATCTCCCTTCGACTCTGTATTCCTTGACTACTCTCTGCCTGACCAGGATGGTTTAACGCTCATTAGATCGTTAAGAGAAGCAGGGATTAAAGTTCCTCTGATTGTCTTGACGGGTCAAGGTGACGAGCAGATTGCTGTTGAATGTATGAAGGCAGGAGCAAGCGATTATTTATCAAAGTCGAAGCTAGCCTCCGATCGCTTAGCTTCTGTTTTGAAAAATGCTGTGCGGGTCTATCGGGCAGAATTGCAGGCAAGCTTAGCATACCAAGAGTTGCAGGCAACTAATGAATTGCTGTTACGGCAAAACGAAGAACTCAAGAAGCAAAAGCAAAGAATTGAGCTACAAAACTTAGAGCTACTTAAAGCATCACAGATTAAGTCTCAATTCCTAGCCACAATGTCTCATGAGTTAAGAACCCCTATGAATGCCATTATTGGCTTTTCTCAAGTGTTATTACGCCAAAGTAAAGGCAGTCTGAACGTTCCTCAGCAAACGATGGTAGAACGAGTTTTATCAAATAGTAAGAGTCTTTTAGATTTAGTTAATGACATTTTAGATCTCTCAAGAATTGAAGCAGGTCGCCTAGAACTTAGACCTGAACCCTGCGATTTGTTGCAGCTTCTAGAAACAACTATTGGGCAATTGCGTTCTTTAGCAGAAGAGAAGAATCTGTTAGTTCGAGTCCACTCTGCTCTTCCTCACAGCCGTGCTTTTAACGACTCTATGCGCGTTCGGCAAGTATTGATTAACCTGCTTTCTAACGCGATTAAGTTTACTGATTCGGGAGAAATTTCTATTGAACTCAGCGAACCCGAACCCGGTAGAGTAGCGATCGCCGTTCAAGATTCAGGAATTGGAATTGCCCCTTCTGAGCTAGAGCATATTTTTGAAATGTTCCGACAGATCGACCAAACTCTAAATCGTAAGTATAGTGGCACCGGTTTAGGGCTAGCGATTACGCGATCGTTAGTAGAAATGATGGGCGGCGAAATTACAGTTCAAAGCCAGTTAGGGCAAGGATCAACGTTTAGGATTGATATTCCTAGATTTGTGCAGAGCGAGAGACGTATGCTACCAGAAAGAAGACTTTAATAGGTTCTACAAATCTCTGCACTGCTCCTCTCATCACCGTTCTTTTCTAAAGACTGATACTACTACAAGTAGCGATCGCAAAATCGGTTAGAGATCGCGTTTTTTTGGCTTGCTGAAGCGACGCATCTGCCGAACGATAGAGCGATCGTAAATCCTTTCCATCTTGAGGATACTGAGCAATTCCGGCGCTCACCGAGACTTGAAATAATTGCCCCTCAGCACCCTCAAAAGATTGCTGCTCAAGTATTTTGACCAGCATCATTAATCTTTGAACTGTTGCCTCGTAGGTCATGCCATACATTCCCACCACAAACTCTCCTCCTCCCCAGCGCGCAATGACATCTTCACTCTGAAACAACTGCCTTAACAAGTACCCTACCTGACGAAGCACCGTATCTCCAGCGGTATGACCATATTCATTATTCACTTGTTTAAAATGGTCTAAATCTAGAATAGTGAACGATAAAGGCTGCTGATGTCGATGTGCCAAACGCAGCAGTTCTTCTAAATCTTGAGTCGATTTTTGACGGTTTGCAACTCCCGTAAGCGGGTCAGTTTCAGCAATTCGTCGCATTAGCTTCAAACGCTCTAAACGAGTGATAATACGAGCCACTAATTCAGGACCAATAATGGGTTTGCTGACAAAATCGTCGGCACCCGCTGCAAAGACCTGATTCATCACAGCAAATTCAGTATGAGCTGTCAGAAAAAGGATTGGCAACCCACCCCAACGAATATCGTTTCGCACCACTTGACATAATTCAATACCTCCTAAATAGGGCATTTCTACATCTAGAACGAGCAGATCGGGAGAACAAGCTTCGAGGGTTTCCCAAAATTGTTGAGGGTCTTGAAGCATAGTCACTCTCAACCCCCACGGTTCCAGCAGTTCCTCCAACACCACGACAATCTTAGGATCATCATCAACTACCATAATCTTCGCTTGAGCAGGTTCTGTGCGTTTCAAAACCTGATTGACGGCTTCAAAAGCTTGAGTTAAGGAAAAAGGTTTTTGCAAAAAGAACCGTCCGCCATGCCGAGCAACTTCAACCCGCTCGGTTAAGCTAGCTTGGTTAGCAAATACCAATACCGGAATAGGAGGCATTCGCCACTGAAATTCGCTTAGCAGCGTTAGGCTCTCTTCAATATTTGAGGAAATTTCTAAATCTAATAAAACAATATTAGGCGGGTGCTGATGAAGCAAAGTTTTAGCTGTAGCTAGGTTAGGGGCAATGATCCCTCTAAAGCCTTGCCTCTCAGCTTCGCTAGCTAAAGCTTTGGTGAGAGGGCGATCGCGATCGATAATGAGTAGTAAAGGTCGATTGTCAGCAAGGGCAGCTTCAGGGTTTGACTCTTCTATAGGTCGCTCGATATCTTGCCTTAATCCCATCACCCAGCTCTGGAATTGTCGCACCTCATCCGATCCTAATGCATCTTGCGATCCCAAAAGTTGTTCAATGTTCCGAGCCAAACTACCGCCATGAGGAAAGCCAAACATGCTCAGAGATCCTGCCAAAGTATGAGCGTCTTTTTGGGCTTGCTGTTGTAGTTCTAGGCTGAGCGATCGGGTCAGTAGAGAGGCAGAGGCTTGCTCTAGCACTTCAACTTGGGCACTCACTCTTACCTGAAACTGATGCCAACCTCCGGCAATAATTGGCAACATTTGTTGCTGACTAACCTGATCACTTTTAGGCTGATTGTTAGACAAAATTAGTTTGTTTTCTGTCTTTACAGAAGCTTTCCTTGCATTCAAAGGTTTTAGTCGATAACCAATTCCATAGACCGTCTCAATTAAAGTTGGGGGTGCCCCTGCCGTTTTCAGTTTCTGTCGCAATCCCTTAATGTGAGTCCTAACCGCTTCTTCACCCGGCATATCGTTATACGTCCATAGGTGCTCTAAAATTGCATTACAGCTAAAAACCCGGCGATTATTGCGTAGAAATAGTTCAAGTAAGGCGTACTCTTTAGGGGTAACTGAGAGGAGTTTGTCTTCATAGATGACTTCGCAACTGCTGGGGTCAAGTTGTAACGATCCCCATTCCAACAGAGGGTGAGTACTGGAATTAGCTCGACGCAATAACGCTCGAATCCGAGCAACTAGCTCTTCTGTATCAAACGGTTTAACAACATAATCATCAGCGCCAGCATCTAATCCTATGGCTTTATCATGCTTACTATCTCGTCCAGTCAGTAACAAAATTGGCATTTGATAGTCTTGCGATCGCAATTGACGACAAAGACTAATGCCGTCAAGCTTAGGTAACATGACATCTAAAAGCAGCAGGTCATAATCGAACATTTCAACTAATTCCAAGCCTGCTTGACCATCTTGAGCTAACTCAACTGCATAATTTTGACCAGAGAGAATAATGCGTAGAGTTTGGGCAATCAGCTCATCATCCTCAATAACCAGAATTTTCATGCGGTGATTTCTCCTGGAGGCAGTAGCAAAAGTAGTTCAGAAATGATCTATACCCTACTCTATATAATCGTTTTAGCGCATCGACCATTTGAGACAGAGGTGCAACGTGTTCTGAGGCATGAATTTAAATCGAGCAAAGGATACATTAATGCTAAAAAAGATTAAGTCGCTAGGAATTCTCACACTCATTCTATTGCTCTGGTTCTCCTGGCAAATCGTTACTCCTGCCCAATCAACAACTCAGCTAGAATCTCGGCTCTCACGAATAGAATTAGAGAATGCAACTCTTCGTTCAAGAATCAGTCAATTAGAATCCCAAGTTTCTCGGCTTAACTCTAATGCAGGGATTGATTTTTCACCCTCTCTTCCCAACGATCGCCCCGCTTCTGCCGCTTCGCCCTTAGCCGACGATCCGACATTTAAGCGCTTAGCAACATTAGTCATTGAACTGAAAGAGCGGGTAGTTGCAGTAGAAAAACAGGTAGCGGCGATCGCTCCTTCACGTTCATCGGGTCAGTAGTTTTCAACTGCAACTCCTTCGTTCAAAAAAATAGCCAGTGTCAAAGGAATATTTTTCGCTTTACACTGAAAGAGCGATCGCGTTTGCAAACCCTTAAACGGTAGTTTTATGAGCCGAATTGGACGTCAAATAATTGCGCTATTGACAGGATTTTGTGTCGTTGGGTTAGCTGCCTGTAATGGTAGATCCGCTAATATTGGGCAAAGCGATCGCCCTTTAACGACTCCATCTATCACCCCTGTTTCCCCCGTGCGTCCCGGCAATGCTTTAGCTGCTGCCCCGCCGCGATCAAACGAATGCAATTTAGTTGAGGTAGGATTTGGCTCCCCTGGAACGGTCAAAATTCAGGTTGAAGAAGTCGTTAATGGACTAGAAGCACCCTGGGGAATAGCCTTTTTACCTAACGGCGAGATACTTGTGACCGAGCGGGCTGGTAAGATACGGCTCGTGAAAAATGGGCAACTTCAGCCTACGCCCCTGACCAATATTTCTGCAACCGAGCAAGGGGAAGGTGGGCTTTTGGGCATTGCGCTGCACCCCAACTTTGCTACTAATCGCTGGTTTTATGTCTACTACACTACGCTGAAAGGCGGTCTTCCCGTTAACCGGGTTGAGCGTTGGGAAATGGCAGAAAATGGGCAGAGCGCTTCTGCCGATCGCATCATTCTCGACAATATTCCAGTAGCGCAGTACCACAACGGCGGGCGCATTCGGTTTGGCCCTGATGGAATGCTATACATTGGCACAGGCGATGCCCGACAACCCAGTGTTTCCCAAGATCCAGAAAATCTAGCGGGCAAAATCCTTCGCCTCACGCCTGATGGAGAGGTTCCAGATGATAACCCCTTCCCAGGCAATCCTGTCTATATTTTAGGCATTCGCAATACACAGGGTTTTGACTGGCTCGATACAGCAACAATATGGGTGACTGATCATGGACCTAGTGGCGAGTTAGGATTGAGCGGATTGGACGAAGTTAGCATTGCTAAAGCTGGAGATAATCTAGGCTGGTCTGAAATTTCGGGCTGTGATAGCCAAGCAGGGTTAATCCGTCCACTGCTGACTTGGCAAACAGCAGCGCCTCCTGGAGGCGCTGCTGTTTATACCGGAACTGCAATTCCGGAATGGCGAGGTAGCTTAATGGTAGGTACATTACGGTCTACGCATCTTCAACGAGTTGCGCTTGCTCCATCAGGTCAACTGCAACTTCACGAGGTGTACTTACAGGGTGAAGCACCAAAGGGCTATGGACGCTTGAGGGAAGTTATCATGGGGAGCGATAAGGAGCTATATATTACGACCAGTAATTGCGATGGTAGAGGAAACTGCCCACCAGAAGGAGATAAAATTCTCCGGATCACCCGCTAATAATCCAGTCTAGAAAAAACTAGTCATATGTCCGAGTTATTGGCGATATTATGACGCGACAACTATGATGGCGTGTCGCGTCAATTACGGCGTCCGGTGTGTCACCGCACTTAAATCCTCCTCGCGTCAATTACATTTTTTGTATCCTTTGTCGAGATAGCTATTCAGATTACTATTGAGCGAAGAAAATAAACGCGATCGCATGACTAAGTCCAGGACGCTGTGATTGATGCGACGCGCCAATGTCATTGTCATTCAACAAGCAAGAAAATCAAGCTCAAAGTGTTGAGAACCATACCTGCTACGTTGGCTTTTCTGTCAATGCGTAAGTCCTAATATATATTTCTTAGTGAAGTAGCTAGAGCTATTGGCGTTGCTGAACCCAGGGAGGATTTGCCCTCATCCCCAACCACACCACCAACCATGCTTTGCTGCCTCGACAACCAACCCGTCCCCTTCATCAATTCATCCTTAAAAGCAAGCACCGACGTTTCCAAAGCCACACGGCTAAGAGCCAATCTTAACCAATGCTTTCAAGGTGTAATTCCTGTCGGTAAAGGGTTCATTGTTGATGAACAGAAGGTCAATCAATGGATCAAAGCTGATTCAAAAAACAGAGATGTACTCAAACTATTTTCAATAGGGGCAAATCTTGCAGGTAATCCTAACGGCTTGCCTGAACGTTGGATTATCGACTTTAGTGATATGCCACTTGAGGATGCGAGTGACTATAAGTTGCCTTTTGAGTATGTAAAACTCAACGTAAAGCCTGAACGTGAACTGAATCGAGATTCAGGAGCTAGAAGTCGGTGGTGGAGATTTCTTCGCCCTCGTCCTGAAATGAGAGAGGCTTTAGCTATACTGGCTTGTTATTTCGTAGTACCCAGAGTTTTTAAGTGGGCGATCTTTATCTTTTTTCCATCTAATTGGTTGGCTGGTGATCAATCCGTCGTTGTTGCCTCAGATGACTTCTACGTTTTTGGCATACTCACATCCAATGTTCACTGCACCTGGATGCACGCCCAAAAATCTACGCTCAAAGCAGATATTGCCTACACTCACAACACCTGTTTTGAAACCTTCCCCTTTCCTCAAACCCCATATCCTAAACTCATCGCCTCTATTCGAGCGATCGCCCAAGATCTCCACGCCTACCGCTCCACCCAAATGGAGAAAAAACAGTGGGGCATCACCAAACTCGACAACGAATACTTCCACGAACCCACCAGCCAATTCAAACTCCACGCCAAACTCGATGCGATCGTCCTGTAAGCCTACCGCTTCAAGCCAGACGATGATTTACTCGAAAAACTGCTGACGTCAAACTTAGAGTTAGCCGAGAAAGAAAAGCAAGGAGAAGCGATCGTTGGTCCCTGGGCACCACAATAAAGTATTAAGGGATCTGCATTGAAATAAAGTCCCAATAGGATGCGTTAGCTTTCTAGCCCCCTAAATCCCCCAATTCTGGGGGACTTCCGAGCCTTTCAAAGTCCCCCAGAATTGGGGGATTTAGGGGGCGGATCGGGACGTTATTTCATTGCTACTCCCTAACTTCATTCTTTAAAGAAATTACTGAGCATGAACGAAATTATTTTTCTGATTGAAGAAGATCTCGAAGGTGGATACGTGGCTCGCGCGATCGGCGAGTCAATTTTTACTCAAGCCGATACGGTCGAATCCCTTCGCGATGTTATCCGCGATGCTGTCAAATGCCATTTTGAAGAAAGCGATCGCCCCAAATTAATTCGCCTTCACTTTGTTAGAGATGAGGTTATCGCCTCATGAAACTCCCACGGGATCTTGATGGCAACCAACTTGCCCAAGCCCTCGACAAATTTGGCTACGAGATCATCTGTCAAACTGGTAGTCATATTCGTCTAACAACCTAACAGCAGGGGGAACACCATATCACCATTCCAAGCCACATCCCACTCAAAGTCGGCACCTTAAACGCAATCTTGAAGGATGTTGCAGACCATATTGGTATGAGCCGCGACGCATTACTGAGTCAGCTCTTTTAAGCGAGTGAATAGGGCGAATGCATACGTTTCTTACCACGCTATATCTAGCGAATTTAGACTTCGCTACCACTAAAGTGAAGGTAAGTCATTCTCAACAAGCACTTGTCGATGAGAATATTCGCAATAAACCGGTTAATATTGAGCCTTCTTGAGATATTAAGAAACGTATGCGTTCGCCCTAGAGCAGATGTTGACATTTACTGAATCGCAATGAAAATCCGGTTGGCGTTGCTGAATTGCAGTATTATTCTCGCTACTGACACTCCAAAGTTGAAGTGTTAGGAATCTTCATGTCCCTCGTGGGTGTCGTTCCTAGCTGACTAAACTAATTGCGCCTGTATCCAGGTCATAGAAAGCACCAACAACCTTGAGTTTGCCTGCTTGCACGGCTGAAGCAATCACAGAAGAGAGTTGTAATCGCTGGACTTGCAAGCGCACATTTGCTTTAACCGCATTGGTGAGGCGATCGCCCGGTTCTCCTTCTGAGGCTTTAATTGCGGGTTGAATCGCCAGTACCAGAGATTCAATGGCACCTGGAAACTTACCTCCCTCCAAAGCCGCTGCCACCGCGCCACAGCGCTCATGTCCCAAAACCATCAGCAGCGGTGTGCCCAGCATCCCAACCGCATACTCCTCGCTGGCAGTATCCCCTGTAACAGCGATATTGCCCGCTACCCGAACCACAAAGAGATCGCCAATACCTTGATCAAAAGCAATTTCTGGAACAACTCGGGAATCTGCACAACTCAGAATAGCGGCGAAGGGTGCTTGTCCTGTGGCAACCTCAGTTACGCGAGCAATATTTTGATGAGGATTGAGCCGTTTTTTGTCAACAAATCGTTGGTTCCCTTCCATGAGCTGTGCCAGTGCTTCATCAGGAGTCAACTTGCTTGGGGCATGAGGACTTCCCGAATCAGCAACAACAAGTTGATCTAGCTTTAGGCGAGAGGTCTGAGGCTCAATTCCTTGAGCCAATGCATCCTTCCCGAACCAAGCTGTCAACGAACCTGTGCCGATCAGCCCCACTCCCAATTGCAAGAGGTTTCTTCTTGAAAGAATTTGCTGATCCGAGGGTTTTTTCATAATGGTTTGATCTCAAAAAATAGGGGTGTTTTTATAATTAAGTCCGAGTAATTTACAACTCATACTTAAAGAGTATTTTCTATGTAAAGGCAAGACAAAACTTAGAGTTGATACAAAGCTTTGTATGGAAGTCAACCAAATCGCCTTGTCGTTAAGTCTTTGCAACTCACCTTTCAATTCTTTCGTCATGAAATATAGTTATGTTGTCGGACTATATTTCTGTCATCCTAAAAATGCTCCGTCCCTCCCGCTCTCAATTCCTATACTTCATTCCTTTCCTGATCAGCCTGATCACCATCCTGATATTCAGTAACCCTGTCTTTTCCGAAGAAATAATCCGCCCTCGCACAACGCCTGCCCTTCAAGAGATGCGGGGCGTGTGGCTAACTAATGTGGATAGCGAAGTTATGTTCAGTCGAGCTGGCATTCGGCAAGCCTTTAACCAACTAGCGCAACTGAAATTTAACACCGTTTACCCAGCGGTTTGGAACTGGGGCTATACCCAATATCCTAGTGCGATCGCCCAACAAACTTACGGTTTAACCGTTGACCCGCGATCGACTGGACTCCAACACCGGGATGCTTTAACAGAAATGGTCGAGATTGGTCATCGACGTGGGTTGGCGATCGCCCCTTGGTTTGAGTTTGGCTTCATGACCACTGCCGACTCTGAAATGGCAAGTCGCCACCCCGACTGGATTACCCAACGCCGCGACGGCTCACAAATTTGGCAAGAAGGCATTTATCAACGCAAATGGCTCAATCCATTTAAGCCAGAAGTGCAGCAGTTCATTCAAAATTTGGTTCTAGAAATCGTTACCCAATACGATATCGACGGCATTCAGTTTGACGATCACTTTGGTTTACCCAATGAGTTTGGCTATGATGCTTACACCGTGCAGCTCTATCGCCAAGAACACCAAGGAAAATTGCCTCCCAGCAGTGCCCAAGATCCAGAATGGATTCAGTGGCGGGCAGATAAGATCACGGCTTTCATGCGTCAGTTATTTCGAGCGATTAAAGATCAGAAGGAAGATGTAGTAGTGTCACTGTCGCCCAATCGTTATGACTTTGCGCTCAACAACCACCTACAAGACTGGCGAACTTGGGAACGAGAAGGTTTGATTGAAGAGTTAATGTTGCAAGTTTATACCAGCAGTGTGGATGGACTCGTGAACGAACTGGCACGCCCAGAAGTGCAAGAAGCGCGCAGGCATATTCCAACTGGGGTGGGTATTTTAACGGGGTTGAAAGATCGTCCGGTGGCCATTCGGCAGGTGCAGGATCAAGTGGAAGCAGTACGAAGACAAGGGTTTGCGGGAGTGTCATTCTTTTTTTATGAGACGATGTGGAACTTAAGCAATGAATCGAGGAGCGATCGCCAGTCTGTATTTCGTTCTTTATTTTCCCAGACTGCCCTTCGTCCTGTTTTAGTAAAAAAGCCTGTAATTTCTCAACCAGGAGAGAGCAGGGATTCCAGTGGGTTTAAAGCAGTAAGAATCGATTCAAAAGCAGACAGACCTTGCCGCTTGCCAGTATTGACAATGGAGCGAACAGCCGCAAACAGATCTCGCCCCC
>Ga0335397_10001993_pt1 | contig 27753 bp, 20 predicted proteins | sample MAT04_FD_205740 | JGI IMG/M metagenome (GOLD analysis project Ga0335397, IMG submission 205740) | Freshwater microbial communities from Lake Fryxell liftoff mats and glacier meltwater in Antarctica - MAT-04 (spades assembly) (version 2) ... | reverse complement strand
GCGCCAGCGTATAACCTCCCTGCTCACAGCTATTTTGGGGGAAGGATACTTGCAACTGCCCGATTCTTGGGCTTGGTATTTGCCGCCTAGCGATGGTTACGCCGGATGGGGACAACACCGCGATCGCGACACCAACATGCTCCGCCCTGATGGTATGCCTACGGCTCTAACCATTTGGCTACCGCTGACCGACGCAACTCCTGCCAATGGCTGTATGTATATGGTTCCGGCGTCTCAAGATCCAAATTATCCTGAGCATTTGCAATCGACTGAAGTTATTAACTTACAAAGTGTTCGGGCTTTACCCGCTCCGGCTGGCTCTATTTTGGGCTGGAACCAGAACGTTTTGCATTGGGGCGGATGCAGTAGCAGCAAAGCGATATTTCCGAGAATTAGCATTGCTTGGGAGTTTCAGCGGAAAGATATTCCAGAGCCAAGATCGTCCCTGCTGTCACCCACATCTCTATTGACTTTCCCGCAACGGCTCAGCCTTATTGGTCAGCAAATTGCCCAGTATCAGCAAATATATAATCTTCCTGAAGAATTGGCTGAAATAGCCCAAGCATTGCAGCATCTTAGCTCACTAGAGTGATAATCTTACTTGCCCTGGGTGCCATAGGTGGCGATCGGGTCAGGTGAGGTTGCAGGCATCATAAACCTGTGGGCAGTGGTAACTCCGACAATCCCTAAAAATAGTAAGGTAGACAGCACAATCACAAATTGTTGGGTCGGATCTTTACGAACCATAGATTTACCCCAGATAGAACTCGCTTTTATTGTGCCCAGCCCTTCTGAGATTCTTACTCGGTTTTTTCTTGGGCTTTTGTAAGGATATGCAAACAGTAATGACGCACTGTTAAAACATTGCTGGAATAATAGCTTGAAGGCTGCCAGAGTCGCTACGCTGGAGGAATATTCAACTAAAGGGGAAAGGCTAATGGCGATCGCAACAATTAACCCGACCACCGGAGAATTAATCAAAACCTTTGAGCCGCTGACGAGTAAGGCGATCGCTCATAAGCTAGATATTGCCCAGACCACCTTTGAGCAGTACCGCCACACCTCGTTTGAGCAGCGGGCAACCTGGCTTAATAGAGCGGCAGATTTGCTGATAGCAGAAAAGGAGCGGTTTGGTGAACTGCTGACGCTGGAGATGGGTAAGCCCATTAAAGCGGCGATCGCGGAGGTAGAAAAATCGGCTTTGGTCTGTCGCTACTACGCAGAACATGGGGCGGCGCACTTGGTAGATCAGCCTATTGCAACCGATGCCAGTCATAGCTTTATTCGATATCAGCCTCTGGGTATTGTGTTGGCGGTGATGCCCTGGAATTTTCCGTTTTGGCAAGTCTTTCGGTTTGCGGTTCCGGCGTTGATGGCGGGAAATGTGGGGGTGCTAAAACACGCTTCTAATGTGCCGCAGTCGGCGCTGGCGATCGAGGAGATTTTTCTAAAAGCGGGGCTTCCTAATGGCGCGTTTCAAACGCTGCTGGTGGGGGCAGATCAAGTGGCGAACATTTTGGCAGATGAGCGGGTGAAGGCGGCGACGTTGACGGGGAGTGAGCCTGCGGGGGCAAGCTTAGCTAGCGCTGCTGGGAAGTTAATTAAGAAAACGGTGCTGGAATTGGGAGGCAGCGATCCGTTTGTGGTGATGGAAAGCGCAGATTTAGAGGAAGCGGTTGCTACAGCAGTGACAGCACGAATGATTAACAACGGGCAGTCTTGCATTGCGGCGAAGCGGTTCATTGTGCAGGAGGCGATCGCCGATGCATTCACCCAAAAGCTGATAGAAAAATACGCCGCGCTCAAAGTGGGCGATCCGATGAATCCGGCAACAGATATTGGACCTCTGGCAACCCCGACGATTCTTCACGATCTAGAGGCGCAAGTCCAGAAGGCAGTGGAGCAAGGCGGTAAGGTTTTGATTGGGGGCGATCGCTCAGCACTCATCCGGTTGAACCGCGATCTTCAACGGGGCAATTTCTACCCGCCGACGATTTTGGCAGAGATTTCTATGGACGCGGCGATCGCCCAGGAAGAGTTTTTTGGACCTGTGGCAATGGTGTTTCGGGTGCCAGACTTGGATGCGGCAATTCGATTGGCGAACAATACGCCGTTTGGATTGGCGGCAAGTGCCTGGACAACCGTGGATGCAGAACGCGATCGCCTAATTTCAGAAATTGAAGCGGGGTCTGTGTTTATCAACAGCATGGTCAAATCTGATCCACGATTGCCCTTTGGAGGCGTGAAGCGATCGGGCTATGGAAGAGAGTTAGGCGCGGCAGGAATTCACGAGTTCGTGAACGTGAAAACGGTGTGGGTGAAGTAGGTTATTTGACTTAAAAAAGGTCAAGGAAAAGAACGGTATGAATACGGCAGAGTTATTGGTACGGTGTTTGGAGAATGAAGGCGTTGAATACGTCTTTGGGCTACCTGGGGAAGAGAATTTATACGTGTTGCAGGCACTTAAAGATTCTTCAATTCGGTTTATTACCACTCGCCATGAACAGGGCGCGGCATTTATGGCAGATGTGTATGGACGATTGACAGGTAAAGCGGGAGTTTGCCTTTCTACGTTGGGCCCTGGAGCCACTAATTTGATGACAGGTGTCGCAGATGCCAATTTAGATCGGGCGCCTTTGGTTGCTATTACGGGACAAGTGGGCACCGATCGCATGCACATTGAATCTCACCAATATTTAGACTTGGTGGCAATGTTCGCACCTGTGACCAAGTGGAGCACTCAAATCGTTCGCCCTAGCAACACAGCAGAAATTGTCCGGCGCGCCTTCAAGGTGGCACAGTCTGAAAAACCAGGCGCGGTGCATATTGATCTGCCAGAAAATATTGCAGCAATGGCGGCTGCGGGCAACCCGCTCAGGCTGGATGCACGAGAGAAGGTCTATGCTTCTTTCCAGAGCATTGAGCGGGCGGCGGCAGCAATTTCGCAAGCCAAGAACCCGATTATTTTGGTGGGAAATGGAGCCATTCGCGGAAATGCTAGTGCTGCGTTGACAGAATTTGCGACGAAGCTACATATTCCGGTCGCCAATACGTTTATGGGAAAAGGCGTAATTCCTTACGAGCATCCTTTAGCGCTGTGGTCGGTGGGGTTGCAGCAGCGCGATCGCGTGAGCTGTGGGTTTGATCATACTGATCTGGTAATTGCCATAGGGTATGACCTGATTGAATATTCGCCGAAGCGCTGGAACCCGAATGGGGAAACGCCGATTATTCATGTGGGACAAATGCCTGCGGAAGTGGATAGTAGCTATATTCCGTTAGCAGAAGTGGTCGGGGATATTTCGGATTCTTTATCTGAGATTTTGCATCGGAGCGTGCTCTCCGAGATACCCGCAAGGGGTCGCCAGTATCGACCCGAACCTTACGCGGTCGGTCTGCGTTCCGAAATTTTAGAAGACTACGAGCAGTACGCTCACGATGATGGTTTTCCCATCAAGCCGCAAAAACTAATTTACGATTTGCGGCACGTCATGGGAGCAGCAGATATCGTTATTTCGGATGTTGGCGCACACAAAATGTGGATGGCGCGGCACTACCATTGTCAACGCCCCAATACTTGCTTAATTTCCAATGGTTTCGCAGCAATGGGAATTGCTATACCAGGGGCGATCGCCGCTAAATTAGTAGCGCCCGATCGCAAAGTTGTCGCCGTCACAGGAGACGGAGGCTTTATGATGAATTCTCAAGAATTGGAAACAGCGCTCCGCGAAAAAACTCCCTTTGTGACGATCATTTTTAACGATGGTGGCTACGGCTTAATTGAGTGGAAGCAGCAGAGTTATTTTGGAGAATCCCACTTCGTTCGCTTCACCAATCCTGACTTCGTTAAATATGCCGAAAGCATGGGACTAAAGGGCTATCGGATAGAATCAACCGCCGATTTTATTCCCACCTTGAAAGAAGCTTTGGCACAAGATGTCCCCGCCGTCATCGATTGCCCAGTGGATTACCGGGAAAACCTGCGCTTTAGCCAAAAAGCTGGAGACTTGACCTGTACGATTTAGCGCTATCAGGAAAAGAGGATATCTAAAAAGTATCGCCAATCATCTGTAGGAGCGTGACATTCGGCTAAAAAGTTCTCGGACACACTGAAAAACGTTCGTCCGAATGCTATGCCCTTACACTTGACGTCCCATTAAGGGATCTGCATTGAAATAAAGTCCCAATGGGATGCGTTAGCTTTCTAGCCCCCTAAATCCCCCAATTCTGGGGGACTTTGAAAGGCTCGGAAGTCCCCCAGCATTGGGGGATTTAGGGGGCGGATCGGGACGTTATTTCATTGCTACTCCCTAACTTGCCGAATCGGAATTTGAATTATAAACTCAGTTCCTGCTCCAGGTTTAGAGAAACACTTTAATTTACCGCTATGTTTTTCAGTAATGATTTTGTAGCTGATAGACATGCCCATACCCGTTCCTTTGCCAATCGGTTTAGTGGTAAAGAACGGGTTGAAGATACAGTGTTGAATGTCTTCTGACATCCCAGATCCATTGTCAGCGATCGCAATTTCTGCCCATTGGGAATCTATGGCGATCGTCCGAATCGTGATCTGACTCGGTTTTGCTTGGATTTCCTGAAACGTCCGTTTGACATTGACTTCATCCAAGGCATCAAGCGCGTTTGCCAGAATATTCATCAGCACCTGATTGAACTGTCCGGGATAGCATTCTATATGCGGTAGATCGCCGTAGTCCCTAATTAGTTGAATCTCTGGGCGATCGGACAGTGCTTTCAAACGATGCTGCAAAATCAACAGCGTACTGTCAATCCCTTCATGAATATCAACTGCTTTAAACTCAGATTCATCCAATCGAGAGAAGTTGCGTAAACTCAGCACGATCTGGCGGATGCGATCGGTACCTATTTTCATAGAATCGAGGGTTTTGATCAGATCATCTTGCAAAAATGCTAAATCCACCTCCTCTGCTTTGTTTTGAATCTCAGAGACGGGGATTGGGTAGTGCTTTTCGTAGAGTTCCATCAAGCTCAGCAGATCTTGAGCGTATTCCCGCACATAGTCTAAGTTGCCACAAATAAAGTTAATGGGGTTATTAATTTCGTGGGCAACCCCAGCCACTAACTGTCCCAAACTCGACATTTTTTCTGCTTGTACCAGTTGCATTTGCGTTCGCTGCAAATCATTGAGAGTACGTTCGACTGCTTCTCTGGCTTCTGTGATAGCAGCAATTTGGGGCAGGCTTGTCCAACAAGCGATCGCAACGCCAACAAATGCCACCGTGATCAGCAAAATGCTAAACAATGCCATATGGTTTCCCATGCTGTAGCGTTCTAGTCCGGCTCGGACTAACCAGCCAATCGTGACGGCACTGCATACTAGCAGAATGAGAATGGTCACCTGAAAAGCGATCCAATCAGTTTTAGGGTTATACGTTTGCTGACGATACCGTTGCAGCCACCAAGCCGGATGGAGCACTTCAAAGCGCAGACGGGGTAGCAATGTACCTATTAAACCAACGACGAGCGGCAGCAATAGCCCTATCAATAAATCTTGCCAACCCCAAGCCAATCCCCCAATTACCAGAACGGCGGTCTCAATGCCAAAGAAGCCGAGTGACCACCAAGGCCACCGGGTTTCTGGCCGCTTGCGACCCAGCCACAACCCAAAATGGATTGCCATCATTGAGAGTAAGTAGCCCGTTCCAGTAACCATGACAATGCGGGCAACGTCTCCCCATATCAAACAAAATAGGCTTAGTAATAACGTAAAAATTAAGCTAGGCTCAAGTACGCCACGGCGCGAAATGACAGAGAATACAGGCGGTAGATAGTCATCGATCGCCAGTTGGTAGAAAATCCGAGGACAGTTGGAAACGGCTGTTGCTGAACTCAGTAGACAGCCTGACGTAATCAAAAATGTGACGAGCGCAGGAGCCAAAGTGCCCCAAAAAGGAGATGCTGCTGCAACCAGATTGAGATAAGCACTATCCCCTAATCCAGGCGAAGTTGCTAACCGCATAACAACCCAAGACCCTATAAAATAGATAATGGGGATGAATCCTGCCGTCACGCTCAGGCAACGAAGTGTAACGGTTGGCTGGCGGCTATCTGCAACAAATGAAGAGGCAGTCTCACAGCCATATACAGCATAGACGGCAATAAAAAACCACTTCATCCAGTCAATGACAGCAATACTTGTCCAGGTGTCTGGTAGCAACCCAGGACTGGCGGAAGAAAAACTTAACCAGCCAACACCCTGCAAACAAAAAGTGATGAGAAACCCGATCGCCGGAAACACAAAAAAGCTGTGCAAAATTCCCAACGTCCGAGTACCACTAAGGGCAATAACAAAGGGCAGGACTGCAAATCCAATTCTGAGCAGCATCACCGGACACCCGATGCCCAAAGGGTTGAGATTCTCTTTAATCAAATCAGTCAGAATAATGGCATTGATCGACGGGACAGAAACCCAACCCAGCACATAGCCGATCGCGCTATAACGAGCGAGCATTGGAAACTGCTGAAGTAAGCGCGTGGTGTAGTTAGGTGTACCGCCAGCCACATTAGGGAAGTATCTCCCTAACTGTTTAACTTGTAGATTAAGCAAAATGCCAACAATAGTTCCGGGTATCCAGACCCAAATGGCTTGTGAACCCAAAGCAGCGTGCATAGCAGGGGCGGTTCCCAGCCACAAAAGCAAGCCACTAAAACCAAATCCCCATGTTTCTAATGAAGTCAGGCTCCGGGGAAGTGCAGAAACAGAAACTTGCGGCTGACTCATAGCGAGGATCGGGAGTAAAGTGTTGTCTTTGTAAGGTTCCCTAAACCCTGCAACCTCTAGACAAGAGCTTCCCTAGCTGCAAACAATGCCATTTTGAATCTGCATAAATTAAGGCAAGGAATATTGCTCCCTTGCCCCTAATCTATACCCTCTCTAAAGGATAAGTAGCCCTAGAAGGAAGGCTGATGGCGAATCAAACTTAAAAACTCTTCACGGGTTTTTGATTCTTGGAACGCGCCCAGCATCGCACTGGTTACCGTCCAAGACCCTGGTTTCTGAACGCCACGCATCACCATGCACATATGGCTCGCTTCCATCACAACTGCCACACCCTGAGGTTGGAGAATTGTTTGAACCGCTTCGGCAATTTGGCGAGTTAGACGTTCCTGAACCTGCAACCGACGGCTGTACATTTCCACAATGCGCGCCAGCTTGCTTAATCCCACCACCTTTTGATTGGGAATATATGCCACATGGACTTTGCCCATAAACGGCAGCATGTGGTGTTCGCAGAGGCTAAAGGCAGTGATGTCGCGCACTAACACCATTTCGTTGTGCCCTTCATCAAAAATGGCACCGTTGACCAATTCTTCTAAAGATTGATCGTAGCCGCTGGTCAGGAACCGCATGGCTTCGGCAACCCGTTTGGGGGTTTTGAGCAAGCCTTCGCGCTCAGGATCTTCGCCCACTCCCAGCAGCATGGTGTGGACTGATGCCATCATGTCTTCTTGAGTCACTACAGGCTGGGCTTTGGGGTCTTGACTATGGGAAGTGGTGCGATCGGGGCGGGTAGCAATCCGAAGAGCTTCGGCGGCAGAATCTTTGCCGTTGCTGCTGTTAACGCTGTTAGAAGATGCAATAGTCATGGTAGAAATAAAACTCCAAAAAGTTGAGTCAGATGACAAGTCAAAGTGCCCCTGCACTAGGGGTAATGATCAATTCTTCAATGACCGCTTGGGGTGGAAGCAATGCGGTGTGAAGTATTGACTGGGCAACCAGTTCTGGGGTCAGCATTTGAGAGCGATCGAAATCTGGCATGGTGTCGGCATCCCAAATGGGGGTGTTGACCGCGCCAGGAGAAACGGTGACCACTCGAATGCCGTGGGAACGTTCTTCGGCTGCCAGAATTTTAGCAAGGCAGAGCAGTCCCGCCTTGCTGACGCTATAGGCTCCCCACCCTGGAAAGGCTTGATGAGCGGCGATCGAAGCAATGTTAATCACAATGCCGTCTTGACGATCGCGCATTCCGGGTAAAACGCCCTGAATACATTGCAAAACACTGGTGAGATTGAGGTTAATCATTTGTTGCCAATCCTCTAGGTCGAGGGTCAATAGCTCACCTGTGCCGCCCATGCCGGCACTGTTAACGAGGATGTCGAGGTTACCAAAATCGGTGGCGATCGCCTCAATTTTTTCCTTCACCTGTTCCAAAATCGATAGATCTAGGGGATAAACCTTGACCTCAACTCCTGTCCGCTGAACCTCCGCAGCGATCGCACTCAGCTTTTCGGCAGAACGCCCGACGAGTGCCAGATCAATACCTGCCTCAGCAAAAGCCAGAGCAGTTGCTCTGCCAATTCCACTACTCGCGCCTGTGATCAAAGCGCGATGCTTGCTTTTAAGAGTCATGAAGTGTGTAATTTGTTGCTAAGTTCAGAAGGTTTGAGAACAAAATGACCAACCTTTTGAACGGGTTGCTCAAAGGATTGCAATTTGGCGCTGGGCAGAAAGATTGGTTAAGGGAGTACCAAGATTTCGTTTTGTAGAACCCAACATAGGCATAATCCAGCTTGAAAAGGAGCTTTTAACAAGAGTTAGGAGGAACGACTCAATAAACGACGGAGCCAGAATCAATGAAACTAAAATGAGAATAATGTAAACAATTGTATCTTTCTTCAGTATAACACCGAGTGAGTTTGGCGATCGCATTTGCCCAATTTGCAGAGACTTTTGCGTACCTTCATCAGGCAGGAACCTCTGAAAACATACCAATATTACGGAATTTTTGATAGCGCAACTCACGCCGCTGCTGCTGCGTCAGCCGACCCAGAACCTCCAGGTTTTCTAGCAGGGCTTGCTTTAAGGTTGCCGCTGTTTGCAACGGGTCGGCATGGGCACCGCCCACAGGTTCCGGTAAAATTTGGTCGAGAATGCCCAGGCTTTTGAGATCAAGCGCCGTAATTTTCAATGCTTCTGCCGCTTGGTGTGCCTGTGCTGCATCTTTCCACAAAATAGCGGCACAGGCTTCGGGGCTAGCAACGGTGTAAACAGAATGCTCAAACATCATCAGGCGATCGCCCACGCCAATGCCCAAAGCGCCGCCTGAGCCACCTTCGCCAATCACCGTACAAATAATGGGCACCTCCAACCGAAACATTTCCCGCAGATTGTAGGCGATCGCCTCGCCTTGCCCTAATCGCTCTGCCTCTAGCCCTGCATAGGCTCCTGGCGTATCGATAAAGGTAATAATGGGCATTCCAAACCGATTGGCATGATCCATTAACCGCATAGCTTTGCGATAGCCACCAGGGGATGCCATGCCAAAATTACGCGAAACATTATCCTTAGTATCTCGCCCTTTTTGATGCCCCAACATCACGACTGGGCGCCCTTCAATGCGGGCGACGCCGCCCACCATTGCCCGGTCATCGGCTCCCGTGCTGCGATCGCCGTGCAGTTCAATCCATTCATCGCTAATTGCCTGAATATAGTCCAGCGTACTGGGGCGACGAGGATGCCGAGCGACTTGCAGCCGCTGAGAAGGGGTGAGGCTACCAAAAATTTCTTGACGAAGCTGCACTGCCCGTTCTTCTAGCTTCAAAATTTGGTCAGAGACATCGACATCATTTTCTTCTGCCAGTTCTCGAATTTGAAAAATTCGCGCATCTAGCTCTGCTAAAGGCTTCTCAAAATCTAGAAGGATAGGTTTTTTGTCCGAAGTAGCCATAGTTGTGGAGTCTCGACCCTAACTTTTTCCGCATCCTCATCGTAAGATATTGCTGCTCGTTTTTTACTTGAGCGGCTTTATGATCTCCTTATGATCTAAAACATCCCCTTAGATTTCTTTTTATCCTCCCATCTTGTATGCGCCCTATCTACCTTGATTGCCACGCCACTACCCCGGTCGATCCGAGGGTTCTGGCGACCATGCTGCCCTATTTCACCGAGCATTTCGGCAACCCGGCAAGCAGCACCCATGCGTATGGCTGGGAGGCAGAAGCCGCTGTGCAGCAGGCACGCGAGGCGATCGCCACTGCCATCCACGCCACCCCTGAAGAATTAGTTTTCACCAGCGGCGCTACCGAGGCAAACAACCTTGCCATTAAAGGCGTTGCCGAAGCTTATTTCTCCAAAGGTCGCCACCTGATCACGGTGCAAACCGAACATAGCGCAGTGCTTGATCCTTGCCGATATTTAGAATCTTTAGGCTTTGAAGTGACCCTCTTGCCAGTTCAAACCGATGGCTTGCTAAATCTAGATCAACTCGATCAAGCCTTTCGCCCCGATACAATTCTCGTGTCTGTCATGGCAGCCAATAACGAAATTGGCGTGCTGCAACCGCTCGCCGCGATCGGCGCTCTATGCCGCGCCCACCAGGTTCTGTTTCATACCGATGCTGCACAGGCGATCGCCAAAATCCCCCTCAACGTCCAAGCAATGAACATTGATCTAATGTCCCTTACTGCGCACAAAGCCTATGGCCCTAAAGGCATCGGTGCCCTTTATGTGCGTCGTCGCGACCCCAGAGTGCAGCTTGCTCAACAGCTCCACGGCGGTGGGCATGAGCGAGGTCGGCGATCGGGAACGCTGTATCCGCCTCAAATTGTTGGGTTTGCCGAAGCGGTCAAGCTAGGATTGGCTGAAATGGCAGCAGAGACTGAGCGCGTGACGGGGTTGCGCGATCGCCTCTGGCAAGGACTCCAGACTCTCGACGGAATGTCTATAAATGGACATGAAAGCCAACGGCTGCCGGGTAATCTCAACCTCAGCGTTGAAGGCGTTGATGGGCAGGCGCTGGCGATCGGGCTTCAGCCTTTTGTGGCTATTTCTTCGGGGTCTGCTTGTACCTCTGCGAAAATTGAGCCATCCCATGTGCTGTTAAGCTTGGGGCGATCGCCTCAGTTAGCCTATGCATCCGTGCGATTTGGGATAGGACGATTTAATACAGTCGAAGAGATCGATCAGGTAATTGAAGGGGCGATCGGGGTAATTAAATCGTTGCGAGTCCAGTAGGGATACCCCCCCGTGGGTATCCCTACTGCGGATAAGGGAGTTGCCTGCGGATAGAGGAGTTGCCTGCGCATTATTGTAGGGCAACCCACGGGGGGGGTGCCCTACAATAACCCCAATCCTTTTAATGCATTTTTGGCAGCATCTTTTTCGGCATCTTGTTTCTTGCGACCTTTGCCGTCGCCATACTTGCTGAACCCAATCCATACTTCTGCTTCCCATTCCCGATCATGGTCGGGGCCCGACTGATGGGCGATCGTGTATCGGGGATTCTCTCCACTGTTAGCCAACGACCACTCTTGAAACCGACTTTTGTAATTATCGCTAGACGCGGAAATGGCTAGGTCATCAACAACAGCCGCAAAAAAAGGTTCTATGTACTCACGGACAGGGCTAATGTCCGAATTTTTATCAAGAAAATAGGCTCCAATCAGAGCCTCAAAGCCGCTGCTGAGCAAGTTAGCGTTGTGTCTACCCCCTTCTAACTCAGCTCCTTTAGCCATGCGCAGCTGCTTGCCAATTTCCAAAGATTCAGCAAATTTTGCCAGTTGCCCTTCTTCTACTAACGCCGCCCGCAAAGGCGTTAGTTCACCTTCAGGCTTTTCGGGATAGCGCTTGTAAAGAAACTCTCCGCTCAGAAAATTGAGGAGCGCATCGCCCAAAAACTCCAAGCGTTCATTGTGTTCCTTAATCTCGGCATGTTCATTGAGATAAGAGCGATGGGTGAGAGCAGCATCGATCAATCGGCGATCGTGGAATCGAGGAAACGCAAACATATGAAGTTTTGTTAGTGTCACGAATTATTCGCCATCGGCTGGAGGGTAATCAAGTGGCTTTTGAAACCCTTACTGGATGCAGTCTCTGAAATCGTGTTTTTTATCCTCTGCTGAGTGGCGAAAAATTCATGACACTAGCAAGTTTTGGAGAGTGAAGTACCCCACCGTATAGACGGATGGGGCTTCCAGTTTCAATCGCCATCGCCTCTATCTTGCAAGCAAAACGTCGGACTTACATAGCGTCTGGAGGTTTTAGTCAATGCCCGTATACACAGCACATCGCTACTGACTCCTGTAGTAGATCGTTCTACTACCCTGGCAGCAACCCTGCTTCCCAAGGTTGTTGAGTTCTATTTGTACAACACGTCTTGGATTTACGGCAATAGCCAGCTAGCGGAACGTATTCCTTCCCCCTTTCTCACGCTAGTTGCAGGGCTAAAAGCCTTTTGTGGTCAGCCGTGTGGGCGGGTTATCAACCAATACAAGTATATCATTTTCTCGTCAGTATTACTCGAAGTTGGCTGCTCCGCTTCGCTCCACAGCCGCGCTATCCATCCCCACCTTGTAGAAGGATGGGGAATTCCGCTAAATTAGTTAAATTCACAGACCAAGTCCTAACCCTTTCTAGATTTTTCTTTTTGCTTTTGCTTCTGTCGCTTAGCATCGTCTTTGGTGGCTCGTTCAGCCGCGATCGACTCTAGCTTCACCTTTTCTTTTTCTTCAGCAACCTTGTCCAGGTAGTAGTGGTAGTCACCGCGATAAACCCGCAGTTCGCCCTCCCGAATTTCAACGATTTTGGTGGCAACTTGAGAGATGAAATAGCGATCGTGGGAGACCACAATCGCCGTGCCATCATAAGCTTTCAGAGCATCTTCCAGCATTTCCTTTGCTGGAATGTCCAGGTGGTTAGTCGGCTCATCTAGAATGAGTAAGTTGGCAGGGCGGAGCAGCATTTTTGCCAGTGCTAGCCGGGCTTTTTCGCCCCCACTCAGCGCCCCAACCTTTTTGAAAACCGTTTCATTACTGAAAAGGAATCGACCCAAGAGCGTGCGGACTTCTTCGTTTTTCCAGTCGGGCATTTCATCATGGATGGTTTCCATAACCGTTTTGTCCAGATCTAACGCTTCAGCTTGATTCTGTTCAAAATAGCCCGAAATCACGTTGTGATCCCCCAACTTAACGGTGCCTTCGCTGGGCTGTTCTATCCCCGTCATCAGGTGTAGAAGCGTAGATTTCCCGGCTCCATTAGGGCCCACAAAAGCAATGCGATCGCCCCGTTCCACTAGTAATTCAGCTCCCAGAAACAAGATTTTTTCGCCATACGCATGGGTTAGATTTTCAATAATCACCACCTCTCGACCGCTGCGGGGTGCTGGAGGAAACTGGAACCGCAAAGTTTTCACTCCGGCGATCGGGGCATCGATTCGCTCTATCTTATCAAGCTGCTTCTCGCGGCTCTTTGCTTGAGTGCTGCGGGTGGCGCTGGCTCGGAAGCGATCGACAAAGGTTTGCTGTTTATCAAGCTCCTTTTGCTGCCGTTCAAAGGCGCTCAGTTGAGCCAGTTGAGCTTCTTCTTTCTGCTGCAAGTAAGCGCTGTAATTCCCTAGATAGGTGTTTGATACGCCCCGCTCGGTTTCAACAATTTGGGTGCAGAGGCGATCGAGAAATTCTCGGTCGTGGGAGACAATCACCATCGGCGTGTTTAGCCCTTTGAGGTAATTCTCTAGCCACTCAATTGTTTCCAGATCCAAATGGTTGGTCGGCTCGTCTAGCAGCAGCAGATCGGGAGACTGAAGCAGAATTTTGCCTAAACCCATCCGCATTTGCCAACCGCCGCTGAAGGCTTCGACGAGGCGATCGCCATCATCTAGTTCAAACCCTAGCTCTGGCATCAGCTTATCAATGCGCGACTCTAATCCGTAGCCATCTAACCCCTCAAACTTGCGCTGGAACTTATCCATTTTATGGATCAAATCTTCTAGCTCATCAGGGCTTGCTGATTCCATATCATGATGGACTTGCATCAATGATTTGTTCACATGATTAGCTTCAGCAAAGGCTTGCCAAAATTCTTCCCGCACGGTTCGACCGGGATCAACATCGAATTCTTGACTGAGGTAGGCAATGTGTAGGCTAGAAGGACGAATGATTTCGCCAGAAGTTGGCTCGATTTCGCCTGCAATAATTTTGAGCTGAGTCGATTTGCCTGCGCCGTTCACGCCTACTAAGCCGATGCGATCGCCTGTTTTAACTTCCCAACTGACATCTTTGAGAACTTCGCCCGTGGGGTAGGTCTTGTTGATATGTTCCAAGCGCAGCATGAAGAGGCTCCAGAGAGGGGAAGAGGGCGAAAAATACTTGACCTGAGGCTGGACGTTCTACTAATTAGGACGGTCACAGGTTTACTAACTTTAACAAAAATTCAAGCATCTTCACGCTCTTTTAGTTTACGCTGCCCGTTCTGTTCGTACAGACTGCATCAGGGTTTCAGAAATGCCTGCCCGATTCGCCACTGTATAGCTTTCATGATCCAAGCCGATTAAAGCAATAGATTTACCTAACCGCTGGTAATGCGCTACAACCTTGGCGATCGCCGCTGCTGCCGAATGATCCCAGACATGAGCACGATGAAAATCAATGACAATTGCCGCTGGGTCATGATCCCAATCAAACAACTCTACAAAAGGAGTGGCAGAGCCAAAGAATAGCTGCCCAGAAATATGATAAACCTTTTTACCTTCTGTCGATGTGGCGTGCTGCTTTGCAGATACCGTCAGAGTCGCTTTAATTTGAGCCGCTTGCCAGCTAAATAGGAGCACGCTCAACAGAATTCCTGCTAGTACACCTTTTGCTAAATCATGGGTTAGCAGGGCGATCGCCACGGTAAAGGGCATGACGATCGCTTCCTGCATTGGCATCTGACGAAGCGTTTGTAGAGACTTCCAGTCGAATGTTTCAAACGACACCATGATCATGACGCCCACTAAAGCCGCCACAGGAATTTGCTGCACCGTATCACGCAAGATAAAAATAGAGAATAGCAAAAACGCCCCTGCCACCATCGTCGAGAGCCGCCCTCTACCCTTAGAGCGCACGTTAATAATAGATTGCCCCACCATGCCACAGCCCGCCATACCGCCCAAACAGCCTGTCACCAGATTAGCGATGCCTTGACCGCGCGTTTCCCGATTTTTAGAGCTTTTAGTATGGGTTAAGTCATCCAGCAACTCAGCCGTTAGTAAGGATTCCAGCAAACCTACGATCGCCAACGTTAACGAATAAGGCAGGATGATCCCCAGAGTTTCGAGGGAGAAGGGAATTTGGGGCAAATGCGGAGTGGGTAAGCTGCGGGTGATTTCGCCAATATCCCCTACGCGGCGAATGTCGAGGTGGAGGGCGATCGCCACAATGGTCATAACCACGATCGCCACTAAAGGCGATGGGGTGCTTTTAGTTAGGCGTGGGAACAGGTAGACCACTGCCAGAGTTGCTGCCACCATGACATACATTTGCCAAGGCTCGCCTTTGAACAAACTGATTTGGGCAACGAAGATTAGAATTCCTAGGGCATTCACAAATCCCGAAATTACCGACTGTGGGATAAAGCTAAAGAATTTCTCTAGCTTCAACACACCTACTCCAAACTGAATGATCCCCGTCAAAATGGTAGCGGCAAATAGATACTCAACGCCGTGGTTAACCACCAGCGTCGTCATCAGCAGCGCCATCGAACCCGTTGCCGCCGAAATCATTGCCGGGCGACCGCCAGCAATAGAGGTGACTACCGCCATACAAAAAGAGGTGTAAAGGGCGACCATTGGATTAACACGGGCGATCGCTGCAAATGCTAAAGACTCTGGAATGAGCGCCAACGCTACAGTCATGCCCGCCAAGAATTCTGTTTTCAGGTATGACCCCTTAAGATTTCGGGAAATGCTGGAGGTCCAAGACTGTACCGTTCGATGATGGCGGGATTGACGAGTGGAGGGGGATGACATGGAAAGTTGAAGGGCTGTAAGGATTGTGTAGGAACGATAGGCAAGTGAGCCTAAAAAAGAGATATCCACACATCAAACGCGGTCACCTCCGAAAAATCTCTGACCTGCCTCCAGTTTTAATCACTTCTTCACATCTTTGTCGTAGACGTAAAGCTTGGATGTTGGCAATCTAATTAAGAAATCAACTGACAAAATACGTCAGCCTATCAGCTCAAAGTGTTAAGGTTCTCATGGTGGATTTGTATAAAGAGCCGCATGAGTATTTTCACATTGCAGTCGGTAAAGAAAGATTTTGGGATCAAAGAGATTCTTAAAGATGCCAACTTCAGCCTCAACGGTACCGATAAAGTCGGCTTGATCGGCACGAATGGTTCGGGCAAATCGACCTTCCTCAAAATGATTGCGGGTCTAGAGTCTATTGACGATGGCAAGCTTTTAGTCAACTCTGGCGTTCGCATTGTCTACTTACCTCAGCAGCCTGACCTTGATGAAAGTAAAACGGTGCTGGAGCAAGTTTTTGCTGACAGTGGAGAACAGATGACGCTGGTGCAGGAGTATGAAGCAATTTCTGACCAACTGACCCACGGGCAAGGAGATCAGAACAAACTTATGGATCGGCTCTCTGATGTCACTCATCGCATGGATGCGATCGGCGCTTGGGACTTAGAAACCAACGCCAAAATTATCCTCACGAAATTAGGCATTGATGACTTTAGCGCCATCATTGGCACCCTTTCTGGCGGCTATCGCAAGCGCATTGCCCTTGCCACTGCCCTCCTCTCCGAACCCGACGTGCTGCTGATGGATGAGCCGACCAACCACCTAGATGCCTTGTCGGTAGAATGGCTTCAGAGCTACTTAAACCGATACAAGGGCGCGCTACTGCTGATCACTCACGATCGCTATTTTCTCGATCGCGTCACCAATCGGATTCTCGAAATCGATCGTGGCGATCTCTATTCTTACGACGGTAACTACTCCTATTACTTAGAGAAAAAAGCCTTAGCTGAAGAATCTAACGTCAATACCCAGCGCAAACACCGAGGGCTGTTGCGCAGAGAACTAGAATGGCTGCAACGAGGCGCAAAAGCTAGAAGCACAAAGCAAAAAGCGCGGATCGATCGCGCCCATGATCTGCAAAACAAAGAATTCAAGCAAGTTCAAAGCAAAGTTGATATCACAACTGCGGGCCGGCGAATCGGCAAAAAGGTCGTTGAACTCGCCAACGTCAGCAAAGGATACGACGGACGAACGCTCATCAAAGATTTCACCTACGATTTCACACCCGAAGATCGCATTGGCATCATTGGTGGTAACGGTGCCGGCAAATCGACGCTGATGGATGTCATTACCGGACGAGTTCAACCTGACTCTGGCAAAGTTGAGCTGGGCAGCACAATTCATATTGGCTACTTTGACCAACATTCTGACGATCTTGCCCTTAATCCTGAACAGCGCGTCATTGATTACTTAAAAGAAGTCGCAGAACTGGTTAAAACTTCTGACGGCTCTATCATTACTGCCTCTCAAATGCTGGAGCGCTTTTTGTTTCCAGGAAACCAGCAATACGCCCCCATCAACAAACTTTCTGGAGGCGAAAGACGTCGCCTATTTTTACTGCGCGTTTTAATGAGCGCTCCCAACTTGCTCATTCTCGACGAGCCTACCAACGATTTAGATGTACAAACTCTAGCGGTTTTAGAAGAGTATCTAGAAGAGTTTAATGGCTGCGTGATTGTGGTTTCTCACGATCGCTACTTCCTCGATCGCACGGTAGCCACTATCTTTGCCCTCCAACCAGGTGGCGAACTTCGCCAATACCCTGGCAATTACTCGGTTTACCTAGAGCACCGAAAAGCTGACGAAGAAGCCGAATCTCAGAGCAAGCCGGAAGGACAAAAGGAGAAGAAGACGGAGAAATTAGAAGAACCTGCTGTTGCCGTCGCTGCCAATAACGTTGCTACAAGCCCTGTTAGTGTCAGTGCGATCGCCGTCAAAACTCGAAAGCTTTCTTACAAAGAGAAACGTGAACTTGAAACTTTGGGAACTCAGATCCCCAAAATGGAAGCAGAGAAAACCGAACTAGCGACTACCCTCTACAAAAATCCTCCCAGCGGGTTCTCTGGGGTTAAGCAGCTCTCTGAGCGTTTATCAGAACTAGAAAAATCGATTGAGAAAGCCACCGAACGCTGGCTTATATTGTCTGAATCAGAGTCTTAAACTTTCACTGGTACTCAGCATCATTACAGGATCATTAAGAGGATGTTTGAAAAGTCGTCGGTGTCACATCAGAGTGTAAGGGCGCAGCATTCAGACAACCACTTTTTGATGTGTCCAAGAACTTTTTAGCCGAATGCCACGCCCCTACCGATGATTGGTGATACTGATCAAACATCCTCTAGAAGGATGTTTGATCAGTTGGCGCTCTGACGGGCTTAAACGGATAAGGTTTGGGCGCTATCCTTCAGTGAGTCCGCGAACTTTTTTGTCGAATGCTATGTTCTCAATAAATGCCTTAGCAAATAATTGACGATTAATTGACGATATTCAACCATCCTCTTAGAGGATGGTTGAAAAGTAGCAAATCACGAGACTTTTACGCTCGATCCCCCCAACCCCCCTTAAGAAAGGGGGCTTCGGAACTCAAAGTCCCCCTTTCTTAAGGGGGATTTAGGGGGATCTCCAGAATTGAGGTGCTTGACCAGACTTTTCAAACATCCTCTAAGATGAGATTCTCAGAAATCTCCCAACGTTTCTCATTTTTTATTCAGTCCGGAGAAAGAGTTGTCAAGGGTGGATCTGTGGATAGGATCACAGGAAGCGTGACTGAGGAAGCTTTGATAATCCTGCAATCCTTTGGCTGGCAAGGGCAGAAGCCCCCAATGGAAAATTCTTAAGAAAATGCTAAGTAAGAGTGATTTCTTCGTTATAATGCCTTCAATAAATCCTGAAATTGCTTTACATTGCTTTACATAAGCGCTGAATTTCTTTTTTCATATTTAACTGCACACAACTGACTCAATGACATCCGTTTTATTACATTTAACCAAAAAAGAGGTGACCAACATGGAGGGACAATCTACGGTGCAAGCCCGACTCATCCAGTTTCTAAAAGAAGAACTAGCAGTTCCTACAGCGGCGATCGCCCTAGCACTGCGTCATCTGAACGAACAGGGGCCCAATCTACTGCCCGTCGTATTGTGGCAGTACGGACTCATTACGCTGGAGCAACTAGAGCGCGCCTTCGACTGGATGGAGACTGCCTAAGTCGTTAGGATTTCTAATGCTGAATATAGGGCTACCTGATCTCCTCAAAACGAGGTAGCCCGATGGTAAGAGTTCACGTAAGAGTAGGGTTTTCCACCCCATATCTACCTCAGAGAAGTAGATAAACAAATTAAAATAAGTACATAAAACTTAAGATAAGGAACGTCGAACCTATGGCGATTAAAGATCAGCCCCAGCCTTCTCGTTCACGTCAGATTGGCAGCGTTTTACTGCTGCTCTCTGGTCTGTTCCTGCTGGCAAACTTATTTCTGCCTAACTTGCTGGGCGCGCCTATTCCAAGGGTTCCCTACAGCCTATTTATCCACGAAGTTCAAGATGGACAGGTTGAGGGAGTTTCGGTAGGCCAGAACGAAATTAGATATCAAATGAAGGGCGAAAACAGTCAGCCTGGGCTGGTTTATGCCACTACACCAATTTTTGACTTGGAGTTGCCCAAGCTTTTAGAAGAGAAGGGCGTAGAATTTTCTGCGACACCACCGCCCAAGAATGGTTGGTTAGGTAGTATTTTGAGTTGGGTGATTCCGCCCCTGATTTTTGTAGCGATTTGGCAACTGTTTTTAGGGCGTAGCGGTGGACAGCAGGGCGTTTTGTCTATTGGTAAAAGCAAAGCTAAGGTCTACGTAGAAGGAGACTCTGGAAAGGTTACCTTTGCCGATGTGGCAGGCGTTGAAGAAGCAAAGACGGAACTAGTGGAAGTCGTTGACTTCTTGAAGGAGCCGCAGCGATTCACCGAAATTGGTGCGCGGATTCCTAAAGGCGTGTTGCTGGTGGGCCCTCCAGGAACGGGAAAAACGCTGTTAGCAAAGGCAGTGGCTGGCGAAGCGGGCGTGCCGTTCTTCAGTATTTCGGGTTCGGAATTTGTAGAGATGTTTGTGGGTGTTGGCTCTTCGCGGGTGCGAGATCTGTTCGACCAGGCGAAGAAACAGGCTCCTTGCATTATCTTTATCGATGAGTTGGATGCGATCGGCAAATCCCGTGCATCTAATGGTTTCTATGGGGGCAACGATGAGCGGGAGCAAACCCTCAATCAGTTGTTGACTGAGATGGATGGTTTTGCTGCAACGGGGGCAACGGTGATTGTGTTGGCAGCGACCAACCGTCCAGAAACCCTTGACCCTGCGCTCTTACGCCCCGGTCGGTTCGATCGCCAGGTTTTAGTCGATCGCCCCGATCTCTCGGGTCGTCTGGCTATTCTCGAAATCCATTCTCGTAAGGTGAAGCTGGGGGCAGATATCGACCTGAAGGCGATCGCCACTCGCACTCCCGGTTTCGCTGGAGCAGATTTGGCTAACATCGTGAATGAAGCAGCGTTACTTGCCGCCCGTAATAAACGGTTGGCAGTCGCACAGGAAGACTTTGCCGAGGCGATCGAGCGGGTTGTCGCAGGGCTAGAAAAGAAAAGCCGTGTGTTAAATGAAAAAGAGAAGAAGATCGTTGCCTATCACGAGGTGGGTCACGCGCTGGTCGGCTCGTTGATGACAGGTAGTGGCAAAGTTGAGAAAATCTCGATTGTGCCACGAGGTATGGCGGCATTGGGCTACACGCTGCAATTGCCGACAGAGGATCGCTTCTTGATGAGCGAAGATGAATTGCAAGGGCAAATTGCTACCCTACTAGGGGGGCGATCGGCAGAAGAAATCGTCTTTGGTAGCATTACTACGGGCGCATCTAATGACCTTCAGCGGGCGACCGACCTAGCAGAACGGATGGTGACTGCCTACGGTATGAGTAAGGTGCTAGGCCCTCTGGCTTATCAACAGGGACAGCAAAATCCTTACCTGGGCAACGAAGCCCCTAATCCTCGGCGGATGGTGAGCCCTCAGACGGCAGAGGCGATCGACCAAGAAGTAAAGGGCATCGTCGAGTCGGCTCACGATCATGCCCTGGCAATTCTTACGCTGAACCGTGATCTGTTGGAAACAATTTCAACTAAGCTGCTAGATAAAGAGGTGATTGAAGGTTCTGAACTACATGAACTTTTGGCACAGGTTAAGTCTGTGGCAATGGCAGCCGCTTAATCTGCTTGATGTTGGCTTGACGCTTTAGAACCCTGGCTTCTTGAAGAAGCCGGGGTTCTTTTTTTAGCCAGAAACAGCGTACAGTGCTGCGCCGATTAGCCCCACTTGTGGGTTGAGAATAACGTGAACTGGAATTTGCTCCATTAAGGGGCGCATTCTACCTTTATCCGTCATGGCTCTGATAAATCCACCTGACTCGATTAAAGGTAAGTTTTTGGCAGCAATGCCGCCTGCGAGGTACAAACCGCCATAGGGCAAAAGCTTCAGCGCCAAGTTTCCGGCTTCAGCCCCATAAGCTTCGGCAAAAAGCTGCATGGTACGTTCGCACAAATAATCTCGTCCTTCGGCGGCAGCGATCGCAATTACTGCCGCCGGATCGACCGACTTCTCGCTAATGCCTGCCTCATGTTCCCAGGTGCGAATCGCTTCAGCAATATCGGGTGACTCGGTGACAGACTGGCGATCGCGCAGGAACTGATAAATCGACACAATCCCCTGCCCCGACACGACTCGCTCAACGGAGATGCGCGTAATTTGATGCTTTTCCCGTAAGTACTTTAAGAGCTGAAACTCTAGCTCTGAACGAGGGGCAAAATCTGAATGTCCACCTTCGGAAGCAAAGACCCGGTATTGCTGACCTTGACGAATCAGGAAACACTCGCCTAAGCCTGTTCCAGCTCCCAAAATGGCGATCGGAGCATGGGGCTGAGGCTCGGCAATTTGGAGCGTTTGTAGATCGACGGCTTCTAGTCCAGCGACGCCGTAGCCCACGGCAGCAAAGTCGTTGATTAGATTAACCTGGGCGATCGCCAAATCTTTCTCCAACTGTTTGGCTTCTAAAAACCAAGACAGATTAGTGACTGATGACGTGTTGTTGACAACGGGCCCGGCGATCGCAAAACAAGCTTTCTGAGGAGCAGGCGACTCACCGACCTGCTGGGTTGCTTCAGCTAAAAACTGTCGCACCATAATTGCCAAATCTGCAAACTCTGCGCTCATATACCGAGCTTCATACAGGGTTTTCAGCATCATTCCCTCTGCTTGAAAATGGGCATCAACCCATCGCAGAATGGTTTTGGTACCGCCAATGTCTCCCGCCAGTAGTTGTGTCATGATTGCCATTGCCCTTTGCTACAACTTCTTAGTCTAGGGGGTCGGGGGCGATTATTAGCATGGCGCGATCGCCCCTTCTTGCTAGAGCTAATGAGCCACTTGAATGGTTTCAATTCAGTATTTGGCGTTGCTGAATGAAAGTATGAATCCCTTCAAAGTCCCTTTCCTTCAGGAGAGGGATTTAGGGAGAGGTCTATCTAACCGTGTTGCCGACTCAACCCAACCCCTAACCCCTGCCCTATTAGGGCAGGGGAACTGGATTTTCATACTGCATCCAGCAACGCCCAAAACCGTTGCACTCGATGCAAGAAACGCTTGGGGAGAGATGACCGGAAAAATGGGTTTAAAGCCCCGTCGTTCACGACGGCTTTCTCTCTGATAGAATTAGCGTTAGTGGGCAAGGCGCTGTCCATTGGGCTAGAAAACATAAGACGAGTTTCGGCTTGCAGTTTTTGTTTGAATCCAGAATCCTCTCGCCTTAAGGCAGAGGAGTACGTCAACAGTGTTATCTCTGCATAGATCATTCCGTGGAGTTCTGGCTATGCGTATGTTTCGGACGACACCCCCCACCGAGGCAGAAACTCAAACTCGAATTCTCAAAGCCGCGCGGCGACTGTTCGCGCGGCGAGGGTTTGAGGGCACCACGACCCGCGAACTGGCGCAAGCGGCAGGAGTCGCAGAAGGGACGCTGTTTCGGTACTTTGAGAATAAGAAAGCCATTTTAGTAGAAGTGGCAACTCAAGGCTGGATCGAAATTCTGACCGATTTGTTGACTGAGCTGAGCGAGATGGGCAGTTATAAGGCGATCGCTCAAGTCATGCGCCACCGGATGATGAACCTCCACGAAAACGCCGATCTCTTACGGGTTTGTTTCATCGAAGCCCAATGCCATCCCGACTTGCAACAGCGCATCCAAACCGACGTCATTGTCAAAATGAGCGATGTTGCCGAAGCGTTCTTTGCAACGGCAATGGATCAAGGCATTTACCGCCGCATGAATCCTCGTATGGTTGCCCAAGTATTTCTAGGAATGTTCACGGTGGCTGGATTTAGCCAAGACTCCATTATGCCCGCCGGGTCTGCGCCTCATGAGATGCAGGAAATGGCAGAAAGCCTGGCAGATATTTTCTTAAATGGCGTGCTGGCAGAACCCGCGCCCTAGAAAGCTCGAACTCTGGGGCAATTGACAGGGTGCAGCCGACCTGGTAAGATCGAAAATTAATGAAAGGGAGTAGCTACTGGGGCAGGATAACAGATCCTCACCAGTCCGTCTTAGTCAACATACTGGTGATGAGCCTGGCTAGGGTGACAAAGCAAATTTTTGCATTTGGGAGCTAGACTTTCACTAAGTTCACGATGTGAGCTTGGTGGATTGTCTTTAAAATCTATCAAGCTCACTCAGATTCACTACGATTCTTCTGAGAGGCTAGATGGATGATTGAGTTAGGGGTATTAGAGGCAGGGCTGTCCAAGCCCCAGATATTTGAGTCTTTTACAAAGGGACTCTTGCTGATTGGCGTTTCCGAATTAGGCGACAAAACCTTCTTTATTACGGCTATTTTAGCAATGCGCCATCCACGACGCTGGGTTTTGGTCGGGGCGATCGCGGCTTTAGCAGCCATGACCGTCATATCAGTCCTGATGGGGCAAGCCGTTTCCCACTTTCCCCAGGTTTATGTACGAGGGTTGGAAATACTATTGTTCATCGTCTTTGGGCTGAAGTTACTTTACAACGCCACTCAGATGGCGCATCGACCCAATTTAGAAGAACAAAAAGAGGCAGCAGAGGCGGTGGAGAAGGCAGAAACTAAGCTGGCTAAGAACTTGTCTCACCATTGGGGCACTTGGGTGATTGTGGGCGAGGCGTTTAGCCTAATCTTTTTAGCCGAATGGGGCGATCGCACTCAGTTTGCCACGATTGCATTGGCTGCAGCTAATAACTCTATTGGCATCACGCTAGGATCGATTGTGGGTCACGCCATTTGTGCGGCGATCGCTGTTATGTGTGGGCGCTTCGTCTGCGGTCGCATCTCTGAGCGCACCATCACAACCTTGGGCGGAGCGCTGTTTCTCATCTTTGCAGCTGTCGCAGGGTTAGAGCTAGTGCGCTCAAGATGGATTTGACTGCAAACCCAAATAGGTCGAGCTTGCATCGGAAATTAAGGATCGGAAATTAAGGATAAGGTTGATGAAGAAACGATAAAACGATGTCGATTTTTGAAACTGCGAGAATCTTGAAAAACGAGACCAGAACCCTTATTTGAGTGGGATTCAACTGAGCTTAAATGGAGGCTAGAGATCTATATTCCTGCTTAAGGATTCCTTCATAAATTGCTAGGAGCAGTCGTAAACTAAGACATACTGGTTAAAAATAAGCCAGCCTTGCAAGTCCTGAACTCCCCTTTGCCGATGTCCCTTCCACAGTTTGCTCCAGTTCCCTTCCTTGCTCCTAACGGCAGCTTTCGCGCTGCTGTGCTTTCGGGTGAGTTTTTGGTGACGGCTGAGGTCATGCCGCCTAAGGGCACAAACCCGGCTCACATGATTGAGATGGCGAATTTGCTGAAGGGGCGGGTGCATGGGGTCAACATTACGGATGGCAGTCGGGCGGTGATGCGGATGTCATCGTTAGCGGCGGCTGTGTTGTTGAAGCAGCAGGGCATTGAGCCGATTTGTCAGCTAGCTTGCCGCGATCGCAACCGCATTGCCCTCCAGGCTGATCTGCTGGGTGCGCAGGCGTTGGGCATCGACAATATTTTGGCGCTGACCGGAGATCCGGTTAAAGCCGGAGATCATCCTGATGCAAAAGGTGTTTTTGATCTAGAATCCGTGCGGCTGCTGCGGCTAATCGACAAACTGAATCAAGGATTAGATGCCAACGATCAGCCGCTGACCGATGGTGCAACTGCGTTATTCTCTGGTGCAGCGGTTGACCCGCAGTGTGGCAGTTGGTCGGGGTTAAAAAGTCGGTTTGAACGTAAAGTGGAAGCAGGGGCGCAGTTTTTTCAGAGCCAGCTAATTTGCGATTTCGATCGCCTCGATAAGTTTATGACTCAGATTGCTGGCAGTTGCAACAAGCCAGTTTTGGCAGGAATATTTCTGTTGAAGTCTGCCAAAAATGCCCAGTTCATCAACCGCAATGTTCCAGGGATTCAAATTTCGCAGGAGATTATCGATCGCTTGGAAAAATCGGCTCATCCACTGCAAGAGGGGGTGGCGATCGCGGCTGAGCAAGTTAAGATTGCCCGACAGCTTTGCCAAGGCGTTCATTTGATGGCAGTTAAGCGAGAAGATCTCATTCCACAAATTTTAGATCAAGCCGGAATTCATCCCCTCATTTCTTAAAAGTCGCTGCCATAACTCAACTGAGGCATTCAGCGAACTACATTTCTACGTCAGTGATGGGTGTCACACCTCTTGTGCAATTTGGGTTCTCTTGTCATGATGCAATCAGTGACGATTTTCAGGAACTTTCAAGCCCCCAGACAATTTGCCTGGGGTTTTTCATCTTTGTACAAAAAAGACTAGGAGTAGAAATACTCCCAGTCTTTTGTTAAATTGATATCAAACCTATCACTATGGCTTTGCAGTGGTGATGCTGGAGTCGAGGGCAGCCAGCGCATCCATAACCTTAGCTTTGTCAGGTTGAGCAGCGTCTAAAGCGGACTTGACATTATCTACATTAGTTTCAATGGCAGTGTAAGCGTCAGGAGAAGCGGTTTTGATACCGTCTTCAACCTTCGACCAAGAGCCCTCGAATTTACCAAATTCTTCCTTAGCCTGAGCAAAGTCACCCGATTCAACAGCAGTTTTGGTGTTGGTTACAACGCTCCTTAGTTCGTTTGTGCCTCCGGTCATGGGAGCCATAGCTGCATCTTTAGCTGCGCCAGCCGCGTTATTAGATGCACCAGCCGCGTCTTTAGCCGCGCCGGCTGCATCTTTAGCTGCGCCAGCCGCGTCTTTGGCAGCATCGGTCGAAGCTTGCTGAGCCGAATCAACTACAGCGGGCTTGCTGGCTTGATCAGGGCTGGAACAACCCATTAATGACAACAGACCAACCGTACCTAAGGCTAGCAATTGACTACGACGAATCATATGTGAACTCCTCAAAAGCAATTTTTTCTCTTAACACTGTCTACAATACACCCGTGATGTGAGGATTTCATGGAGACGCAATTTCAATGCGAGCCTCTGGCAAAATCAGCATGGCATCGCCAAAGGAATAGAACCGATATTGCTCGGCGATCGCCATTCCATACAGATCCATCAATCGGTGCCGTCCTACTAATGCGCTCACCAACATCAGTAAGCTTGACTTAGGCAAATGGAAATTGGTGATTAGTCCATCCACTGTTCGCCACTGATAGCCGGGGTAAATAAATATCTCGGTTTTACCGCAGTATGGCGTCAGCGTCCCACCTTGCGATGCCCCTTCCAGCGATCGCGCCGCCGTCGTTCCAACCGCAATGACTCGTCCTCCCTTAGCCTTGGTTTGTTGAACCAGCTCCACAGTTTCGGGCGGTACTTCGACCCATTCTCCGTGCATCTGATGGTCGGTGATGTTCTCGGCTTCGACGGGGCGAAAGGTGCCAACCCCGACATGAAGCGTCACGAAGGCTTGGGAAATGCCCTGGGCTTGGAGGCGGGCTAGAAGCTCGGGGGTAAAGTGCAAGCCAGCGGTAGGGGCAGCGGCAGAACCGGGGCGATCGCCATACACCGTTTGATACTGCTCTGGCTCTGCCTGAGATTCGGTAATGTAGGGCGGGAGCGGCACGGTTCCCAGTTTGGCTAAAACAGAAATAAGCGACTGTTCAGGAGGCAACTCAAATTGCAGAATGCGCCCACCCGTTGCCCGATCAACTTCTAAAACTTGGGCTTGCAGACTAAACTCTGACGATCCAAACTCAATCCAGGCTCCGGGCTTTAGTCGTTTTCCAGGTTTAACCAGTGCTAACCAGCGATCGGGCTGCTGTTCTTCTAGCAAGAGAACCTCTGCTTTGCTGCCCCCCACTTTGTTTCCGTGGAGCCTCACCGGGATGACTCGCGTATTATTTAGTATCAGCAAATCATTAGGTTTTAGCTGATCAGGTAAGGCACGAAAAATCTCATGGCGATTATGGGGAAAAGCGTCCACTACCAACAGACGAGAACTGTCTCTGGGGACAACCGGATTCTGGGCGATCTGCTCAGACGGCAAGTAATAGTCGTATGCTGACAGCGATAAATCAAGATTGAGAGAGGAGGGGCTAGACACGGTTTTGATCTGCAAATTGGGAACTATAAATGCAACGTTAAGGCTTTATGAGGATATCTGAAAAGTCGTGGATGTGACATTCGAGGGTAAGGGCGCGGCATTCGGGCGACCATTTTTCGGTGTGTCTAAGAACTTTTTAGCCGAATGCCGCGCCCCTACAGATGATTGGCGGTACTTTTCAGACATCCTCTTAGGGACTTCCAAACAATAAATCATTCCAACTTTGGTTGTGGGTGATAGAGAATATCGACAAACCATTTGCCCAGATTCAGGTGTTGGTTCTGCACCTCTAAGTCAGTTAATCGCTGAACCTGCTTTT
>Ga0335397_10001991_pt1 | contig 27760 bp, 15 predicted proteins | sample MAT04_FD_205740 | JGI IMG/M metagenome (GOLD analysis project Ga0335397, IMG submission 205740) | Freshwater microbial communities from Lake Fryxell liftoff mats and glacier meltwater in Antarctica - MAT-04 (spades assembly) (version 2) ... | reverse complement strand
CGGCTCAACTCCTGATTCAAGCCCGCGGGATGGACGTGCGGGTGCCGGTTGAAGTCGCTGACGTGGCCTCTCGCCCCGTCGATTTCATCCGCGATGTGGAACCGTTCTTAAGCAAAACCGGTTGCAGTGCGGGGACGTGCCACGGCGGACAGCAAGGCAAGAAAGGCTTCAAGCTCTCTTTGCGCGGTTACGATCCGATCTACGATTACCGCGCTCTGGTCGACGATGTGAGCGCCCGGCGGTTCAATCGGGCCAAGCCGTCGGACAGTTTAATGCTGCTCAAGCCCACGCAGGCCGTCCCGCATGAAGGGGGCTTCCTGTTCGATGAGGAATCGCGGGCGTACAAGGTGCTGCATCAATGGATCGCCGAAGGCTGCCAATATGCGGAAACCTCGCGGCCGGAGCGATTGGAAATCCGTCCTGAGAACCCGCTGCTGGATCGCGTCGGTCAGACGCAGCAACTGCAGGTGATCGCTTTTTACACCGATGGCTCGCAGCGCGATGTCTCCCGCGAAGCCGTGTTCGAGACCAGTAACTTCGAGGTGAACACCGTCAGCGGGACCGGCCTCGTCAGTGCCGTCCGCCGAGGCGAAGCCGCCGTGCTGGTGAAGTACGAAGGGGCGTTCGCCAACACGTCGGTCACCGTGCTGGGCACCCGCGAAGGATATGCCTGGCAAGACACGCCCGAGTTCAACGACATTGACACCCTCGTCAACAACAAGCTGAAACGCCTCAAGATTCTGCCATCGAGACTGTGTACCGACGCCGAGTTTCTGCGGCGCGTCTCGCTCGACCTGACCGGCCTGCCGCCGAGCAGTGCCGATGTGCGGGCCTTTCTCAACGACCCCCGAGATTCCCAGGCCAAGCGCGCCGCGAAGATCGAAGACCTGCTCGACTCGCCCGGCTATGTCGACCAATGGTCGCATAAGTGGAGCGACTTGCTCCTCTCCAATCGCAAGTTCATCAATGAAAAGGGGGTCTGGGCCTTCCGCAACTGGATTCGTCAGGCCGTCGCCGAGAATCAGCCGTATGACGAATTCGTTTACGAATTGATGACCACCTCGGGCAGCACGCTGGAGAACCCGGCGGCGAACTATTACCGCATCGCCCGCGAACCCCGCGAAGTCATGGAGAACATGACGCAGGTTTTCCTTGGCACCCGCTTCGTCTGCGCCCAATGTCACGACCATCCGTTCGAGCGCTGGACCCAGACCAATTACTATCAACTCTCCGCCTACTTCGGCGGCGTGGGACGCAAACCCGGTGCGACGACCGATGAAGAAGTCATCTATGATCTCCGCGCGGCTCAGCCGGTGATCCACATCGGCACCAGCCAACCCGCCCCGGCAACATTCCCCTTCACCGTCGCCGGCGTCGACTTGGCCGGCGAATTGCCGCGGACTCAATTGGCGAAATGGCTGACCTCAAAAGACAACCCCTACTTCGCCAAAAGCCTGACCAACCGCTATTGGAGTTACTTCTTCGGCAAGGGCATCATCGACCCGGTGGACGACATCCGCCTGACCAACCCAGCCACGAATCTGGAACTCCTCAATGCGTTGACGGCCGATTTCGTCGCGCACAAGTTTGATACGAAGCACCTGATCCGCAAGATCGTCTCCTCGGCGACTTACCAGCGCACATTCGAGCCGAACTCGTTCAACGAGGATGACGACACGCACTACTCGCACGCCGCGCCGCGGCGGCTGCCCGCCGAATCGCTGCTCGATGCAATCCTGGTGGCGACAGGTGCGCCGGTGAACATCCCCGGCGTGCCGGCGGGCTTCCGGGCGTCACAACTCCCGGATTCCGGCGTGCAGAACCCCTTCCTCGACATGTTCGGCCGCGCTCCGCGTGAGTCGCCCTGTGAATGCGAACGGACCAGCGAAGTGAGTCTGGCTCAAACGTTGACCTTGATCAACGGCCCGACGATTTCGGATGCCATCATCCATCCGCAAGGCATCATCGCCCGACTGATTCAGGAGCAGGCCGACGCCGGCAAGATGGTCGACGAATTGTATCTCGCCACCGTCAATCGTTTGCCGAACGATACGGAACGCAACCAAGGGGTGAAGTACCTGAACGACTTCGGCGTCTCGGAAGGGGCACAAGACCTGATGTGGGCCCTCATCAACAGCCCCGCGTTTCTGTTCAACCGGTGAGAAGAGCGAAGCAGAGTTTACCGCAGATTTCGCAGATGGACGCAGATAAATCGAAGCAGCAGGCGTAATAGCGTCCTGACTTTTGATTCGAATCTGCGAAAATCTGCGTCATCTGCGGTTCCTGCTTTCGATTCTCCGTCGAGCTTCGCTAATTCGTCTTCCACGCCCGGCGGAAGAACTCGACGAAGTTCTTGTACATGATGCCTTCGATGTCGTCGGTCGAGTAGCCGCGGGCTGCGAGCAGGTCGGCCATGATTTGCAGGTCGGCGATGGTGTCGAGGTCGGAGGGGGACTGTTCCTTGCCGAAGCCGCCGTCGAGGTCGCTGCCGATGCCGCAGTGTTTGGCGTTGCCGGCGAGTTGGCAGATGTGGTCGATATGGTCGACGATCTGGCCCATGGTCACGGTCGACGGGTCAGACACGCCGATCTTCCAGCCAGGGCGAATCATCCAGTTGTCGAACGCCGCGCCGATGACCGCCCCTCGGCTGATGAGTTCTTTGATCTGGTCATCGGGGAGTTGGCGATCGGCGGGAACGAGGGCGCGGCAGTTGTGATGGCTGGCCAGCACCGGTCCCTGGAAGGTCTTCATGGCATCCCAGAACGATTCGTCGGCGAGATGGGTCACGTCGAGCAGCATGCCGGCTTTATCCATTTCTTTCAGCAACTGGATGCCGTCGGGGTTGAAGCCCCCTTCGCTGCCGGTGCCGAAGCAATACGGGCTGGGGCCGTAATGGGCCGGGCCGAGAATGCGCAAGCCGTCGGCGTACCAGTCGTGAATTTGCGACGGAGCGAGAATCGGCGGGCTCCCTTCCATGCTGAGGATGTAACCGATGGGCAGATTCTTCGGCGGTTTCGTCAGCCAGTCATTGACGTGCGAATCGAGCGTCTCTCGATTATGAACTTCGCGGAGCACGCCTTTTTTCACCATCGCCTGGTAATAGGCCAACTGTCCCTGCGACATCGCATACGCGGCTTCGCGCGACTGCGGGAAGGACAGCGCTTTGTCCTTGCGGTGATGGCGCGGCAGCAGGGTGGAGATCGTCAGGCCGACGTTGCCCCGCTTCAGTTCGTACCACGAGGTCGTACAATCGCCGGGGATGATGCCCGTGAATTGCTGCTCGAATTCACGAATTTTCGGCACCGGCAACATCAGGTCGCGCGTCCATTCCGTCGCGTTCCAAGCCATGTCGAGATGAGCATCGAAAATCAATTTTTGCATGGTGAATCGTTTAATGTTGAGAGTTGAGGTCAATCCATCGCTTGCGCTTAGCGGACGTTCACGGCAACGCCTTATCGTGCTTCATCCCCGCGAGCGCCAGCGCTGTCCAGCCAATGAGGAAGCATAAGCCGCCCAGGGGTGTGACCATCCCCCATTTCGACACGCCGGTAATCGTCAGCACATACAGGCTGCCGGAGAACAGCACGATGCCGAAGACAAAGGACCAGCCGGCGATGCGGGTGAATACGGATCGGCGGCGTGCCTCCAGCAATCCGACAGCCAGCAACGCAAGGCTGTGGAACATCTGGTACTCGGCACCGGTCTGAAAATCGTGCAGAGACTTTTCCGACCGCAGCATCTCGCGGCCGGCGACGACACGAGTTTCGGCCCCGTATTTCTGGGTGAAATAGCCGTCCAAACCGTGTGCCGCGAACGCCCCGGCGGCGACCGACAGACCGGCGAGAATCGCACCGAGAACGAACCAGAATTTCATCGCACGCTTCACTTGCAAGGCAGGAGACAGCACCGGCAGGGAAGGATGACCGGCAGGACTTTCCGACCGGAATCGGAAATTCGAGTTGTATCGTAATGGTCAGCGCCGATGATTGCCACCGCGACGAAGTTCGCCTGATTTCAACTGGCGATTAACTCGGGGATCGGCTTGCCGTGATCGACAATCGGTGTCGGCCGGCCGTTGAAGTCGTTGATCAAGGTGTTGGCCGCGTCGATGCCAAGGTGGTGATAGATGGTCGCCAGGAAATCTCCCGGTCCGCAGCGCCGTTCGATGGCATCTTCGCCGCGCTTGTCGGTCGCGCCGATCACGCGGCCGGGTTCGATGCCGCCGCCGGCCCACAGGTTCGAGAACGCCCGCGGCCAATGGTCGCGGCCGGGTTGAATGGTCCCCGCCGCGGCGCTGGCATCGCCGGCACCGGTGCTGGCGGCGTAGCTGATCTTCGGCGTGCGGCCGAATTCCCCGGTCACCACCAGCAGCACGCGCTTGTCGAGGCCGCGTTCGTGCAGATCTTCGACGAGGGCGGTGACGGCCTGGTCGTATGTGGCGGAGCGGAATTTCATCGCGTCGAAACAGTGCTGATTCACCGCGTGATCGTCCCAGTTCTGCACGCGGCCGCACAACGGTCCGCTGAAACTGGTGGTCAGCACTTCCACGCCGGCTTCGACCAGCCGCCGCGCGAGCAGCAACTGCTGACCCCACGCGTTGCGGCCGTAACGGTCGCGGGTCTTGTCGTCTTCGCGACTCAGGTCGAACGCTTCCTTGGTTTTCGGGTTGGTGAGCAGCGTCATGGCCTGGGCCTCGAATTCATCAAGGGCCTGAAGCTCACCCAGCTTGTCGAAGGTCCGCTCCAGCGTGTCAAGATTCTGTCTCAAGCCGGATCTCCGGCCCAATCGCCGGACTTCGCCCGTGTCGGCCAGCCCGATATTCGGGACCGAGAAATTGGGCGCGTTGGGGTCGCCATGCACGGTCAAGGGCGAATAGGCATCACCGAGATACGCGGGGCCGTTGTATTCCAGCGGCGGGTTGATGCCGACATACGCCGGCAGCGGATTCTGCCGCGGCCCGCCTTTCGACCGGAGATAATTGGCAACGCTCATCCAATCGGGATAGCGCGGCTTGGGCTTATCACGCGTGTCCGGATCGCCGGAGAGAAGTTGCATCGACCCGGCCGGATGACCGCCCGCCGCCTGATGCATCGACCTCAAGATGGTGAACTTGTCCGCCAAGGCGGCCTGTCGCGGCATCAGTTCGCAGAAATGAAGGCCCGGAACTTTCGTCGCGATGGTCCCGAACGGACCGGCGTATTCCACACCCGAGTTCGGCTTGGGATCGTACGATTCCAGATGCGACATGCCGCCGGGCTGCCAGACCATGATGACCGCGGACTTCTCGCGGCCCGCCGGGGATTCATCCCCAGCCAGCAAACGGTTCTGGGCGCGCAGCCGCAGAATTCCCGGCAGGCTCAGGCTGGCGAACCCCGCCAAGCCCATCTGCAGGAAGTGACGACGGCGTTGCGTCGGCAGTAGCGGGCCGGGGCAGTACGCGGGGGACGACTGTGGGAAACGCTGGCTCATTGGGACTCCGCAGGCTTCACGCGTATGGCAATCGGTTGTGACACCACGATATCGACAATATCTCTCGGCTGAGCGATCAGAGTCGCTTGCTTGAGTTGTTCCGTCGCCGCGGCCAAAACCGCGGCCGCCGCTTTCTGACGCTCGGCGATGGACTGCACCGCTAGGTCGGCGGCCGGCTTGTTCTCCGGAGCCGCGCCGGCAGCTTCGTCGGTCAATTTCTTCGCTTCGGCATCCAGTGCCTGCACCTCCTGCTCGGCCTTTTGGCGCGCCTGTTCAGCGACGGCGACCGCCTCGGGGTGATGTCGATACTTCGCGACGGCACTGCCGTAGAAGGCGATCAGATACTCGCCCGGCGGCGTCTTGAGCGTGGCCAGATCGAGCACGGCCTGCGAACCGTCCGCTGTCAACGCGACATCGAACATCGCCGCGTGATCGAAGCCAGCACCCATCGTTTTCAATTGCAGCGTCGCACCCGAAAATTCGCTTCGGCGGATGTGGGCCAGCGGGATTGTCAGCTTCTCCCCCACGGCGGCTTCAATCTTCTGAGGCGAGGCGGGGGCAATCGTGATCGGCGTGAAATCGAATCCGCTGACGGAGACCTGCACATCGGCCAGCAATCGCGGGCGGGGAATTTCACTCCACGAATCGGAAATCGGCCAGGCGAACGACGCCAGTCGGCAGGGGCGTGTCACTTCGGCACCGTTGATCGTGGCTCGACCGTGGAAATTGGCCTGAGTCATGGCGCGCGGCGCATTCTGATCGGCGGTCACCAGAATCAGGCCGCGCGATTGCCCGACGGGGATTTTCAACCCGTGAGCCGTCACCCCTTCGGGCAAACCGTCCATGACCAGTTCGATCTCCCCGTCGAAACCATCACGCCGCATGGCAACTACTTCGAGGGCCATCGTCGCGCCGCCGCGCAGGGAGAGTGGTTTCGAGAGGGCATTGCGGTCGCCGTTACGCAGTTCCATGTGCATGGCCCAGGCAACGAGGGCGAAATCAGGTGCGGCTTTACGGATGATCAAGCGGTAAACATTGCGGGGATCTTTGCGCGTGCCGCCGAACAGATCGAGGACTTGCAGGCGATGGATGCCGTCTTCCTTGATGACAAGCTTGCCCAGCACATCCGCGGTGCCTGCGTTGTACGGCGGGCCATCATAGGCGTAACCGTTGCTGGAGACTTTCACCGGACTGGGGATATCGCTGAACTCGGCGACATCGGTCAGTTTCTCGCCATCCGGGGACGGGGTGACATGCTGGACAAGCACGGCGGGATCGGTCGGCAAGCCGAATCGCTCAGACGCGACTTCGATCCACCATTCTTCCCCTTTTTTCGCCTCGAACTCGAAAACATCGACATCCGCCGCCGGGAAAAAGCCGCCGGTGATGTCGCAAGGCAGCGTGACTTTTTGCGTTTGCGCGGGAGTGTTGTTCGGCTCCACTTCCGCCAGCATCGCCAGAGCGGGCAAACCCTGCGGCGGCCACGAGAACGAATTCACCGGCTGCGTGGAAGGCAAACGCACGAGGGGCGCATCCGCCGGCGATTCGTACACGGCCAGTCGGTAAAAGTGTTCCGCCCCCCCTTTGAATGTCAGCTCGTGAACTTTGATGACATAGCGACCATTGGCAGGGACGGTGAAATCCAAAGCGCCGCCACGCCGCTCGACGACCAGATCGCGACCGGCGGCATCGGCGATGACCAGCACGGCGTCGAGTTTGGAATCGATGCCGCGCGTCGCACAATCAACAATGATGCGCTGTCCCTGGCGGGCCTCGAACGTGTAAAAGTCGGCACTGCGGACCGACATCACGGCATTGCAGATCGAATTGACGGGGACTTCCATCGCCGTGGCGAGAGTCGTATTGGGCTTGGTCCGCGTGACTTCCGGCAGCGTTCCCACCGAAAAAATGCGCGAGGACGACAGGCCGAGCCGTGTCATCACGCGGGCTTCATAGATGCCCGACCGGCAATCGGCCGCAATGGTGACGACGTATTGATTCGGAACCGGCTGTTGGTCCGCGCTCGTTTTGGGAACCGCTGTGAGCCTGGGGTCTGAAAAGACCAATTCGCCGGCAGCTTCCAACTCTTCGCCGGTAATCGTGATCTCGACCTGTGTGCCCTCCTGCCCGCCCATAGGCATCGTTGTTAACAGCCGCGGCGCGGGGAGACAGACCGATTGGGCCTCCGCCACTGTTGCGACGCAACACACCATGCCGAGCGCGAGTGCCGCGCGGCGGAGTGTTTGCCGAGGTGAAATCTGAACAATCTCTGTCATCGTTCGCCTAATGGTTAAACAGAAATTCTTTGGTGTTGACGAGCGCCCAGATGAGGTCCTGGAAGTTTTCCTTGCTCGCCACGGCGGCATCCACCGGTTTGTCATTCGCATCCAGGCGCGGCTCGGCCAGATAATCGAGCGCGGTCTTCAATTCTTCCGAGCGCGGTTCGCGCGCGAATGCCGCCAGATAGAGTTCGCGAATCTTGGCTTCCCCTGGTTCGGTGCTGGCGGCCAACCGCTCGGCGCGGCCGTTGGGGGTCGCGAGTTTCGCCTTGATATCCCCGGCGTTGATCAGATGCAGACTCTGCGCCAGACTGGAAGTCTGCACGCGTTCGCATTCACAAACGCTCTCCCCTTCCGGCCGGCCGAACACACGCAGAAACGGGATCATGCGGTTGTAACTGTTGTCCGGCAAAGCGATCGCCCGCGTGCCGCGGGGGACATTGATGAAATCGGTTTCCGAACCAGCCAGGCGATCAATCGCATCCAGCAGCACTTCGGCTTGCACACGCCGTGGATAATAGCGGGAGTAATTCTGCCGGTCTCCCAGATTGTCGGGCGTGGGCGTCGAGCTGAGTTGGTACGCGTGCGAACGGGTGATGACGCGGACGAGTTCTTTCAGATCGAAACCACTGCGAATAAAATGCTGCTCGAGCGCCGTGAGCAACTGCGGATTCGTCGGCGGATTCGAGTCGCGAATGTCGTCTTCTGGTTCAACCAAACCGCGTTGGAAAAAGTGCTTCCAGTAACGGTTCGCCAGGGCTTTGGCGAAGAACGGATTCGTGGGCGAACTCATCCAGTCGGCGAGTTTCAACCGCGGATCTTCATCCGCGAGTATGGCCGGAATCGCATCTCCCAACGCGGCCGGCTTAAGGGGCAATCCCGTCTTGATGTTGTTCGCCACAGCGATGCCGCGTTTGTGGAAAATCAGGTCTTCATCCCGCGTTCCCGACGGCTTCCGGCCGACTTGTGTGAAAAACGCCGCCAGCGAGTAGTAGTCGTCCTGGCTCCAGCGCTCGAACGGATGATGGTGACATTGCGCGCATTGCAGACGGACGCCGAGGAACAGTTGAGCGACATCTTCGAGTTGCTGCTTCGGCTCTTTGACGCGCTTGTACCAGGCCACCGGCGGATTCCCGATGATGGTCCCCGTCGCGGCCAGCAATTCACGGACGAACTGATCGTAGGGTTTATTGGCGAGAAAGCTGTCGCGGACCCAGGCGTGGAAGGCGAAGTTGGAGACCATGTCGCTGGCGTCATCCCGGCGATTCTTGAGCAGAGCCGTCCACTTGCCCGCGAAGAAATCGGCGTAGTCCGGGCTGCTGAGGAGATCATCGATCACCCGATCGCGTTTCTCCGGATCGCTGCTGCCGAGAAACGCGCGGGCTTCGTCCTCCGTCGGCAAGCGGCCTCCAATATCCAGCGTGACGCGCCGCAGAAATGTGGCGTCATCGCACACGGGCGAAGCCGGGATGCCGAGTTCCTTCAAATTCGCGAAGACATGTTCATCGACGAAATTCCGCGCCGACGGCAGATTCTCGACTTTTGCTCCCAGCGGGACCGACGCGGTGAATACGGCGTTGCTCGCCTGGTAGCGCACCATCACCGAGAACTTGCCGGAGATGTCAAGGACTTTGACCAGACCGCGGTCGTTGACTTCCGCCATCGCCCGGTCATTGGATTCAAAGAGCGCCTGATTGGTCACATCGCGGACACTGCCATCGGAAAATCGGGCCATCGCCTGCAACTGCTGCTCACCGTGCCGAGCGACGATTCCGCGGCTGGGCTGCAACTCGAAGGCGACGAGATGCGGGCTGCCCGCCGCGTCGTTCTTCGCTCCCTGTCGAATCCACTCCAGCAGGGTCGCATATCCTTCGGACGCCGCGTCTAAGCGCATGCCGCCACCGTGGGGAACTTGTGCGGACGCTTTGAGCAGCAGCAGGCTGCGTTCGGGAGCACTCAAAAACAACCGCCGACTGCGGCCTTCCTTGACCAGATGCTCAAAGTCATCCTGCGGCTCGAACCCCAACAGCGACAACTGAAACCCGTTCTGCCCGCCCCCGGCTTTCGCATGGCACACGCCGGCATTGCAACCCGCCTTGGTCAGCACGGGCACGACATCATTGATGAAACTCACGGGACGTTCTTCAGCACCCACGCCCCGCGCGCACAGAATCAACGCCAGTCCTAACACGGCCGCTGTCAGACCGCGCGCACCAATCGCAGCTCGTGATTCGAGCCAGTGACAATTCATCGAAACTCCATCCATCGACCACGGGAAAAGAGCAAAGTTTGACCATCGGCGGAGGGTAAAGTACCCACCTCATTTTACCATAAAAGAGGTCTCCAGGTCGACGAATTTCCGCCGATTGGTCCCATAAAAATGCGATCTGTTTAGGAAGTGCCCGGCGGGCGGCGGAACGGTTTGCATCGCGGCCTTCTTGTGTTACTGTGCGGTGGCACCTCTGTCACATTCTGTCTTCATCACAGATTCGCTCACCAAGGACCAACCATGACTGCGCACCATGACTTGTCTCCATCGGAACCTGTGAAATCGGAAACCCTCGGCCGACGCACGTTTCTGGCGGCGACCGCGGCGATGGCCGGCATGTCGGCCCTGAACGCCACGGCTCGTGATTTCGATACGAATCAGCCGGTCCGCTATCCCGACCCCGACATCGTCACCCTCGATCCCAGGTTCAAGAAATACGCGCTGGGCAACACGCCCATTCAGCGGCTGTATCACAGCCCCAACATGCTGTGGGCCGAAGGCCCGGCATGGAACGGTGTCGGCCGCTATTTGCTGTGGAGCGATATCCCCAACAACGTCCAAATGCGCTGGCTCGAAGAAGATGGCCACGTCAGCACGTTTCGCGCACCCGTCGGCAACAGCAACGGCAACACGTTCGATTTTCAGGGCCGGCAAATCTCCTGCGAGCACGGCAACCGCCGGGTGGTCCGCTACGAATACGACGGCACCGTCACTGTCCTCGCCGACAAGTTCGAGGGTAAGTCGCTCAACGCCCCGAACGACGCCGTCGTCCACCCCAATGGCGACATCTGGTTCACCGACCCCGGCTACGGCGGCCTGATGAACTATGAGGGGAACAAGGCGATGGGCGACTCGAAGCAACCGCATCAGAAGGAAGCCGTCTATCGCATTGATGGCAAGCGATTGAAGATTGAAAAAGTGACGCATGAAATCTTCAAACCGAACGGCCTGTGCTTCTCGCCCGATTACAAGAAACTCTACGTCGCCGACACCGGGGCGTCGCACTATCCCGACGCGCCGAAGAATATCAAGGTGTGGGATGTTGTCGAGGAGAAGAAGCTGGCGAACGGCAAAGAGTTCGCATCAATGATGCTGACTAGAGTCGTCAAGATGACTCCCGCTGAACGACAGCTATGCATAGATAACGGTATCAAGCAAGGCCTCATCAAACATGAGGATGTCAACGACTACATTTGCGCGGACAAGGAGAGTGAGGATGCGGGTTTCGCTGATGGCATCCGCTGCGATGTCGACGGCAACATTTGGGCCAGCGCCGGCTGGGTCGGCGATGGTTACGATGGCGTGCATGTCTTCGCGGCGGAAGATGGCGTGCGGATCGGTCAGATTCGGCTGCCGGAGATTTGCTCGAACGTCTGCTTCGGCGGCACCAAACGCAATCGCCTCTTCATGACGGGCAGCACCTCGCTCTACGCCGTCTATGTCGAGACGCAGGGCGCGCATATCACGTAGACTCTGCATCAGCGTGCCGGCTATGAAAAAGAAGATTTGGCCACAAGAAGCACAAAAATCACAAAAGGTACAGGCTCACGCAATCGCCTCCCAGTCATTCATTTTTGTGCCCTTTTGTGCTTTTTGTGGCGAAATTCTTCTTCCTCGCATCCCAGTCGGCTTGATGCAAAGCGATCACCGTAGCAGGCCGATTTAGGGGATCATTGCCGGGAAGGCGGTCAGGGTGCCGGCTTTCATGTCCGGCACGAGGACGAACTTGCCGGTGGCATCCAGGCAACTGTCGGCGGCCGATTCCAGCGTCTCGCTGAGCAGCACCGGCATCTCGCCCAGACTGGAGATGCCGAAGACTTTGCCTGTTTTCCAGGAGGTGATAAAGAGCTGCCCGTCTTTGTTCCAAGTGAGTCCGTCGCCGCCATCGAATCCTTCGGCGACTTTTTCCGACGTGTGATCCGCCAGATTGACGCGGTGCAAAAGGCCGCTGCCGAAATCGAGCAGCAGCAGCTTCGATGGGCCATCGAGGGCCAGGCCATTGGGCGTGTTCAAACCGGGCAGAGTTTTGGAATCGATGATCACACTTGCTTTGCCGGTTTTCACGTCGATCTTGAAGACGGCTCCCTGCTCACCTTTCAGATTGCCCGAATCGCTGACGAACAGCGTGCCTTGCTCCGGCTCAATCGCGATGTCGTTCAGGAACAAGGGCGGGACGGGGAACTTGTCGGCGGCCAGAAATTCCGTGACGGTGCCTGCCGCATCGATCTTCACCACACGCGTTTTATCGGTGACGTAAAACGCCTTCTTGTAAGCGACAATTCCCTTGGGGTCGTCGAGACCTTTGGCGAACACGGTCGCTTTGCCGTCGCGGATGACGGAGACCTGTCCATCGCCGGCCTTGTCGAATTCGCCGATTTCCGTGACGTAAATCGCACCGTCATCGCCCAGGCAAACCGATTCGGGATTCTTCAGCCCGGTGACGAGCGGCTTGGGGAGATCGGCAGCCGCCAATGGTGCGGCAGCGAGTAACACGGCAGCGGTGGTAGACCATTTCATCGTGGGATATCCGTTTCAGGTCGGGTCGTGTGAATCAAGGAATCGAATTTAGCAGCCACCGCTGCGGATGTCGAATCACGCACGGATGCAATGACAGGAAGGTGGATGTTCTGTATCTGGAATGTAGAGCACTTGCTCCGCAAGTGCAAAAGCAGGCACTTGCGGAGCAAGTGCTCTACATTCATGAGAAACGAGTCGTGATTCGTGAGGAAAAAGTCGTGGCACAGGATGGTAACGAGGTGGTGTGCAAGGAAATTCAGCAGCGACGTTGAGATTGCTCGCACAGTACGCGGGCTGTGAGCACGAGGACCACCCTTTTCTCAGCGACATTATCGAGTACGATCTACGGTCCGATTTTTGCAAGTGGGGCTGGCGGTGATGCGCGTTTCCTGTCCGAATCTCAACCGGCTGGAGTTCTCCCCTCATGATCACTACGCTGAACCAATCCACTTTAGACCCATTGACCCGCGAAGAACCGATGAGCCTGTCGAGAATTGCGTTTGATGAATATCAGGATGGGGATGTCTCGCGGCATCCGCTGCTTGCCGACCGTCTGGAGAAATTTTCCACGCAAGACCTCTCAGAGCGGCAGCAGATCGCGGAAGTGCGGCTGCGGGAAAAGGGAATCACCTTCGCCGTTTACGGGCATTCCGACGGGACGGAGAAAGTCTGGCCGTTCGACGTCGTCCCCCGGCCGATCTCGGCGGACGAGTGGCTGCGGATTGAAACCGGGTTGAAGCAGCGGATTCGCGCGCTCAATTTGTTTCTCGATGACATTTACAACGAACAAAAGATTCTGAACGACCGCGTGGTGCCCCGCGAACTCGTGCTCTCCGCGAAAACGTACCGGCCGCAGCTCCAGGGGTTTCGTCCGCCGCAAGGGGTTTGGACGCACGTCACCGGCACCGATCTCATCCGACACAGCGATGGCGTTGTGTATGTGCTGGAAGACAACCTGCGTTGTCCGTCGGGTGTCTCGTATGTCCTGGAAAATCGCGAGTTGATGAAACGGGTGTTGCCGGAAGTCTTTCTCGGCTCGTCGATCGCCCCTGTCGAGGATTATGGCGATCGATTGCTAGCCACGTTGCAGCAGACGGCACCCACGGGTGTTACCAAGCCAACGGCAGTCCTGCTGACTCCGGGCATGTACAACTCCGCGTATTTTGAACATTGCTTCCTCGCGCAGCAGATGGGAATTGAACTGGTCTGCGGTTCGGATCTGATCGTCGTCGATGGTTATGTGCGAATGTTGACCACGCGCGGTTCGCAACGAGTGGACGTAATTTACCGCCGGATTGACGATGATTTTCTCGATCCGAAATGTTTCCGCGAAGATTCCGCCCTGGGTGTGCCGGGGCTGATGGATGTTTACCGAGCCGGTCGAGTCACACTGGCAAACGCTCCGGGCACGGGAGTCGCGGACGACAAAGCCGTGTATGCCTGGGTTCCGGAAATCATTCGGTATTACCTGAGCGAGGATGCGATTCTGCCGAACGTGCCGACGTATGTCTGTTCGGAACCGAGCCAATGCGACCATGTCCTGGCGAATTTGAAGGATCTGGTCGTCAAGCCCACGAATGAATCGGGCGGCTATGGCATCGTGATGGGGCCGCAGTCCAGTGCCGCGGAGTTGGAAGCCTGCGCGGCGTTGATCCGGTCGAATCCGCGCAACTTCATCGCCCAACCGATGCTGACCCTGTCGACCGTGCCCACGGTCATCGACCGGCAGCTCTCCCCGCGGCATGTCGATCTGCGGCCCTTCATTCTGTATGGCGAAGATGTCTTTGTATTACCCGGCGGATTAACGCGGGTGGCATTGCGGGAAGGATCGATGATTGTCAATTCGTCACAAGGAGGCGGCAGTAAGGACACCTGGGTATTGATGAATCACTGATCAGAGGGCCGAGTATGGCCGCAAAAAGGCGCAAAATGCGCAGAAAAAAATCATTGCATTTTACCCGCTTGAAACATAGTAGCACTTTTTAACAGATCCTCTTTTTTTGCGTCTCTTGCGCCTTTTTGCGGCTCATTCATTCTCCCCCTTCTTCAAGATGTCTCATGTTGCGTCGCGTTGCGAATTCGATTTTCTGGACCAGCCGATACATCGAGCGGGCGGAGAACGTCTCGCGGTTCGTGGATGTGAATCAATCGCTGTCGCTGGGCGGCAGTCCGCAGTGGTCACCACTGATTTACGCCAACGGCGACGAGACGTTGTTTCATGAACTCTACGGCCGGGAATATACGTCCGAAGCCGTGCTGCGTTTTCTGTTATTCGATCAGCGGAACCCCAGTTCGATCCTGTCGTGCTTGCAGATAGCACGCGAGAACGCCCGCTCGATTCGGGAAGTACTGAGCGTTTCCGTCTGGGAAGCGATCAACCGGTTCTATCTGCGGGTGAGTGAAGCCAATCGCTCGCCCGCCGCGATTTTGCAGAACCCTGCCGATTTTCTGGAACGAGTCCGCCGGTCGAGTCATGAAGTGGTCGGCGTGTGGGACACGACGATGTCGCACGATGAAGCCTGGCACTTCGCGCAGATTGGCCGTTTGCTGGAACGGGCCGACAAGACATCGCGCATTCTCGACGTGAAGTATTTCGTGCTGCTGCCTGATGAGACCAAAGTGGGTTCCGCGGTCGATGTTGTGCAGTGGGCGGCGCTGTTGGAATCGACCAGCGCGATGCACATGTATCGCAAACGCTACGGCCGCATCTCGCCGCAACTGGTTGCGAGTTTCTTACTGCTGGATGCGACATTTCCCCGTTCGGTCCGCTTCTGTGTCAGGCAGGCGGAAATCTGCCTCCATGCGATTACGGGCCGTCCGCTGGGCACGAATCTTGATCCCGTGGAAGAGCAATTTTCGCGGTTGCTGGGGGCGCTGGAACTCGCCAAGATCGAAGATATCATCCAGTACGGCTTGCACCAGTTTGTCGATGGTTTTCAGCAGAATTTGAACGATGTCGGCACCGCGATTGATCAGGGATTCTTTGAAATCCAACCGCAGATCGAATCCGAGTCCCAACAGCAACAAAGGCAGTCATTGGGATGACCATTCGCGTCGCATTGCGGCATCTGACGGAATATCGCTACGACCGGTCGGTGGTGGTTGGCGCACAGGTCATTCGGCTGCGGCCCGCGCCGCATTGCCGCACGCCGGTCCCCAGCTATTCGCTCAAGATTTCCCCGGCCGAGCATTTCCTGAACTGGCAGCAGGACCCGTTCGGCAACTTTCTGGCCCGAGTGGTCTTTCCCGAAAAGACCGATCATTTCCGCGTGGAAATCGACCTCACGGCCGATCTGACCTCGATCAACCCGTTTGATTTCTTCGTCGAGGAGTATGCGGAAGAGTTTCCGTTTACCTATGAACCCGAACTCGCCAAGGATCTGCGGCCGTTTCTGGAATGCCAGCGCGGCGGTGAGAATTTCGAGGCCTTTCTGGAATCGATCAATCGGAAACGTCGCCGGACGATCACGTTTCTGGTGGATGTCAATACGCGGCTCTCGCAGGAGATTAAGTATCTGATTCGGCTCGAACCCGGAGTGCAAGACCCGGAAGCGACGCTCACCACACTGTCAGGTTCCTGTCGCGATTCCGCCTGGTTGATGGTGCAATTACTGCGACGCTTCGGCCTCGCGGCGCGGTTCGTCTCGGGATATTTGATTCAGTTGAAATCCGATGTGAAATCGCTCGATGGTCCTTCCGGACCGGAGCAGGACTTCACCGACCTGCATGCATGGTGCGAAGTCTTTCTGCCCGGCGCGGGGTGGGTCGGTCTCGACCCGACATCCGGATTGTTCACCGGCGAGGGCCATCTGCCGCTGGCCGCGACACCGGCACCAGCGACCGCCGCTCCCATTTCGGGCCCGCTCGAACGGTGCGAGACCGAGTTCGGGTTTGAGATGTCGGTGCGGCGGATTCATGAAGATCCGCGCGTCACGATGCCGTACACCGATGACCAATGGGCCCAGATCGACCGCCTGGGTCGCCGTGTCGATCAGAAGCTGCAAGAGCAGGATGTCCGGCTGACGATGGGTGGCGAACCGACGTTTGTTTCCATCGACGATATGGCGGGAGCGGAATGGAATACCGCCGCCGTGGGTGTTGCCAAGCAGAAACTTTCGGGCCGATTATTACAGCGGTTGCGGACGCGGTTCGCACCGGGTGGCCTGCTGCATTTCGGTCAGGGGAAATGGTATCCCGGCGAACCGTTGCCGCGCTGGGCTTACAGTTGCTTATGGCGCGCGGATGGCGAACCGTTGTGGACAAACCCTGAGTTGCTCGCAGACCCCACCGATGCCGGTGACGCCCAGATCGAACACGCCGGAGTATTTCTCGCGGAATTGGCCGACCGATTGCATGTGGATGGCGGCTGGATGCGGCCGGCTTATGAAGATGTCTGGCAGACAATGGTGCAGGAACGGAAGCTGCCGGTCGATGTCGACCCGCGCAAGTTCGACCTGGATGCGGACGAAGATCGCCGGCGGTTGGCGTCCATTCTGGAGAAGGGGTTGAGCCAGCCGGTGGGTTATGCGCTGCCATTGACGAAGGCGTGGTGGCAGGCCCAACCACGGTGGACGAGCGGTCCGTGGCCATTTCGTTCCGAGCGATTGTTTCTGATTCCCGGTGATTCGCCGATTGGCCTGCGGCTGCCGATGGATTCGCTGCCGGATGACGGCCCCAGCGATTTGCGGACATTATTCGCGATTGATCCCTTCGCGGAACGCTATCCTTTGCCCGAGTATCAGGAGTTTCGTCGCCGAGCGCAACAGCGGCGTTCCACGCCGGAAGCCATCGAGATTCCGGTCCGCGGGCAGATCCCAATCGGCCGTGATGTGAGCCGGACGGCGACGGAGATTCATCAACAAAGCAAGACCCAGGAACCGGGCAGCGAATCGTCGGCGAAATTGCAGCCGCTGGGCATCATCGGCACGGCTTTGTGCATCGAGCCGCGCGGCGGCGTGCTGCATATCTTTATGCCGCCCCTGTCCCGGCTGGAAGATTATCTCGAACTCGTCGGGATCGTCGAAGCGGTGGCCGAAGATCAGAAGTTGCCGGTCATCATCGAAGGATATCTGCCGCCGAACGATCCTCGGTTGAAACTGCTGAAAGTCACCCCCGATCCCGGCGTGATTGAAGTCAATATCCAGCCGGCGGCGAATTGGGATGAACTCTGCGACATCACCACTGGCGTGTATGACGATGCGCATATCACGCGGCTGGGAACCGAGAAGTTTCAGCTCGACGGCAAACACACCGGCACCGGCGGCGGCAATCATCTCGTGTTCGGCGGCGCAACCGCGGCGGATAGCCCGTTTCTCCGTCGTCCCGATTTGCTGCGCAGCCTGCTGTGCTATTGGAACAATCATCCGTCGTTGTCGTACATCTTCTCCGGTCAGTTCATCGGACCAACCAGCCAGGCTCCCCGCGTCGACGAAGGACGTGCGGACGCGATCTATGAACTCGAACTGGCGTTCCAGCAAGTGCCTGAACACGGGGCAGTTCCGCCGTGGCTGGTGGATCGGCTCTTCCGCCATCTGCTGGTCGATCTGACAGGGAACACGCATCGCGCGGAAATCTGCATCGACAAGCTCTACTCGCCGGATCATGCGTATGGACGGCTCGGCCTGGTCGAATTGCGTGGCTTTGAGATGCCGCCGCATGCGCGCATGAGTTTGACGCAACAATTACTGGTTCGCGCGTTGATCGCCCGCTGCTGGGAGCAGCCGTATCGTCAGCCGCTGATCCGCTGGGGAAATATCCTGCACGATCGCTGGATGTTACCGGGACCGCTGAAAGAAGACCTGGCCGACGTGCTTAATGATTTGCGACAGGCGGGATTCGATTTCCGCGAAGAGTGGTTCGCGTCGCATCTCGAGTTCCGCTGCCCACGCATCGGCGAAGTCACTTACGATGGGCTGCGACTCGAACTGCGCACGGCAATTGAACCCTGGTATGTGCTGGGCGAAGAACAGGGAGGGGGCGGCACGGCGCGCTATGTCGATTCCTCCGTGGAGCGGCTGCAAGTTTCGCTGTCAGGAATGACTTCATCGCGGTTCGCGGTCGCCTGCAACGGCCGCCGGGTTCCACTGCAACAGTCGGGACGTGAAGGCGAAATGATCGCTGGCGTGCGGTATCGCGCCTGGCAGCCGCCGAGTTGTCTGCATCCCACGATTTCCGTGCATACTCCGCTGACATTCGATATCGTCGACCTGTGGCGTGAACGCTCGATTGGAGGCTGCCGATTCCATGTGGATCATCCGGGCGGCTTGAACCCGACGACATACCCCGTGAACGCCTTGGAAGCCGAATGCCGGCGGGCCGCGCGGTTTATCGAGCATGGGCATACGGGAGATCAAATCCGTTTTGTGCACGAGCAACTTCCCCGCGAAATGCCCTATACTCTCGATTTGCGCTGGCACACCTCGTAAGCAGGCTGCTTGACGCCGCGACTTTGTTTTTTCGTTTAACGGGACTTTGTCTCGATGACCGTTGCCGCAGCCTCTGAACCTGTTCTGAATCTTCGCGCCGATTCTTCCATGCCGTTTTACAACGAAGCCTTCGACGAACAGGGGCAACCCCGCCCGGCGTGGAAAAACTTCGTCGAGCGATTTCAAAACATCACGGCCGATGAGTTGACGCGGCGTTCGGTCCAGGCCGAACAGTTGCTCGCCGAGAATGGGGTCACCTTCAATGTCTTTCAAGAAGGGGGCGAATCGCAGCGGCCGTGGAGTCTCGATCTCCTGCCGCTGATCACCGGTGCCGAGGAATGGAAGCACTTGGCCGACGGTTTGAATCAACGTGCCCGCTTGCTGAATCAGATCATTCGAGATTGCCACACTCAGCGCAAGTTGATTCAGGACGGGACCCTGCCCCCGGAAATTTTATTCGCCAACCCCGGCTTCGTCCGTCCCTGCGTGGGACTGCATCATCAGCCCTCGTCGATGACGATGTACGCGGCGGAATTGGCCCGCGCGCCGGATGGCATCTGGCGCGTGATGGCGGATCGTGCGGAGGCCCCGGCCGGAGCCGCGTTTGCCCTCGAGAACCGAATCGTCGTATCCCGGACGATTCCGCCGGCCTGGCATGATCCCACAGTGCAACGGCTCGCCGCGTTTTTTCTGAAGATTCAGCACACGCTCGTCCGCCTGGGGCAGAACCATTCCGATCAACCGCGCATTGTGTTGCTGTCACCCGGCGCGAAATATCCGTACTACTTTGAAGATGTGTATCTCGCGCGCTATCTGGGGTATTCGCTGGTGGAAGGGGCCGATCTCGCCGTACGCGATGATCGGGTCTTTCTGAAAACCCTGGCCGGGCTGGTGCCAATCGATGTCATCGTGTCGCGCGGGATTGAACGGGGCATTGACCCGCTGGAACTGGGCGGTGGCGAACCGCATGGAATTCCCGGCTTACTCAAGGTGATCCGCGAAGGAAAGGTTAGCGTGGCCAATGTCCCTGGCAGCGGGCTGGTCGAATCTCCGATCTTCATGGCGTTCTTGCCCCGACTTTGCCGTCGGCTGCTGGGTGAAGATCTGCTGTTGCCCTCCATCGCCACCTGGTGGTGCGGCGATGCGCAGCAGTTCCAGTTTGTGAGCGACCATCTGCAGGAACTGGTGATCAAGCCCGCGTTTCAAGCCAGCGGCGGCGATGAAATCATTGCGAGCCGTTTGAACGCGGAAGGCCGCAGGCAACTCCTCGACCACATTCAAGCTCAGCCCTACAACTACATCGCGCAAGAGTTAATCTCCCGGTCCGCGGTACCGGTTTTTCGCGATGGAAAAATACAAACCGGTCATGCGGCGCTACGCACATTCCTGGTGGCGGATGGCGACAACTATGCGGTCATGCCCGGCGGCCTGGTCCGCGTCGCGCCCACCGCCGATCCGATGGTGTTATCGATCTCCGCAGGAGAGGGGAGCAAAGACTGGTGGGTGTTAAGCGACGAGCCGGAACAACCTTTCGTTTCGTTGTTAACCGACGCCGATCGGCCTGTTCCCTTGCGACGCACCAGTGCGGTTTTCCCCAGTCGTGTGGCCGATGATCTGTTCTGGTTCGGCCAGTCGCTGGACCGAGCCGACTTTTTGTCTCGCTTACTACGCGCCGTCATTGAACGCCTCACCACAGAAGAGGCGACGGATGTCGCTGAACTTCCGTGGCTCATTCGCATCCTGGCGGATCAGGGGCAAATCGAGCCGGGGTTTGCGATCGAATCATTCTCGGCTCAACTTCCCGCGTTGACTGAGGAACTGCCCCGCATGGTGGCCAACGTCGATGAAGTGCGAGGTCTGGCCGCGGCGGTGTCGGAACTTTATCGCCTGGCGTCGTTGGAACGATTGTGGATGTCGCCTGACACCTTTCGCAAAGTCCGGGAAACCGCCCAGGCATTTCGTTTTTCCGCAGAGAATGGCTGGAAGGGGCCGGTCGATGTCCTGGAAGCCGTCAATGAGGTCATACTCAACCTCGCCGCCGTCAGCGGACTGATTCATGATGGCATGGTCCGCGGCCCTGCCTGGAGGCTGCTCGACTTAGGCCGACGCATCGAACGGGCGCGCAACACGGGGAATCTGTTGCGAAACGTGTTGTCGGACGATTCCGTGATCGAGCGGCCGGTCTTGAAGTCGCTGCTGGAAGTCATCGATTGTCGCATGACATATCGCTCGCGGTATTTCGACAACGTCCAGCAGAACGCCGTACTCGATTTGTGCATCACGGATGAAACCTGCCCCCGGTCGATCGCCTGTCAATTGATCGCGATCGCGGAACATGTCGATGCGCTGCCGAGCGAAGCTCATTCGCTGCTGCGGAACGAAGAGAAGCGCATCGTGATGACGAGCTTGCATGGGGTCCGCATGATTTCCGGGGAACAACTCGAGCCTGGCCCGTCGGCGAGGCTGCCGGAGCTTCTCGCCGAACTCGATCGGAACCTGCGGCTGCTGTCGCATGTCGTCACCCGTAAGTATTTGCTGCATTCCGGCATCCCACGGCAGATCACCTCCGAAATGGAGTTGCCGCAGTGAAGTACCGCATTCTGCACACCACGGAATATGCCAGCATCGACCCGATCTCGGTCGGACATAACGAGGCCTGGCTGACTCCGCGCAATACCGCGCGGCAGATCGTCCTTTCCCACTGGATCGACATCCAGCCGAAACCCTCGGCCAGTTCCACGTTGACCGATTATTTCGGCAACACGGTCACACAGTTCATTTTTAACCAAGGTTACGAATCGCTGAAGATCTCGGCTGTCAATGAAGTCGAACTGCTCGAACCAGCACTCGAGCACGCGGACGGACCGGCCTGGGAAACGGTTCTCGCCGAGCTGCAGTCTCATCGCACGCCGCCAGCGCTGCAGGCGTATGAGTTCACGTTCGATTCGCCGCGCTGCCGCACATCCACGGAATTCGCCGACTTCGCGCGCCCGGCATGCATTCCGGGACGTCCGATCCGGCAGGTGTTGACGGAACTCTTGCAGACATTTCACGACGAGTTTCAATACGATCCCACCGCGACCACCGTCTTCACTCCGGTCGAGCAGGTCTTCCGCTCGCGACGCGGCGTCTGCCAGGATTTCTCGCATCTGATGATTTCCATGTTCCGCTCGCTGGGATTCGCGGCACGCTACGTCAGCGGATACTTGCGCACCATCCCCGCGCCTGGTAAACCGAGCTTGCTTGGCGCGGATGCTTCCCACGCGTGGCTCTCTGTTTACGGCGGATCGTTGGGTTGGATCGACATCGACCCGACGAACAACCTCTTCTCCAGTTCCAACCATGTCACCATCGCCTGGGGTCGAGATTACGCCGACGTGGCTCCCGTCAAAGGGGTCTATGTCGGCGGCAGCAGTCCGCAATTGAAAGTCAGTGTCGACGTGCGCCCCGTTGGTTGATCGGGTTCAGTTTTCCGTCAGAAATCGGGTCACTTTGGCCGATTCATCCGCGGCGGAACGTTGCAGGTGAATCAGCAGGCGTGATGTGCCGCGACGACCGAAACTCCAGACTTCATAGACCCCATTCGCCGAGATGATCCGGCTCTTGGCATTGGGCGACCCGAGCAAGGCCAGCACATCTTCCGGCTTCATCCCCACAGCGAGTTGATTCGGCGGCTTATTATTTTGCGGCATGTCAGTGACAGCGGCCGAGTCCCCCTTCACCCACCGCTGATCGACCAGATGGTAGCCCAGTTGCTTGAGGCGTTCGCCCGCGTCTTCAAATGACGCGTCGAGCTTGTTGGCTTCGGCGAGCAACGTCACAGCGGCCGGTTCATCGTTGATCAAGCGGAGATAATCCTCGGCCAGTTGCATCAACCCAATCGGGCCATCTTTCCGCAGTCGAGGCTCCTGGGCACTCATCCAGCTGCGCAGCAGGGCGGTCGCATCCGCCGTTCTGTCGCGCGTCTTCAACTCCTCGGCCAGCCGCAGGGCGTCTTGTCGGGTGGCCGTCGCGATGGTTTTAAGCCGCTGCTGAAAGGCCGACTCCGCATATTTCTCGATCAAATCCGTCCGTTCAGGGACACGTTCTTTCAATGCGTCGACAATGGTAGTGGCATTGCTGCCATCGAGCTTGGCCAGCGGCAAGACGCGGGCCAGCTCGACTTGGATCAGAAACAATCGAGCAATCGTGCCCCGATCAGTGGCGGGCGATTCACGAAAGGTGCGCAGCGGATTCGCCTCGTATTCGCGACTCAATTTCTCCGGCCACGTTTTGAGGGGCTTCGTGCTTTGCGGATAAAGTTCCGTCAACCAATCCGCAAACTTCGCAATCTGTTGACGGTCGTTCTGCGACTGCTGCCATTTCAGCCTGGCCCCTTCGTGCTGAAGTTCTTCCTGTAAGGATGGATCGAGCTCGCGCGTCTTTAGTTTCGCAGCCAGGGCGAATCGAGCCTCGAAGTCGTTCTCCGCGAGTTCCGTTCGTTCCAGCTCAAAGCCTTTTCGCCAGGTCCGAACGGATCGCGTGGCGAGGTCGTCATCGCTGTAAAACTTGCCCCGCTGCTCGGCCCATATCGCGAGATCGTACCAATCCGCAGATTTGGACGATTTCAGCTTGGCTTCACGCGCATCAAAGTATTCCAAGTCACTGAGGGCGATCTCTACCCGCTCCACGGCCACATACAGCTTGTCCGTCTCTTTTTCACGCTTGAAACGCCCGAGGATTTCCACATTGCGGACTTTCCCTACCGTGCGGCTCTGTTCTTCCGTGACACGAAACGTCACGTCGCAATGGACGAGTCGAAACTGGGATCGCGTGACTGTCGAGACCCGTCCTTCCACACGGATCGGCTGATCCAGCCAGTCATTCCATTTCGCTTTGGCGGCATTGAGATCGGCCACGGAAAGTAAGGTCTCGTCAGCGGCACATAGCGACGATCCCGTGGCGGCCAGGAGGATGAACCACAATCCGGTGATCGGAATGACACGGTGTTTCATGGTGTCGAGACCTGTTGTCGTTGGTCGCTGAGAATGCCCCGCGTCTCCGCTTCCGCTTCGGGGGATTCAGGGCGATAACCTGCTGCGAGGTACGATTGATAGTCGGTCCAGACGAACGCCGTGCCGCTGCGTAGCCGCGCAACGACCGGTTGCGTGGTTGTCTCCAACCCCTGCCACTCTTCGATCTGGGCTGCGAAAATCACGCGCTGTGTCAGCTCGTTCGACACGTCCGTGCTGACCCGCCGCAATTCGGGAAAATCGCACGCGATCTGCAATGTTCGATTGCCTGCAACCAGCGGCACATCGAACACAAACCACGTCTCGCCTCCCTGGCTGCGGCGCGATAAACCGGCGTCGAACAAGAGCCACCGCGCACCATGTTCGTCCTGAAAACGCCGGCTGTTCTCGAGGGGTTCTCCCGGAACATTCAGGAAGTCCGTCGCCAGTTCCATCAGGCCCGTGGACGACAACCCCTCGCCAGCAACGGCTTCGCGATGGGCTTGTCGAATCGTCAATGCGGCGGCATCATTCCAGCCCAGCGTATTCAACCCAGCCACCGCGCGTCCGAGTTCTCGCTTCGCTGTCACAAAATCGCCCGCGTGCAGCGCCTCGATTCCCGTTTTGGACGCCACCGGAATCGTCGCCCGCGCCTGCTCGCGGACCGCTCGATTCCAGAGGCTCCAACCCGTAACGCCCACCAATCCCAGGATGGACACGATGATCAGCCGCAATCTCTGACGCCGCCGGCGTCCCTGCTGCAATGTTGGCGAAAGATCAATCTTCTCGACCGCGGGGACGGTTGCGGTCACTGGAACCTTCGCGGTGGATTCGGTGGCCGATTCGGAAGTTCGCCTGGCCTTTTTGGACGATTGATCCGCCGGCTTGCGAGCTGCTGCCTTGAGCGCGGAGGACCCCGAGTCGGAGGAAATCACATCCGCGGCCTTCTTCTTCGGCAGCGGCGGCGCGACGGAATTCCGCTTAACGACGGGATAGGCATTTCCCGGCAGGACGAGGTGGGCTTGCCGGCAGGCCGAGCAATGCAGGCGTTGGTGGGTTTCCGTCCTCCAGCCGCCGAGAGATTCACCACAATCGCATTGCAACTGGAACGACTGCGGCGCGGGCGGCGCGGAACCCCCGAAAACCGCCGCCGCTCGTCCGATCCAGCCGGCCAATGTCCCACTCCCGCAAGGCAGCTTGAAAAATTCTGAGCGGATGGCGTGGCACGCTCGATCCGCACAACCCAATTATCCGTCGTGATCGACACTTGGTCAATCTGCCAATCTTGTGACAATCGGACTCGGCTCGCCCGCGAGGCGCATAAATGCCGACAGTGCCTTGAGCAGGCTACATCAATTTGCGTTCTGTTACCGATAGGACACAGGAGCAGATCTCGTCCAGCGGCGATGGCCAGGGCGGAATCATCCGCTCAATCGCCCGGATCGTTACTCTTGTGACAACTCATCCGTATATGGCAATGACGACTGAACACGCTACCGTGCCGACGGGCGATGCCGCAACTGCGGTTTTCATCCTCGAACCGCCGCGCCATGTCAGCATGACCATGCCATGCTTGACGAGTGGGAAATATTTGATCGGTTCGGCGGATGACTGCCAGATTCAAATCGCGGCCCAAGGTATCCGTCCCCACCATGCGTTGCTGATCGTCGGCGACCGCAAAACCTTGCTGAAAGCCTGGGACGAAAAGACCTGGATCAATGATTGGCCGGTCAAGGAATCGGTTTTGAAGCCGGGAGACCGAATCAGTATTGGCCCGGTGACGCTGCGCTGGCGTGCTGCGCGGGCTGACGAATTGGCCGCAATCGCGCAGCCACACCGTGCCGAGTCCAAAGCCGAGCCTACAACCGGGTTGATGGAATTCCTAGTTCCAGCATCCCCGCGCGGTTACGTTGTCGACGCAGTGTGGGCTGAGGAGTCGCAAAAGTTACCGCCTGCGGTGGCCCAGCTGGTGGAACTGGAAGACATAGCGCCGTCCGCGATTGTCGCATCCGAAGGTGCGGAATCACGGGGGCCGGAATCTGTCAATGAGCAGGCCACTGCTCCGGTTTCACCCCGGCATGACGAGCAGGCAGCCAGACTGCAAAGTTGGGAAGCCCGGTTGCAGGATCGACATGAGAGCTTGGAAGCCGAAAGGTCCAAACTGGCCCGGCAAGCACAGCGTCTGGAGGAGCTGACGCGAACGCTGGATCAGCGTGCCACGGCGCTGCAGCTTGACATCAGTCGCCAGAATCAGGAATGGCAAACTCAGGAAGCGGAACTGCAGACGCGACACCAATCCATCCAGCAAGAGGTAGTTGCTCGTGAGGCGGAGCTGGAATCCCGCCAACAGCAGATTGAGACGTGGGAATCGCGGCTATCGTCGCGAGAAACAGAATTGGAACGGCGCGAAGCCGGCTGGGCGACGGACATCGCCGAGATTCGTTCCGTGTGGGAGACGACTCAACGCGAAGGCGAACAACGCCTGGCCGAGCAGATTGAATCGCTGCTCGCCAAACGATTGCAGTTGGAAGCCGAACTCGAGGTCGTCGAGAAGCTGCGGGCTGATGCCGAGCAAACGCAGTTGCAGACGTTGCAAGAGCTTCAAGAACTGGCAGCACAACAGGCCGCCGTTTCGCAACGCGAGCAATCCTTAACGGATGAGATGACGGTCTTCGCGGCAACACAGGCCGCCTTCGCGGAACAACAATCGGCCGCAGAATCCGCATGGGGTATTGAGCAAGCGCAAGCCGTTGCCGCACAAGAGGCTGTCGCATGTGAACTGAACGAACTCCGTGCAGCCTTGCAAGCCGAGCAGACGCGGCTGGATGGCGAACGTGCGTCGCTACAGGACCGAGCGACTGAAATCGCCGACGAACGAGCCACGTTGAATGCGGACCAACAGGCAATTGAAGACCACCGGCGAGAACTGACGCTCCAAATTTCAGCAGTCGATGCCCGCGCCCATCAATACGACGAGTTGCAGGCGAGATTGAGTATCGAACAAGAGGACATTCTCACCGCCCGGCGAGAGCTGCAGGCTGATCGGCTGGCGATTGAAAATGATCGCGCCTCCATCGCCGAGGAGCGGCTGGCGCTTGTCGCCGAGCGGGAAGCCTTGCTCGTCGAATTCGACCTCGGCCGACAATCGCACGATCAAGAGTGCCAGGCCGAACGGGCAGCTATCAGCGAGGCCCGGGCTGCCCTCGATGAAGCACGGGCGCGGCTCGAAGCCGACCGGACTGACATCGCGACCGCTCAAGCGGAATTCGAGTCGCGGCAACGGGACTGGCATGCGGAAATCGAAGAGCGGAGAACCCAGTTAGAAGAAGAACAGCGTCGCGCCGCAGCCGAACAGGAAGCGAAACTCGCGGCGTTGGCACAGGAACAAGAAGCATGGCGGTCGACCATCGCTGTTCGTGAGGAAGCACTCTCAAAGCAGGAATTGGAATTCGCAACAGCGCGAGAACTTTTCGCCACAACTCAGCAGCAATTTGAGGCGAGACAAACGCAGTTCGAGATTGGTCAAGCGGACTTTGCTGATCGCGTCATTCAATGGGAGACACTGCAGGACGAGCTGGCTGCCGAACGAGAGCTTGTGATTCAGCAACGCGAGGCGCTGTCGCTCGAAGTCGCCGAGTTTGAATCGCGACAACGGCTCAGCCTGGTGCAAGAGGCTGACGCATCGCGTCTGGCGGAGCAGTCAGCGGAGTTTGAGCGCGCCAGGCAGGCACTTCAAGTCGAGCGAGATGAACTCGCCATCGCACGCGAGAAACTCACCGCAGCTCAAGAGGCGTTTCAGGCCGAGTTATC
>Ga0335397_10001986_pt1 | contig 27796 bp, 24 predicted proteins | sample MAT04_FD_205740 | JGI IMG/M metagenome (GOLD analysis project Ga0335397, IMG submission 205740) | Freshwater microbial communities from Lake Fryxell liftoff mats and glacier meltwater in Antarctica - MAT-04 (spades assembly) (version 2) ... | reverse complement strand
TGCCGACGGCGACGGGTCCATCTCGAAGGCCGAGGCCGAGGCGGCACGCGAGAAGATGGCAGAGCGCGGACCGCGCCACGGCAAAGGCCCCGGACATGGCCGCGAAGGTCGCGAAGGCCGCGAAGGCCGCGAAGGTCATGAGGGCCGCGAAGGCCACGAGGGCCGCATGGGCGGCGAGCGCGGCTTCTGGTTCGGCACGTTCGGCGAGTGACCTTTGTTCCGGGGCGCGGAGTCCCCTCCGCGCCCCACCCTTTGCCCCTGCACCGGGGGCGCGATTGCGGGTTTGGCGTGAAGCAGATAGACCTCGGGCATAATGACAATGGCCAAAGACAGTCTCGTCGACAGCGACCCGCTTGCCGATCTGTCGGACGAAACGCTGCTGGTGCTTTACGCCCGGGGCGACGCGGATGCGGCCCGGCTGTTGATGCAGCGGCTGTTGCCGCGCATTCTGGGCTATGCCGGACGGATGCTGTCCGACCGGACCGAGGCCGAAGACGTGGCGCAAGAGACAATGCTGCGGCTGTGGCGGATTGCGCCCGACTGGCGGCAGGGCGAGGCGAAGATCTCGACCTGGGCCTACCGGGTGGTGACCAACCTGTGCACGGACCGGCTGCGGGGTCGCAAGCGGCGGCAGGGCGTGACGCTCGATGATGCGCCCGATCTGGCCGACGGGGCGGCGGGGGCCGAGGCGGGGCTGATCGAGGCCGACCGGATGGCCGCATTGCAGGCCGCGCTCGACACCCTGCCAGACCGGCAACGTCAGGCGGTGGTGCTGCGCCACATCGAAGGGCTGGCCAACCCCGAGATTGCCGCGGTGATGGACATCGGGGTTGAGGCGGTTGAAAGTCTGACGGCGCGGGGCAAGCGGGCGTTGGCCGCGGCCCTGTCGGGGCGGCGCGAGGCCCTGGGATATGAGGAAGGAGCGGGCGGATGAGCGGATGGGATGACGAACTGGACGGCCTTCTGGCGCAGGCCCGCGCGACGCCTGCGCTGCCTTCGGAGGTGCTGATCGCGCGGGTGATGGCGGACGCGCGGGCCATGCAGGGCGGTGCTGTCGTGGCGCACGCCCCGGCTGCGGCATTAACGGCGCGCCCGGGGTTCTGGGCAGTGCTGACGGGCGCTCTGGGCGGCGGCGGCGCGTTGGCTGGGATCAGCATGGCAACCCTTGCGGGCGTCTTTCTGGGGGTGACGCAGCCGGCACCGGTGGCGGCCTTCACCCAGACCTATCTGACCGGAACGGCGCTGGACCTTGTCGATCTGCTGCCGGCGGACGATGCGCTGTGGGCCGAGGAGTGACGCGATGAGGGATCCGCAGATGCCCCGATCCGTGCCTCCGGCAGCCCCCCCGGCCGGCCCGTCGGCGTCGCGGGTGACGCGGATCGTGCTGGTGGTGTCGCTGGCGCTGAACCTGGCGGTTGTCGGGCTGATTGGCGGAGCGATGCTGCGGGGGCCGCACGCCGGCGGGCCCGGCGGCGGGCCGGTGCGTGACCTGGGGTTCGGGCTGTTCACCGAGGCGCTGACACCGCCGGACAAAAAACTGCTGCGCGAACAGTTTCTGGACCGCAGCCCCGGTCTGCGGCTGGAACGGCGGGCGATGCGCGACGATCTGGATGCCATTCTGGCGGCGCTGCGGGCCGACCCGTTTGATCCGGCGGCGCTGGATGCGGTGCTTGCGGCGCAGAACGCCCGGCTGTCGGCGCGGCTTGATCTGGGCCAGACACTGATCCGCGATTTTCTGGTCGACCTGTCGCCTGAAGCGCGGCAGGCCTTTGCCGACCGGCTGGAAGCGCGCCTGACGCGCCGCAAGCCGTAAGTCGGCCGGTCAGGCGGCGGTGCGGCTGATGTTCACCTGATTGCGGCCCTGCGATTTTGCCGTCAGCAGGGCGCGGTCGGCGCGGTCCACCAGATCGGCGACGGGGGCGGCGCTGCAGGCCTGCGCATCGGCGCTGATCGCGAGGCCGATCGAGATGGTGACCGTGACCTGCGCGCCGCCGGGCAGGGCGATCGGGGTTTCCTCGACGCTCAGGCACAGGCGCTGCGCCACGTCGCGCGCCTCGGCCAGAGAGGTGCCGGGCAGGGCGATCAGAAACTCTTCGCCCCCGATCCGCGCCAGCAGGTCGGACGCACGCAGATTGGCCCCAAGCCGCGCCGCCACCTCGATCAGAACCGCATCACCCGCCGCATGGCCCCACTTGTCGTTGACCGACTTGAACCGGTCGAGATCGGCCACCATCACACCAAAGGGGTTGCCATCGGCCTGCGCCCGTTCGGCAATCGCCGCCAGTTGCGCTATGCCGTAGCGGCGGTTGTGCAGGCCGGTCAGCGGGTCGATCATCGCCAGCCGCAGCCCGTCCTGCACGCTGGCCCGCATCCGGTCGCCGTCCCGCTTGCGCCGCAGCAGTGTGCGCAGCCGCAACGCCATTTCGGCCGGATCGACCGGTGCCGTAACCTGATCGTTCGCGCCCAGGTCAAAGGCCATCGCGGCGTTGCCCGGCCCCGGTTCGCGGTTCAGGATGCAGAACGCGGCATAGCGCGAGGTCTGGCGGCTGCGCAACTCGGACATCAACCGCAGTCCGGCCCCCGCGCCGCCTGCATCGGCGTCAATCACATAGACGTCAGGGGTGGTCGCGGCGGTGTCGCCATCGCGAAACACCTCGTCCAACCCGCGGATCACAAACCGGTTCTGGGTGTGGGCCGACAGATCCTTGCGCAGTTGCAGCGCCGTTTCGGGCCGCTGCGTCACCAGTGCCACCAGACCGGGCATCTCGAACGCGGCGGCGGGTTCGGACAGGCCCAAGAGGCCAAGGCCGCCCTCGGCCGGTTCCAGATCTTCCACATAATCGCGTGCGCGCATGAAGCTGCGCAGCCGGGCCAGCAGCGTCTGGTCGTCGATCGGTTTGGTCAGAAAATCATCCGCCCCCGCCTGCAGAGCCTGCATCCGTGCCACGGGGTCGCAGGCTGCCGAGAACATCACCACCGGAATGCGGCGCGTCATCGGGTCGGCCCGCAGCCTGCGCAGCACCTCCGTCCCCGACATGTCAGGCAGGTCCAGATCCAAAAGGATCAGGTCGGGCTGCCGATCCCGCGCGATCTGCAGGCACGATGCCCCATCTGCGGCCAGCAAAGGTTCATAGCTGGCCGCAGTCAGCTTGACCTTGAACACGATGCGGTTCGTCGAGACATCGTCTACGATGAGGATTTTGCCAACCATGGCGGCGTTACCTGCGTTACCTGCGTTACCTGACACATCTGATCTTACATATGGACCGGAAGTGGTTAAGAATTCCTTTCAATCTTAGGCGCGATTTGCCAACTATTCGCAGGATATCTGCAACCATTCGGGGGGACGCGGCTTGAACTGGCAAGAATCTGCCGAAACCCTGGCCTTGCGGGCGATGGCCTGGCTGATTGCGGATGATGACAGGGCGGGGGCGTTCCTGCAGGCGACGGGGGCATCGCCCGGCGATCTGGCGGCGCAGGCCGGCGATCCGGTGTTTCTGGGCGCGGTGCTGGACTTTCTGCTCAGCGACGATGCGCTGGTCACCGGGTTCTGCGATGCGGCGGGGCTGGCCTATACCGTGCCGATGCAGGCCCGCGCCGGGCTTCCGGGCCATTCGCAGATGCATTGGACCTGACGGATGCCCGAGGTGCCGATCAGCGCAATCCTGTTTGACAAGGACGGCACGCTGTTTGATTTCCGCAGTTCCTGGGGGGCGTTCGCGGCGGACCTGCTGGCGCGGCTGGCGCGTGACGCGGCGCATCGGGCGGACCTGGGGCGGGCGATGGGCTATGATCCGGTGACCGGGCAGTTCGCCTGCGACAGCATCATGATCGCCGCCACCACCGACGAGATTGCGGCCGCGATGCTGCCGCATCTGCCCGGCATTGACGCCGACGACCTTGTCGATCTGCTCAACACACTGTCGGTCTCGGCGCTGATGCATCCGGCGGTGCCGCTGCGCCCCGTTCTGGACGGGTTGCGGGCGCGCGGCCTTCGGCTGGGCGTGGCCACCAACGACACCGAAGCCCCGGCACGCAGCCATCTGGACGCCGCCGGGATCAGGGATCTGTTCGATTTCGTCGCGGGATGCGACAGCGGCCACGGGGCCAAGCCGGAGCCGGGGATGCTGCTGGCCTTTGCCCGCAGCCAGGGGCTGCAGCCGGCGCGGGTGGCGATGGTGGGCGACAGCCGCCATGACCTGATCGCGGCGCGGCGGGCGGGAATGTGGGCGGTGGCGGTGCTGACCGGGGTCGCAGGCCGCGCCGAACTGGCACCGCATGCCGACGTGGTGCTGGCCGATATCGGCGCACTTGAGGCATGGCTCGACGGGTTGGCCACCGCCTGACGGCCTCATCCCCCAAAAACGACGCGGCAAGGTCGGGAAAGAAGTGTCCAATCGCTGCGGCTTTCGGTCATCCTGTGGTCCACAGGGCCCTTTGGGGCAAGGGGAGAAAGATCATGACCGACGAACCGGATCGCCGCCGCCGTGCCGGGGGACGTGCTGGCAACAAGATTCGCGCCGGATCGTCGGTGATCGACCAGATGCCCTGGCGCATTCCCGTCAACCCCGACCGCCCGACCGAACCGCTGGATGCCGACGGCGTGCAGGCGATCCATCGCGGGGCGATGCGCATCCTGCGCGAGATCGGCATCGAGTTTCTGAACCCCGAGGCGGTGACCATCCTGAAAAAGGCCGGTTGCAAGGTCGAGGGCACCAACGTCCGCATGGACGAAGACTTTGTCATGGAAATGCTGTCTCACGCGCCCGAAACATTCACCATCACCCCGCGCAACCCCGAGCGCGAGATCATCATGGGCGGCAAGCACATGGTGTTCGTCAACGTCTCGTCGCCGCCGAACGCGTGGGACATGGAGCGGGGAAAACGGTCCGGCGACTTTGAATCCTTCAAGGAATTCATGAAGCTGACCCAGTATTTCAACTGTATCCATGTGGCGGGCGGCTATCCGGTGGAACCCATCGACATCCATCCTTCGGTCCGCCACCTCGACTGCCTTTACGAAAAGCTGACCATCACCGACAAGGTGGTGCATGCCTATTCGCTCGGGTCCGAGCGGGTGGAGGATGTGATGGAGATGACGCGCCTGGCGGGCGGGTTGTCGGAGGACGAGTTTCAGGCCAGACCGCGGATGTATACAAACATCAACTCGGTCTCGCCGCTCAAGCATGACTTCCCGATGCTCGACGGCGCGATGCGGCTGGCGCGGCGCGGGCAGCCGGTGGTGGTGACACCGTTCACGCTGGCCGGGGCGATGGCGCCGGTGACGATGTCGGGCGCGGTGACGCTGAGCCTTGCCGAGGCGCTGGCGGCGATTGCCCTGCTGCAATACATCAATCCGGGTTGTCCGGTGGCGATCGGCACCTTCACGTCGAATGTCGACATGAAATCGGGCGCACCCGCCTTTGGCACCCCGGAATACATGCGCGCCACCCAGATGACCGGGCAACTGGTGCGGCATTACAAGCTGCCGATGCGGTCGTCGGGGGTCTGTGCGGCCAACGTGCCGGACGGGCAGGCGATGTGGGAAACCTCGAACAGCCTGTGGGCCGCCGTGCAGTCGGGCACCAACATGGTCTATCACGCGGCTGGCTGGCTGGAGGGCGGTCTGATCGCCAGCCCCGAAAAGTTCATCATGGACTGCGAAGTGCTGCAGATGATCCAGCGGTATTTCGAAGAGGCGACCTTTGCCACCACCGACGACGACATCGCCTTTGACGCGATCAGGGAGGTGGGCCCGTCGGGGCATTACTTTGGTTGCCAGCATACTCAAGACCGCTATCAGACAGCGTTCTATGCGCCCATCGTCTCGGACTGGCGCAACTATGAGGCCTGGCAGATCGACGGGTCGGTGTGGACGGCGGAACGGGCGCACCGCATCTTCAAGCAGATCATGGCCGAGTTCGAGCCGCCGGCGATGAACGGCGACCACCGAGAAGAGCTGATCCGCTTTGTCGCCCGCCGCAAGCAGGAAGGCGGCGCGCCGACCGATTTCTGAACGCGGGTGGGGGAACCCCGCCAACCACAAGGCCCCATCGACCTGCCGGCCCCCACGGCGGTTGGTCGGGCCAGCGGCGGGGTCCACTGATCAGCTTGGATTTTCTTTGGAAAAACCCGATTTCGTGGCGGTTTGGCTCGCCGGGCGGCCGCGACGTCAGGTCAGGGGAACCGGACTGGAGTTTGCCGTGCCGGCCCGGTAAACACTGCGGCAAGGGCAGGAGAGCATGATGACCGGAACCTTGCAGCAGCGCGGACTTATGGCTTTGTTGGGGGCCGCCGCCGGGATCAGCCTTTACGTTCTGGGCGAGCTTCTGGACGGCGATCTGCTGGGCGAACGGGTCAGTCTGGCGCTGGCGGCCTTTACCGGCACGTTCTTTGCCGCCCTGCTGGGCATGGCCGGGCCGCTGTCATTGGCGCGCGCGGCGGCGGGTGCGCTGGCCGTGGCCACGGCGGTCGCGGCGCTGCTGAGCCTTGCGGCCCTGCGGTTTGCCAGCATCGACGATCTGGCCAATTCGCCAATTCCGGCAGTGGCGACCTTTGTGGTCGGCAGCCTGCCCCTGCCGTTCATCATCGCGGGCTTCGGCCCCGGCTGGCGCAATTACTGCGCGCTGTTCTCCGAAGCCTGGGGCATCTTTGTGCGCTATGCCGTGGCTTTGGTGTTCGTCGGCGTGGTCTGGGCGGTTATCCTGTTGTCTGACGCGCTGTTCGGCGTGGTTGGCCTGACGTGGATCGACGACCTGCTGCAGATCGACCCGGTGCCGTTCCTGATCACCGGCACCGTTCTGGGGCTGGCGCTGGCGGTGGTGCAGGAGATGGCCGATGTCGTGACGCCCTATCTGATCCTGCGGCTGTTGCGGCTGCTGGTGCCTGTGGTGCTTTTGGTGATGGTGGTGTTCATCGCAGCGCTGCCGGTGCAGGGGCTGGCGGGGCTGCTTGGCGGGCTGTCGGTGGCGGCCACGCTGATGGCGATGGCGGCGGCGGCGGCAGTGCTGGTCACCGCGGCGCTTGATGACGAGGACGCCAACGCCCCTGACACTGCCCTGATGCGCCGGGCCACGCAGGCTTTGGCCGCCGTGATGCCGGTGCCCGCCGCGCTTGGGGTCTATGCGGTCTGGCTGCGGGTTGACCAGTATGGCTGGACCCCGGACCGGCTGTTTGCCGCCACGGTGGGGGTGATGGGGTTGGCCTATGGCCTGCTGTATCTGCTTTGCGTGGTGCGGGGGCACGGCTGGATGGACCGCATCCGCGCCAGCAACATGGCAATGGCGCTGGCGCTGATTGCCGTGGGGGCGCTGTGGCTGACGCTGCTGAACCCCGAGGCAATCTCGGCCCGCAGCCAGGTGGCACGGCTGGTCGACGGGCGGCAGGAGGCGGCGACGCTTGACCTTTATGCGCTCGACCAGTGGGGCTATGCCGGACAGGCGGCCCGGGCCGAACTGGCCGGGATTGCCACCCAGCCGGGACAAGAGGCGCTTGGTCTGTTGCTGGCCAACCCGGCGCCGTCCACCCCGCAGCCGGTCGGCCCCGATCTGGCACCGCTGCGTGCCGAACTGGTGGCGCTGTTGCCGCTGCAACCGCCGACCGCCACCGCGATCCGGGACGGGCTGCTGGCGGTGGCCGAGGACTACGAGCTGACAAGCTGGATCAATGTCTGCAAGATGTCGCTTGACGACGGCGCGCCCGGCTGCGTCATGGTCGTGGCCGATTTCCTGCCGGGCGAGCCGGGCGAGGAAACCCTGATGATCCTGCGCGATACCGACAACGGCTACATGCGGTTCGAGGGGCTGTATCTGCGGGACGGCATCATCCAGTATCGCTCGGCCTGGTCCAGCACCGGCGGCCTGCCCGAGATGGACGCGGGTGCTGCGATCATCGCCGCGCTGCAAAAGGCCCCTCCGGCGGTGTCGCCCGCGGCGCTGAACCAGATCGGCATCGGGCCGGGCGATGCCGGACTGGCGCTGGTGCCCTGATCTGCCGCCATCCGCGCCGGTCTTTGGCAGTTGTTAACGGCTTGCCGCTAGCCTGATGCGGTGAATCAGGAGATGTGCGGGCCATGCATGGCTTGATCAACCGATCTATCCAGTGCTTCTTGCGCGACACCTACGGGGCGTCGACCTGGGCCGCTGTCGTTGTCGAGGCGCGGCTTGGCTTTGACAGCTTCGAGGCGATGCTGACCTATGATCCGGTCCTGACCGAACAGGTGATCCGCGCCGCGACTCGGGTGCTGCGCCGCCCCCGCGAGGTTCTGCTCGAGGATCTTGGCACCTATCTGGTGTCGCACCGCAATCTTGAATCGCTGCGCCGCCTGCTGCGGTTCGGGGGTGTGACCTATCTCGATTTCCTCAACTCGCTGGAAGATCTGCCGGAGCGTGGGCGGCTGGCGCTGCCCGATCTGGATCTGCCGGTGCTGCACCTGACCGATCTGGGCGAAGGGCGGTTCCGCCTGTGCTGCTCGGTCTTGCTGCCCGGGGTGGGGCATGTGGTGATGGGGCTGCTGCGGGCGATGGCCGACGACTATGGCGCGCTGGTGCTGCTGGACCATGACGGGATCGTGGCAGGGGCCGAGGTGATTACCATCCACCTCGCCGAGCAGTCCTATGCCGAAGGGCGCCGGTTCGATCTGGCCGTGCAGGCAGGCTGAGGATGGACCCAAGGGCGCGCGCAACCAGCCTGACCACCGCCGCGCTCGACCGGCTGATGCCGCTGCATCTGCTGCTGGATGCCACGGGAGCCATCAGGTCGATCGGCCCGACACTGGCCAAGCTGATGGCCGACCGCGATCTGACCGGGGCCGATGTGATGACCGTCTTCATGGTGCGTCGCCCAGCCGGCATCGCCACCGCCGCCGATCTGGCGGCCCGCGCGGGCCAACGGTTGCACCTGACGCTGCGCGGCGGGCCGTCGACGGTGTTTCGCGGGCTGGCGCTGCCGCTGGCCGACGGGCAGGGCCTGCTGTTGAACCTGTCCTTCGGCATCGGCGTGGTCGACGCGGTGCGCCAGCACGCGCTGACCGACGCCGATTTCGCCCCCACCGACCTGACGGTCGAGATGCTGTATCTGGTCGAGGCGAAATCGGCCGTCATGGACGAGCTGCGCAGCCTGAACCTGCGCCTGCAGGATGGCAAATCGGCGGCCGAGGAACAGGCGCTGACCGACACGCTGACGGGCTTGCGCAACCGCCGCGCGCTTGACATCAGGCTGGCGGCGCTGACCGCACAGGCGCGCGACTTTGGCCTGATGCACATCGACCTCGACTATTTCAAGGCGGTGAACGACACGATGGGCCATGCGGCGGGCGACCATGTGCTGCGCGCCGTGGCCGTGGTGCTGCAGGCTGAAACCAGATCGTCCGACACCGTGGCGCGGGTGGGCGGCGATGAGTTTGTGGTGGTGCTGCCAGGCCTGACCGACCCTCAGCACCTGTCGCTGACCGCCCGGAGGATCATCGACCGCCTGACCCAACCGATCGACTTCGAGGGCCGCCCGTGCCGGATATCGGCGTCAATCGGCGTTACGCTGTCGAACTTCTACGATCCCCCGGACCCCGACCGGATGCAGTCCGACGCCGACCACGCGCTTTACGCCTCGAAACGTGCCGGACGGGGGCAGGCGCAGTTCCACGATCCGGATCGTCAGTCGGCATAAGCAGGGATATGGCAGCCCGTAGGGGAGTTGAACCCCTCTTCCCAGGTTGAAAACCTGGTGTCCTAACCGATAGACGAACGGGCCACGGTGCCGTGGCGGCTTGCGTTGTCTAGGTCAGCGAACCCGTCTTCGCAAGGGGCAAAAGTGCCCGCCTACCCGCCGATCTGCGCCCCCATCAGGGCAATGGCCTGCTGATAGACCTTGGCGGCATTCCAGTCCTTGATTGCCGCAAAGTTCGGCTCGCCTTCCTGATAGCCCTTGCCGCGTTTCCAGCCCTTCTGCGCCAGAAAATTCGCCGTCGAATGCAGCGCGTCGGACTGATTGTTCAGATCGACCCGACCGTCGCCGTTGCCGTCCACCCCATAGCTCAGCGCGTTGCCCGGCAGAAACTGGGTGTGGCCCAACTCGCCATGCTTGGCCCCGACCGTGCTGGTGCTGATCGAGCCTTCGTCGACCAGTTTCAGCGCGCCGATCAGGTGCCCGGTAAAGAAATCCGACCGGCGGCAGTCATAGGCCAGCGTCGCGATGGCCGACACCACATTGGTATCGCCCATGAAGCCGCCAAAGGCGGTCTCCATGCCGTGAATCGCGATCAACACGCCGGCAGGCACGCCATAGGTCTGTTCCAGCCCGGCGTAGAAGTCGGGGTTCTTGCGCAGCCGCGACCGGCCCTGCGCGATGATGGTATCGGCGCCCCGCACCGACAGGAACTTGTCCAGCGTGTATTTGAAGCTTTTCTGGTTGCGGTCGGCCGAGATCGTGGCCTTGGAATACCCCGCACCCATCAGCGCCTTGCGCCCGGCGTCGCCCACGCCCGCCGCCTTGGCCTCGCGCGCCATCTCCGGCTTCCAGTCCTCGAACCCGGCCGAGGTGTCGCCACAGGGGGCGGCCAAAACCGGGGCTGCCAGCAGCTGACAGGCCAGCACAACAATGGTCAATCGCACGGAACACTCCCAACCCTGAATTTCAGGCAGTGTAGCGGCGGATGGCCGGCTTGCAAGCCGCGAGTGTCCCGCCGGCATCAGGGGCGATCACAAGCGAGGGAAACTGGCAGCCCGTAGGGGAGTTGAACCCCTCTTCCCAGGTTGAAAACCTGGTGTCCTAACCGATAGACGAACGGGCCACGCTTCAGTGGCGGGTGTCTAATCGCGGGGGCGCGGCTTCGCAAGCGGAAAATGCAGATCAGGCGCGGGCGGCGTCTTCAAGCCGCAACTGCACCTTCGTGCGGCCGGCGTAGGTGTTCAATTCCAGCCGCCCGGCCAGGTGAAACCGCTGGTGTCCGGGGTCAAGCAGGGCAGGGCCCAGCGGGCCGTCGAACGCGCCGAACGCCACCGCCTCAAGCCGCGAAGGCCCCTCGCCAAACTGCAGGCGCAGGTGGCTTTCGCCCATCCGGCGGGCCTGCACAGCTTGGGTTGCGAAGGCGAACCGCGGGGCCGGGGCGGCGGCGCCGAACGGACCCGCCTGTTCGATCTGTTCCACCAATGCCGCCGTGGCCGCCCCCGGCATCAGCAGGCTGTCGATGCGGAGGTCCTCGCGCGCCCCGGCCCCCGACCCCTGCCGCGCCAGCAATTCGGCCAGTCGCGCCATCGCAGGCTCGATCTTCTCGCGCGCGACGGTCAGCCCCGCCGCCATCTTGTGCCCGCCACCGCGCAGCAGCAGCCCCTCGGCGGCCAACAGATGCACCGCGGCCCCCAGATCGACGCCGGCCACCGACCGCGCCGACCCCTTGCCGATGTCGCCGTCCAGCCCGATCACCACCGCTGGCCGGTGCGCCGCCTCTTTCAGCCGCGCCGCCACGATGCCGACGACGCCCGGATGCCATCCCTCGCCCGCTGCCCAGACCAGCGGGCCGTCGAGGCCGCGCGTGGCTGCCTGCTCCATCGCCGCCTCGCGCACCCGCATCTCGATGTCGCGCCGCTCGGTGTTCAGCGCGTCAAGCCGTTCGGCCAGCGCCGTCGCCTCGAACACATCCTCGGTCGCAAGCAGCCGCGCGCCAAGGTCGGCCGCCCCGATCCGGCCCCCGGCGTTGACCCGGGGCCCCAGCAGAAAGCCAAGGGCATAGGTGTTGGGCGCCTGATCCATCCGCGCCACGTCGGCCAGCGCGCGCAGGCCCACCCGGTCGCGCCGCGCCATCACCCGCAGCCCCTGCCGCACGAAGGCCCGGTTGACGCCGGTCAGCGGGGCCACATCGGCCACCGTCGCCAGCGCCACGAGGTCCAGCAGCGCCATCAGATCGGGGCCGCTGACACCGTCGGCCCGGAGCAGCCGGTTTGCCTCGACCAGCAGCAAAAACACCACCGATGCCGCGCACAGATGCGCCAGCGCCCCGGATTCGTCCTGCCGGTTGGGGTTCACCACGGCATAGGCAGGCGGCAACGTGTCGCCGCCGAGGTGGTGATCGAGCACCACCACATCACAGCCCGCCGCCGCAATCGGATCGTGGCTGAGCGTGCCGCAGTCGACGCACAGGATCAGGTCATGCGCCGCACCCAAGGCGGCCATCGCGGGCACGTTGGGGCCGTAACCTTCGTCGATGCGGTCCGGGATGTAGAGCGTGGCCGCCAGACCCATCCGGCGCAGCCAGATGATCAGCAGGGCCGCCGACGCGCCGCCATCGACGTCATAATCGGCAAAGATCGCAATGCGTTGACGCGCGCCTGCCGCTGCAAGCAGGCGCTTTGCGGCGCGGGTCATGTCGATCAGCCCGGCGGGATCGGGCAGCAGATCGCGCAACGACGGGGCCAGATATCCAGCCGCCTCGGGCGCGGTGATGCCGCGCAGCACCAGCGTCTGGCACAGCGGCATCGGCAGGCCGGTGACCTGGGCCATCGCTTCGGCCAGCCGTTCGGCCTCGACCCCCGGGCCGGTCCAGCGACGGCCCGTGAGCGAGGCCTCGACGTCAAGATAGGCGCGGGGTGTCATGGCCCCGGTCTGCCCCAAGGGCGCCCGAACCGCAAGCGGCTGCCGCGCCCAAAAGTTTCAAGAAAATTTCTGACGGAATCCTGTCAAAGGATTTTGTCCGGACCCTACTTCGCAGGACTGCGATAGGACATCCGCCGCACCGATCCGGTCTTGGACCGCATCAGGATGGTTTCGGTGGTGACCCAACCCGGCTCGCGCTTGATTCCGGCCAGCAGCGACCCGCTGGTCACCCCGGTCGCCGCAAAGATCACGTCGCTGCGCACCAGATCGTCGCGGGTGTAGACGCGGTCGAAATTGGTGATGCCGGCGGCGCGCGCCCGGGCACGCTCGTCGTCATTGCGGAAGGTCAGCTTTCCAAAGAACTGCCCGCCCATGCAGCGCATCGCCGCCGCCGCCAGCACGCCCTCTGGCGCACCACCCGAGCCCATGTAGATGTCGATACCGGTCACATCCGGCTCGGCGCAGTGCATGACGCCCGCCACATCGCCATCCGTGATCAGCCGGATCGCGGCCCCGGTCGACCGGATTTCCTCGATCATCGCCTCGTGGCGCGGGCGTTCCAGCACGCAGACGGTGATCTCGGTGGTCGAGCATCCCTTGGCGGCGGCCAGCGCCGAAATTCGCTCGGACGGGCTCATGTTGAAGGTCACGGTGCCGGGCTTGTAGCCCGGACCGATCGCCAGCTTTTCCATGTAGACATCCGGCGCATGCAGCATGGTGCCGCGCGGCGCCATGGCAATGACGGTCAGGGCGTTGGGCATGTCCTTGGCGGTCAGCGTGGTGCCTTCCAGCGGGTCCAGCGCGATGTCGACCGCGGGGCCCTTGCCGGTGCCGACTTCCTCGCCGATGAACAGCATCGGCGCCTCGTCACGCTCGCCCTCGCCAATCACCACCACCCCGGCGATGTCCAGAAGGTTCAACTGCTCGCGCATGGCGTTGACGGCGGCCAGATCGGCGGCCTTCTCGTCACCGCGCCCGATCAGATCGGCCGAAGCCAGCGCTGCCGCCTCGGACACCCGGGCCAGGCCCAGAGACAGGAGGCGGTCCTGAAATTCACGCGCGTCGGCCATGGGAAATCCTTTTCGGTCGCAATCACTGTGCTGTGCTGCCCCCTGCTAGCCCGGCGGGCGGGCATGCGGCAAGCCTGATCACGCTAACAGCCTCAGACCTCTTCGATCCGCAGCGCAACCGGGGCACCCACCAGCACGCCAGTGTCGCCAAACCGGGCAATCGCGTGCGCGATGTCGTCCTGCGACGCCTTGTGCGTCACGATCAACACCGGGGCCTGCACGCCCTGATGGCCATACTGGCGCATCTGGTCGATGGACACGCCCGCCTCGCCCAGACAAGTGGCGATCTTGGCCAGCGCGCCGGGTTTGTCGATCAGCGTCATGCGCAGGTAATACGCGGCCGGCGTCGTCGCCTTGGCCGCGATCGGCACCGCCAGCGTGGCCGCAGGCTGGCCGAACACCGGGCCGCGCCGCCCCCGCGCCAGATCGATGACGTCGCCCATCACCGCGCTGGCGGTCGGTCCCGCCCCGGCCCCGGGTCCCCGCAGCACGATCTGGCCCACGGCGTCACCCTCGAGCACCACCATGTTGGTGCCGCCCGGCAATTGCCCCAGCGGGCTGTCTGCCGGCACGAGGCAGGGCGTCATCCGCTGCTCCAACCCGCGCCCGGTCATCTGCGCGACCCCCAACAGCTTGATCCGGTAGCCCATGTCGGCCGCCAGCCGGATGTCGTCGATCGACACCGCGCCGATGCCCTGCAACTCCACCGCGTGAAAGCTCACCTGCATGCCAAAGGCGATGGCGGCCAGCAGGCTCAGCTTGTGGCCCGCGTCGATGCCCCCGACGTCAAGTTCGGGGTCCGCTTCAAGATAGCCAAGGGCGCGCGCCTCTTCGAACACCTCCGCGTAGGGCAATCCGGCGCTTTCCATCCGCGTCAGGATGTAATTGCAGGTGCCGTTCATCACCCCCATCACCCGCCGCATCCGGTTGCCCGCCAGCCCCTCGGTCAGCGCCTTGATCACCGGGATGCCCCCCGCCACCGCCGCCTCGAACCGGATCGCAGAGCCCCGCGCCTCGGCCGCCAAGGCAAGGGCCTGCCCGTGATGCGCCAGCAACGCCTTGTTGGCGGTCACCACGTCATGCCCCGCGGCAATCGCCGCTTCGGTCGCCGCCAGGGCGGGGCCGTCGTGCCCGCCCATCACCTCGATGAACAGGTCGATGTCGCGGCGCGCCGCCAGCGTCACCGGATCGTCCTCCCAGGCATAGCCCGACAGGTCGACCCCGCGGTCCTTCCGCGACCGCGCCGAAACCGCGACCAGCTGCACCGGCCGCCCCGCCCGAGCGGCGACAAGGTCGGGATGCGACTGCAGGATGGATACGATGCCAAGGCCAACGGTGCCTACGCCGGCAAGTCCGATACGAAAAGGGGCGGGCATCGCGATCTCCGTCTGTCAGGGCCTGCCGCCTGTTAGCCTGAAGGCCGCCCCAGCGCAACGCGCGCTACCGCAGCCGCGCCCGCAACGCCGCCGCCCGTGCCGCCAGCGCCGCACCCCGCGCCTCGGCCTCCGGCGCCGGACCGATCAGCAGATCCTCGACCGGCAGCAGGGTTGGGGTCACCAGATTGCCGCCCTCCCCGGTAACCGCATCGACCCGCGGAAACTCGGTGCAGGAAGACAGGATCAGGCACAGCAGGGCAGGGCGCAGGGGCATCGGCAGACCTCGATTTCCGCGCCACCCTAGCCTGCTCCGCGTCCAAGGTCCACGCCCGCACCGGCCCGCCAGACCAAACCCTGCATCCTCTCTGCCCAAATATCCCACGGGGGTCCGGGGGTGTGAAACCCCCGGCTGCCTCGACAAATCCCGCTCGGGGTCAGTGCGCCGGCTTGATGAACGTCCCGTTGCGCAGTTCGGCCATCGCCTGCTGCAATTCGGCCTGGGTGTTCATCACGATCGGGCCGTGCCAGGCCACCGGCTCCTGAATCGGCGCGCCGGCGACCAGCAGGAACCGCACGCCATCGGGGCCGGCCTGCACCACCACCTCGTCGCCCGCACCAAACCGGATCAGCGTGCGGTTGCCCGACAGGTCGCGGATGTTCACTTCCTGTCCGGCCACCTCTTTTTCCAGAAGCACCCCTTTGGGCGGGGCGGCATCGCGGAAGCTCGCCGCGCCGTCGAACACATAGGCAAAGGCCTGACGCCGGGTATCGACCTTGAACACCTTGCGGCGGCCCTCGGGCACAAAGATATCAAGATACAGCGGATCGGCGGCGATGCCGTCGACCGGGCCGGTCTTTCCCCAGAACGACCCGACCACGACCTTCACCACCGTGCCGTCATCGTCCATGATCTCGGGAATGTCGCCGCCCTTGACATCCTGATAGCGTGGCGCTGTCATCTTGAGGCTGGACGGCAGGTTGGCCCACAATTGAAACCCGTGCATCTGGCCCTTGGCGTTGCCCATGGGCATCTCCTGATGCAGGATGCCTGACCCCGCGGTCATCCACTGCACGTCACCGCCGCGCAGGGTGCCGCGGTTGCCCAGACTGTCGCCATGGTCGACCGACCCGGCCAGCACATAGGTGATGGTCTCGATGCCACGGTGCGGGTGCCAGGGAAAGCCTGCGATGTAGTCGCGCGGGGCGTCACCGCGGAAATCGTCGAACAGCAGGAACGGGTCCATCTGCTCGGGGTTCCGGAACCCGAAGGCACGGTGCAGGTGCACGCCCGCCCCCTCCATCGTGGGCAGCGCGCGCGAGATATCGGTAACGGGGCGGATCGACATGGCAGACCTCCTGTTGGGGCATGCCACAAAGTTAGGTCGCGCACCGGCCCCGCACAACTGCGCCAGGGCGCGCGCGGTGTGCAGGGGTGCACAGGTTCAGCTGATCGGGCACGAGGTGCCCACACCCGTCATCAGCACGCAGGTCACAAAGCGCGGGCGGGTCACGATGAACTGGTCGATGGAGTCGTTGTCGATGCCGACGTCGAACACCGGCGCGTAATTCACCCGCGACTCGACGATCACCACAAAGTCGCCATCCGACATTTGCGGAATGCGGCAGCGCGCCGTCGTCGTGCAATCACCGAAGGCCTGCAGCGTGGCGGTTGTCAGCGCCGGCAGGATCGCCGCATTGGTGCTGCGCGACCAGTGAATCTCGAACCGGTTGCGGCTGGCTCTCCAGGTCACCGAACTGACGCGCAGCGACACGTTCTGGTCCTGGTCGACCATGTATTCCATCACGTTGTCCATCCCGGCCACATAGGCCGGGCTGATCGCGACCATCTCGCGCGACAGCATGTCCGAGATGGTGTAGGTCGCCTTCTGCACCGTGTTGACCGACCGGAAGCCGTCCCAGTAGACGAACAGCGCCATGTAGGCCCACAGCAGCATCGGCATCGCGATCACCGCTTCGGCGATGACGCTGCCGCGTTCTTCGGTCCGGAACCTGCGGATCATGTGGTCAAGCGAGCGCATTTCTGTCACCTCTCAGCTGGGTTCGGTCACGAAGGCGGTGGTGCTGGTCAGCGCGTAGCCACCCTCGGAATCCACCGCGAGGCCGAGGCCGATACCGGTCGTCGGGAACATCGCGTCCTGAATGACGCAGACCCGGACCAGCATCACGTCGTTCTGCTGGCCGATCTGCAGTGCGGTCACCGGCTGCACCTCCTCGTCGCGGTCAATGCAGGTCACCTGCGTGGCGGGCATCGACCAGCTGCCGGTGTTGATCCGCCGCATCTCGATCATGATCTGATCTTCGCAATCGCGGAAGATCACGGTGCGCGAACAGATTTCTTCCTTCAGCTGGTCGCTCGACGGTGCCATGTAATGGCCGAGCCGCAGTTCGCGCATCGTCATGTCGACCGACTGTTCCAGCATGATCGACCGCACCATCAGCAACCCGCTTTCGAACGAGGCCATGAAGATCGTCAACAGGACCGGCACGGTCAGCACGAATTCGATGGTGGCGGTGCCGTCTTCACGGCGAAAGCCGCGGTGCAGCCGGGGCGCCATGCGTTTCATGAAGCGGATCATTGGGTCAACCTCAACTGGCTGATGTTGCTGGCGATGGCGCGGAAGGCGGTCTGAATCTGCAGCCCGTTCGCGTTGAAGTAGTGGGCAGAGGTCGTCGCGCAGCCCGCGATCTGCGCCGCGCCGTTCGTCGGTGCCTCGAACGCGATGCCGTAGATGATCAAGCCGTCGGTCTTGGCCTTGGTGCAGGCGGTCTGCAACTGGCTGTCCATCGCGGTGGTGGCAGTCTGGGTGCGCATCGCCGTCATCGCAGTCGCAAAGTTCGACGAGCGGGTGGCGTTGTTGGTGCCAAAGGCGCGGGCATGCATCTGCCAGGCGACCCACGACGGGCGCAGGGCGGCCCAGACCTGCGGCCAGGTCAGTTGCACGGCCGGGGTCGCGTTGTTGGTCCATGCGGTGGCGCGCCATTCGGTGCGGTGCGGGGTCCAGAATTTCAACGGGCCAGCCCTTGACGCGTGAAAGATCGAATAGTTGCCGTCGTTGCTGCTGCGGTAGATCGTCGATATGCCGGATTTGAAGCTGTTGGTCACCCGCTCTTCGGCAAAATGTTCGCCGTCGGTCATCAGCACGATGATCTTCATCGCTTCGTCATCGGTGTAGTCAAAGGGCCTGCCCGCGAACACGCCGGGAATCTGGTTCTCGGCCACCAGTTCGGTGAACATGCCCCGCGACCCCGGGTCTAACATTGCGGTGCCCCATTTCAGCCCGGCATTGATCGAGGTGGCGCCGATCGCAGTCAGCCCGCTGATCTGCGATTGCAAGGTCGCGATGCTTTTGGTGGGCAGCCGGACCACGTTGGTGGTCGATGGCGGGCACCAGCGATTGGCAGCGTTCGGCACGGCAAAGTCGGTGTCGTTGTGCGAGACAAAGGTCGTGGTCTGGCTGGTGCTCGAGAAGGTGTCGGCATGGGCCGTCATCGGCATCTCCAGCGTCCGCGACATGCCGCTTTGGGAATAGACGCTCGACGGCAGGTCGATACAGTTCACGTTCGTGACGTGGGGGTTCATCGTGGCGTTGTATTTCGGCCGCAGGATCGTCCCGAGGTTGACCTGACCGTTGTAAGGCACCAGCGCGATCGAGATGCGGTCCTCGCTGTCGCTGGACAGCACGGTGCTGACGAACTCGCTGGCCGCCGATTTCAGGTTGACCAGCTTGCTGCCGGCCATCGAGCCCGACACGTCAAGCACCAGCACGATTTCCACGTTGGTGATGCGCTGTTCGGCCATCGAGTGGGCGGGGGCGTCGAACTCGTCGATGCCGATCATATGCAGGAAGAACGGCCGGGTGGCGGCGCTGGCGTCGGCCGTCACCTGACGGTAGTTGATGCCCTCGGCCACGTTCACGTTCGTCAGGTATTGCACCAGTCCGGCCTTTTCAAAGTAGTCGTGCACCACCTCTTCTGGCTCCAGTGACTGGGTCAGCGCCGCGGCGGCCAGGGTTGATCGGTCTGTGGTGTTCTGCAGGGCGGTGCGCATGTTTTCATACCGCATCAGATCGACGGCGATGCCGCCCATCATGACCATCAGCGTGAACAGCATCAGCGAAAACACCAGCATGGTGCCATTTTCGTCCCGCCCGAAGCCCTGCACGGCCGCTCGCCAGCCGCGCTTGACCGCAGGGGTAGCAGGTTCGTCTGCGTCGATCAGGTGATCCATGTCCACATCTCCCATGGTCGATGCCCGAACCGGAATCCGGCGACGTCATCGAACATTTGTCATGTGGCGAGTAGCGCCCTGCGGTGGGGCGAAAGTGTGGCAGGCCGGTGGCTGGACAGGTGCACCAATCGTTAATTGCGACAGGGCCGTGAACGGTCGGGCCCGGGCCGGAATACTGTTCCTGAACCCGAAACAACGCGCTGTCCTCGGCAGGTGCGGGGGCAAATGCCGGCCGAATCACCGCCCGGGCGTCGCGCGGCGGCAGGTCGGCCGCCACGCCGGATGTCGCGAGATGCGTCACTGGGTCAGCTTCAATTGTGTGATGTTGCTGGCAATTGCCCGGAACGCTGTCTGAATCTCCAGCCCCTGCGCATTGAAGTAGTGCGAGGGCGAACTGGCGCATTGCGAGATCTGCGCCTGTCCGTTGGTGGGCGCCTCGAACGCGATGCCATAGACCGTCACACCCTGCGCCTTGGTCAGCGTGCAGGACTGCTGCAACTGGGTGTTCATCGCGCTGACCGCGGCATACTGGGACTGAAAGCTGGTCATCGCGGCGTTGTAGGCACTGGTGCGGGTGCTGCTGTTGGTGCCAAGCGCGCGCGCATACATCTGCCACGCCACCCACGACTGCCGCTGGTTCGCCCAGACCTCGTTCCAGTTGATCTGCGCCACACCCGCGCCCGAGTTCCACGGCGCGGCACGCCATTCGGTGCGGTGGGGCACCCAGAATCTGTTTGCCCCGGCATGGGTGGGGTGATGGATCGAATAGTTGCCATCGCCTGCGGACCGCCAGATCGGTGCGGCCCCGGTCTTGACCGCGTCATTGGTCTTGTTGTGGGCGACGTGTTCGCCATCGGTCATCAGCACGATGACCTTCATCGCTTCGTGGTCGGTGTAGTCAAACGGACGGCCGGCAAAGGTGGCGGGAATGGCATTCTCGGCGATCAGTTCGCTGAACATGCCGCGCGCCGTCGGGTCGATCAGAGTGACCCCCCATTTCATTCCCAACATGATCGAGGTGTTGCCCCCCGCCTGCAGCGCGCTGATTTGCGACTGCAGTTGTGCCACGTTGTTGGACGGCAGCCGCACGATGTTCGCCGCGGTGTTGCGGCACCAGGGCGATCCGGGCGTGATCCGCGCGACCGAGGTATCGGCCCAGCCGGCATAGGCGTTCGACTGTGTGGTCCCGTGGATCAGGTCGGCATAGGCCGACATCGGCATCGCCAGCGTGCGCGGCAGGGCAAGGCTGCCATAAGCCGACATTGGCACCTCAAGACAGTTCACATTGGCCACGCCATGCTGATGGGTCGCGTTGTATTTCGCCCGCAGCACCGGCCCCAGATTGACCTGCGCGTTGTAGGGGACAATCGTCACCGAAAAGCGGCCCTCGGTATCGGATGCCAGCAGGGTTTCGACAAATTCGCTGGCGGCGCTGCGGAGATTGGCGATCTTGGCCCCCGACATCGACCCCGAAACGTCCAGCACCAGCGCGATCTCGACGTTGGTGATCCGCTGTTCGGCGCGCGAGGCGCCGACCGCGTCGAATTCGTCGATCCCGATCATGTGCATGAAAAAGGGGTTGGTATCGACCCGCCCGGTCGACCGGACATCGCGCAGGTTCATGCCCTGCACGACCTGCACATCCTGCAACTGGTCGGTCATTCCCATCTTGTCGACGCAGTCGCGCAGCACCGATTCCGGGTCCAGATCGTTGGTCAGGCTGGCCGCCATCAGCGTGCAGCGGTCCAGCGTGTTGGTAAGCTTGGTGCGGCGTTCCTCATACCGCATCAGATCGACGGCAAACCCGCCCATCATGATCATCAGCACGAACAGCATCATGGTGAAGATCAGCAACGCCCCCGCCTCGTCATCGGCAAAGCGACGGGTCCGGCGGGCCAGAGGCGACAGGATAAAATCTTGCGCAGTTTTCAACATCAAAGCCATCCCCGGCACAGGCAGACCGGGCAATCCGGCCTGCAAAAAGTCACCCCACCGACACCGCGCTGCCCTCAAGTTAAGGCAAAATTGTGGCAAAGGTGTTCAGATCGGTTCGCGGTGCGGTGTGCAGGAAACACTGCGGAAATTCGGGGTGGATTGTTCCTTGTCAGGCCACAGCCTGCCGCATGCCTGACGTGATTCAACCGCGATTTCGAACAAAATTCGAATCACTTGCGCCGTATTTTGCCGCGTTCACAAACTGCTGTCGATTTCGGCAAATCCCGATACGGTGGCGCTGAGAAGCCCAAGATCAGGAATCGTAGCATGAGCGTTGCAGGCGAGCCGAGTTTCCGTGAATCCGTCGATCTGATGTTCAACCGCGCGGTTGGCCTGATGGATCTGTCGCCGGGGCTGGAGCAGAAGATCAGGGTCTGCAACTCCACCTACACCGTCCGCTTCGGGGTGCGGCTGCGCGGCAAGATCGAGACGTTCACCGGCTACCGGTCTGTCCATTCCGAACACATGGAGCCGGTCAAGGGCGGCATCCGCTATGCGCTGTCGGTCAATCAGGACGAGGTGGAGGCGCTGGCGGCGCTGATGACCTACAAATGTGCGCTGGTGGAAACGCCGTTCGGCGGCTCGAAAGGCGGCCTTTGCATCGACCCCCGCGCCTGGGACGAGCATGAACTGGAGGCGATCACCCGGCGGTTCGCGTATGAGCTTATCAAGCGCGATCTGATCCACCCGGCGCAGAACGTGCCCGCGCCCGACATGGGAACGGGCGAGCGCGAGATGGCCTGGATCGCCGACCAGTATGCCCGGATGAACACCACCGACATCAACGCCAAGGCCTGCGTCACCGGCAAACCGCCCCATGCCGGCGGCATCCAGGGCCGGGTCGAGGCGACGGGGCGGGGGGTGCAATATGCGCTGCGCGAATTTTTCCGCCACCCCGAGGATGCCGCCAAGGCCGGGCTGTCGGGCGATCTGGATGGCAAGCGGGTGATCGTGCAGGGCCTCGGCAACGTCGGCTACCACGCCGCCAAGTTCCTGTCCGAAGAAGACGGCGCGATCATCACCGCCATCATCGAACGCGACGGCGCGCTGACCAGCGACACCGGGCTGCCGGTCGAAGATGTCTATCGGTGGCTTCGCGCGCACGGCACCATCAAGGGCTATCCGGGTGCTGCTTTCATCGACAACGGCGCGGCGGTGCTGGAGCATCCCTGCGACATCCTGATTCCGGCGGCGATGGAGGGGGTGATCAACCTGACCAACGCAGCCAGGGTCCAGGCGCCGCTGATCGTCGAGGCTGCCAACGGGCCGGTAACCTACGGCGCCGATGAAATCCTGCGCAATCGCGGCTGCGTGATCATTCCCGACATGTATGCCAATGCGGGCGGGGTGACGGTCAGCTATTTCGAATGGGTCAAGAACCTGTCCCACATCCGCTTTGGCCGCATGCAGCGCCGCGCCGAAGAGGCCCGGCACATTCTGCTGGTCGAGGAACTGGAGCGGCTGTCGTCGGAAAAGGGCGTCAAGTGGACGATGTCGCCGGGGTTCAAGGACAAGTATCTGCGCGGCGCGGGAGAGCTGGAGCTGGTGCGCTCGGGGCTGGATGACACGATGCGCACGGCCTATCAGGCAATGCGCGACGTCTGGCACGCCCGCGACGACGTGCAGGACCTGCGGGTTGCGGCCTATATCGTGTCGATCAGCCGTGTGGCCGCAACCTATCAGTCCAAGGGTCTGTAGCGCCCCCTGCGGCCAAAGAGGCCCATGCGATGACCCACCGCCCGTTCGACCCGCTGCCGCCAGATGTGCATCCGCGCGCGGGCGAACCGGCGGCCGGTGTGGCCAGGATCGAGGCGGCAGGTCATGACGTCGCCCGGGTTGAAGGCGGCGGCGGGCCGATCTGCGACACCTTTTGTCGCAGCCGAACAAGGTTTTGCGCGCCAGCCATTGAAACTGCGCCCCAAAGCTGGCCTGATGGGCCGCTCCCTGCACGAGGCCCCCATGCGCTATTCCGGTTTCAAGGTCATCACCCAAGGTCTGTTCGGAAACAGGGGCTGGCAGCCCGCCTGGCGCGATCCGGCCCCGAAGCCCGAATATGATGCAATCATCATCGGCGGCGGAGGGCATGGGCTGTCGACGGCGTTCTATCTGGCCAAGAACCACGGCATGACCAACATCGCGGTGCTCGAGAAATCGCACATCGGCTCGGGCAACATCGGGCGGAACACGACAATCGTGCGGGCCAACTACTTTCTGCCCGGCAACTCCGAATTCTACAGCCATTCCTTGAAGCTGTGGGAGGGAATGGAGGCCGAACTCAACTACAACGTCATGCACAGCCAGCGCGGGGTGATCAACCTGTTCCACTCGGACGGCCAGCGCGACGCCTTTGCGCGGCGCGGCAACATGATGATCAACCAGGGCGACGACGCCATTCTGCTTGACCGCGAGGGCGTGCGCGAACATCTGCCCTATCTGGATTTCGAACAGACCCGCTTTCCGATCTACGGCGGCCTTTACCACCCGCGCGGCGGATCGGCGCGGCACGATGCGGTGGCCTGGGGCTATGCGCGCGGGGCCGACAGCCGGGGTGTCGATCTGATCCAGAACTGCGAAGTGACGGGCATCGACATTGAAAACGGCGTGGTGCGCGGCGTGCAGACCACGCGCGGGGCGATCCGGGCCAAGCAGGTGGGCATTATCGTTGCGGGTCGGTCAAGCCAGGTCGCGGCGATGGCCGGAATGCGGCTGCCGATCGAAAGCCACGTGCTGCAGGCCTTTGTGACCGAAGGCCTGAAGCCGGTGATCAACCACGTCGTCAGCTTTGGCATGGGTCATTTCTACATCAGCCAGTCCGACAAGGGCGGCCTCGTGTTCGGCGGCGACCTCGATTTCTACGCCAGCTACGCCAGTCGCGGCAATCTGCCGATGGTCGAGCATGTGATGGAAGCCGGCATGACCCTGATGCCGATGATCGGGCGGGCCAAGGTGCTGCGGTCGTGGGGCGGCATCATGGACATGACCCCCGACGGATCGCCCATCATCGACAAGACCCACATCGAGGGGTTGTTCATCGACTGCGGCTGGAACTATGGCGGGTTCAAGGCCGTGCCTGCGTCGGGCTGGTGCATGGCCCATCTGATGGCCACCGGCACCCACCACGAGGTGGCCGCCAAGTTCCGCCTTGATCGCTTTGCCACCGGCCATCTTCTTGACGAAGAAGGCACCGGCAGCCAGCATAACCTGCACTAGGGCCCTGACATGCGTTTGACCTGCCCCCTTTGTGGCCCCCGCGACCGGCGCGAGTTCCATTACTATGGCTCGGACGATTACCTGCGCCGCCCGGGTGCGGATGCGCCGGCGTCGGCCTGGGACGACTATCTGCACAACCGCGACAACCCGGCCGGGCTGACCCGCGACCTGTGGTATCACGACATGGGCTGCACAGCGTGGCTGGTGGTGACCCGCAACACGGTGACGCACGAGATTGCCGCGGTAGAGATGGTCGCAGACCCGGCCGTCACGGCAGGGGGGGATCGGACATGAGGCATCCCGGCAAGGGTCAGATCGACCGCAACAGACCGATCCGCTTCACCTTCGACGGCCGGCCCTGCACCGGGTATCACGGCGATACGCTGGCCTCGGCGCTGATGGCCAACGGGGTCAAGGTGGTGGGGCGCAGCTTCAAATACCACCGCCCGCGCGGCATTCTGACCGCCGGTTCGGAAGAACCGAACGCCATGGTCGAAATCCTCGAGGACGGCCAGCAGACCCCCAACACCCGCGCCACCACGCAAGAGCTGTTCGAGGGCCTGCGCGCCCGCAGCCAGAACCGCTGGCCCAACCTGCGGTTCGACCTGCTGTCGATCAACGACTATGCCGCACCGTTCCTGTCGGCCGGGTTTTACTACAAGACCTTCATGTGGCCCCGCGCCTTTTGGGAGCGGCTTTACGAACCGATCATCCGCCGTGCCGCCGGTCTGGGGTCGCTGTCGGGCAGGCATGACGACGCGACCTATGAAAAAGCGTTTGCGTTCTGTGACCTGCTGGTGATCGGGGCGGGGCCGACCGGGCTGATGGCGGCGCTGACCGCCGCTCGCGCCGGGGCCGATGTGATACTGGCCACCGAAGACACCCGGACGGGCGGCCGCCTGCTGTCGGACGAGGAACAGATCGACGGCGCCCCGGCGCTTGACTGGGTGGCATCGGCCGAGGCCGAATTGCGCCGCCTGCCCAACGTCCGCATCATGACCCGCACCACGGTGACCGGGGCCTATGACGGCGGCAGCTATGGCGCGCTGGAACGGGTGGGCCTGCACCGCCCCGCAGCCCCGCATCTGCCGCGCGAGTGCTTCTGGCGGATCACGGCGGCGCAGGCGATCCTCGCCACCGGCGCGCTGGAGCGTCCGATCGCCTTTCCCAACAATGACCGCCCCGGCATCCTGCTGGCCTCGGCCCTGCAAAGCTATTTTCACCGCTACGGCACCACGCCGGGCCGCCAGATCACCCTGTTCGCCAACAACGACTCCGCCCGCCGCGTGGCGCGGCAGCTGATCGCGGCGGGGGTCAGGGTCGCGGCCATTCTCGACAGCCGCCCCGATGCAAGCGCGGTCGAGGCGTGCCCGGTCTATCTGGGGGCCACCGTGACCGATACCCGCGGCCGTCGTGGCCTGACCGCCATCGACGTGACGTACAACGGCGGCACCATCACCCTGCAGACCGATTGCCTGGCCGTCTCGGGCGGGTGGAACCCGACGTTGCACCTGACCTGCCATCTGAACGGCCGCCCGATCTGGCGCGACGATATCGCGGCCTTCGTGCCCGCCGACAGCGCCGTGCCGAACCTGTCGCCCGCCGGGGCCGCGATGGGGCATTTCACCACGCAATCCTGCCTCGCCACCGGGTCTGAAGCGGCCCGCAGGGCGCTGGGGCTGGCGTCCTTGCCCGCCGAGGTGCCGCGGGCCGATGACACGCCCTATGCCATCTCTCCGCTGTGGTCGGTTGATGGCAAACCCCGGGCCTGGCTCGATTTCGCCAATGACGTCACGACCAAGGACGTCCGGCTGTCGGCGCAAGAGGGCTTTCGGTCGGTCGAGCACATGAAGCGTTACACGACCCAAGGCATGGCCCCCGATCAGGGCAAGACTTCGAACATCGGCGCGCTGGCCGTGCTGGCCGATGCCACCGGGCGCGGCATTGCGGAAACCGGCACCACCATCTACCGCCCGCCCTATACGCCGGTTTCGATCGCCGCGATGGGGGCAGGGGGCCGGGGCGCCGGTTTTGCCCCGCAACGCTATCTGACCAGCCATCAGGCCAGCGTCGACCGGGGCGCGCCGATGATCGAAGCGGGCCTCTGGTATCGCCCCGGCTACTTTCCCAAACCCGGCGAGACGACGTGGCAACAGGCCTGCGCCCGCGAAACCACGATGGTGCGCACGACGGTGGGCGTGGCCGATGTATCGACCTTGGGCAAGATCGACATTCAGGGTCGCGACGCCGCCCGGTTTCTGGACTTTGTCTATGCCAACACCTTCTCGACCCTGCCGGTGGGGCGCGTCCGCTATGGCCTGATGCTGCGCGAGGACGGGCTGGTGCTGGATGACGGCACCACGGCGCGGCTGGGCGAGCAGCACTATCTGATGACCACCACCACCGCCGCCGCCGGGCTGGTGATGCGGCACCTCGATTTCGTGCATCAGGCGTTCTGCGCCGACTGGGACCTGCGCTTCATCTCGGTCACCGAAAGCTGGGCTCAGTTCGCCATCGCCGGTCCAAAGGCGCGCAGCCTGATCACCTCGCTGCTGGACCATGACCCCGCGCTGCCCTTCATGGGCGTCACGCCGGTAACGGTGCAGGGCATCGCGGCGCGGCTGTTCCGGATCTCGTTCTCGGGCGAAGAGGGGTATGAGCTGGCCGTCCCCACCCACCACGGCGAGGCGCTGTTCCGCGACCTGCTGGCCCGGGCCGAAACCCTGGGCGGCGGCCCCTATGGAATGGAGGCGCTGAACGTGCTGCGGATCGAGAAGGGGTTCTTGACCCATTCCGAGATCCACGGCCGTACGACGGCCTTCGATGTGGGTCTGGCCAAAATGGTCAGCGCCAGGAAGGATTGCATCGGGAAAGCCGCAGCCAGCCGGCCCGGCATGTCGGGGCCAGAGCGCGAGCAGCTGGTCGGGCTGAAACCGGTGACCGACACCGCCATCGGAGCCGGGGCGCATCTGTTTGACCCCGGGGCGAAACCCGTCCGCGAAAACAGCCAGGGCTACACGACCTCGGTCTGCCATTCGCCCACCCTGAACAGCGCCCTCGCCCTCGGCTTTCTGCGCGATGGACGCAGCCGGATCGGCCAACAGGTGCGGCTGGTCGATCACCTGCGCGGCACGGATGTGCTGTGTCAGGTCTGCGATCCGGTGTTCTTCGACCCGACGGGAGAAAAACTGCGTGCCTGAACTCATCGCCAAATCCGCCCTGGGCGGCGCATCCCTGACCCTCGGCGGCACCACGCTGTCCGAGGCGGCTCTTGGCCCCCTGACCTCGATCGCGCCATTCCCCGGCCAGAC
>Ga0335397_10001982_pt1 | contig 27830 bp, 22 predicted proteins | sample MAT04_FD_205740 | JGI IMG/M metagenome (GOLD analysis project Ga0335397, IMG submission 205740) | Freshwater microbial communities from Lake Fryxell liftoff mats and glacier meltwater in Antarctica - MAT-04 (spades assembly) (version 2) ... | reverse complement strand
CGCGACCAGCGTGCTGCAATTGCAGCAGTGCTTCAATGCCCATCATGTGAAATTGCCGCCAGAAATTTACGCGGAAATTGAAGCGATCAGTAGCCGTTATCTGCATCCGCAGGCTTAGTTTTTTTAGCTCAGCTTTTCGGTGAAAGCCTTATTGAACTAGGGCTAGCGATGATTTGTGGCTATTGTTGACTATGACGATAAATGGCGCTTATCCCCAATGCAGTGGGGCTTTTAGCTTAAAGCTGTTGCGCTCAACGCATCGCAAGAAAGGCTCGAAATGTCTCCTACCGACACACTCGCTGCCCTAGGGAAACTGGCAGAACTGCCGGGTGACACGCTGGAGAACGCGATCCTGACCGGTGCGGACCCGGTTCTGCCGTCGTCCTTCGCGGTCGGTACTGCGGCTCAGGCAAGCGTTGCGGCGGCTGCGCTGGCTGCGGTCGAACTAGGCCATGTTCGCGGTCAGCCGTACCAGCAGATCAGCGTCGACATGACCCACGCCGCGCTGGAGTGCTCCGGCTGGTTCAGTCTTGACGGCGTAACACCGAACGTTTGGGACAAATTTTCCGGCCTGTATCGATGCGCCGATGGCTGGGTGCGCGTCCACGCGAACTTTGCGCATCATCGTGATGGCGCGCTGCGCTTGCTTGGGCTTTCGGCGGAAACTGCGCAACGGGCGGACGCGGAGCGTGAATTGTTGTCATGGCGGGCGTTGGACTTTGAGCAGGCGGCAGCTGACGCCGGACTCGTCGTCGCGGCCTGCCGCAGCTTTGCGGAATGGGACGCGCATCCGCAAGGGCAGGCAGTAGCGGCGTTACCGCTCTTGACCATTGAGCGAATTGGCGATGCAGCGCCACATGCGTTGCCTGCACTGAAAGCCGATGATCGCCCGCTCACCGGCCTGCGCGTGCTCGACCTCACACGCATCCTCGCGGGTCCCGTCTGCGGGCGAATGCTTGCCGCGTATGGCGCGAACGTGATGCTCATCAATTCGCCGCATTTGCCAAACATCGAATCGATTGCCGACACCAGTCGCGGCAAACTCTCAGCCCACGCAGACTTACGCACATCTGAAGGTCGCGATGCGCTGAACAGTCTGCTGGCAACGAGCCATGTCTTCGTGCAAGGCTATCGACCGGGTGGATTGGCTGAACAGGGCTTCGGCCCGGAGGCGGTTGCGCGATTGCGTCCGGGCATCGTTTACGTGTCGCTCTGCGCCTACGGCGACGCCGGGCCGTGGCACGCGCGGCGGGGCTTCGATTCGCTCGTGCAAACCGCCACTGGATTTAATTTCGCCGAAACAGAAGCCGCGAATTCCGCAGAGCCGAAACCGCTGCCAATGCAGATTCTCGACTATGGCACGGGCCATCTCATGGCGTTCGCCGCGACCACCGCGTTGCGTCGACAAGCGCTAGAAGGCGGCAGTTGGCACGTCAAAGTATCGCTCGCGCAGACCGGGCACTGGCTGCGCAGCCTCGGACGCGTGGCGAACGGTTTTTCTATTGACCGCCCGAAAGTGACGCCTTACGTCGAGACCGCGGAATCTGGCTTCGGCGAGCTGGCCGCAATGGCGCACAGCGCGAAATTTTCACGCACGCCGACACGTTGGGCTCGGCCCTCTGTGCCGCCGGGAACGCATCCGCCGATGTGGCCCGACTAGCTCGCTAGCGGCTGAAGTCGCACGAACCCGTGCTGCGCTTCCATCTCTTTGCCAAGCAATTTAACGAGCGCATAGACGGTGTCGATGTGTGGCGTTGGCGTTTCGGTCAATCGTCCGAGTTCAACAACGGAGCCGACCAGTGCGTCGATCTCGGGAGCGCGTCCTGCCTCAATGTCCTGCAGCATCGAAGTTTTGTGTTTGCCTACTTTTTCCGCACCGGCGATCCGTTTCTCCAGCGTGACGCGGAAGGTAATGCCGAGCTTGTTGGCGACCGTTTGCGCTTCGGTCATCATGGCGGCGGCAAGCTCGCGGGTGAGCGGGAATTGGCAGATGGTTTCGAGCGTTGAATGCGCGAGGCTGCTGATGGGATTGAACGTCAAGTTGCCCCACAGCTTGAGCCAGATTTCCGAGCGGATATTGTCGAGCACCGGCGACTTGAACCCGGCGGCGGTAAAGCACGCGGCGATGCGATTGACGCGCTCACTCGCCGAACCATCCAGCTCACCGAGCGGGAAGCGATCCCCCTCCACATGCCGCACCACGCCGGGCGCGATCAGCTCGGAGGCGGGGTACACCACGCAGCCGATCACGCGCTCGGCGGGAATGTTGGCCCCGATTACACCCGTGGGATCAACACTGGTGACGCGCGAGCCCGCGAGCGCCCCGCCGTGGTTATGAAAATACCAGTACGGTACGCCGTTTTGCATCGTCACCACAGCCGTATCGGGCCCGAAAAGCTTGGGCACGTCGGCAGCGACGGCTTCGACCTGATGCGCCTTCATCGCGAGAATCACCAGATCTTGCGCGCCCGCTTCAGCGTAATCGTTGGTGGCGCGAACGTTCTTCGCGACATGTTCGCTACCGTCGGCCATGATGAGTTTCATGCCGTTTTCGCGGATGGCGGTGAGGTTCGCGCCGCGCACGATGAACGTCACATCTTCGCCCGCGAGAGCGAGCTTCACGCCGACATAACCGCCGATTGCACCGGCCCCGATAATTGCGATTTTCATAGTTTCTCCTGAGACTAATTTCGTATCGCTACTCAAAGCGATTCTGTAGTGCGCCGATGCCCGCGATTTCGATTTCGACATCGCTGCCCGGCTTCATCGAACCGACGCCGACTGACGTACCGCAAAGGATCACATCGCCCGGGAACAAGGTCATATCCGCCGAGATGAGACTCACCAGTTGCGCCACGGTGAAGCGCATATCGCTGATGGGATAATTTTGGCGAACGTCGCCATTGAGTGTGGTTTTGACGACGAGTGTTGACGGGTCGAGTCCGGTGGCAATGGTCGGGCCCATCGGACAGAACGAGTCGAATCCCTTGGCACGTACCCACTGTGGAAACGTCGGGTCACGATTCAAAATTTCAGCCATCGTGACATCGTTCGCACAGGTGTAGCCGAACACATGGGCTATCGCGCTGGCCTCGGTCACTGCGGTTGCGGTCTTGCCGATCACGATGCCAAGCTCACCCTCAAACACCACTTTGCCCTCAGCGCGAGGTTTGCGAATGATGTCCCCGGGGTTGGCAAATGAGTTCGGGGCCTTCAGAAAGTACAGCGGCTCAGGCGGTGCCGCCAGCCCTAACTTTTTACCCAGCGCGACGAAGTTGTTCCACAGCGCGACGACCTTGCCGGGCTGGGTTGGCATGAGGAGTTTCACCGACGCGAGCGGCAAAGATTGATCCGTTGCCGTTGTTGTTGCGAACATGTCGCCCGTACGAACGTGAATCGTGTCGTTATCAAGCGTTCCGAAGCCAGTACGATTTTCGTGAGCGAAGCGAACCCAGCGCTGGGTTGATGAGTTTGTTGTCACTCGTGATGTCCCGTTCAGAAGCGGAGGTTAATTGTAGGTGCTGGTGTGCAGCGCCTGCGCCTTGCCACCGCCGTAACTCGATGTCTCAGTCAGCGTTCCGCCCAGCGAAACCTTGATCGCGCAATACTTGAATTCAGGAATTTTCGCGAACGGATCCAGTGCTGAGTTCGTCAACTTGTTGATCGCCGCTTCGTAGTAACAGAACGGCACAAATACCGCGCCGCGCGGCGAGCTGTCGTCCGCTCGCGCATACAAAACCACCTCGCCGCGACGCGAGGTAAGGGTGATCACATCACCCGCTTGCCCGCCCAGATCGGCGAGGTCAAGCGGATGCACCAGCGCGACCGGATCGGGCTCAATCGCGTCAAGCATCGTCGCCCGGCGTGTCATGCTGCCGGTGTGCCAGTGCTCCAGTTGTCGCCCGGTGATGAGCACCATCGGATACTCGGCATCGGGGCGCTCATCGGCGCGGATGATGTCAGCGGGTACGAAGCGGGCTCGACCGCCTTCACGCGGGAAGTGATCCACGAACACGACCGATTGGCCGGGGTCGCCTTCTTTGGTACACGGATAAGTCACCGCATGATCACGCTCCAGCCGATCCCAGGTGATGCCGCCAATGCTTGGCATGGTGTGGCGCATCTCGTCGAACACTTCAGAAACATGACCGTAGTTCCAGTCGAGCCCAAGGCGTTTGGCAATCTGCTCGATGATCCACAGATCCTGCTTCGCGTCACCCGGCGGATTGAGCGCCTGACGGCCCATCTGCACGAGACGATCCGTATTGGTAAAGCTGCCAGTCTTTTCAGGGAAGGCGCTGGCGGGCAGGATGACGTCCGCGAGATACGCTGTCTCGGTCAGGAAGATATCCTGCACCACGAGATGATCGAGCGCGGCGAGCGATTCTCGCGCGTGGTTGGCATCGGGGTCGGACATGGCGGGGTTCTCGCCCATCACGTACATCCCTCGAATGCTGCCTTGCTTGATCGCGCGCATCACTTCGACGACGGTCAATCCCGGCTCAGCGTCGAGCGAACCGGCGGGCACTTTCCACGCCGTTTCAAAGCGCGCCCGCGTTTCAGCGTTGGCGACGTGCTGATAGTCCGGGTACATCATAGGGATCAATCCCGCGTCGGATGCGCCCTGAACGTTGTTTTGCCCCCTTAGCGGGTGCAATCCGGTGCCGGGGCGACCGATCTGGCCGGTCATCAGCGCCAGCGCGATCAGGCAACGCGCGTTGTCGGTGCCGTGAACGTGTTGCGATATGCCCATGCCCCACAGAATCATTGAGCCTTTTGATGTTGCGTAGAGTCGCGCGACGTAGCGAATGGTGTCCGCGTCAATGCCGCAGATCGACGCCATCATTTCGGGCGTATAGCTCTCCACGTTTTTGCGTAGATCGTCATAGCCAATGGTGCGGCTTGCGATGAACTCGGCGTCGACCAGGTTCTCCGTCACGATGACATTCATCATCGCGTTAAGTAGCGCGACGTCGGTGTCGGGTTTGAACTGAAGGTGGCGGTGCGCAATGCGCACGAGATCGGAGCGACGCGGATCGCAGATGATCAGCTTGGTGCCGTTGTTAACAGCGTTCTTGATCCAGCTTGCGGCAACCGGATGGTTCACGCTCGGGTTGGCACCGATGATGATGACCACCGCGGCCTTGGTCACGTCCATCACCGGATTCGACACCGCGCCGGAGCCGATGCCTTCGAGCAGCGCCACCACTGACGAGGCGTGGCACAAGCGCGTGCAGTGGTCGACGTTGTTGCTGCCAAAGCCAGTGCGCACCAGCTTCTGGAACAGGTAGGCCTCCTCGTTACTGCCCTTGGCCGAGCCAAAGCCGGCGAGCGACTTCTTGCCGTAGGCATCGCGAATCTGCGCGAGCTTGCCCCCGGCGAACTCCAGCGCCTCTTCCCATGAGGCTTCGCGGAAGACATCCAGCACCCGGTCCGGGTCCATCACGAAGTCGCCGGATTTCGGTGCGTCGGTACGACGGATGAGCGGCTTGGTCAGGCGATGTGGATGACGTGCGTAATCGAAGCCGTAACGGCCTTTGACACACAAACGCTCATGGTTCGCAGGGCCGTCGCGCCCGTTCACGAAAAGAATCTTGTCGTCCTTCACGTTGTAGGTCAGCTGGCAGCCAACGCCGCAAAACGGACATAACGATTCGACCTGTTTGTCGGGCACTGCCAACGCGACCTCGCGAGCTGGCATCAAGGCACCAGTCGGACAGGCTTGAACGCATTCGCCACAGGCCACGCAGGTTGACGCGCCCATTGCGTCATCCATGTCAAACACGATCCTGGCCTGGTCTCCGCGAAAGGCGAGTCCGATCACGTCGTTCACCTGTTCATCGCGACAGGCGCGCAGGCATCGGGTGCACTGAATGCAGGCGTCGAGGTTTACCGCGATTGCAGGATGCGACAGATCGGCCTGGACCGATTCACGCGGCGCAAAGCGTGGTTTGCCAACCCCCAATTTCTGCGCCCAAAGATCGACTTCGCTGTGCCGCGTATAGCTCGTTTCCGGCATGTCGGCGAGCAGAAGTTCGAGCACCATTCTCTGCGACTTCACCGCGCGTTCGCTATCGGTGGTGACCTTCATCCCGTTGGTCGCCCTGCGGCAACAGGAAGCTGCCAGCACACGTTCGCCAGCGATCTCGACCATGCAGGAACGGCAGTTGCCCACGGCCTCCAGACCGTCTGTGTAGCAAAGGCGTGGAATCTCAATACCTTCGCGGTCGGCCACCTGAATGAGCGTTTGGTCGGCACGTGCGGTGACGCTACGGCCGTTTAGCACAAACGTGACGGTGGCAGCGTCAAGCGACGCCATTTCGAGCCGGGTAACTGCGTTCATGGCGTGTAACCTTTGATCTATCTACGCGAGCTCGTGAGGGAAATACTTGATCACGCAATCTACCGGATTCGGTGCGGCCTGACCCAAACCGCAGATTGATGCATCACGCATCACGGCGGAAAGATCAGCGAGCAGTGCGACGTCCCATTTCGGTTGTTCGATCAATGCCGAAGCCTTGGCGGTGCCGTTTCGACATGGCGTGCATTGACCGCAGGACTCATGCTGAAAAAAACGCATGGTGTTGCGCGCCGCCGCAACCGCTGTGTCGTGATTGGAAAGAATGACGACCGCCGCCGAACCGATGAAGCAACCAAACGGTTGTAGGGTGTCGAAATCGAGCGGGATGGCGTTCAAACTTGCGGGCAGGATGCCGCCTGAAGCACCGCCCGGCAGGTAGCCGTAAAACGTGTGGTTGGACAACATGCCGCCGCAATACTCGTCGATCAAGGCCTGAACCGTGATGCCTGCGGGTGCGATTTTCACGCCGGGATTTTTGACGCGACCGGATACCGAGAATGAACGCAACCCTTTCCGCCCGTTGGCCCCGAATGACGCGAACCACGCACTGCCTTTTTCGAGCAACTCTCGAACCCAGTACAGCGTTTCGAAGTTGTGTTCCAGCGTCGGCCGACCGAAGAGGCCGACTTGCGCGACGTACGGTGGACGCAGTCGCGGCATGCCGCGCTTGCCTTCGATGGATTCGATCATCGCCGACTCTTCGCCGCAAATGTAGGCGCCAGCGCCGCGTCGCAGAATGATCTCAGGCAAATTGGCTATGGGTGGATCGGCACGCAGCTTCGCCAATTCGGCTTCCAGCATCACACGACAGCCATGATATTCGTCGCGCAGATAGACGTAAATCTGCGCGATGCCAACGGCCCAGGCCGCAATCAGCATGCCTTCAAGAAAACGATGCGGATCGCGTTCAAGCATTACGCGATCCTTGAAGGTGCCGGGCTCGCCTTCGTCAATGTTCACCGCCATTAGTCGCGGACCTGCTTCCGCGCGCACGATGCGCCATTTGCGGCCTGCTGGAAAGCCCGCACCGCCGAGACCCCGCAGACCGGAATCTTCGAGCGTCTTGATCACGGACTCGGCGTCGCGCGTGTGGGAAGTGCATTCGTTCAGCAGCGCATAACCACCTTGCGCGCGATACGCGGCAAGATCAATGAAACCGGACGGTTCGTGCGATACGGCTCTTGCTTTGACCTTCGCCGCGACCGCGTCACAAGTGGCATTCGGCACCGGGTTTTGTCCGACCACAACGGCAGGTGCATGCTCACAACGACCGATGCACGGCGCGGCGATAACGCGCACTTCCGTGCCGAGAATTGCTGGCAACCTGGCGAGCAAATCCTTCGCACCCGCCATTTCGCACGAGAGACCGTCACATACACGAACAGTGAGCGCGGCGGGCGATGCTTCGCCTTCTTTCACGACGTCAAAGTGGTGATAGAACGTGGCGACTTCGTAGACTTCAGTTTGTGCAATGCGCATCTCTTGCGCGAGTGCCGCGAGATGCGCCGCTGACAGGTGGCCAAAGCGATCCTGAATTTTGTGCAGATGCTCAATCAGCAGGTCGCGCTGACGCGAATCGTCGCCGAGCAGGGCGCGAACCTGCGCCAGCGCTTCGACGTCAACGCGACGACCCTTTGGGGCTTGCCGCTTGCGCGTCTGGGTGCTGGCCAGAACGGCAATCGGTATGACCTTAAGTTTCTCCACCAGCGTCAGTCGAAACCACCGCCACTGAACCTAGATGACTTTTTCTTCACGCAGTGCATCAATTTGCGCTTTGCTATAGCCCAATTGTGTGAGCACTTCTTCGGTATGCTCGCCCAACAGCGGGGAGCGGGTCACCTCGGTCGGGCTGTCAGACATTTTGATCGGATTACCAACCGTCAAATATTTGCCACGGGTCGGATGATCGACTTCCACGATAGTGCCGGTCGCGCGCAGCGACGGTTCCTCAGAGATTTCTTTCATCGACAGGATCGGGCCGCACGGAATGTCGTAGCCGTTCAGAATATCCATCGCTTCAAATTTGGTTTTCGTCATCGTCCACTTTTCGATACGTCCGAAGATAGGCTTCAGGTGCAGGAGGCGCGCGGCGGGAGTGGCGTACGCGTCGTCGGTGACCCAGCCTTCTTCGCCAATGACCTTGCAGACGGCAGGCCACACAGCCGCTTGCGTGATGAAATAAATGTAGGCGTTAGGATCGGTTTCCCAGCCTTTGCACTTGAGGATTGAGCCCGGCTGGCCGCCGCCTGAGGCGTTACCGGCGCGCGGCACTGCATCGCCAAATTCACCGTCGGGATACTGCGGATACTCCGAGAGCGTTCCAGTGCGGTCAAGTCGCTGCTGGTCGCGCAATTTGACGCGGCAAAGGTTCAGCACGGCGTCTTGCATAGGTGCCAATACTTTTTGGCCGCGATTGGTTTTTTCTCGCTGCAGCAGCGCCGCCAAAATGCCAAGTGCCAGATGAAGGCCGGTACCGCTGTCGCCAATTTGCGCTCCTGTCACGATCGGTGGGCCATCGTCGAAACCTGTCGTGGAGGCCGCACCGCCAGCGCACTGAGCAACGTTTTCGTAGACCTTGCAGTCCTCATATTTGCCGGGACCAAAGCCCTTGACCGAGGCCACCACCATGCGCGGATTCAACTCGTTAATGCGCTCCCAGCTAAAGCCCATGCGGTCCAGCGCACCGGGCGCGAAGTTCTCCACCAACACATCACATTGCTTGATCAGCGTTTCGAGTACTTCACGGCCCTTGGGCTTTTTGGTGTCGACGGTGATTGAGCGCTTGTTGTGATTAAGCATGGTGAAGTACAAGCTGTCGACACCGGGAATGTCGCGCAACTGCCCGCGCGTGGCGTCGCCCTCGCCCGCCCGTTCGACCTTGATCACGTCCGCCCCGAACCAGGCCAGAAGTTGTGTGCACGTCGGGCCCGATTGCACGTGCGTGAAATCGAGGATTCGGTAGCCGTCGAGGGCCTTACTCATGAGGAAAACTCCGTTGAAACGTTATGAATAAAGAACGAATGCTACTTTTTTGCGGCCCGGCTAAGCGACTGAAACATCGGCCATACCAGCATCACCAGCGCGACAGTGGTGATCGTCCCGACCAGCGGGTTCGAGAAGAACACCGACAGTTCGCCGCTGGACGACAGCAGCGATTGCCGAAACGAATTTTCCGCCATATCGCCCAGTACGAGCGCGAGCACCAGCGGAGCCATTGGGTATTGCAGCTTTTTAAAGATATAGCCGACAACGCCAAAGCCCATCATGAGCCACACGTCAAACATCGAGCTGTGTACGGTGTAGGCACCGACGGCGCAGATTACCAGGATCACCGGCGCAATGATTGAGAACGGAATGCGCAGAATAGCCGCAAACCACGGCACGGTGGCCAGTACCACGATGAGCCCAACGATGTTGCCCAGATACATACTGGCGATCAGGCCCCAGACGAAGTCCTTTTGCTCAACGAACAAGAGCGGGCCGGGTTGCAAGCCCCACACCAGCAAACCACCGAGCAGCACCGCCGCCGTTGGCGACCCAGGGATGCCCAGCGTGAGCATGGGCAATAGCGCCGAGGTGCCAGCCGCGTGCGCCGCCGTCTCTGGTGCCAGCACGCCTTCGATCTCGCCTTTGCCAAAGTTGTCTTTGTTCGGCGAGAACCGTTTGGCGATGCCGTAGCCCATGAACGAGGCCGGCGTCGCGCCGCCCGGGGTGACGCCCATCCAGCAGCCGACCAGCGAGCTGCGCAAATAGGACTTCCAGTACCTGGGCAGCTTCTTCCAGGTTTCCCACACCGCCGCTGGGGTGAGCTTGGCGCTTTTGCCACGGAAGGCGAGGCCTTCTTCCATCGTCAACAATATTTCGCCGATACCGAACAAACCGATCACCGCGATCAGGAAGTCAAAGCCTTTGATCAACGGTTCGAGGCCGAACGTCAGGCGCAGTTGCCCCGTCACGTTATCCATGCCAATCGCTGCCAGCGCAAAGCCCAGGAACATCGCGGCAAGCGTTTTGAAGGCAGGCTCTTTGCTCATGCCAATGAAGCTGCAAAACGTCAGCAGCTGCACGGCGAAAAATTCAGGTGGCCCAAATTTAAGCGCAAATTTCGCCACCAGCGGCGCGAGGAAGGTGATCATCACGACGGCGACCAACGCGCCGAAAAACGATGAGCTGAAGGCCGCTGTGAGCGCCTGCGCAGCCTGCCCGTTTTGCGCCATCGGATAGCCGTCAAATGTCGTCGCAACCGACCACGGTTCACCCGGAATATTGAACAGGATTGAGGTGATTGCCCCGCCGAACAGCGCGCCCCAGTAAATGCACGAGAGCATGATGATGGCGGAGGTCGGATTCATGCTGAACGTGAGTGGCAACAAGATCGCCACGCCGTTTGCGCCGCCCAGACCGGGAAGTACGCCGATGATCACGCCGAGCAAAATTCCCAGAAACATCAAGGCAATATTGATCGGCGACAGAGCTACCGAGAAACCATGCATCAGGGCCTGAATTTCATCCATGGCAGCCTCTAATAACCGAACAAAGATTCAATCGGACCCTTGAGCAGGGGTACTTTGAACCAGATTTCAAACATGGCGAACAGCACGAGCGAGGTCCCTGTAGAAACGGCGGCACATTTCGCGTAACCGAATTTGCCCTGCCAGCGCATGAAGAAGGCAATCAACAGCGCCCCCGACACGTAGATGCCCAGCCACTGCATGGCAAATACAAAGGCCAGTGCGGGGAAAAACATCGCCGAAACGAGACGGATTTCCTCGACCGAAACAAATGATTTGTCGCGCGACATGCGCCACGCTTTCACCAGATTCACGGCGGACGCGAGCCCCATGAGTGCGCCAATGTAGAACGGGAAATAGCCGCTCTCCGGGCCGCTTGGCCCCCAGCCCGCGCCGGTGCGACGACTGTCCCACATGATCAGAATGGCCAGCAGTAGCAGGAAAACCGACGTAATGATTTCAAGCGTTCGCGTCGATGCGGCGCTCGGCTCCACTGGCTCTGACATGTTTGGCCCCTTGATGATTTTTTAAGTTGAGACTAACCCGGCGGGTAGGCCCTGAAAGCAGAGTCTGGGCCCAATGGGGCCAGGGGAGAACGACGCGCGACTATCTACCGGCGACGAAGCCCGCTTCCTGCATGAGCGCACGATGACGTGTGTCTTCTTTCGTTATCCACGTCGCGTATTCGGCACCGGTCATGAAGGTGGTGTTGAACGCGCCTTCATCCATGAACTTAGCCCACTCGGGCGTGGCACGCACCTTCTTGATCAGATCAACATAGAACGCTACTTGCTCCGGCGTCACACCCGGCGCCATGAAGATGCCTCGCAGCATCAGGTACTCAATGTCGAGACCGCTCTCTTTGCAGGTCGGAATTTCGCTCCAGCTCTTGTCGGCGATCTTTTCCTTCTGCGCGAGGCGCTTTCCGTCAAACACGCAGAGCGGACGCAGTTTGCCGCCGCGCCATTGCGCCACCGCTTCAATCGGGTTGTTCACCGTCGATTCGACGTGCTTGCCAACCAGTTGCACGGCAACTTCGCCTCCGCCCTTGTACGGAACGTAGATAAATTTGACGCCAGCAGCCTTCTCTATCAACGCGGTGATGATCTGGTCTTCCTGACGTGAGCCGGTGCCCCCCATGCGCAGCTTGCCGCCGCCTGCCTTGACTGCGGCGATGTATTCCTGCGCAGTTTTGTAGGGACTTTCGGCGTTCACCCAGAGCACGAATTCGTCCAGTGCGAGCATCGCAACGGGCGTCATGTCTTTGTAGCTGAATGGCACACCGGTTGCTACCGGCGTCGTGAACAGATTGGACAAGGTGATCACGATTTTGTGTGGATCGGCCTTGGCGTTTTTCATCTCCAGAAAGCCTTCCGCGCCTGCGCCGCCGCCCTTGTTGACGACCACCATCGAGGACTTCATGAGGTTGTGCTTGGTGACAATGCCCTGTACCAGCCGCGCCATCTGATCTGCGCCGCCGCCAGTGCCTGCGGGGACAATAAACTCGACCGTCTTGGTGGGTTCCCAAGCAAACGCGGCACCGGCACACAGCGCGGTCGCGCTAACAAGCGCGGTAGACAGCGCGACTTTGATCTTTGAAAAGCGTAATTGACTCACGGTGGTTACTTCCTTATGTTTTGTGGGCTGGCCACGGCGTAAATGTAGATTTCGAGCACCTATTGTCCTATTGATCGAGTTCAATTTTGGAGAAAACGCTGCACAGGAAAACCCGATGTCATAAATGCCAAGTGTTGCACGATTGTGAGTCTCACGATCCGTAGCGGCTCGCTGTTCGTTGACAATGTCGCCTCAGCTCACTGCTATTGATTGCCCGTACACCTCATGGATTACCTCAACGCCTGGTTTTTGGGCTATGTCGCGCTCGGTGTCGTCGTCGGTTTTCTCGCAGGGCTGCTCGGCATTGGCGGCGGCATGACGATGGTTCCGGTGCTCGCGTACATGTTTCCTGCGCAGGGTTTTGCGTACGAGACACGCTTTCAGGTGATTCTCGCCACCTCGATGGCGACCATTATTTTCACTTCGATTTCATCTCTGCGGGCGCATCACGCCAGGGGCGCGGTGAACTGGCGCGTGATCGGCTTGATGTCGCCGGGGATTCTGGCGGGAGGACTCGTCGGCTCGCGCGTGGTGTCGCATCTGTCGACGGCGTTTCTCGCGATTTTTTTCATCTGCTTCATGTTCTATAGCGCCACACAGATGCTCATCAATTTCAAGCCGAAAGCCGCGCGCACGTTGCCCGGCGCGGTTGGCATGAGTCTCGCCGGTGTCATTCTGGGATTTCTGTCGGCGATGGCGAGCGTCGGCGGCGCGTTCTTCGCCATCCCGTTTTTGACCTGGTGCAATGTACCGATTCACAACGCGATCGGCACCTCGGCGGCGCTCGGGTTCCCCATCGCGCTGTTCACGACGATTGGTAATGTGTTCAACGGCTGGGGCGTGCCCAATGTGCCGCAGCCGTCGCTGGGATTTGTCTACTTGCCAGCGCTGGTTGGCATCTCGATTGCCAGTGTTCTCGTTGCGCCTTACGGGGCGCGGCTTGCGCATCGACTGCCAGTGCAAACGCTGAAACGAAGCTTCGCGGTAATGCTTTATTTGCTCGGTGCGAAGATGCTTTGGGGTGTGCTGACAGGGTGAGGTTTAGTTGGCGATTCTTCCTTTAAGTGACTGCAACGATTGGCGGAGAACGCCTGTATGCTTCCGTCACCGCACTTCGGGAGGCATCGCCATGCAACTCTACGATCCCCAGCGCCACCTCACGCTGGCCCCGGAACCATGGAATGCCGAGGTGGCCCGTAACTGGCTCCGTGTGTGGTCCGACAGCGCGGGCGCAGCTAAGGTTGCCGGCATGCCGGCATGGCCCATTCATCCTCGAGACGCGAGCGATGATGCATCGACGCTAACTCAGGCGCATAGCTTGTACTTCGGCACCTTGGGCGTCTTGTTGGCACTAGATCGTGTCGCCGCTGCCGGTTTGGGCGGCATGCATATTTCTACAACCGAATCGCTTCGTGAGACCCACCTCGCGTACTGCCAGTCACCCGATACTGGCGAGCGCGTTCCAAGCTGGTATCTCGGCGAGAGTTCGTTGTTGACGGCTTTAACGCTTCAGGAGCTATCGGCTCCCAACCCGGCCCGTTCCGCGCAGCTTGCAGAGATGATTCGGAGCAATCGCGACAATCCGACGCGGGAGGCATTATGGGGCGCACCCAGCACCATGCTGGCTGCGCTGATCCTTTGGGAGCGCACTCAACACGTTGATTGGCAGGCGCTATTTGTTGACTCAGTGAAGGCGATCTGGTCGAGCTGGTTTCAGGATGAGTCAACGGGGGCGTGGCTCTGGGAGCAGGATATGTATGGTCGTCTGGCGCGCTACGTTGGTGCCGGACACGGGTGGGCGGGCAACCTCTATCCGTTGTGGCGTGGACAGGAGTTATTGACCGTAGCGCAGCGGCGATTACTGGAAGAACGAACCGTACAAAGTCTCGAAGCACTTGCGCTGGTGGATGGAGGTTTTGCCAATTGGCCAGCGCGGGCGGGCGACGAAAGGGTATCGCTTACCCAGTGGTGCCACGGCGCACCCGGCATCATCACCGCGCTGCGGTACGCCAATCTGCCGGGCGTGCTTCCTATGTTGTGTAAGGGTGGCGCGACGATTGTCGACGCGGGGCCGCTGGTCAAGGGCGTGGGCCTATGTCATGGCACCGACGGCAACGGCATGGCGTTGCTGGAACTCTTCAGAAAAACGGGAGACGAGGCGTGGTTGGCGTCGGCTCGACAGTTCGCGATGTGGGCGATACGGCAGTCGAACGAGGCATTCAAAACACACGGGCAATGGCGCTATTCGCTGTGGACGGGCGACGCGGGTCTCGCCTGTTTTTTGCTTGATTGTCTCGACGGAAATAGCCGTGGCATGCCGGGGGTAGATACTTTTTTTGATGTCGATCCCGTCACGGCGCGGACTCAACGCGTTCATACGGCAACGCAAGTAAGATCGTGACACGTTAATCAGCTAACGCTTGAAAGCACCATTTAATTAGGGCTACAGGCTTGTTTACTACAAAGTCAACTATTCGCTATATTGATTGTTAGCCCATTTAAAACAAGGGTTTTCCTAAAAAGCTGTGTGGCAAAAACTACGCGTCAACGAGCGATTTTGTGATGTAGTTCCACTCCGAATCCGAGACTGGCGTGATCGAAAGCCGATTGCCTCGCTGCAATATGCGCATCTCGGCGAGCTCCGGAACGGCGCGCAGCGCGGCGAGCGGAACAAGCTTGATTTTCTTCACAAACGCGACTTCAACGCAGACCCACTGCGGGTTTTCAGGCTTCGATTTCGGGTCGTAGTGCTTGTTTTGCTTGTCGAACTGGGTCACGTCAGGGGCGGCTGCTCTGGCGACCGAGCCGATGCCTGCAATGCCCGGCTCGGGGCAACTGGAGTGATAGAAAAACACCTGATCGCCGACTTTCATGTCGTCACGCATGAAATTGCGCGCCTGATAGCTGCGCACGCCGAACCACGCGCTTTGCTTGTCGCGCTTCAGGTCATCGATGCTGTATTCGCCCGGCTCGGATTTCATTAACCAGTAAGTCATCCGCTGCTCCTTTCCCACACAAGCGAAAGGAGTCCGCAGACTCCTTTCATGAAAATTCAGACTCCCGCGAATGCCGCAACGGCCGTCACCTTGAACCGGGGTTCAAGAGTGGATGCTCCACCGCGACTACAAGGTACAGCTGGCGACCCTAAACTCGCGCTTAAGGAAGAGCCGCGCACACGGCCGCGATAGAAGAGCATCCTCGCGACAAGCGCATTGGTACAAAGAATCTTCGACCGCCACACACACCGCAGGAGCAATTCAGATTCTACGCTTGTTGCTCGCGGAAACTAGCGCGCAAAAGTGTGCTAATTTGCCTGTGAAGCCGCGAGCGCTCGTTTCAGATTTGCCGTCATCGCCAGCACGCGAGATTCGACGCGAGGATCGGCCTCAACTGCCGGGTTGGTGGCCGCCAACTCAAGCGCGGCAAGCAGCAAAACACGCTCGATTTCAGCCGTCGGCTGCTTCTGCGCAATCACCGCGCATTCGGCCTCAACAATGGCAATGGCCTCGGCCAGCGCTGCGCGCTCGCCTTCGGGCGCGCCGATGCGAAATTGACGACCATGAATATTGGCTTCGAGCGTCGTACTCATGCCGCTTTTTCTTCCAAAGGCGGATCGGTGGCGGCGTCAGCAACCGGCTGCGGCAAACGATCCGCCACGACGCGCAACTTATGTCCCGCAGCCCGCATGCGCTCAGTTTGTCCGGCCAGCGCCGCACGCAGACGAGCGTTCTCCTCGGACAGCGCCAGCAAGCGCGCAGTCACAGCGTTGAGCGTAGTTTCGAGTTCGTCGAGGCTGGAGATCATCACTTAACTATATCAAGCAGCGGCGGTATTTGCTTGCGGCGTGGTCAGTTGTGTGTGGCTGGGTGCCAAATGGGTATCGAGCGCCTTGTAAACCACCGCGAGAATTTCCAGCTCCTCAATGCCTCCCGGAGTCGGCAGCATTACGGTGTCACCCTCGCGGTTTTTGGTGAGGGCGCGGGCGATGGGACTCACCCAGCTCACATAACCACGCTGCGGATCGACCTCGTCCAGACCCACAATCGAAATCGTCTTCTTCTCGTCGCGCTGATTGACGACGCTCACTGTGGCACCGAAAAACACCTGATCGGTGTCTCGCGTAGCCGGATCGATCACCTCCGCAGCGTCCAGCCGTTGCACCAGATAACGCATGCGGCGATCAATCTCACGCAGACGCTTTTTTCCATAAAGATAATCGCCATTCTCGCTGCGGTCACCATTGCTCGCGGCCCACGACACCACGCGCGTCACCTCGGGACGATCTACGGTGATCAAGTGCTCCAGCTCGGCTTTCAACCGCCCGTGCCCCCCCGGCGTCATGTAGTTTTTGGTGCCTGCAGGCAACGCCGGAAGGACGATATCCTCGTCGTCATCCGGCGCATCGGGGTTTTCTTTGGTGAAGGCTTTACTCATGGTCGTTCGGTGCCGCGTCAAGCGGACAGAGGATGCCGATGATAGTGGAGTTGGCGAGGCGCTCGGCTGCTGTCTGAAAGACAGGACTGGGCAGCGTGCAACAATTTGAGCATGGCAAAAGGCGCAACTGATCTCCAGCGATACCGGCGACTCCTCCGATACGCCAAACCTTATCGCGGTCGGCTGATTGCGGGCACGTTGATGCTGGCTGTCGTTTCTTTGGTTGAGCCGGTGATTACGATTGCGTTTTCACGCATTCTTGATCGGGCATTTGTGGCTGAAGGCGCGGTAAAAGCCGGGTCGACTGTCGCCAATCCGCTGGCGCAAAGCGCGCTGACCCAATCGTTTCTCGCGCCACTTACCAACGCGCTCGATGCGATTCCGATTCTATGGTTTCCGTTGCTGCTGGTGGCGATCTTTGCGCTGCGCGGCATTGCCAATTTCCTCGGCGATCTGGCGCTGCACTGGGTGGCGAGTCGTGTCGTGTTTGATTTGCGCGGCGAGACGTTTGCTCATTTGCTGCGCTTGCCAGTAAGCTTTTTTGATCGCAATGCGACCGCAGAACTGACTTCCAAAATTACCTACGACACCCAGCAAGTCGGAGCGGTCACGAGTCAGGCGCTAACAACATTAGTGCAGGACTCGCTCAAGCTCATCGTTGCGATTGTGCTGATGGCATCAATCAGCTGGAAACTCACGCTGGGTGTGTTCGTGATCGCACCGATTGTTGCCGTCGTCGTGCGCATGCTCACAAAACGCTTGCGAGCAGCAAGCGTGGCGTTGCAGGCGCAAATGGGCGAGCTGTCGCGCTTCACCGATGAGGGTTTGAGCAACCAGCGTTCGGTGAAAATTTACGCTGCGTTTGGGCAAATGACCAAAGCATTTTCCGAGCGCAGCAATCGCGTTCGCCGCACCATCATGAAGCAGGAAACTGCGAACGCAGCGAGTGCGCCGCTGATGCATCTGGTCGTGTCATTTGCGATTGCCGGAATCGTTGCTATGGCCATTAAGGAGGGCCAGCGCGGCGCGATGACTGCGGGCGATTTCTTTGTCTTTTTCACGGCGCTTTTGTCGCTATTGCCGCCGATGAAAAGTTTGTCCTCCATCAACGCAGTGTTGCAGCGAGGACTGGCCGCTGCAACTAGTGTCTTCTCGGTGCTCGATGAACCCGCAGAACATGCGCAAATTGCCGACGGATCGAATCGCCTGAAGGGCAGCATCCGGTTTGATGCGGTGACGACTCGCTACGCTGGCCGTGACGCCGACGCCCTGATCGATGTTTCGTTTGAAATCGCGGCCGGCAAGCACGTCGCCTTCGTCGGCGCGTCGGGTAGCGGCAAATCAACGGCGATGGCGCTGTTGGCGGGGTTCTACAAAGCGCAAAGCGGCGACATCAGCGTAGACGGCGCAGCAATCGGCAACATCGGTATCGGCGTTTTGCGCGATAACGTGTCATTGGTCGCGCAAGACGTTTTGTTGATCAACGACACGGTCACGGCAAATATCGCGTTCGGTGCGAACGACGGTGCGGTTGATCCAGTGCGAGTGCGGTGGGCCGCTGAGGCAGCAGGTGCGGGGAGTTTTATTGAGGCATTGCCCCGCGGTTTTGACGCCATCGTGGGTGAAGGTGGGGGCCTGCTTTCGGGTGGCCAACGACAGCGAATTTCCATCGCGCGAGCGCTCTACAAAAAAGCCCCCATCGTGTTGTTTGACGAAGCGACGTCGGCGCTCGATACCGATTCAGAGCGCCTGGTCCATGACGCGCTGCGAGTTCTCGGCCGCGACCATACTGTCGTGCAGATCGCGCATCGGCTGAGCACGATTCGCGATGCCGATGAAATTTTCGTATTCGATGCCGGGCGCGTGGTCGAGCGCGGCACCCACGCGAGCCTTACGCAGCAGGCGGGTGTGTATGCCCGTTTGCTTGCCCGACAGGCGGACTGAAGTCGATCACCCATTGTTTCAATGCGGCGCGCACGTCTTTTGGCGATGTCTGATTGAGCCACAGTGCCAGCGCGTCGAGATCAATCGCCACGTCCCGCTCGGTAATGACACGACGCACTTTGCTGTGCTCGGTTTCGACAAAGCGTTCGTCATCGCCGGTGAGTTCTTCGTGCATCTTTTCACCAGCCCGCAGTCCGGTGTAGACGATGGCGATTGAATTGGCAGCGCCCTTCGACAGACGGATTAGCTCTTCGGCCAGTTCAACGATGCGAACCGGCTCGCCCATATTCAAAACATAGAGCGAGCGTGGTTGCCCCATTAGCCCGGCCTGAATCACGAGCTGTGCGGCTTCAGGAATCGACATGAAGAATCGGGTCATGTCAGCATGCGTCACCGTGACCGGGCCGCCCGCAGCGATCTGTTCGCGAAACTTTGGAATCACGCTGCCGTTACTGCCCAATACATTGCCGAACCGCACGCCAACAAACTGTGTCGGCTCCGGCGGCAAACTCAGGATGGCAAGCTCCGCAAGCCGTTTGCTGGCACCCATGATGCTTGACGCACGCACCGCCTTGTCGGTCGAAACCAGCACAAATTTTTCGGTGCCGACTTCTCGCGCGCATTCGGCGGCGACCACCGTGCCGAGTACGTTGTTGCGAACCGCTTCCCACGCGTTAACGGACTCGGTCAGCGGCACATGTTTGTATGCTGCTGCATGAAAGACCACGGCGGGTCGTTCAGCGGCAAAAATTTCCTGCATGCGGGTTCGGTCTCGCACGTCACCCACGTAGACTTCAAGCCGCTCAATCGGCATGCGGGTAATCATGAATTCGCTCACAACGTGAGAGGCAAATTCGGAGATGTCCACCATGATCAGTTTGCCGGGATGGAAGCGTGCGACCTGATTACAAAGCTCGGTGCCAATCGATCCGCCCGCGCCCGTGATGAGTACGGTTTTTCCTTTGAGCCAGTTTTCAATTCCGGACGTGTTGAGTGTGATCGGATCGCGCCCGAGCAAGTCTTCAAGCTCGATAGAGCGCAGTTTCGCCAGCGGTGCATCTTCCGATAAGAGCTGGTCGTAAGAGGGCACTGTCAGCGTGATGAGATTCGCCTCTGCTGCCAGCGTGACCGCACGACGACGCGCCGCATGGTTGGAGTTTGGCATCGCAATAATTGCGTGTCGGGCACCAAATCGTTTGGCGACAGCAGGGGCCTGATCAATTGGGCCAACCACGCGAGTGTTATGCACTCGTGCTCCGATTTTTGCGTGGTCATCATCAAGCAGCGCCACCACATGCCACGTTTCCGATTTCGCCAATTCGCTGACCAGGCGCGCGCCAGAAGCACCGGCCCCCAGCACTAAAACAGGCTCGCCTTTCACGGCTGCCAATCCATAGAGACGATGCTCGCGCCAGCTTCGATACGCGAAGCGTGCGCCACCCATCAGCACAATCAACAGAAACGGCTGCAACACCAGCACAAAGCGCGGCCAGATGAAGCTGTCTGGCCGGACGAGTGCGAATAGCACTGCGGTGCCTGCGGCTGCCACGAACGCCCCCAGCACGATGCGCCGCAAGTCAGCCAGACTCGCGAACCGCCACAGGCCCTGATAGAGGCCGAGACTGACAAACACCAGCGCGTGAACCGGAATGATGAAGGCGAGACTGCGAGCGACATCAAGCCCTGTGAAATTGGCCGCGTCAATGTTGAAATTAAAACGCGCCCAAAACAGCAACGACCACGCGGTCGCCGCTGCGGCGAGGTCGTACAGCAGCGCCAGAAAAGCACGCGGATTGATTAACAAATTGGGGCGTTTGCGTAGCGTCCATTCAGCCACGACCACATAAATCAAGGCGTAAAGCGCCACAACTCCTATGCCAAACCAACTTTGATCAAGGCGCAGTAGATAGGCGAGTACGCATGACAACAGGTTCCAGCCGACGATCCACATCAGGACGCCCTGATGGCCTAATCCAGCCAGAACGAGTCGCTGATAAAGGTGATCTCGGTGCGGTTGCAGCGGGTTGTTTCCGGCGAGCGTGCGGCGCAGCAACGTATACGTCGCGTCCGCCCAAAACGGAACGAACACTGCAAGCGGGATAGCCAGGCTCCAGACTTTGTTCGTTACTCCATAGAAACTCAAGGCTGCAACCGCCAGCCCCAACACGGTCGAGCCGCCATCACCCATAAACATTCGTGCGTGCGGCAAGTTGAAACCCAGGAACCCTGCCGCTGAAGCCGCGACGATCAGCGCAGCGTAAGTAACAAAATCACCGGTCTCAACTGAAGATCCAGAAACTGCCAGCGCCGCCAGCGTCGCCCCACCGGTGACCGCAGTGGCAGCGGCAATGCCATCTGATCCGTCCATGAAGTTAAATAGATTTATCGCCCAAATCATGGCAATTAGGGTAGATATCGCAGCGATTGGATGAAGTTCTGCGCCGAACGGTACGATCAGGCCCGCAGCGATGATATGCACCGCCAATCGCGACCACGGCGGACTTCCGTGCCAATCGTCCCAGGCAGATATGGCCCAAACCATCGCAACGGCAAGCACGAGGTTCAATGGCGCGCCAATGCTGACCCAACCGAATAACAAGGCGGCAGCAATTCCGAGGCCGCCACCACGGGGAATCGGGTCGTTGTGAAGTGTGCGCTCACTCGGAAGGTTGACGGGACTTGTCAAATAGCCGCGCAACATAGCCTGACACACTGCACCACTGATTGCGACGCAAATGCCACAAATCAGCCACCAAGTTGTCATAAATTTTGTTTCATTTCAATGAGTTAGCACGCAAAATGGCACAGCACAAAACGGCGCGGGCCGGGTTGGCTCGGCGTGCGCCCGTGTTGCAATTTGACAACATCAGAGGGCCTCCGCAAAGCGTGTAGAAGCCGAATAACGTTGGACGAATGCCCGGTATTTGGCAGAATTAAAGCAGCTTCCGAGATTACGTTGGAAGAAAAATTGTTGGCGCGTATCCCCCCGGTCGGGGAAAGGTGTCAGACGTTAAATACTGAGGAGAGACTGTTATGAACAAAAAACTCGTTGCCCTAGCATTGAGTGCGGTTGCAGCTGGTGTCGCTTCGGCGCAAACCGCGAACGTTACGCTTTACGGAATTGTTGACACATACTTGTCGTCGCAGCGCATTGGCGGCGGCGGCTCGGGCGCTACGGCAGTCGCGGCACGTAGCACGACCATGGTTACCGGTGGTGGTTTGTCGGGTTCGCGTTGGGGTCTGCGCGGCTCTGAGTCGCTCGGCGGTGGCATGAACGCCATCTTCACGCTTGAAGGCGGTTTTGCCAGTGACAACGGTGCGTTGGGTCAGGGTGGCCTGATATTTGGCCGTCGTGCATTCGTGGGGCTGAATGGTGGTTTCGGTACCGTCACCATCGGTCGTGATTACTCGCCTAACTTCTTCGTGATGTGTAACAGCGATGACACGTTCGGCGGCTGCTTGACGGGCTTCTCGGCTGTGGCCAACATGGGCGGTTTCTTCGCAAACACATTGCGTCAAAACAATCAGGTCAAGTACAACACGCCAAATATGGGTGGCCTCACGGGCTCCGTAGCTTGGGCGCTGGGTGAAGTTGCTGGCAATTCGAGCGGTTCGCGCACGATCGGTGCCAACGTCGAATACAAAAACGGCCCAATCTATGTCGGCGTAGGTTTCAGCGATCAGAAAAATGCAGCTGCCACGGGTTCGAACAAGCAGTTCATCCTCGGCGCGACGTACAACTTCGGCGTTGCATACGCTGGTCTTACGTACATCGAGAATAAAGACGTTGCTGGTAACAAAACCAAGCCGATGATCGGTAGCGTTACTGTACCGTTTGGCGCGGCACGCCTTGGTCTACAACTGGCTCAAAACAAATCGGGCAGCGCAAAAGCCCAAAGCTACGGCTTTCTGGGTGAGTACGATTTGTCGAAGCGCACTGAAGTCTACGGTGCCTACGTTCAATGTAAGAACAAAGGCCTGAGCTGCTCGGCTGACGGCAACGTTGCAAACTCCACAGCTACGCTTAACGGTCAATCGGCTAGCGTATTTGCCTTGGGCGTCAAGCACAAGTTTTAATAGAACTTTGTGATCGCCGTGTGGGTTATTGGTGTCGGCATCAATGCTGGCACCACGCAACCAACCCGCGATCTGCAAGTCCTCAAAATTCCAAAGGTTAAATATGAAATTCACTAAGACAGCTTTTGCAGTTGCCGCCATCGTGGGTTCGGTAACGGCTGTAGCTCAGACCGCAAACGTAACCCTGTATGGTCGCATAAGCACCAACATCGAGTCGGCTACGTACAAGGGCCCAACAAGCTCCGTGCGTAATACGACGGTTGAAAACGTTTCGTCACGTTGGGGCCTGCGCGGCAGCGAGTCCCTCGGCGGCGGCATGAGTGCCATTTTCCAACTGGAAAGCGGCTTTTCTTCTGACACTGGTGCGAACGGTGTGTCCGGCGGCGTGCAGCAAATTTTCAGCCGTGAAGCCTGGGTCGGCCTGCGTGGTGGTTTCGGCGAAGCCAAAATTGGCTACGGTCTGACTCCTTTTGATGACGTGCTCGGTTGGGCTCACCATCAAGGCGCGAATAGCTGGGAAAACCGTAACAACGGCGTCGGCGGCGGCGCTGGATTTGCCAAGCGTGATTTATTCACCAACTACGTTAACTCGACCGGCTGCACCAGCAGCGCATTCGATGCACGCTACGGTAACTCCATCAGCTATGCGATGCCGACTATCAATGGTTTCAATATGCGTACCCAGTATTCGCTGATCGGCGAATCAGGTTCTAGCAGCTGCACGGGTTTCGATACGGCATTACGCTACGCCGCTGGCCCAATTCGTTTGGGCATCACGTATGCGCTGCATAAGAACTTCACGGGCCTTGGCTCGGTAGTTGCCAAGCACGATCAAGACGCTTTGCGCGGTTACGCGTCATACAACTTTGGTCCAGCGATGATCGATGCAACCTACGAGACAGCTCGTTACAAGCCAGCCTCCGGCACGCTTAAGTACAAATACTGGGAATTGGGTGTATTAGCACCGGTCGGCGCATGGACACTTGGCGCGCAGTACAGCCAACGTGACAACGGTCTGGCCGCTGGTTACAACGCTGCAACGCAGGCGCTGACGGTAAACGGGGCAACGCTCGCGAACTGGAACAATGGCGGTGGCAAACACCTCGCTATTACTGCGGATTACGCACTGTCGAAGCGTACAACGATTCGTTCGTACTATGCACAGCTCAAAAACGAAACGGGCGTCAAAATCAGCGCTCTTTCGACCGGTCTGTGGCATTCGTTCTAAGGTAGCAATACTTTCGACAAATCAAGGGGCGCGCAAGCGCCCTTTTTTTTGTCCTGGGAGGGTACTTCAAGGCGATAATTCACATTATGGATGCCATCATATTTTCTTTTGACCGTGCACTTAGAACGCTTTCCGGCAGCGCGCATTCGCGCCGACCCAGCCCAGCGACTGACTTGGACGAACCAGCGTTAACAGAGGGCGAGCGCGCAGAATCGATTGCAATGATGCGAGTGAATCACGCTGGCGAAGTCGCTGCCCAAGCGCTGTATCAGGGTCAGGGACTGACGGCTCGCAGCCGCGAGATGCAGGGCAAGCTAGCGCACGCAGCGGATGAGGAGCTCGATCATTTGGCGTGGACACGCGAGCGCCTCGCGCAGTTGGGTGGGCGGCCAAGCCTTCTTGACCCGCTATGGTACACAGGCGCTTTCTTGGTCGGCGCCGTCGCTGGCGCGATTGGCGACAAAGTCTCGCTCGGGTTCCTGCAAGCGACAGAAGAACAAGTCGAGGCGCACCTCGACTCTCATTTAAATCGTCTGCCACCAGACGATGCGGCTAGTCGCGCTATCGTTGAGCAAATGAAGCGTGACGAGGCGCAACACGCTCAGACCGCGCGCGCCCTGGGTGCCGAAACCTTGCCGTGGTCGTTGCAGGCGCTGATGCGAGTCTCTGCCAAAGTTATGACGACCGCGGCCGCAAAAATCTAGTCGCCACCGAGGCAGGACGCTCGTAGAGATCAAGCGAATTAAGTGATAGCTTTGCTCTATAAGCGCGGCTGATCAGGGGCTAGCAGCGATAAATCATACGAATCGACCTACGCAAATTTGGGTGCCTAGCCCCAATGCAGCGAAGCGTCCAGGCAAAAGCTGTTATTCAGATTGGGTCGCTTGGCGACGACGATGAGGCAGGTTCTGCACCACACCGCGGCGCGCGTCGTTCGACATGGAACCCCAATTGGCGATCTCATCTAGCGTTCGTGCGCAGCCGACGCAGAGCCCGTCGCTCGGCTCGATGATGCAAATCTGGATGCATGGCGAGGGAACCTCCCCGACATGCGCATCCGTCCCAAATAAATCGCGAAAACTCACACTGCTATCATCATTGAGTGCCGATTATGCGGCGAACATTGTCAGTCGTTGCGGACGCGAACGATTCAGCCGTTATGCCACGTACGGACGCCAAAAGCACACCGATCTGCGGCAGAAACACCGGGCTGTTGCGCACGACCGACCCCATCGTACCAAGAAAGCTTGGCGGAATGTCGGGCGCATCGGTCTCCACCACCACATTTGCAAGCGGGACGTCGTGCAACAGCGCCCGAACCCGTTGTGCCTGCGGAAAGGTCGCCGTCCCGCCAAAGCCCAGGCAAAAGCCCAGCTTCACGAATTCCGCTGCCTGCTGCGCGCTGCCGTTAAATGCATGCGCAAAGCCGCCGCGGACTTTGACGCGACGTAAGTGCTTCAGGATGTGATCCTGACTGCGTCGAACGTGCAGCGACACCGCAAGACCGAAATCCCGTGCAATCTTCAACTGCTCGGAAAAGAACCATTCCTGCTCCAACTGATTGAAATCGGGAATAAAAAAATCGAGACCGATTTCGCCAATTAAATCCGGCTTCTCGCGCTCGACCCAACGACGCAGCATGGAAATGTGCTCTCGCGAAGAATGCCCACCCGGTCCGGAGACCCACATGGGATGGATGCCGTAACCCGTCAGACAACCATAGCGATCCCGCGTTGCCTTGGCTTGTGCAAAGTGGTCAACATGCCCCGGAAGATTGATGATCGCCTCGACGCCACCTGCTCGCGACTGCGCAACGACCTCGTCACGATCTATGTCGAATTCGGGCGAATCAAGATGACAGTGACTGTCGATCCACACTGAGGCTATGCCGCCCGCTTTGCGGCCAACGCGCGATTCACTCGCGAATGTGGCGCACGACCCAGCGCGTCCGAGATGAACTGACCTGTGGCGCACACCCTTTCGAGATCAATTCCCGTCACAATGCCCATCCCATGAAGCATGTAAAGCACATCTTCGGTCGCTACATTGCCCGTGGCACCCTTGGCGTAAGGACATCCACCAAGCCCCGCCACCGACGTGTCAAACGTGCTGACGCCCAGTTCGAGGCAGGCGAGCACATTAGCGCACGCTTGGCCATACGTGTCGTGAAAATGACCGGAAATCTGGGCGAGCGGAAACACTTTGGCGGCTGCCTCAAACACCGCCGAGGCGAGCGCAGGCGTACCCACGCCGATCGTGTCAGCGATGCCGATATCGTCGCAACCGAGATCGGCGAAACGCATCACGCAATCGACCACCGCTTCAATCGATACCTCGCCCTGATACGGGCAGCCAAGCGCACACGAGACCGCTGCGCGGACGCGCATACCGTTCGCTTTCGCCGCCTCGGCGACCGGTCGAAACCGCTCGATGCTCTCGGCAATCGAGCAATTGATGTTCTTCTGCGAAAACGCCTCGGACGCCGCCCCGAAGATCACCACTTCATCGGCCCTAGCGGCTAGCGCACCCTCAAAGCCCTTCATATTCGGTGTCAGCACCGAATAAATCACGCCGGGTTTGCGCGCTATCCCCGCCATGACCTCGGACGACGTTGCCATTTGTGGCACCCATTTGGGGGACACGAACGACCCGGATTCGATGTTGCGAAAACCGGCATCGCTCAGCCGATTGACCAGTTCAATCTTGACCGAGGCCGGCACGTCCTGCTTCTCGTTTTGCAGTCCGTCGCGGGCACCGACTTCGACGATGTTGACGTGCCTGGGATATTTCATAAAACTTCCTGAGGGGGCCTCTAAAAAGTCATTTTTGGGGATGTAGTGTTAGGAGCCCGGAGCGCAGCAACCGGAATGTACGTCGTGTGTACATGAGGATTGCGAGCACCGCGCGACGACACAATACGCCCCACAAATGACTGTTTAGAGGCACCCTCAATAGCCTACGTTGGGATCAACGATGCCCGACACGACGTCGCCTCGTTCCATTGCCGAAATCTTGGCGACAATCTGCGCGCAGGCGTCCTTGATCGGCGTTGTCGCGGCAACGTGAGGCGTCACGATCACGTTCGGGTGCGTCCAGTACGGATGGTCCTTTGGCAGAGGCTCTTCATGAAACACGTCGAGCAACGCGCCGCCGAGCTGGCCGCTCACAAGTGCCGCGACCACATCCGCGTCTACAAGATGACCGCCGCGCCCTGCGTTCACCAAGAACGCGCCGCGCGGAAGCTGGGCAAGGCGCAAAGCGTTGAGGATGCCTTTGGTCGAATCGGTAAGCGGAAGCATCGAAACGAGCACGTCACAGCCGGACAGAAATGTCAGCAGAGAGTCGTGACCTGCAAAGGTCAGTACGTTCCCAATCTCATGCTTCGAGCGCGACCAGCCGCGGACTGAATAGCCAAACGCGGCAAGCTTGGTCGCCACTGTTCCGCCCATTTCGCCAAGCCCCATGACGCCCACCGTCGGCCGCCGCACATTGCCCCGATCTTCGTGCTGCTCCCAGTGCATGACCCGCTGTTGTGCGTGGTAAATCTGCATGTGGCGCTGATGATGAATGACGCCGTAAATCGCGTACTCGGCCATCTGCTGCGCCATGCCAGCGTCTTCGAGGCGGACAATCGGCATGTGCACTGGCACCGCGTGCA